>Ga0316220_1004057_pt1 | contig 11571 bp, 4 predicted proteins | sample TBH18005metaG_FD_203632 | JGI IMG/M metagenome (GOLD analysis project Ga0316220, IMG submission 203632) | Freshwater microbial communities from Trout Bog Lake, Wisconsin, USA - TBH18005 | ecosystem: Environmental > Aquatic > Freshwater > Lake > Hypolimnion/Profundal zone | place: USA: Wisconsin...
CGCCAGCGGCGGCGGACCCTTCGGCGGTGGACCTGTTTCTTATGGACTCTTTTCCGGTCAGGCAGTGGGTTACAACAGCAGTCGGACAAGTGACTTGGACTATTACCTCGCGAGTTATTTGGGTTATCCGGCACCGGATACAACCACCCGGCTGGCAAATGCCATGGTCTGTCCTGGTTGTGTCAGCCTTTTGCCCGGTTCCACGTTGGCATCTCAAGCCCTCACAAATATTTATATGTATATTTTGTCAGGCTCATCTTCGGACGACGGATCAATCAATGTTGGCTACAAGCCCTTCGGCTATCCGGCGGGTTACTCCGCAACGCTTGAGGCTCCGCACAAGATCACGCAAGTGGGGGCCGCCGGTTCGCTCTCTCAAATCTGGTATCTTTCGGATCTGGATGTTATGGGTTGTCCGGGTGGAGTCAGTCAATGGAATTACTGGGTGGCACCCAGGCCGTCACATGGCGGCATTCGCAACCACGTCTATTTTGATGGCCACGTGGCCCCAGTGAAGGTGAAACCGACCAGTCCGACGACTAGCACCTTTTAGTCCGTCCGCCAAACCATTAAATCAATTCCGAACAAACCGCGTCGCATCAGCCCAACTCCAACACAAATCACAATCAACAAAGCAGTTTAACAGTTATGAAAGCAACATTGAGCCTCCTAAAGAACCTGATAAAAACCAAGACCAGTTCACTCTGGGATAGCCGGTTGGCATTCTGCCTGGCCGCGCTGTTCCTATCCACGGCGCCATTGTTTGCCGTCACTACGAACGTATGGAACGGTGGCGGCTCCGACAACAACTGGAGCACGGCGGCCAACTGGGGTGGCGTGCCGCTGGCCAGTGGTAGTGGCAACTCGCTGTCGTTTGGCAACACGAATAAGACCACCAGTTCCAATGACCTCACCGGTTATGTTACGAGTGCTTCAGCTCAAAACTGGATTAATTTTAGCAACGCAACTTGGAACATCACCGGAAACCAGGTGATCGTCACCAACACAAGGATGCAGAATCTCCCCTCCGGCGCTTGCACCGTCAATTGGGGGCCGGACATTAACCTGACCACCAGTAGCTCATCCGGTTTGGGCCTCTATAACAACGGCAGCGGTGCCAATGTCACGTATAACCTCACCGGTGTTATTTCCGGTGCAGGCTACATTTATGGAAGCCCCGGCTTTAGCGGAAATGCCAACGTCTATCTGCGGAACACCAACAACAGTTTCACCGGGCGGGTAACGCTGATGGGGAACGTTTATATTTACAGTCTGGCCCCGGTGGGCACGAACTGTTCGCTGGGTGCTGGTTCGAATCCTTCATATTATGGGCTTGGAACCGCCGGCAGCACGGCTGTTCTCAGCCCCAGCTTGAATTATCTCGGCACGCAAAACGCCGTGACCGACCGCAAGTTTCTGTTTCAAGGAACCAATGGGGTGCTGGTCACCTTGAACAATAATAGTCCAAGCAACTCCAGCCTGACCTTCAATGCGCCTGGCTACATTGACGTCACCAATGCCGCCAACTCGGCGATTACTGCGGTCTTTGGCGGAACGTCAACGGGGACGAATACGATTAACGCGCCGATTGGCTTGTTTGCGAGCTCCAACAACGTGTCTGTCACCGGGCCGGGCACCTGGGTGTTTAACAATCTTGTTTATTTGGGTGGCAGCCTCTCGGTTGCCACGAATTCGCATCTCGTGCTGGGGTATACGAATACGTTTCCCAACGCCAACGTTTTCTTTAACCCCATCACCGTGAATTCCGGCGGCACTTTGGATCTGAGTGCTTATGATCAGAACGGCAGCACCTTTGTGCTTGGTAAATACGGCGGCTACCCTGAAACCCTGACTGCCGGGCGCACCGGCACCCCGGCCACGGACATCAACGGCAGCTTGAGCATGGCGGGAAGCGCCGCCGCCACTTTGAACGTGGCGGGACTCGTGACTCCCGGCACGCTGACCATCAGCAGCAATTTCATTCCCGCCAGCGGCACCATTCAAATGAACGTCGGCGCTACCACCAATGCCGGCTCCGGCGTGAGTGACCTGATTCAGGTGGGCGGCAATCTGGATTTGAGCCAGGGCACCGCAACCATTGTTCTCACTCCCCTTGCACCTCTCCAACTCAATACGCCTTACACCCTCATGACTTATTCCGGCTCCCTGATTGGGAGCGCATCCGGTTTGAGCGTTCCCGCATTTGGCCGGAATTATAGCGCGGGCGTGGTTTCCACGGCCACGCCCGGCGTGGTGACGGTAACGTTTACCACGAACGGCGCCGCCATCCCCAATCCCATGCTTTGGAAGGGCTATGTCAACGGCAACTGGGATATGTTCAGCACTGCCAACTGGTCGAACAACGTAACCGCTGCCGCCGACGTCTGTCTTCCCGGCGACAATGTGTTGTTTAACGATGCTTCAAGTGTAACCAATGTGACCCTCGTGGGCACGGTCGCTCCGGCCACTACGACCGTATCTAACATCGTAAATCATTATGTCCTGTCCGGCAGCGGTTCGACAACCACAGGTTCACTTCTCAAACAGGGTTCCGGTGTGCTGACCATAAACAGCGCCAATACTTACTCCGGCGGCACCGTCATCAGCGGCGGCACGGTGGAAATCAACAATACCACCGGCTCCGGTCTTGGCTCCGGCCCGGTCACCGTCAATGCCGGCGGCACGCTGGCCGGTATGGGTTATGTCAGCAACGGCACCAATTCCGTCGTGGTCAATGGCACAATCTCCGTCGGCAACATCGGCCGCACCCGGGGTGAGCCACTTTCGGTGACTAACACGGGCGGCCTAATCATCAATTCCGGCGGCGGTGTGACGGTGAGTCTGTTCAGTGGCGCCGGTGCCGGTGACAATAGCATGATTGGCGCGGCATCAGATTGGCTCTATGCGAGAGGCGTCCCGGTCACCATCAATCCCGGCGCGGTCTTGACCGTCCTCAATCCAAACGGCATGACAAACTGGGCGGTCGGCGACACGTGGGGGATCTTTTCTTGGACCACAACCAACAACTTCACCACGTTTAATATGCCGACCTTGCCCGCCGGTCTGATTTGGGACACCACGCATATTAAGGTGATCTCCGCAACGCCGACCCAGAGGGCGCAAATCCTTGGCACGACGGTGACCAACGGCAACCTGATCATCCATGGCATGAACTACAACGTTCCGAACACCGCTTATCATTACGAAGTCCTGACCTCGACGAACCTGACAACGCCGCTGACGAACTGGACGGTGTTGGCCACGAACGCCTTCAACGCCGATGGCACGTTCAACTACACCAATGCCATTGATGCGACCCAGCCGGCGGTGTTCTTTGATGCGATCGCGGTGCCATAAACCGCAGGCTGCGCTTTGACCGCAAGGCAGCCGGAGATCATTCTCCGGCTGCCTTTTTAGTTTCATGAACATGGCAACCGGATTTTGACTCGTCGGCTGGCAGGCTTCTGGCCATGTCTTCTATCCGTTATCCGTTGCGGTGACGCAACGCGTGATTTAACTTATCGGGCATATCTTAAAGCACAACGTGAAAGCCACCCATTACCTCCATTGTTTTATCGGGCAACTGCTCGTTGGCAGTGTGGTGTTTTGTCTGGCCGCCGTGGCGCAGGAAGTTTCCCAGTCACCGGCCGTGCCGTTTCTGGTCCGCTCCTGGCAGAACCAACAGGGGTTGCCCAATAACACGGTCAAGGCCATCATGCAAACCCATGATGGCTATCTTTGGCTGGGCACGGATGCCGGCTTGGCGCGGTTTGACGGGGTGCGCAGCCGGATTTTCGGTTTGGCGGACGGGTTGAAAAATCTTCAGGTGACGGCATTGCTGGAAGACCGGAAAGGCGTGCTGTGGATTGGCACCGGCGGCGGCGGCTTGGCACAAATGTCCCAAGGAGGCGGGATCAAAACTTACACCGTCAGCGATGGTCTGGCCGGTGATTCCATCAGTAGTTTTGTGGAAGCCACCAACGGCGATATTTGGGTGGGAACCCACACGGGCTTGAGTCGCTGGCACGAGGGCCATTTCGAGCCGGTGGCCAAAGAGTTGGGGACGGTGATGGTTTTTGATCTGGCCAAAGACCGGCAGGGTGACATTCTGGCCGCCACTTTGCATCAGGGACTTTTACGTTTTCACGATGGGCAATGTTCGGTGGCGGATGGAGAGTCCGGAACGATCACCAACAATCCCCGCTGTGTCTTGGTGGACAGCCAAGATCGGGTGTGGGTCGGGCTGCGCGAAAAGCGCGTCTTGTGCTGCGAGCGAGGGATTTGGACCGATTTCGGAACCAATCAGGGATTCCCGGCCGTGGTGGCTTATCACATGGCGGAAGCCTCGGACGGCACCATCTGGGCGGGGTCGTGGAATGAGGGACTCTACTATTTTCAAAACGGAAAGTTTAACGCCTTGCAGAAAAAGGACGGACTTTCCGATAACGCAATTTTGTCATTTTTCCCCGGGCGCGACCGATTTCTTTGGGTGGGCACGCAATCCGGCGGCTTGAATCGCATTGGTCCCGGAAACCTTTCCGTGGATCACGTGATGGAAGATTCGTCGGAGTGCCAATTGCGTTCGCTGGCGCAAACCGCGAGCGGCGAATTTTGGGTGGGCACTTACGGCCAGGGACTTTACCGTTGGCAGGAAAATCAAAGCAAGGCGTTCGTTGGGGAACCAACGCGAAGTCATCTGCTCGTGGAAGCGGTGTTGGGTGGACGCGATGGCAGTTTGTGGTGGGGAGCCGCAACGGCGCTATATCAATGGAAAGATGGAACGATCATCACCCACTTCTCGGGGAACGACGAGCCGTGGCTCAACGGCGATCACATCTTATGCCTGTGTGAAGACCACGCCGACGGAATTTGGATCGGAAGCTTCAACGGACACGTTGGTTTTTTGAAACAAGGAGTCGTTTTCAACCTGAAGGGTCTTTCCGGCAAGCCGGTGACGGCGCTGGCGCAGGAACCGGACGGGACGCTGTGGATCGGCTCATTGGGCGGCGGATTGGCCCGGTTACACGATGGTAAACTGACCGTGTTCACCACCAAAGATGGGTTGCAAAGCGATCTCATCAGGTGCTTGTTATTGGAATCCGACGGAACCTTGTGGATTGGAACCGACGGCGGCGGATTGAACCGCTGGTCAAACGGGCGAATGGTCGGGTTCTCAAAACGGCAGGGCTTGCAGGATGACATCATCCTGCAAATTTTGGCGGACGACGACGGTTGCCTGTGGTTGGGCTGCAATCACGGCATCTATCGCGTCACCAAGCGCTCTCTCAATGAGGTTGCCAACGGCCGGTCTGCGCCGCTGCGCCCGTTGAAATTCGGGCTTTCAGAAGGAATGTCATCGGAACAATGCGTCGGTAATTTTGGAGCGGCCTTGAAAACCCAGTCGGGGCAGCTTTGGTTTTCAACTGCGGCGGGGATTGTCGCCATTGATCCGCGCCGGCAAACCCATGTCGCCGCCTTGCCCATCGCGTTGATGGAGGATGTCTGGGTGGACAAGCAGAAAAACCAAAATGTGCCATTGGACAGTTCGGCTCGTGCGATTGATGGTTCGCGCGGTTCCATTCTGACGATTCCGCCAGGCAGCCACAGCTTGGAACTTCATTTTACCGGCATCGGTTTTGCAGCGCCGGAAAAAATTCGGTTTCGATATCAGCTGGAAGGGCTGGATCTTGGTTGGACTGAAGCTGGGGAAATACGCGTGGCGCGTTACAGCCATATTCCACCGGGGAATTATCGTTTTCGCGTCCAGGCAGGCTACCTCGACGACTCTTGGAATGAAACGGGCGCGGGCATGCCGATCGTAGCGCAACCGTATTTCTGGCAGACGCAATGGTTCAAGTCGCTCGCGGCTTTCGTCCTGATTGGTTTGATTGCGGGAGGCATCCGGTTGATAGAACGGCGGCGTTATCGGGCGCGGCTCAAGCGGATTCAACAGGAGCGGGCCATGGAAAACGAGCGCGGACGCATCGCGCGCGACCTCCATGACGAACTGGGTTCCCAACTGACGCATATTTCCATGATGAGCGACCTTGGCCAATCAGATGCCGGGGCGGGAGTCAGGCTGGAGAAGTTGGAAAAGCGAGTTCAACACATTTCAACGGTGGCGGTCCAAACGGTGCGGTCCTTGGATGAAATCGTGTGGGCGGTCAATCCTCGCAACGACACGCTGCGCAGCCTGACCGAATACCTGACCCAATTCGTCCGCGAGTTGACGGAGAACACCGGGGTTGATTGCCGGTTTCAGATTGCCGAAAACCTGCCGGACATGCAGCTGCCGCCGGAGTTGCGCCACAGCCTTTTTCTCGTGGTCAGGGAGGCGATGAACAACGCGCTCAAACATGCGCGCGCCACCCAAATTTCTCTGGGCGTAAAAACGGATGGATCACAAATTGAAATCTTCCTTCAGGACAACGGCGGCGGCTTTAACCCCGCCGCCGTCCAGGCTTGTAAAAAGCGCAACGGTCTGGAAAATATGCGTCAGCGGATCGAAGTTCTCGGCGGACAGTTTTTCATTGAGACCCATCAGGGGCGGGGCACCATCATCAGATTGACGGTGAAGTGTCCGGACGCAGACACCCAATAAAACACACATGAGCAAATTCATCAAAGTGGCCATTGTTGACGACAACGACAACATCCGCAACAATCTGGCCGAAGTGATTAACGAATCCGCCAATCTGAAATTGGCGGGCGTTTTTGAAGGTGGCCAGGCGGCTATCGAAGCGATTCCCCAACTGAAGCCGGACGTGGTGATTATGGACATCGAGATGCCCGGCTTGGACGGCGTGGAATGCGTGCGCCGACTTAAGGCGCAATTGCCGGAGGTGAATTTTTTGATGCTGACGGTTTACGAGGACAGCGACCGGTTGTTTGAATCACTCAAGGCTGGCGCAGGCGGCTATTTGCTGAAGCGCACCTCCTTGGCGCGCCTGGTGCAGGCGATTCAGGAACTGCACGCTGGCGGTTCGCCGATGACTCCGCAAATTGCCCGGCGCGTCGTCCATTTTATTTCCAGCTCCGCCAAGACCTCGAAAGCCGTCGCCGGTGAACTCGCCGGACTGACGCCGGGGGAGAGAAAATTTCTGGATGAACTGGCGCAAGGCCACGCTTACAAGGAAATCGCCAACCACTTGGGAATTTCCCTGGATGGCGTGCGCAATTACGTCCGGAACATCTACAAGAAGCTGCATGTCCATTCAAAACTGGAATTGGTGAACAAGTATTTGCACCGTTAATTGGAGCAATAAAACATGGGCGGGAATCGCTGTTTTTGGAAACCGCTCGTTGGAATTCCCTTCATTGCCTCGTTCGGAACGTCTTGCGGTTGGCGGGAAAATACATGTCAAACGATTCGTCAACTTCCCCTTGGAACATCTTCATGTTCTATCCCTATTCCTTGCAGGGGGTAAAATAATTCCATCGGTAGTCGGAACAGACTGATTCCAAATGAACGCAAACAATTCGACAAATGCCAACCCGCCAAAAGTCGGCTATAATCGGTTTATTTTGTTTGTCGCCGGCTTGGGCGGTTTGCTTTATGGCGTGGACGTTGGCATCATCGCCGGCGCACTGCCGTATCTTGAAGCCACATCCGGGTTGAGCGGCAACCAGCTTTCCGTCATTGTCGCCGCCGTGCTGCTGGGCAGCGTCATTTCCACCCTGTTCGCCGGGATGCTCGCCGACTGGTTGGGCCGAAAAAAAATGATGTTCCTGAGCGGCATTCTGTTCGTCGCCAGCATTCCGATAATTGCGCTGGCGCACGGCTACGGTCCTCTGGTGATGGGGCGACTGTTGCAGGGCGTCAGCGCCGGACTGATTGGCGTGGTAGTGCCGCTGTATCTCGCCGAATGTCTGGGCGCGACGAATCGCGGCAAGGGGACTGGCATGTTTCAATGGTTGCTGACGCTGGGCATTGTGGCGGCGGCGACCATCGGTTATTACTTCAGCCTCAAGGTGGCCGGGATTGAACAACTGCACGATGCTGCGAAGCTGTTTGCGTTCAAGGACGCCGCGTGGCGCTATATTTTCTGGGTGTCCCTACCGCCGGGAATTCTCTTTGTTCTTGGCAGCCTATATGTCGCCGAGTCGGCCCGCTGGCTCTTCCGCAAAGGCAAGCCGGACGCGGCCCGCACCGCGCTGCTGCGGTCGCGCACCGAAGAGCAGGCGGAAATCGAATTGAAGGAAATGGCCGAAACCATCGCCGCTGAAAAGGCGAAATCCTCCGCTGGCGGCGCGCAAATCCGGGAATCGCTCCTGAGCCGGCGTTATGTCATTCCGTTCATACTGGCCTGTGTCATCCTCGCGTGCAATCAGGCCACCGGCGTCAATTCCATCATCGGTTACAACGCCACGATTCTCATCCAGGCCGGCTTGAGCGACGCCGAAGCGCATTTGGGCTATGTCATCCTTACGCTCGTCAATTTTCTCGTGACGATGGTTGGCGTGGCGCTGGTGGACAAGAAGGGGCGCAAGTTTCTGCTTTCGGTCGGCAGCGCTGGCATCATCGTTTCGCTCATCGCCACGGGCTTGGTTTTTAACCAGACCGAGAAACATCGTGTGGATGTGAAGGGCGCGGTGCAGGCCTTGGTCGTCTCGTCCAATCAGACGGCGACGGTGGAATTCAACAATGAAACCGCCGCCAAATTTGTTGCCGGTAAAGCTGGTCCTCAACCTTCTACGCTTGTCGTCATTTATTCCTACGGCGATTTCCATGCCGCGTCGAAGGTGGTCCGTTCGGACGACATCGCGGGAAAGATCGAAATCAACCGCGACGGCTGTCTGCCGCCGAACAGGGTCGCCGCTTTCTTTCAAAATCCCTTTGCCGACTTGAAAAATGCCAAGACCGCGCCGCTGGTGATTGACAACGCGCTCATCACGCCCGTGCCGTCGCAAGGCACCGGCTGGCTGACCGCCATTTGCATTTTCTGTTTCATGGCTTTCTTCGCCGCCGGCCCCGGCGTTTGCGTCTGGCTCGCGCTCTCCGAACTGATGCCCACGCGCATCCGTTCCAATGGCATGAGCGTGGCGCTGCTCATCAATCAGGCCGTCTCCACGACCATCGCCGCGTTCTTCCTTCCCACGGTCGGCAAATACGGCTACGCCACGATGTTCTTCGCCTTTGCCGGATGCACGGTCGTCTATTTCATCACCGCCGCGTTCTTCCTGCCGGAGACGAAAGGCAAGACGCTCGAGGAAATCGAGGCGCATTTCGAAGGTGGAAACAGCCGGTCGTCTTAATTCCCAGGAAACACACCTTGAAAATTCAGTCTAAAATCTTCTTGGGTGCGACCGCACGATGTGCCGCCACGATTGCGACTCTGCTGCTGATGGTGCAGCTCACTTTAGCGGTTGATTCCAATGTCAAGGGGGCGAACCAAGTTTCCGGATATGATGCCATTCAGGCGGCGGACGACCTGATTATGCGGGTGTTGCCTGGTCACGCCGGCGAGTTTGCCTGCGAGATTATTCCCCAAGATGCCGGTCGGGATGTTTTTGAGATTGGTGCGCGCGACGGCAAAGTGCTGCTGCGTGGCAATGACGGCGTGAGTTTGGCGATGGCTTTCAACTGGTATCTCCGCCGTGAAACGAAGACGAGCTATGACCGGCAGGCGGATGGGCCGCTTGTGATAGTTGGCACGTTGCCGCTGCCGAAAACCGTAATGCGTCAAGTGTGTCTCGCCCGGGAGCGGTTTTTTCTCAATTACTGCACCTTTGGCTATGCTTTTCCTTTCATGCGTCCGGAAGGTTGGGAGCGTTTCGTGGACTGGATGGCGATGAACGGCATTAACCGACCGCTGTTGCAATGCGGCCAGGAAGCCGTCTGGCTCAAGGTCTGGCAGTCCTACGGCATTCCAAAGGAACAGGCGCTTGCCTATTTTTCCGGGCCGGCGCACCTGCCTTGGCATCGGATGTCGAATTTGGACAACTTCGACGGTCCATTACCCATGTCTTTTATTGATGGGCAGATGAGGCTCGAACAGCAGATTTTGAAACAGGCGCGTGGTTTGGGCATGAAACCCATCCTTTCAGCCTTTGCGGGTCACGTGCCCGAGGCGCTAAAAACCTTTCAACCAAGGGCGGCCATCACGCGGATCAAACCCGGTTGGGGTGGGTTGCCTTCTGCGAACGCCTGTTGGTTTCTCAAGCCGGCCGATCCGTTATTTGCCGAGATTCAAAGTCGCTTCCTTAAGGCGCAAGCGGAACTTTATGGCACCGATCATCTCTATGCCGCGGATCCTTTCAACGAAATAGACCCGCCGTCTTGGGCACCGGATTACATCGCCGGTGTAGGTCGGGGCATTTACAAAGCCATGGCCGATGCCGACCCGACTGCCCATTGGTATCTGATGTCGTGGACTTTCACCTACGACAGTGCCCATTGGCTTAAAAAAAACTCGGACGGAGTAACGCCCTTTCAGGCCTTCTGCCAGACCATTCCAACGGGGAAGATGACCATCATTGACTATGTCTGTGAAGAGCGGGAGCTTTATCGGGAAACCGGCAATTGTTGCAACGCACCTTTTCTTTGGAGCTATGTCGGCAACTACGGCGGCAATACTTATTTTCGCGCCCCGATGGCTGCGGTGTCCCGCAAAGTGGCCCAAGCGCTGGCGGTTGAAAACTGTGCCGGAGTCGCTTCCGTCCCCGAGGGCATGGATTGCAATCCCGGCATATATGAGATGCTGTTTGAACAGCCGTGGCATCCGCAAGGTCTCTTGGATGACAAGACATGGACTGCCGAATACGCCGCGTGTCGCGCGCGGCGCGACGATTCACAAGTCGTCAAGGCGTGGGAAATCCTGCGGACTAAAGTTCTCAACTGCGGCCCGCAAGGGCATTTTGACCGGGGTTCGGCCTTGACCAAAAATCCGCCGAATGGAACCAACGATGATCCTCCTCCGAAAACCGCCTTGGCGAGCGAAAGCCAGAGTCGCCAACCCGAATTGCAGCGTGGCTTGGTTGAGGCGATTGACACTTTGCTCGCCGCCGCGCCGGAATCGCAGCAGGCCGACGGTTATCAATACGACCTCGTCAACTGGGTGCGGCAGGCGCTGGCTTACCATACGGACGCTATTCTGGAGCGCATCAAGCAAGCCCGGGAGCATCACGACCAATCTGAACTCACCCGGCAGACCCGCATGATGCTTGACATCCTGCGCGACATGGACGAACTCACCGGCACGCGTCACGAATTTCTGCTTGGCCGGTGGATTCGCGATGCCCGCGCCTGGGGTGACGATCCGGCAGAGGCGGATTATTACGAACACAACGCCCGGCAAATCATTACCGCTTGGGGTGGGAAGTTGCGCGACTATGCCCGGCGCGAATGGAACGGACTGCTGCGCGACTATTACCTGCAACGATGGGAAGTCTGGGCGAAGCAAAACACACCGGAGGCGTTAGGCAATCGCTGGGTGGATGAAAAAAGGTCCGACTTCGTCACGTTGCGCGGAGGCGATTACGCCACCGAGCCGGTTGGTGACCCGGTTGTCGTCGCCCGTCGCATTTTTGCCAAATACCGCGGGGAGTTACTGGAAAACTCCGGTGAGATTT
>Ga0316220_1004064_pt1 | contig 11557 bp, 9 predicted proteins | sample TBH18005metaG_FD_203632 | JGI IMG/M metagenome (GOLD analysis project Ga0316220, IMG submission 203632) | Freshwater microbial communities from Trout Bog Lake, Wisconsin, USA - TBH18005 | ecosystem: Environmental > Aquatic > Freshwater > Lake > Hypolimnion/Profundal zone | place: USA: Wisconsin...
TCGTGAATATGAATTGGATGCCAAAAACTTATGGCCCATTGATCCAGTTGAAGCATCACGCAATTTAATGCATGCTATTGTTAATCAAATGTATGGTCCAAAAGGAGAATTTGTTAGTGTAGCAAGAAGAAAATCTGATAACAAGCTGTTAGCTTTTACTTGGGTCGTTCGCGAACAGCGTATGGTGTTTAGTAGAGAAGAAATGGCTACTGCCAGATTTGCTAGTGTAGATTTGAATTTACCAGTGCGCCAGCGTGTGGCATTGATATTTCAAATGTTTAGACTATGGGAGAAGTGGGCAGACATTTGTGAAATTAAAATGATTGCCAGTAGTTGTATTAGGTTGGATTGGGAACCATTAATGTTCTTACATGATGCGGCTGGATATCATGTGCGTGGAACATTAGCTTGGAAACGATTGTCAATCAAAACGATTAAACTAGATGATCCAATTTTTAGTTTGGACACAATCACCAGTAGAACAGGCACTTATGATCCTAGTAAGTATACAGATGTAAACAAGGAACATAGTGTAAGTAGCAAAGAATTTAGATATCAATAAAGGAAAAGAAATGTTAAAAGCAATTAAAGCAAATGTAATCGTTAAAGCAATATTAAAAGATGAAACATCGGATTCAGGATTAATTATTAAAGGCATGAGTGACACGCCAACTGAAGCTATTGTTATGAGTTGTGGTCCAGAAGTTAACTGTGGTATTAAAGAAGGCGACAGAGTTATTGTTGACTGGGGTCGCACAGCTAAGATATCATATGAAGATCAAACTTACTATGTAACTGGGCAAAGTAATATTGTGGGTGTTTTTGAGGATTGAGCACGACACAAACTCGCCTGCCAATTCGTTGATGCCTAGGATAGAAAGCCGCAAAATCTCCTAGTTCTTGATAGTGCTCGGGGCGGCTTAACCTAAACTAGCTCTTAACTGCCAAGCGAACTTTTTATGCTGACGAATTCGATCCTGCGCAAAATTAGCAATGTCATCGTTTTCTTCAGCATCCGCAACTTCTTCTAATTTGCGATAGCTGTTAACCATATGCTCTTGACCTTCTAATACTAGTTCAAGAATATCAAATGCGCTAGCGCCTGTTTTACGGTCTTCTAAATCAGCATAACTTAATATTTCACTAATAGTTTCTGGAGCAAATGCGCCAAGAGCACGAATCAATTCGCCCAAATCATCTTGAATACTTTCGCTGTCTTCGTAAATCTTTTGTAACAATTTATGCCAGCCATAAAAGTTTTCACCTTCAATGTTAAAATGTGAACTGTGAGCTCTGTAACTGTTTACAAAGTTATCACAAAATGTTTCGGTTAATTGATCTAGTGTTGTCATATTATTGTCCTGGGACTACTGGTTGTAATGCCTTTTGTGCGGCCTTCAAACGAATTTGACGATCGATAGCATCTTGCTGTAGCATATCTTGTTCAGCTTTACTTAGTCCACCATATTGTTGGCCGGCAATTGCGTTGCGTGTATTCATAGCACCAGCAGCTCCTTGTGTTGGAGCTTCACCGCGAACTTGTTGTGCGTATGGATTAGTAGCATATTCAGGAGCATTTGGATTTTGACGAATCTTACTTTGTTCATATGCGGCCATAGCATACGGCGCACTAAATGCTGCGGCTGGAGCAACTGAACTTAATACAGGACCAGCGCCATATGGTTTTGCTAGCGCAGCATCAAATGCTGGATTAGCACCACCTGATAATGTAGTTGGAGCAACTTCAGGAGCAATAGGTCCGCCTTCAGGCATCATTCCAGCATTATAAGGAACGCCTCCTGGTTTAATACCACTTGCGCCACCAGCACCAGCACCACCACTTGCGCCACCGGCACCAGCACTAGGATTACCGCGGAAAGCATTACCAGCGGCACTTAATAATTTTTTACCTGCCAAATATTCTATTCCATATTTGGCTGCCAAACCAGCAAGTCCAGCACCAGCTATTTCACCAGTGCCCCATTTTTCTTCATTACGATTTACAAATGGTTCTTTACCAGCTGGAGCAGGAGCGTGTTGATTAACAAACTCTTTAATTTGCTCTTCGGTATAACCATTAGCACGAGCTTCTGCTATTTTTTCTTCGCGTTCTTGATCTGTCATTTTAGTATCTTACTTAAAGGTTTTGTATATTTCCATTCGCCAGTTCCTGGATCATATTCTGGAACAGGATATAATTTATATGCTTGACGAATAGCATTTGGATTACTTGCGCCGCCGTTTTTATCAATATAACTTAAACGAGCTTCGGTAACTTCACGATATGATTTAATTAATTCAGCTTGTGTTTTACGGAAATCTCTATCAAAAGCAGTAGCGTTTGGAGCATTAGTTCCAGCGGCTAAGTCAGCTTTATAGCGGTGTAAATCACCTGTGAATTGACTTTGACCCATCATGTTATAAGCACCAAGCATTGGAGCTTTAGTTAGGTCAACATTTCGTGCGCGGTTAGCGGCTTGTTCAGCATCGGATACTGAACCAGGACCTGCTGTTTCACGCAATGTTTGACTAGCTATTTGAGCATTTAACGAATTAAATTGTTGTAACGCTGATTTAGCATCTGGACTTAAATTTAATTGTGCTATGCGATTACTAGCGTCATTATCTGGCAATGCTTTACCTGCCATAATGTCACGCACAATGGACCATTTTTGCTCGCCTGGATGTTCATTGGCAGCATTGTATAGTCCACTAATAGTTTCAGCCATTCCTTTACCAGTAGCTGGATCAACACGATTTAAAATATCAAATTGTTGTTTACGGTTATTGCTAATAACTTCGCCTTTTTGTGCGCCTTCGCGATATTCTGTATCAATAATCTTATTAAAGGATTCAGTGCGTTGACCTTGTGTTTTAATATTTTCTTTTTGTTGAGCAATGCCACCACCTGGAGCTGTTGTAGTAGCTGTTTGGTTAAATGGATTTGGAATACTAGGATTATTAACTACAGGCGCAGTTGTTGTTGGAGCAGTTGTTGGAGCAGGCTGTCTAACAACAGGCTGTGTGCCAGGTTGTCCAGGAATAGCAGGACCAGAAACAGTTGGAGCGCCTTGACCTTGTATGCCAGGTTGAGCAGCAATAGTTGTAGGAGTAAGTCCTTCACCAGCGCCACGACCAGCAGCACCATATGCGCCTTTGTTATAAGCCGCTGTGCCTTGCTGTTCAAGAGTTCCAGCAACACCAATCTTATTCAATAACTTAGCTTCTTCTGGAGTAGCTACGCGACCAGTTCCAACTTCTTTGAACACAGCAGTTTGTCCAGGACGACGCTCATAGTAGAACGCAGGGCCATTCTTGTCATAAGGATTTTTATAAATTTCACTACTTTGTTCAACACCTTTTGGTGCCGCATAAACAGCTAATTCTTTAGTAGTTAATTGTTGTCCGCTATTAGTAATACCATAGATTGGCATTCCATTTTTATCTTTTTGAATCAATACAGGTTCAGCATTAGGGCCAGAACCTATTGTTTGCATTTCAAAATAACGACCAGCACCTAGCTTTTGTTGTTCTTCAGCCGCTAAGTCTTTTAAACCTAACTGAGCATACAACACAGCTTTAACATAACTACCTTCTTCGCTTTTACTCTTTAATGCGTTAGCAATAGCATCAGGAGTCATTTGGCTTACATCGCGTTGAGCATCAGCTGTGCCTTTTTGGAATCCCATAATGTCTGCCATTTGGCGCATAGATGCTTGTTTAGCAAAAGCAGGAGCATTAGGATCCTGATAGATCTGTGCCATCTTAACTGGATTACCTAAATTGTCAACAATTTGTTTTCCATAATAAGTGTTAATTTCTGCTTCATTTGGCTTTTTACCGCCATTCATTTGAGCAATAGCTTGTTCAGTTGGAGTTAAGCCAACATCAGAACTAGCACTACCAGCAATCATAGGACTTACTTGATTAGGAGCAACAGGACCTTGACCTTGAACTTGGTTTAAGTAACCTTGTGTTTCTTGTGGCAATTGGCTAACATTTAATTGACCATTGTTAGCTTGTAAGTTTTGTTGAACACGACCAGGACCAGCATTATATGCCGCAATAGCTTTTTGTTCATCGCCACCAAAGTGATTTAACAAACCTTGATAGTATCTTTGACCAAATGCTTTATTACCTTCTGGTGTAGCTATTTCTTCTGGAGTAGCAGGAGCTACACCATAACCGGGATTGGCAGCAGTAGCTGGCATAATTTGTGCCATACCTTGTGCGCCTTTTGGACTTGTTAATACGCCACCTTGTGGATTAAATTGTTGTCCATTTGACTCGGCTTGAACCATACGATTAAATGTTTGATCCGGAGCAACAGGTTGAACTGGAGCTGGAGCTGCTTGTGGAGCTGTTTGTTGTGGAACAACAGGAGCACTAACAGTTGGTGTTAATGGATTACTAGGTGATAAGTCTTGTGGACTTCCACTAATAGTCATTGTTTGTTCACCAGTAGTTGGATCAGTTTTTACAGTTTGTGTAACTGGTTTAGCATTAGCATCTGTGCCTTCGCTTTGACTTTTACGAACAGCCGCTTTAAATGCTTCGATATCAACACCAGGCATTTGTTGTTGTAGCAAAGCATCTGGCGTATCCAGATACATTGAAAGATCTGCACCCATTATTCTTTTCCTAATTCAATCATTTGTAAACCAAGTTTACTATAGTCAACACGCAAGTAACCATCAGAGCCCATAATAACAGCATCTGGTTGATATTTCTGAACATCTTGAGCCATAACACCACGATAGCGTTTAGTGTCGCCTTTATAACTAAAGTCATAAATCTTATGACGGCCTTGATTGTCAACAAACACAATATTTTCTTTAGCCATAATATCTGATAAACTTGGAAGAATGTTAACGCCACCTGAACTGTTTCCGCCATTTTGTGTAGTTGTGTAACCATTAGTGCCGGAGAAGTTGCCTTGTAAGTTTGGCGCAAATGAATTCAAGTAATTAGCATATTGATTAGCATATTGTAATGGAACTTGACTTGCGGCCATACCAGCTTGTCCAGCTGCCAAGCCACCTTGTAATGCGCTTTGTCCGCCAGTCATTAACTGATTAGCTGCGCTAGCTCTTTGTTGAGCAATTTGATTAGCCACATTAGCTGCCGCAACTTGTTGATTTTGTTGATTAGTAGTAGCCATTTGTGAACCAGCTAATGCCGCACGAGCTGAACCTAATTGGCCAGCACCACCAAAGCCAGCTTGTTGATTAGCTAAGTTTTGTTGATATTGTTGTTGAGCAGGAATTTGACTAGCTGCCAATTGTTGTTGTTCATAATCAGGACTGAACAAACTTTGTAAGCCTTGACTACCTGCGTTGAAGTTTTGTTCTCCGCCAGTGCCTAAAACATTTTGTGCTTGAGCTCCATAGCCAGCTACATTTTGTGCCGCATAGTTTACACCAGGTAAACTGCTATTAAACAAATCTTGACCGCCAGCAATAGCATTGCCAGCGCCTTGAGTATAAGCATTGTAGCCAGCGCCACTATTAGCATTTTGTGCTATTTGGTATGGATTAACTTGTGGAACATAAGTTGTTTGTCCGCTTGATGAACCTTGTGAGGCATTGGCCATTTTATAATTCTCCTGATTTTCTATATTTAGTTTGTTTCATTTTACCTAGCTTTACTGTGGTTGATTAACAATTGGACCGAATGAAATAGGTCCGGTTGGACTAGGCGGCAGTCCTCCTAAGCTGGGTGGTTGTCCGCCTTGTGGTGGAGCAACAGGTCCAGCTACTTGAGTATTGGCAGGACCGCCTGGTTGTTGATAATTTGCTAAGTCACTCATTTGATACATGAAAGGATGTGTTCCCCAGTTGTATTGATTTTGAGTAGGATTTTGTTGTGTAATACTAGGATTGTAATTTGGAACTCCAGCTTGTATCCAACCTGGATTTAATCCAGCATTACTAAAGCCAGCATATCCGCCGAGACCATTTCCACCAGCACCTGGTGTTGTAGGTGTTTTACCAAACTGATCTAAATAATTTGGACTAGAAATATTTCCATTGCTAGCACCTTTGTTTAATAAACTTGGACCAAAGTATAATGCGGCCGCGCCACCTAATAATGGTGCTAACCAACTTGGTAATCCAGATGAATCAGTTGCTGTAGTATTTCCATTTGGAGCTGTGTTACCATTTGGAGTTGTGTTTGCGCCTGGCTGTGTTGGATTAGTAGATGTATTAGTAATTGGAGTTTGTGTTTGCCCAGGTTGCGGCATAGCTGGATTGTTAATTGGAGTTTTGCTCAATGAACCACCGGCACCACCTGATTGTGAAACACCCGTGCCACCAGTGCCACCAGCTGCTGAACCACCAGCGGCGGAGCCACCAGCACTACCACTTGCAGCTGAACCTGCGGCAGCACTACTACCAAATAAATGACTTAGTGCGGCAATAGTTCCAACACCACCTGCTCCTAATAAAGCTGCTGTTCCTGGATTGGCTTTAAGCCAATCCATAATGCCACCACCTGAATTTGATGTGTTACCATTAGCAGTTGTATTACCACCTGTTGAACTTGTGCCACTTGTAGAACCACTTGTATCAGTAGAAGTAGTTCCTGTTGTATCTGTAGATGGAGTAACAGGACCAGCGGCAGTATTATCTGCTGGAGGTGTCCATGGTTGACTCATATCCAATACAGGAGCAGGTTCATTTCCAGTCACTGGAGCCATACTAATTGTGCCATCCGAATTCATAGTATAACCTGGAGGCAATGCTTGCGTAGCTTGAGTAGTTGGATTTGGTTGATTAAATGTTTCTGGAGCAGGTTCAATAGTAACCGATGGATTTGTTCCGCCAGTATTGTATCCAGTTTGTGTTCCTATACCTTGTAAATCTTGTTCTTGGCCTTGTATATCAGACCAAATAGTTGGAGTTTCCGGAGGACTACCAAAATATTGTGCGCCAGTTGGAGCAGTATATCCACCTGATTCGTTTGGAGTATATGAAGTTGGAGCAGTATATGTAGTCTCTGGAGCAGGTTCTGTGCCAGTCCAATTACCCGAAGTATCATATCCTCCGTTGGTAGGTTCTACTGGACCTTGTGGAGTAGTATCATACCAATTGCCGGTATCTTGACCACCTGTGTAATCAGTAGGATTTGAACCAGAGTTATCAGTAGGAGCAGTATAATCATACGCACCGCTACTTAGGTCACCGCCACCACTGTTATCACTACCACCGAAATAATCGCTCCAACTACCCCAATCTGCACTCATCTTATTCTCTCTCTGATACTATATCATCATCTACTTTAGCTGGATCAGTAACATCAGTTCTGTGAATACAAAACCATTTAACTGGAGCTTCCAAAGGAAGAATCCAGTGACGCTTACCGGCAGCAATATTCAAAACAGCAGGAGCTGTATGAATTGTTTTTTCTCCATCAACATCTAACATAACTTTGCCAGATGTTAATATACTCATATGATCGAAATGATGCTTATGTTGATGCATACAATCTTCGAGCGTTTCTAATGTCATTTCCTTGGCATAAACTCCGCCGGCAAAATGATGAACTACTTTTAGTTTTTCTTCTGATTCAGGTGTCATCGTGTATTTAGTAGATCTTAGTTAAACCGGTTATAACCAACTTGGTTTTGTGGGCCAAGTGACAGTAGTAGGGAATCCAGACTGCTGTGGAATATTCAATAAATCTTGTCTATATTGCTGTAATTCTGTTTGTTGATCAGTAGTTAAACTACTATACCAAGTAGGATTAATTTTATCAACATTAGTTAATTCATCATTTCTGTATTTTCTTAATGCGGTAGCACTAGCTACAGTATCATAAATCCATGATTTTGTTGTATAATCAAAATTATATTTTTGTCCACCTATGCTAGGATTTGTAGGTTTGGCAACAGCTTGATTGTTATCGATATAATAATCTTTGGCATTATAATCGCCTTCAACATAGTTTTTACCGTCAAGATTGGATTGAATCCAATCCGCGTTATCGCCGTGAATAGTTTGAAGTATTTGACCAGTTGTAGGATTGTATATTGTATAAATCATCGTTTAAGTGTTTGTGTTGTAATATTTCTAAATCCCACTGAAACATTGCCACCGCTATAACTACCAGCAGTTGTAATAACACCTACTGAAAGGTAATAGTTATAAGTTCCTGGTGTTGGAGGAGCATCAGTAAATCCAGTAAAATTTGTAGTAGATTCAAAATTAACTGATCCACCACCTGGGCCCGAATCAAAAGTATAATTGTCAGTAGTAATTCCTACATTGCCTCTAAATAAACTAACAGCTAAAACAATTTCACTATTAGCTGCTAAAGTAAAACTATTCCAATAAGTTTGCATTCCGGCATAGATATAAACAGGTTGATTATTTTGAGTTGTAGTAATATTAACACTCATATCAGTAGGATATGCTGTGCCTGATACTGGATTAGTTACAACAACATAACCGGTTCCAACACCTCCAGCCGCAGCTTGGAAATTACTAACTGTAGATGGTTGCATAGTTGTAGTAATAACAGTATTACTATTCAATGCGCCGGTAGTAACTAAACCAGAAACATTTAAATTAGCACCAATGGTAACATTACCACCAAAGTGAGCATCACCAGAATTGTAAGCTAACCAATATCCAGGACTGTTTACATTTCCTTGTGTAGCACCAAAGCTAGTAATATTGCCAGCGTAAACATAAGCAGAACTAATTTGTGTGGCAGTAATACTATTTGCTACCAATGAATTACCAGAAATGGTGTTAGCAATAATTGTATTACCAGAAATGGTGTTAGCAATAATAGCGTTGCCACTTAATGTATTAGCAATAATTGTATTGCCCAATAATGTATTAGCAACAATAATATTACCACTTAATGTATTTGCTGCTACAGCATTAGCTTGAATTGAATTAGCTGATAATGCGCCATATGTAACTGCGCCATTAGCAATAGTTCCAACAGTAACAGCATTACTAGCAATAACTCCTGGAGTAACTACATTATTAAGCAAGTTACCATTATAAGTTAAACCACCAATAGTAACGCTGTTACCAATAGTTAAATTGTTACCAATAGTAGCATTATTACCAATAGTTAAATTGCCGCCAACATAAGCATTACCTGTGCTAGCTTGAAACCAATAACCAGTTCCAGCATAGGTTCCTACATTAACATTACCACCGCGTAAATTTAATGCGTAAACATCATTAGCGTTTAAAGCACTAGCATTAACAGATCCAGTTACGAATACATTACCGTTAATAATTTGTCCATCAGCTAATGACCAATCAGTTCCAGAATATGTGTAAACAGTATTAACTGATGTATTACTACCCCATGTGAAACTAGCAGTATCTCCTGCTTCTGGAGCATAACCAGTTCCAATAGGAGCACTAAAGTTAGTTCTTGATGCGCTAAATGCTGCTGTTAAGTTAGCGTTAGTATTACCAGGAGCAGTAGTTGGATTTTGTGTAGTAACCACATAACCCATTGGAATAAATCCACGCTCACCCGTAGCACCACTTGAACCACTAAACTGAATTGGAGAACTCCAACTAGATGAACCATTAGCATACCAAGTGCCACCTGGTGTATTTGTATTTGCTTGTGCTGTTGAACTCCAAATAACAATATTGCCTGTGCCCGATGGAGTATTTGACCATCCACTTGGAGGAGTTCCTACAGCATTACCAAAGTTATAACTACCACCTGACGGCACATTAGGTTGTATATTAGCTTGTTGATATACAGTATATTGATAAACACTTGTGCCATTAGATCCAGTTAATACTGGAGTAGTCCAAGTTAAACTTGGATTAGCAGTTGTTCCGTTTACAGGAGCAATAAAAGTATTTTGTGAACTATAATATGCGGTGTTGCCAGTCGGCACACTATTCGACCAACTACTGGGCGGCGTAAATACCAAATTACCAAAATCATATGTTCCACCTGTTGGTGTAGATGGCGCAGTATTGGATCTCAAATAAGCAGTAAGAACTACTTGTGGTAATGCTTGTGTGCTAGTTACATAGTCTAAATTAATCGGAGTAGCGTTAACTACTGAATTAAAGAACACACTAGGAATAGTTGTTGCCGCAGTAAACTGAACTTGGCGTCCACCTAATGTGCTATAAAATAAAGTTTTAGTTGTGCCAAAACCACCTGTTACTAATTCCCATTGATAACTTGTAGGATTATTAAGATTAACTGGAGTTGAACTACTTGAATTTAAAATACCATAATATAGTTTATTTGTTGGACTTGTAGTAAATCCAGCGCCGCTTGCTGAATCCGCATAACGAATATTAACATATTGATAGTAATATGCTTGAACTGTTGTTGAACCATTTAAACTAATAATGCCACTTGTGGTATTAACTGTTAATACATTTCCAGTAGCACCACTATTGCCACTACCTCCCCCTTGCCCTAAATTACTTAAAGCATAGTTAAGTGCCGCAATAGTATGTGCTGGATCTGTAACAGCAAATGTAGTCATTATCTCGCATCCTGTGTAGGAGTAAACTGCCAATTAATGGCAGCACATTGCCAAGTTGTTGAATCACTTGAGTCGCCTAATATCAAAGTATTTACACGATATGCGTTTTGATTGATTTGTGTCCAAGGATTTTGTGTGTTAATTAACATTGTAACTGGCGGTTTAAAATCTGGATCAGTTCCAACACTATTAGTTCCACCTACAGTTACAGTAAGTTCACCTACACCATTAATTTGTAATCCATTAGTATTAATATTAACTACTTCAGGTAATATGCGATGTAACAATGCTTGTTGACTATAATTTAATCCTAAACTAATATTATCTCTGCGAAATATACTAGTAATTGGAGTATCATTTAAAAATGATGTGCCTTGATCTTTTTCAACCAATTGACTATTAGCAACACCTTGTAAGTAAACAACACTACGACTAGCTGTGTTAAAATCACCATTCATAAACAATGGAGCTTCAGTGGCATGACTAGCATTACTTACATCGCGTGGTGGATTGAAAATATCTAAGTCATAACGATAACTAATCATTTTGTTACACCATCCAGTAGATGTTAAATCTGGATAGTAATATTCAATTTGATTCTTTTGTGTGTTATTAATAACAAACACACGATCCACAAATGCTGGATTTAAATTAGCATAAAAATAATCTTTAATGCGTTGATTGCCAAGACTCTTAAAGTTACTACCATCAAAGCTCCACAAATCACGAGCATCTAATCCATATACTAATGTATCAGCATTGGCCCAGCAGTTTTCATTTAATAGTCCGCGACCTTGTGTTAATAATCTTACGCCAAGAATTGGAGCACTTGTAGATTGGTAATTGATTGGACTAAAAATAACTGTGTCCCAATAAGAACAAATATAAAAGTTACCGCCCATTGGGAATCCATCAATAACTGGACCACGCACTGGCACTTCTAATTGGTTTGCCACATTGGTTATAGTAGGTGCCCAAGTTGTTGGACCTGAATTTAAACCAAATGCTTGACTCCATTGAACCGTTGTTGGATAGTTTTGTGTAGTTCCAGAACTAATAACA
>Ga0316220_1004071_pt1 | contig 11543 bp, 10 predicted proteins | sample TBH18005metaG_FD_203632 | JGI IMG/M metagenome (GOLD analysis project Ga0316220, IMG submission 203632) | Freshwater microbial communities from Trout Bog Lake, Wisconsin, USA - TBH18005 | ecosystem: Environmental > Aquatic > Freshwater > Lake > Hypolimnion/Profundal zone | place: USA: Wisconsin...
TACTCAACGAAATGGATAAGAACATGTCAGAACCAACACAAACTAATCGTAAGAAGTCACGCCGCCGTAATGGGGATGGAAATACTTACCGTCACAAGAATGGCTGGCGAACAGTGATTTCACATAAAGGACACACGGTGACTGCGATGGGTCGCTCAGAGCAGGAGTCTCGTCGCCTAGCCAAAGAAAAGATTAAAGCTCTTCCTCTTTATGATGGCTCGTTAGTCCCAGCAGCTGCGAAGCTGACCACTGGTGAATACCTAACTAATTGGATTAATAAGAAGCATAAGACCATCACGGTGCAGCCATTGATCTGGCCCTTTTTGCAGGGAGAGAAGTTCTGGGGTGCGGATATAACGTTCGTAATCGCTATTTCCAAGGCCTTCAAGAATTTGATCTGGACCGTATGCCATGGAACTCTCCCCTTTAGTTAAGCGTTTACGTTAAGCGCGGTTGAGAGCCAATCAACAATTTCTTGAGTTGGTGCACCGGGTGTAAAAATCTGGCCAACGCCCATTTCCAAAAGCTTCTTGCGATCTTCCTCCGGAATAATCCCACCACCGAAGAGGACGATATTGCTGGCACCTTGTGCGGCCAGTAATTCAATAACGCGGGCAAAGAGCGTCATGTGTGCACCCGAGAGAATAGAAAGCCCAATTGCTTGGACATCTTCTTGGATTGCAGTGGCCACGATTTGTTCTGGAGTTTGGTGAAGTCCGGTATAGATGACTTCAAATCCGGAATCACGAAGAACGCGAGCGATGATCTTTGCGCCACGGTCATGTCCATCTAGACCAGGCTTTGCAATAACTACCCTCATTGGTGTCATGCCTGCAATTTATCAACAAGCAGGGGCCACTTCAACCCTCTAACGACCGTCAAAATGACGTATCCTCCCTCCATGGCCGCTGATAAGAGCGAAAGTTCAAGTGTTTTAGAGCTCATCGCTGCTGCTAAATCAGGTGACCGTAAATCCTTAGCCAAACTCATTACCTTTGCTGAAAATACTCCGGAAGAATTTAAGGATTTAACGTTAGACACAAATTCCAATTCTCATGTGGTCGGCATTACCGGTTCACCAGGTGTTGGTAAATCAACAACAGTTAACGCGCTCATTACCTATTTGCGTGCCCGCGATAAGTCGATTGCGGTCATAGCCGTTGATCCTTCTTCTCCAATTTCTGGTGGCGCGCTGCTTGGCGATCGCATTCGTTTAACCGAACACTTTCTCGACCCCGGTGTATTTATTCGTTCGCTTGCAACTAGAGGACACTTAGGCGGCCTTTCGGCATCGACCGCGCTAACTATTCAATTGGCTCAGCTGGCAGGTTTTGATTACATCATCGTAGAGACCGTTGGCGTCGGGCAGAGCGAAGTCGAAATTATGAAACACGCAGAAACGGTCGTGGTTGTCATGGCACCAGGAATGGGCGATGGAATTCAAGCCTCCAAGGCCGGAATTCTGGAGATTGGCGATATCTATTTAGTCAATAAATCTGACCGCGATGGCGCACAGGAGACTGCAAAGGAACTTGAAAAGTCTTTACACCTCTCTCCTCGTCGTGGAAAATGGCAGCCAGTAATTCTGCTAGGTTCGATGGAGAAGCAGATAGGAATTGAGGAGTTAGTGAAGACGATATCTGAGCATCACGAGGTTCTCTAAAAGTGTTTCCATCTGCTCACATAGATACCTTCTGTCGCGAGAATTTACCGCCAGTCGAGAGTTGGCCGTGGCTCAATCAAGAATTTAATTCCCGTTATCCTGAAAGACTTAATACTTGCGTCGAACTCCTCGATAAAACTATCCAGAAATTTGGCGGTGATCGCCGGGCGATAATTGCAGCCGAGGGCGAATTCACTTACGACCAACTTCTTGCCAAGGTCTGCCAGACCGCAAATCTCATGAAAGAGAAGGGAATTGTTCCGGGAAACCGAGTCTTGCTGCGAGGGCCAAATAATGCATCTCTGGCAATACTTTGTCTGGCAGTCCTCCGCATTGGCGCAGTAGCAGTAACAACAATCCCACTACAGCGAGCTGTCGAATTAGAGAAAATTGTTGAGATTGCACTCGTTGAATATGCCTTTATAGATCATCGCTTTATGGAGGAGTGGGAACTCACCACAAACCTCTCCGCCCAAAGTTTTATCTATGGCAACGGTGAAGGATTTTTGGAATCGGCGGCGCACCTTCCATCTACTTGCGCGCCATGTGATACCGCAAGCGATGATGTCAGCCTCCTGGCATTCACCTCTGGCTCTACCGGTATCCCTAAAGCCACGATGCACTTTCACCGAGATATCTTGGCGATTGCCGATACTTTCTCAGCCGAAATCCTGAAGCCCAAAGCTGATGATCTCTTCGCTGGAACTCCGCCATTAGCATTTACATTTGGCTTAGGCGGTTCGCTAATTTTTCCACTTCGCGTCGGCGCAGCTACCTTACTTTTAGAAGGTGCAACTCCCCCAGTCTTGCTTGAGAAAATTGCTGAATATAAGGTCACGGTTCTCTTTACTGCACCAACTGCTTATCGAGCAATGCTGAAAGTCGGCAAACCAGAATTAGCAGAGTCACTTCGGCGCTGCGTCTCTGCCGGCGAACATCTTCCTGAATCAACTTGGCACGCCTGGTTCGAGGCGACCGGAATTAAACTTATCGATGGCATTGGCTCTACCGAGATGTTGCATATCTTTATCTCGGCCAGCGATGATCAAATAGTTCCCGGCATGACCGGCAAGCCAGTTCCGGGTTTTGAGGCAATGATTGTTGATGAAGATTTTAAGGAACGTGCTGCCGGCGAAATTGGCTTCCTTGCCGTGCGCGGGCCAACGGGATGTAGATATCTCAACGATAAGCGGCAATCGGTTTATTCAGTTAATGGTTGGAATGTGACTGGCGATCTCTATCTGAAGGATGAAGCTGGCTATTTTAAATATCTCAGCCGTTCGGATGACATGATCATCTCCAGTGGCTACAACATCGCCGCCCCAGAAGTAGAGAATGCTTTGCTCACTCATCCCGCAGTAGCTGAGGTAGCGGTAGTGGGAGAAGCCGATGATGAGCGGGGAATGTTGGTGGTGGCCTATGTCGTACTAAGCAAGGAATATGCCGCTTCGCCAGAGCTGATTAAAGAGATGCAAGATCACGTGAAGGCGAAAATTGCACCATATAAGTACCCACGAAAAATTAACTTCGTCGATACCTTGCCCAAGACAACTACCGGCAAGCTCCAGCGTTTTAGGTTAAAGGGTTAATTAGCCTTTAGAAGTTGCGGGTTGGCTGCCACTTGCCGTAGACCTTGCGAAGTTCTTTCACAATTTCTCCAACTGTGGCATATGCCTTAACTGCTTCAATGCAGGCATCCATAATATTTTCACCGGAGGCGGCAACACGATGGAGCTCAGCAAGAGTGGCTTCAACTTTGACGTTATCGCGCTTTGCACGAAGTGCTTGTAGCGCCTTGACCTGTCCTTGCTCACTCGCAGGATTGATTTCGAATGGAGTGTATGGAGGAGTATCTGCCTTAAAGATATTAACGCCAACAAGCTTGCGCTCACCGGAGTCAATCGACATAGCAAATTCGTAAGCCTTGTCAGAGAGTTCAGATGAGAACCAACCATCGTTGATACAAGCAAGTGCTCCGCCACGCTTCTCAATCTCTTCTAGCATTGTCCACATTTTTTCAGCTAGTTCATCGGTGAGACGTTCGATCTCATAACTTCCAGCAAGTGGATCGGCACTCTTGAGTACGCCGGTTTCAAAGGCAATAACTTGTTGGGTGCGAAGCGCCAACATGGCTGCCTCTTCGGTAGGTACGCCGAGCGCCTCATCAAAGGCAGAGACGTGCATAGTTTGAATGCCACCTAGTGCTGCCGCCAGCATTTCAACTGAGGTTCGCACGACGTTGTTCATGGATTGCTGGGCAGTCAATGAAGAACCAGCAGTAAAGGCAAAGATGCGAAGTTTCTCGGAGTTGGTGTCCTTAGGGTCATACTTCTCGCGAATTAAACGAGCCCAGGTACGACGTGCGGCACGGAACTTTGCTACTTCTGGCAGAAATTCAATATTCGAGGTGAGGAAGGTAAAGAGGGTGGCTGCGATTTGATCAACTGAAACACCGCGGGCAATAGCTGCATCCATATATTCGCGGGCATTGGCGAAGGTAAATGCAACTTCTTGAACCGCATCAGATCCGGATTCACGAATGTGGTAACCACTCATGGCAAGTGAAACCCAGCGCGGAACTTTGGTTGCAATGTATTCGATGACGTCGGTCGAAAGTTTTAGGCCAGCTTCGGCTGGGAAAATTTGGGTACCGCGGGCAATATATTCCTTGAGAACATCGTTCTGAATAAACATGCCAAATTTATTGGGATCCATATTTCGTTGTTCAGCCAATGCGATAAACATCGCTGCCCAGATGTAACCAATTGAATTTGCAGTGGTGCGAACTTGAGTGATTTTTTCGAGTGGAATTCCATCCATCAAGATTTCAATATCCTCAAGGCTATCGATAGCAACACCTACGCGACCGACCTCACCAAGTGAGAGCGGATCGTCGGAATCCAAACCAAGTTGAGTTGGTAGATCAAGTGCAACGCTAAAACCAGTCAAACCTTGCTCCAAGAGCAATTTAAATCGCTCATTGGTCTCAGCCGGAGTACCAAAACCACCGTATTGGCCCATGGTCCAGACACCTGGGTCTGGATTAATGCCACGTGTATATGGATACTCGCCTGGTTTTTCCATTGTCATGATTAGTTCTTCTCTTCCAATTGTTGGCGCAAAACCTTCTTGGCAATTTTGCCAGTTGAGTTCAATGGGAATTCTGCCACGACCAAAACCTCTTTTGGCTTCTTGTATGAGGCCATACGGGATTTGCAGTGAGCCATGACCTTCTCAGAAATTTCGGGCTCAGAGAGCGAGACGCCAGGTTTTAGGGTCACCATGGTGACCACTCGTTGTCCCCATTCGACATCCTTTACGCCAACGACTGCTACTTCTAGAACTTCCTCAACTTCCGCTACAACATCTTCGATCTCCCGGGGATAGATGTTGTAGCCGCCGCTGATGATCATGTCGCCTTTACGGTCTACTAGGTAAAGACGATTTTCTGCATCTAACTTGCCGAGATCTCCGGTATGTAACCATCCATCTCGAACAGCCTTTGTGACTGTGGCATCCATGCCAGCAGCTCCCCAATATCCGCGCATGACGTGATCGCCGCGGGTAATGACCTCGCCGATTTCGCCAACTGGAACTGGGTTGTTCTCCTCATCGACTATCAAAATCTCAACGCCTACACATGGTTTGCCAGCGCTGGTGAGCAGATCTGGTTGTGAGTAAATACCATTCTTATGATCTTTTGCGCTGAGTACTGTGACAGGTGGAATTGCTTCAACAAGCCCGTAGTACTGAACCATGTTTGGTGTGATGGTTTCGTAGCATTGCTTGATTTGTTCTGGAGCCATTGGTGCGCCGGCGTAGCCAAGCATGCGCAGGTTCTTCATTTTTTCTAAGCTCATATCTGGCATTGCCAAGAGGCGCGCAACCATTGTTGGGACGAGAGCGGTCGCATTTGCACCACGATTTTGAATCGCATCGACAAATACTTCTGGATCGTACTTAGCCATAATTATTTGTTTTGCACCAAAGGTGAAATATGGGAGTACAAAGAGGCCGCTGGTATGTGTAACAGGGCCGGCGTGAATCCAGCAATCGGTCTCATCTGGAGTGCGCTTGAGAATATCGGTGACAATGTTATTGAGGCTGGCAATACGGTTGCGATGTGTGCGAATCGCTCCCTTTGGATTTCCAGTTGTACCGCTGGAGTAGTTAAGCGAGACCAAAGTATCTGGATTTACCGAAAGCAAAAGTGGCTCAGCTGGTTGTGTGGCTAAGAAATCTTCGTACTTGGTTGTGCCTGGCTCTTCGCCATGAATCAGAATGACGTGATCAACGAGTTCGCGGACCGGAGCAGAATCTTCCCAAAACTTGTGATCCATAATTAAAACTTTTGCGCCGCAATCCTTGGTGATGCGGACCCAATCGTTGGGGTGTAGGCGGTAGTTCAAGGCAACGCGGCAGAGACCGGCCGAAGAGATTCCAAGGTCGCTCTCAATATAAGTAATCTGATTGAACTGAAGATCAAGTACGCGATCTTCTTCTTGTAGGCCTAGCGCCTTAAGTGCGCGAGCAAGTTGAAAGATTCGTCCGCCAATTTCACCAAAGGTACGTGTGCCCTCTTCGCTCTCTACTGCAATGCGATCGCGATATGTAGTAGTCGCGCGTGCTACAAGTGTTCCGACGTCCATTAGTGGCTAGTCCCTTCGTTGGTTGCTACGGAAAGTGAGTAAGCGCTGTCGAGTACCCAGGCGCCATTTGGCAAAACTGTTACGGGGTTCATATCGAGCTCGCTGCCAGCTGGCCAACCTTCGGCAACTTCGGCAATACGAAGAACCGCCTTCACAAATGAATCGACATCGGCCGGTGCACTTCCACGTGCGCCAGCAAATAGTGGTGCAAGTCGAGTCTGGCTGATCATCTCTCGGACAATCGTTTCGTTTACTGGAAGCAGGCGGATCGCAACATCGCCGATAATTTCAGTAAGGATGCCACCGACGCCAATAGTCAAAACTTTGCCAAGCGAAGATGAGGTGACGCCAACAAGGGCTTCGACTCCCTTCGGAACAAAGGTTTCGACCAAAACTTCATTTGATTTTCCATCTCCGGCAAGTTGGGAGAGTCGCTTATAGGTAGCACTTCCGGTTTCAGCAGTGATGTCGAGTGCGACTCCGCCCGCTTCACTCTTGTGCAATAGGCCAGGAATAACTGCCTTAAATACTGCTCGACCACCGACTTCAGTAATTGCTTTAAGCGCAGCTGCTTCATCGTTAACTACTACTGAGAGCGGTACTGGTACGCCAACTGATTTCCACAACTCTTTAAGTTCTACTTCGGTGGCATGTGCCGAAGGAATAGGCAATCCACTTTTCACAGGTGATGTAAATCGAGTTGGGGTGCGTGCGCTCTCGTTGAGAATTCGAAGTGCTGTAACTGCCCGATCAGGAGTTGGATAAACCGGAAGTTTCATAGCAGCAAAGAGTTTGCTCGCTTCTGGAGCAAGAGCGGAAGATCCAGTACGAGCAACAGCAATCGGAAGATTGCGGATATTGCGAACTTCTCCGAGCGCCTTGGCGATACGTTCGACATCGTTGCCGACTAATACTGCAAAGCAGGCAACAATCGCATCTACACCAGGATCTTTCGCTAAAACTTCAAGACAGCGCTCGAAGAGATCTGGTGAGGACATGACCGCCGCAGTCACATCGACCGGATTGGTGATATTTCCGTAGGAAGGAACGATCGTGGCAAGTTCATCAAGGGTCGCCTTGGAGAAGCTGGCCATCTCTTGGCCGCTTTTCTCGATGGCATCGGTTGCCAGAATTCCAGAGCCTCCAGAGGTAGTAATAATTGCGATGCGCTTTCCGAGCGGCTTAGCGCCAGCGGCGAAAATTAATCCGGCATCAATTAACTCTTCTACATCATCTACTCGAACTGCAGATGTTGAGTTAATAGCGGCATCGATAACTCGATCTTCGGTGGCAAGTGCGCCGGTGTGGGAGGCAGCTGCAAGCGCGCCAGCGGCAGAGCGACCGACTTTAAGAATTGCGGTTGGCTTCTTTGCCGAAATTTCCTTCAGCGCATCAATATCGGCCAATGATTCGGTGTAGAGCAGTATAGATGAGATGGTTGGATCATCTGCCAACTCCCGAGCTACTTCTAGCGCAGTTACATCGGCTTCATTTCCAGTGGTTACAACTGCGCCAATCGGTAATCCGGCATCCATGCCAAGTGAATACATTCCATAACCAAGCGCGCCTGATTGGCTTACGAGTGCAACTGATCCCGCAGCAACTTGAGTGGATGCGCCGGCAAAGACCGGTGAGAAAGATGCAACAAGACCTTGGCCGCCGCCAACTGCACCAATGCAGTTTGGACCAACCATTCGCATTTTGTATTGCTGTGCAATTTCGAGTAATCGAGCTTGAGCTTGCGCGCCGGCTTCATCTGCTTCAGCAAAGCCAGAGGACATAACGATGACTACACCGACGCCAGCGATGCCACATTGTTTGAGCGATTCTTCAACAAGTGCTGCTGGAACCATGATGAGTGCAAGTTCTACGTTGCTCTTTATTTCAGTAACGCTGGCGTAGGCAGTTAAGCCAAGAATGGTTCCGCCTTTTGGATTAACCGGATAAATCTCGCCCTTGTATCCATATCGCTTCAGGTACTCAATCGGAGCGCGACCCATTGCACCAACGCGTTCAGTAGCGCCGATTACTGCAATGGATTGTGCTGACCAGAGTGCCGAGAGCTGTGTCATGAGATGCAGGCAACTCCTTCAATCTCAAGCAGTGCTGCCTCATCCCACAAGCGAGTAACTCCAACAAGGGTCATCGCTGGGAAATTCTTGCCGATTAACCGCTGCCAGATCTTTCCGATCTCGCGCGAGTTCGCCCGATAATCAACTGGATCTACCGAGAAGATGGTGATCTTCACCAGGTCTTCTGGAGTACCTCCAGCAGCTTTAAGAGAGACACACAAACTTGTAAGCGCCTTCTCGAATTGTTCGACCATATTGGCGCCAACAATTACATTCTCTTTATTAAGCGCAGTCTGGCCAGCGAGGTAGATGAACTTTCCCTCGCCCAACACCGCGTGTGAAAAGCCAATCGGGGGTGCAAGTTCCTCCGGATTAAATTTAGTTGTTGCCATTTAGCGGCCTCCCTCGAGCAGTTGTGTTATACCGGTTTCGCTTTTGCCAATAAATGCAATCGCAGCATCGGCAACTTCTTCTGGAGTCAAAAATCTGACTCCTACTAGTTTGGATTCGAGTGCGGATCGAACTTCATCCAAGCTCTTGCCGGTTCGTTCTGCCGCAGCTTCTAATGAACGTTGGGTCATTGGTGTATCTACGAAATCTGGACAGATCGCGTTTACGGTAATGGAATATTTGGAGAGTTCGGCGGCTGCGCTTCGAACTAAACCGACTACAGCATGTTTCGCCGCGGTATAGGCCGAGACATTTGGTTCACCTTCCAAGCCGGCCTTGCTTGCAATCACGATGATATTTCCAAAATTCTCTTTTTTCATCGCCGGAATCGCAGCGCGCATAAATTTAAATGGCGCAGTCGCGTTCAGCGCAATCATGCGATCCCATACTTCATCAGTTGTCTTATCTAATGGCAGGCTGACTCCATCGCCAGCGTTGAGGATAAGGACGTCGATTCCACCCCAAGTGCTGACTACTTTTTCAATGGCAGATTCGGCGGCGCCGGGCGCCAAGACATCATTGGTGATTAATAGGAAACCCTCAGTGCGACCCTCGACTGCTGATTCCAAATCCGAGGTAGTACGAGCGCAGAGTGCGACCTGGTGGCCTTGGGCCAAGAGTTTGGTAGAGATAGAACGCCCGATCCCCCGGCCGGCTCCTGTGACCAAGATACGAAGCGGAGCTGCCATGTGTGAGGTCACTCCATTTCGGGCGTCGGTGCCCAATAAAAGGGGCGGAAATGTATGGTGCGTTTTTCTAACGATAGACAATAATACGCTATATGACAACCCCCGACGTAGTAATCGCCAACGCCGTCCGAACCCCATTTGGACGTTATTTTGGTGGCTTATCTGCCATTCGCCCAGATGATTTATTGGGTGCAACTCTTAAGGCGCTTTCCGAGCGAACTCCATCACTAGACCTAAATCAGGTTGATGATGTGATCATCGGAGACTCCAATGGCGCGGGTGAAGATAATCGAAACGTTGCTCGTATGGGGCTCTTGCTCGCAGGTTTTCCAAGAACCATTCCTGGCGTCACTCTCAATCGCCTGTGCGGTTCTGGCGCAGAATCCTTTATCCAAGCTTCGCGCGCGATTCGTTCTGGTGATGCCCAATTTGTTATCGCTGGTGGCGTGGAGTCGATGAGTCGCGCCCCGTGGATTGTTGAACGCACCAGCAAAGAGAAGCCAGTAAATCCAGAGTTTCATCAGAGCACTGTTGGTTGGCGCATGACTAACCCAGCTTTCCCATCACATTGGACTGCCAGCTTGGGTCGTTGTTCAGAAGTTATTGCCGAGAAATTAAATATCTCACGCACCCAACAAGATGAATGGGCGCTACGTTCCCATCAATTAGCAGGAGCGGCCTGGGATCGTGGAATTCATAACGATTGGGTAACAACCATTAATGGCGTTAGCCGTGATGAATCCATTCGCCCGGATTCCACTTTAGAAAAGCTGGCCTCACTCCCCTCTGCCTTCTCTGAAGGCGGCGCAGGAACTGCTGGCAACTCATCACCACTCAATGATGGAAGCGTTGCCGCACTCTTAACTTCGAGCACCACTGCAAAGGAACTTGGATTAGAAGCCATTGGCACCATCTTGGGAAGTCGGATGGTCGCTACTGAGCCAGATCAATTCACCCTTGCTCCGGTGATTGCGATTCGCCAACTATTGGCCAAACTCAACCTTTCGGCTGCAGATATCAAGCTCTGGGAGATCAATGAAGCTTTCGCTTCCATGGTTCTAACAGTTCTGCACGAGATGCCAGAAATCCCAATGGATAAGGTCAATATCAACGGTGGCGCAATCGCCATTGGTCATCCAGTCGGAGCCTCAGCATCACGAGTCATCGTCGAGACCGCGCGCGAGCTAAAGCGCCAAGGTGGCGGAATCGGTATCGCCGCGGCCTGTATTGGTGTTGGGCTCGGCGTTGCCATCGCCATCAAAGTAGATAACTAGAGGAGATAAGGTACTTACATGATTGAGCTTTCAAAATTTACTGACGTTATCTACGAAGTGAAGCAAGGCGTTGCCATCCTCACTATCAATCGTCCAGATCGCTACAACGCACTTCGCGGTCGTACCGTGGATGAGCTACTCACAGCTTTCAAGACTACCTGGGTTGACCCAAAGGTAGGCGCAGTAATCCTTACTGGCGCCGGTGAAAAAGCATTCTGCACTGGTGGCGATCAGAAAGAGCGCGCCGAAAAAGGAAATTACGGCGAGACCGAGACTGGCATGTTTGAAATTGAATCCCTTCACAAAGCGATTCGCTCAATCCCAAAGCCCGTCATCGCGGCGGTAAATGGTTTTGCTATCGGTGGCGGCCACGTGCTCCACGTACTCTCAGATCTCTCTATTGCTTCAACTACTGCAAAGTTTGGTCAAGTTGGTCCAAGGGTTGGCTCATTTGATGCCGGCTTTGGAAGTGCTTACCTTGCTCGCGTTGTGGGCGAGAAGCGGGCTCGCCAAATTTGGTTCTTGTGTGAACAATATGATGCCGAGACTGCAGAGCGTTGGGGCTTAGTAAATAAAGTTGTTGAGCCATCAGAACTTATGAACGCTGCCATGGATTGGGCGCTTAAAGTCTGTGCGCTCTCACCAACGGCACTCAAGGCGCTGAAGCACTCCTTTAACGCCGATACCGATCACATCGTAGGTATTCAGGCTTTAGCTTTCGATGTCTTGGATTTATATACCAAGAC
>Ga0316220_1004075_pt1 | contig 11520 bp, 4 predicted proteins | sample TBH18005metaG_FD_203632 | JGI IMG/M metagenome (GOLD analysis project Ga0316220, IMG submission 203632) | Freshwater microbial communities from Trout Bog Lake, Wisconsin, USA - TBH18005 | ecosystem: Environmental > Aquatic > Freshwater > Lake > Hypolimnion/Profundal zone | place: USA: Wisconsin...
GCGTGCTTTGGAATCGCCGGTCCGGTTCGGCATGGGCGCGTGGCCGCTCCTAATCTTGCATGGGAAACCGATGCCAAGTCGCTCGCCCGCGAGCTGAAGCTGCCGATGGTCAAACTTGTGAATGACCTGGAAGCAAACGCGCATGGCATTGTAGCCTTAAAACCGGACGACTTCGTTACTCTCCAGACCGGAGATTCATGCACCCAGGGAAACGGCGCGGTTATTTCAGTCGGCACCGGGTTGGGTGAGGCGGGTATGTATTGGAACGGCAATGCCCATCTGCCCTTTGCCTGCGAAGGGGGGCACACCGACTTCGCACCCCGCGACGAAATGGAGTGCGAACTTCTTACTTATCTGCGCAGCCGTTTTGGGCGGGTCAGTTATGAACGGGTGCTCTCTGGGAACGGTCAGCTTTGGCTCTATGAATTTTTACGCGACGTCAAGAAACACTTGGAAAGTCCGGCGATAGCCGAAGCCATGCGCCTGAACAATCCTTCCGCTGTGATCACCCGTGCCGGGCTTGCCGGTGAATGCGAGCTTTGCGTCCATGCGCTGGATTGGTATGTATCGCTCTATGGGGCGGAAGCCGGCAATCTGGCGCTGAAAATGATGGCGACAGGCGGGGTTTATATCGGAGGCGGAATCGCGCCCAGGATAATTGAAAAGTTGAAAAAACCGGTGTTCCTTGATGCGTTTCTGGCAAAAGGGAGGATGCGCCCATTGCTCGAAAGTATTCCGGTTCGTGTCATCATGAAAGACACCACGGCACTGCTTGGTGCCGCCCGTTTGGCGGCAAATCTTTGAAATCGAACCCCAAGACTTACGGCCAGCAGGACGCTCGTAAAACTGGCTACAGTCAGGCCGTCCCTCTCAAAATCTAGCAATTCTGCTAGCTAGGCAAAATCAGGAATGAATCTAGTATGAAACAAATTAGTCCGCAACATACACAGGCATGAGTGTTGTCTTTTGTGCGGGTCAAAAGCTAATACCGGTTATCTAAAACATGAAAATATCCCTGTTAAATGCTCTTTTGAGTATCGTCTGCGCCGGTCTGTTTGCAACTCAGGCATTCGCCATCAGCGGGTCGGACAACTCCAGCAACTACACCACGTCCACCTGGACCAATGGAGCCAACGGCGGAACCGGCTTTCGTCCTTGGTCGCTCTATTCAAACAACCACGGCTCTGGCTTTGCCGGTCTCGAATACAATAACACGGTCGGGGACGCCAACATTCAAGTGTCGGGGTCGGTGTGGAAGCTTTACGCGGTGGATTTTGTCAGCACCCTTCAGCAGGAGGAGGCGATCGCCTACCGTGGATTTACCGCCTCACTGGGCAGTCCCGGGGATACGTTTTCCGTTTCCATGGAGATGCAAAACGTTAACGGTGGTATCGGCAATCCCGGACAGATGGGTTTTGCCCTGCGCAATGGCAACGCCACCGGTTCAGGTAATCAAACAACCGGCGCCCGGTTGGCCGTCTATTTGGCTGGCGGCAGCAATTATGTCGTTGTGGCGGACGCTTCCGGCACTTTCACCACCACCGTTACCAATTCCGGATTGGGTGCTACCTACGATTTTGCCGTTACCCTGACCGGGCCAAACACCTATAGTTTGACCATCACCCGCTACACGGCCGTGGGAGTTACGGCCGCACCCGTGACCGTGGCGGGCACGCTGGCCGGCAGCGGAACGATTGATTCATTCTCCTTGTTCAATTGGAAGAACTCCACCGACAATGGATACAACAGCGACGTCTATTTTAACAAAGTGGCGTATTCAAAAGTGTCCACCGGATTGGACAACTCCAGCAACTACACCACGTCCACCTGGACCAATGGAGCCAACGGCGGAACCGGCTTTCGTCCTTGGTCGCTCTATTCAAACAACCACGGCTCTGGCTTTGCCGGTCTCGAATACAATAACACGGTCGGGGACGCCAACATTCAAGTGTCGGGGTCGGTGTGGAAGCTTTACGCGGTGGATTTTGTCAGCACCCTTCAGCAGGAGGAGGCGATCGCCTACCGTGGATTTACCGCCTCACTGGGCAGTCCCGGGGATACGTTTTCCGTTTCCATGGAGATGCAAAACGTTAACGGTGGTATCGGCAATCCCGGACAGATGGGTTTTGCCCTGCGCAATGGCAACGCCACCGGTTCAGGTAATCAAACAACCGGCGCCCGGTTGGCCGTCTATTTGGCTGGCGGCAGCAATTATGTCGTTGTGGCGGACGCTTCCGGCACTTTCACCACCACCGTTACCAATTCCGGATTGGGTGCTACCTACGATTTTGCCGTGATGCTGACCGGTCCGAACACCTATAGTCTCACCATCACCCGCTACACGGCCGTGGGGGTTGCGGCCGCACCCGTGACCGTGACGGGCACGCTGGCCGGCAGCGGAACGATTGATTCATTCTCATTGTTTAACTGGAAGAACTCCACCGACAACGGTTACAACAGCGACGTCTATTTCAATAAGCTGTCGTATTTCCATAGTTCTCATCAGGACATATTGATTGATTTCGGAATGGCCGCCAATACCACGGCCAGTCCCGATGCATTCGGGCATTACTGGAACAATATGACCAATGTTCTGCTTAATGGTGGTTTGGCCAATCTTACCAACATCTTCGCCGGGGCCACCACGGTTGGTTTGACCAATATTAATGTTTCCACCTTGCTTGCGAATAATGTTGGGCCGTCGGCGACCGACGCAACACGACTTGGCTATTTCTCAGTTCCAAACGCAACCATTGATTTCTTCTACGGGAATTCGACCACTGCCAGCAATGCCTTCAAGATCACCGGCTTGAGCAGCACCAACAATTACAGCCTGCGCTTTTATGGCGCACGCGATGCAACCACGGAAATACGCACCACCCGCTACACTATATTTGGCGGCAACGGCACCGTTGCGACCAATCTCACCACCACCGGCTCCAATGTGGGCGGCACTGGCACCAATTTCGGTTACACGATTGCCAGTGTCAGTGGGATTACACCGAATGGGAATAAGGAAATTCCGATCGGTTTTGCCACCGTTGCGGGCGGCTTCTCCTACCTCAACATCATGGAAATCACGGCCAATCAGTCCCCGGTGGCGCAACCATTTTCCTTAAATGCGATGGTGGGGCAAACTCTCTCGGTGAATGTAATAAACGGGACGAATCAACCCACGGATCCGGATGGTGACGCGATGACCGTCACCGCCGTTAGCGGGGCGCTGCTGGGCGGCGGCACGGCTGCCACCAACGGGGGCACCGGCTTTACATACGCAGCTAGTGCCGCTGGCACCAACCAGTTCAGCTACGCCGTTTCCGATCCCTACGGCGGCATCGGCACCAATCTGGTAACGGCAATCATTTCCAAGACGCTCCCCGTGCTCACTGCGCCGGCTGCGACTGCTATCAGTTATGGCCAATCGCTTTCCAGTTCCACCTTGAGTGTCGGTGCGGCAACGAATTCAAACAATAATGCGAATGTTCCGGGCGTCTTCGCCTTCACCACCCCCTCACTGACGCCCTCGGTGGCGGGACCCACAAATGTGAGTGTGATGTTCACGCCTACGGACACCACCAATTATTACAGCGCGACAACCACTGTCACTGTGTCGGTGAACGGAACGAATATATTCATTGCAACTTCGCCATCGGTTGGCGCGATTAGTTACGGACAATCCTTGGCCAGCTCAACTCTTAGTGGCGGTGCGGTGACCAATGCTTCAGGTGCCTTGGTGCCGGGAACATTTGCATTCACGACCCCTTCGGTTGTGCCGGCCGTAGGTTTGACAAACGTGAGCGTGACGTTCACGCCAAGTGTTTACGGCTATAATCCCGTTACGGCCAATGTTGCCGTGTCGGTGACCAAGACCACGCCAGCGTTGACGCCGCCGGCGGCCAGCGCCCTAGCTTTAGGGCAGTCTCTTGCCAGTTCCATTTTGAGTGGGGGATCGGCCACGAATTCGTTCAACAATGCCAATGTGCCAGGCACCTTTGCCTTCACCACGCCGTCCATTCAACCTAGCCTGGGAGCCACAAACATCAGCGTGACTTTTACGCCCACGGACTCGACCAATTACAACAGCACCAACACCACGGTGACGGTGAATGTTTCCTATGGTTCTCTGGCCTTCTTTGGCACATCCGTGATGAAGGGCTATTACGCCAGCGGTTCTACTGATTCACCTAATGTTTACATAAATGGCTCCTTTTCCAATTCCTATGCCGCTTTGCTGACAACCAGCCTGCTGGCCAAAGGTTTTACCGCCACGAATATATCGCAGCCTGGTCACAACTCGACGCAAGGCACTACGACTGATTTCACAAACCTGCTGGCTGTGTCTCCCAATTATGTTTTCATTGGCTACTCGCTGGGGAACGACAACCTGGGCACGGTTACGAATAACCCCGTCACCGTTGTGGCCAAATTTACAACCAACCTCAATACCATGATCTCACAAAGCCGCAGCAACGGATATTACCCGCTTACCGTGCTTTGCTATGCCAGAAACGATATTGAATCCGCCGGCAGATACTCCTATATGCAGGCGATGAACCTCGTGATCAACAGTTGGAACCTGCCCAGCGTCAACCTTGACGGTGCCATGGATGACGGCACCGGAGGCCTGATCAGCGCTATTAATTATCTTGGCGATGGCGGCGGAGTCCATCCCAATGATTACGGCCACCAGGAATTATTTTACACAATCGTGCCGACCCTGTTCGATGCCATCGCGGCCGGCAAGACCAACAGTCCATATCTCTCGGCGGTTACTAATTATGTCCGGCTTGCGCAAAACGTCGGCGTGACCGCGCCGCTGACTTTCGCCCCTTCCAACACGATGCACTCGTTCACACTCTCATTTCGTGTGCGTTCCACCAACAATGGCACGATCGCCGCGATTCACACCGGCAGCCGTTATGCCACGCTACAGATTACGAACGGACAAATTGTTTATGTCTCGACGAATGGAAGTCAAATCGTCAGCTTCATCAACGCGACCAACGGCGACTGGCACGATGTCGCGCTTTCGTTCCGTTACGCGCTCACGAACACTTGGCTTTACGTGGACGGTGTGCAGGCCGGTGCTTTGACTGAGCAGTATGCGCCCGATCAATTCACTTTGGGGGGACCGTCCGCTTCCGGTCAGCCCGCTTCACCCTTGGTGGCCGACTACCAAAACTGGTGTGTCTATCGCTCCGCCTGGAACCTGGGCGAAGCGCAGGCGCAGATGCAGGGAAACCGACAGCAGGCCAGCATGGAAATCTGCGCGGCGCTGGATGATGCGTCTTTCTCGTCCGCCAGTCCGGCCAGCAACCGGGCGCAAAGTCTCTCTGTGGCGATGGTCAATACTGTAAATATTACCGCCCTGCAGAGCGTGACCCCGCCTAGCAGCTTGACCGCGCAATCCGTGTCTGGCACCTCGGTGAAATTGGCTTGGACAAAAAATAGCACCACCGAGAGCGGCTTTGAACTTGAACGCCGTGTGACCGGAACCACGAACTGGAGTGATGTGGTATTGCTGGCGGCAGGTTCCAACTCCTATACCAACAGCGGTCTCACTGCCGGCGTGTCTTACGACTACCGCGTGGCGGCAGTAGAAGGTGGCCTGCGTGGCAATTACTCCAACATCGCGACAGTTGTGCCGGGCATCGGTGTTCACCAGACCATACTGGTGGATTTTGGCCCCAATGACGGGACCAACGGCGCAATTACAGCTAGTCCGGATAACCTGGGACAATATTGGAACAATCTGGTTGGCGCAGGCAACTCGGTGTCTATTCCCGCCGGCACTGGCATCAACAACTTGATCACAACGACCAACTATACCACCTCGATTGGCCTGACTATCAGCAGCGGTTTTTATGCTAATGGCATACTAAATGGAGGCCTGCTCACACCAAGCTACTCACTGTTGGGCAATTTCGCCATTGCGAGCGCCACGGAAGATTACTTTTTCACTGGCGCTTCAGCCTCACTCACCATCACCAATCTGGATTCAACACTTAACTACCGCCTCCGGCTCTTCGGCACGCGCATTGCAACGGACACACGAATCACAACTTACACCGTGACCGGTGGCAATGGTTCGTTCACCAAGAATCTTCAAACCTCTGGAACAAATTCCACCACCGGACAACCGATTGGTTCGGATGGTGTTTACACCGGGAATGATAGCAATATCGTAAGCGTCGTCGGGATTACGCCCAATGGCAGCCAACAGATTACAGTTGGTGTTTCCGTTGCAACCGGCACGTTTGCCTACCTCGGCATCATGGAGCTAACGGCAAACCATCCGCCGGCGGCCAATGTGATGACAGTGACACGGACGGCCGGCTTGGCATTGATCATTTCGCTTTCAGACATTGCGACCAACTGGAGTGACGTGGATGGTGACGCTGTTGCTTTGACCGGGGTGACAATGCAGAGCACCAACGGAGTCAACTTGGCGGCGTTGAACTGGGCCACGAATCTGGATGGCAGCATAGTGACCACCAACGCCTACGCCTACCTCGGCTACACCAACAGTCCAAACGTGGCCGATCAGATCAGCTACACCATCGCCGACGGCTTCGGCGGCACAAACACTGGCTACATCAACATAGTGATTAACAACAGTGTCACCGGCACCAATTCCATCGTTGGCATCACCACCGGCTCCACCAACGTCGTCAAAGCCTACGGCATTCCCGGATTCAATTACATCTTGGAACGGGCAACAAATCTCGCACCGGCGGTGTGGATAGACATTTCCACCAATTCGGCGGGAACCAACGGCGTAATTAACGGGACGGACGCGTTCACCGATTTGGGCGGCACGCCGCCATCGGCGGCGTATTATCGCTTGAAATGGCAACCCTGAACCGTGCGGCAATAACCTAAAAACATTCCCAGCAAAAATGAAAACACAAACCATAATCGGCCTGCTGACCATGCTTTTGGGCGCGGGTGTTGCCCGTGGAGCACTTTACACGGAAACCTTCAGCGGCGTAAGCACGGCGATTCCCGATGGCAACCCGGTGGGCGTTTCAATAAGTGAAACGGTCAGTGACATCCCCGGCGGCAGCACCGTGGGCGGATTGACGGTGGACTTGTCCGTGAGCGGGGGTTACAACGGGAATCTCTACGCGTATCTGGTGGCCCCGAACGGAACGCTGGTGATGTTGCTGAACCAGCCGGGCGCGACCATCAGCAATCCCTTCGGCTACGGTGGCTCGGGCTTGAACGTCACGCTGTCGGACACGGCGGCGGGGAGCATCCAGACCACGCCGGAAACACCGGGATCGGTCTTTTCAGGAACCTTTCAGGCAGCGGGGACTCTGGGAGCAGTCAGCGGTTCGGCAGCAGACGGAACCTGGACGTTGTTTTTTGCGGATGAAGTGGCGGGGGGCGGCCAGGCGACCTTGAACAGCTGGAGTCTGGGCATTACTGCCGTGCCGGAGCCGGCCAATCTGGCGCTGATAATTTTTGCCGTGGGCTTTATCGGGATTGGTGTCGTTCGATTTTACGCTTCTAGGAAAACAACGCTTCGGTCTCGCCAGATTATTTCCTAGTAGGCCGGAGAAAACACCCTCCGTCGGCTGGATTCTTTTAGGAGCTTGTGAAATATGCGGGTTGCTATCGGCGTTATTGCCCGAACGAATTCTTAAACGTCGCATAGGCCATAGGGAATCGCTGCCATTTGATGAGATTTACCGCACGGACTTTCAACGATTTCCATATTCCCGAAATCTCATTGAGAATGCTTGGAACGAACTGGCCAGCGATTTCGCCCTTGACGCGAGAAAACTCAGACCTGCCGACCGCTCTGAATTTGCGTTGTCAGTCAAGGGCTTTCCACTTGATGATTTGAGTGAAGCGGCCAACGCCCGGTTAAAGAAACGACTTCGGGAGGTCAAGGCCAGTTCCAGTGATGCAAAAAAAATATTCTCAATCAACGCGGTTCGTGACTATGTCGAGTTCGTGTGCGCTTTTGAATGTAAGCGCACATCGTGACATGAAGGTTGCCACCAGATCACATCAATAATTCACATTCAGCCTCTAGCAACCGGCTTGATGGTGATGGACGAAACATAAACAACGTTGCGTTCAAGTTCCGCGTAGCGTTTTTGTAAAATGCAAACGGCGGTAAGTGTGTTCCCTCGCAGGTAGTCGGCGATAAGGCCGAGCCGCCAGCCAAGAATGACGACATCGGCGGTGGAAAACACGAGCGTTATTTTTTGCGGCGGTTCATTCTTGTCAGCGTCGGCAGCGGGGTTGGGATCAAGTGAGAATTCAATCAACTGGCTGGCGTTAAACGCGCGGCGATGATTCTCGTCGAAGCGGAACTCAATGCAGGCCGCATAGGTGTTGGCGGTTTCGTAACATTTATCTTGTAGGAACGTGGACATGATGTTTTGGAGTTGATGGTTAGATGCCGATGCCACGCGAGCGGCGGGGCGGCGGCACGTTGAGTTTGATGTTCGGGCGCACCCGTGACGTTTCTTTTACCGCAGGTGAAATTGTTTCAGCCGGTTTCATGGCCTCGGTTGCTTCAGCTTTTGCGGCCTGCTCCTTGGCGACGGTTGCCGTGCGTTCGAAGCCAAGCCAGCGGCGCACGTCCTCGACGATTTGGGCGAGCTTTTGAACGGGCGACAGCCGGGTGACTCGGAAATGCCGCGCCGGACGGTTTGCAGCGGTTGACGGTGGCGGCGAGGTTTTTTCCTGCACTTTGCGGTTGAAACCGAGCTTGGCCAAGTCGTCGCGCAACGCCTGCAACTCGACGGCGGCCTTGCGTTCGTGCGAATCGGCGACGCGCCGGGCGAGCAGTTCCGAATCATCGGTGAAAATCTGGACGCGCTCGCGACCACGCGAGATCGAAACGTAAAATTGTTCCCGGTTGACGGCGGGAAAGGATTTTGAAGACGCGACCAGTAGCACCTCATCCACGGTTTTGCCCTGTGACGAGTGCGACGTGACCGCGTAGCCGTGCGTGAAGGCGTTGTAACCAGTCGGCAGCACCCGCCCATCTGCCAATTCAATGGCCCCGCCTGCTAGGCGCTTCACTTGCACCCGTTCGCCGTTGATAAACTCTTTGCCGTGGTTGGCCTGCAACAGCAGCCAGTCACCAGCGGCCACATTCAATTCGCGGGACTCGCCCACGTCGAAGGACGCGGCGGCGCTGGCGGGAATGAAATCCACTTCCGTGCCATCGGGACGGCGGACGCGCAAACCATTTTCCACCGTGGCGACCACTTCCACCGTTTCGCCACGCTCAAATTTTCTGGTATGCCGGACGAAACGCAGACGCTGGCCGGGTTCAAATTCGTGGGCGCTTTTCTTTTGGGCAACCGTCCACGACAGCGAATCAAAGACGGCGACGGATTCATCCTGCGTGCTAATTTCGCCACCGGCTTTTAGCGTCTCGCGCACCTTTTCGGTGACGGCATCAATCTCCGCCCACGTCGGCGACACGAGCAGTGCGGATTTGCCCTGCTTGATAGCTGACACATACGCATCGGCGGCTCGTTGATAAAGCTGTCCGGCATCATTTGCTATTTCGCTGACCGCGCCAAGCTCGACGAGCTTGGCAAATGCCTTGTCGGTTTGCTTGGCGGCGGCCAGTTCAACCACCTGCCGGAACGCTTCCGGCTTCTGGCGGCGAATTGTCGTCAGCTCGCCAAAACGGTAGGACGAATACTGCTCGATGATACGGAGTGCATCACCGCGCGGAACAGACGAATGTTGCCCGGTATCGCCGGACAGAATTACCCGACAATCGTCGCGGCGGGCGAGTTCAAACAGTTTCACCATGTCATCGAGGCCGACCGCCCCGGCTTCATCGAGGACAATCACGACCCCAGGGGAAAGTTTGCCGCCTGCCGCCAAGCTGCCATGCAGTCTTTGGAGCGTCATGGCATCCATGCCGTCCTTGCGAAGCGTGTCGGCAGCAGAAGCTGTCGGCGCGCAAAAAAGCGGCTTAAAACCCTCACGGCGGACAATGCCCGCCAGTTCCACCAAGGCCGTGCTTTTGCCGGAACCAGCGAGGCCGCGAAAGCCGGTGAAACGGTCGGGACTGGTGAGGACGTGCGCCAGCGCCTTGCGCTGGTCGAGGCCGAGATGGGCGGCTGGCTCGTAATGGTGGACGAAGGGCGCGACCGCCTCGACACCGGCATTGACGGCACGAATCAGGTAAAGCTCCTTGGACAAAATTTCCCGCGTGGAAAACTCCGAACCGACCCTCACCAACTTGTCATCGGCAGCAAGTTGATCTTTCAGCCGTCCCAAGTTCAGTTGACCGCAACCCTTGATGAGAGCGGCTTCCAAAATCTTGTGCTGCGGGGCGACCGAGCGGCGTTCAAAGACATGGGCGAGGCCGTGCGCGAGGGCATCATCCGGCCTGACATATTGGGCGAAAGCTTTGGGCTTGCCATCGGCGGCGGCGACCACTTGACGCAATACCCGCTTTTCAAAGAAACCAATCTCGCCAAGTTGCTGGTCACGCACCTGTTCATCGGACACGCCCTTTAGTTTTTTTGGCCGCGACTGGTGGACGACATGGGCAACTTCCTTTTTGGTGAGCTTGCGACCGAGCTTGTCTTCCTGTCGCTTCACGGCCATGTCGCGTTGTTGCGAGCGTTTCGAGAATCGTTCAATCAGCTTGGAGTCAACGCCCTCAATTTCAAACGCCGAGCCGGTGCGCCGGGTGACATAACCGATTTGATGCAGACGCTTGGCAAGTTCGTTGCGATAGACTTCCGTGCCGTAGTTGATCGCCCCAAACATATCGCCCGTTTGCAATGCCTTCCAACGCCCTTCAGTTTTGTCCCAAGTGCAGTTGAATAGGACGAAGTGCGTGTGCAATTGCGGATCAAGTGCGCGTGACGTGGTATGCAGGAAGTCCGCGCCGACGAGGTTGCCCGTGGTGCGATCCTGTTCCTGAATACCACCTTTGCGGACTCTGGCAGCGGCGAACGATTCGAGTTCACGCATCGCCAACTGTGAGGCTTCCTTGTGCGCCTCGATGATACGCCGGTCATTCATGGTGACGGCCAGAATCGAAACGGACTTGGGCGGCGAACACACGAAGTCGAAATAAACCCTTCGCTCCTTGAAATGCTGCGGTGTCAATTGCTCGCCCGTCAATGGATGCTGGTTGTCGCAGAGGTGCAGGAACGATTCACGAGTCACTACGCCACCCATTTGCAAGCCCAACCGTTCCGCGCCGATGCCCAGCCATTGACCGCGTTGAGTTTCTCCCTGCGTGTAATAATCGTTTTGGGAAAGATGCTCGTCAAAATAAGACTCCGCACCCGCCCGATTTTTCTGTGGTATGCCGCTAAACATAAATCACGAGGTTACGGGAAAATCTGCCAACAGGTTGTGATGAATTCCTCACAACCTGATATTCCGGTTTCAGCTAGAATTCCCGTCATCATGGTTGAAACGGTAGCACCAAGTTCAAAGCGCATTGCACCTGTGGAAGTGCAATCGCCAACCCTGCCCATGCTACGGTTTGGACGAAGTGAAATGCCGTATAAA
>Ga0316220_1004079_pt1 | contig 11515 bp, 7 predicted proteins | sample TBH18005metaG_FD_203632 | JGI IMG/M metagenome (GOLD analysis project Ga0316220, IMG submission 203632) | Freshwater microbial communities from Trout Bog Lake, Wisconsin, USA - TBH18005 | ecosystem: Environmental > Aquatic > Freshwater > Lake > Hypolimnion/Profundal zone | place: USA: Wisconsin...
GCGGTGACCCCAAGGCTAACACTCAAGCGCTCAAAGAAGCTGGCGTAAACAGCCACTTCTACGTATCTCCCGAGACCGCTCACGAGTGGCAATCCTGGCGGCGTGGCTTGTACCAATTCGCTCCGCTGCTGTTCCAGAATTAATGGGCCCTCCGCGTTTTAACCTGGAGACAACATCAATATGAAAACCGCCATCCTAGCGCTCGCACTCCTCACGGGTCTTCCAGCCCTGGCCCAGACCAACGAGCCGGTAGTCGAGGATTTCACACCGTCTTCGCTCAATCAGCCCGGCAAACTGTATCCTGCCGTCAACTCGGAAAAGCGCGTTCGCGCCCGCATCGTCGCGCCCCAGGCCCAGAGCGTCGCGCTCCAATTCCTGGGCGGCGCCACCTACCCCTTGACCAAGAGTGACGACGGTGCCTGGGTCGGTGTCACACGGCCCCAGGACGAAGGTTTCCACTATTACCAACTGGTGATTAATGGCGCCGGAGTTCCGGACCCCGGCACTTTGTACTTCTACGGCGGCAGCCGCTGGGGCAGCGGTGTCGAAGTCCCCGCCCAAGACCAGGACTTCTATGCCGTCAAAGACGTGCCACACGGCGATTTGCGATCCACCCTCTACTATGCCAGGAGCGCCAATGCCAGTCTCCGCTGCTTCGTTTACACGCCGCCGGGTTATGAAAAGGACCTGAGCAAGCGTTATCCAGCCTTGTACCTCCAACACGGCGGCGGCGAAGATGAAACGGGCTGGGGCAGTCAAGGTCACGCCGGTCTGATCATGGACAATCTGATCGCGGCTGGCCAAACCCAGCCCTTCATTATTGTGCTGGCCAATAGCTATGTCCCCGGCGCCGGTGGCCCGGGTCGCGGATCGGTTGCCACCACCGCTCCCACAGGCGCAACGAACTCCACTCCAGCGGGCGGACGCGGCGGCTTTAACTTCACCGCTTTCGAGCACGTTCTTATCGACGACCTGATTCCCTTCATCGATGCCAACTTCCGCACCACTCCTGATCAGCCCCACCGGGCCATGGCCGGCCTCTCCATGGGCGGCATGCAGACCCGGCAGATAACTTTGGCCAATCTGGACAAGTTTTCCCACATCGGCATCTTCAGCGGCGGCAGCATCGCTGTGTCGAATATCACCGACCTGGCAGCCTTCAAGCAGAAGGTCAAGCTGGTGTTCGTCAGCTACGGCAGTCGTGAACTGGGTGGCAACCGCGGCGGCGGCCGCGGAGGATTCGGCGGCGACCCGAAGGCAAATACGGAAGCCCTCAAAGAGGCGGGTATCAATAGTTGCTTCTATGTGTCCCCCGATACCGCTCACGAGTGGCTAACCTGGCGGCGGAGCCTGCTCCAGTTCGCCCCACTGCTATTCAAGAATTAATGCACCGATCAAACCTTATCGCGAACCACTCCAATCCCACGATTCCACTGAACATGAAAACTCGATTTATTCTCCTAACCCTTGCGCTCTCCGTGTGCTCCGTCTGGGCAGCCGATGTCACCGGGGTGTGGAAAGGCCAGTTCGACACGCAGCGCGGCCTGCAGAAGTATACCTTTACGCTCAAACAGGACGGCGCCAAAGTCACCGGAAACGCCAGCGCGGAGGTGAACGGTGTGAAACGCGAAGCCGAGCTGAAGGAAGGCAAGATCGAAGGCGACACCGTGTCCTTTGTCGAGCCACTCAACGTCCAGGGCAACGACCTGCGCATTACCTATACTGGCAAGATCTCGCACAATGAGATCAAGTTCACGCGTCAGGTCGGCGATTTCGCCACCACGGAGGCCGTTGCCAAACGCGAACCGGCGCCCGCAACCGCCGCAACCACGCCTGCCGCCAAGACCATCCGGATCAAAGCGGGTAAAGCCGAGCCCGTCAAAGACGCTGAGGGCAATGTCTGGGTCGCCGACCAGGGCTTCGAGGGCGGCCAAACCATAGAACGGCCGGACATCCAGATCGCCAACACGAAGAGTCCCGACCTCTACCGGGCCGAGCACTACAGCATGGACTCCTTTTCGTGCGCGGTGCCCAACGGGAAGTACGTGGTGAAACTCCATTTCGCGGAAACGTTCGACGGCATCACCGGACCAGGTGAGCGCGTGTTTTCCTTCAACGTCCAGGGGCACGAGTTCAAGGACTTCGATGTCTGGGTCAAAGCTGGCGGGGCCTTGAAGGCCTACGTCGAAACCGTTCCCATCGAAGTCGCCGACGGCAAGGTCAAGGTGACCTTCACTCCCAAGGTCGAGAACCCGCAAATCTGCGCGATCGAAATCATGCCGCAGCCGTAATGAAAAAGCCCACCCCCGTGCGCACCCGTCGAGGCGGTTCCGCCGTCCCCACCGTGCCCGCTTACCAGAATCCCGCGCTGGCGCCCGCCAAACGGCTCAAGGATCTGCTCTCGCGCATGACCCTGGAGGACAAGGCCGCGCAGATGATGTGCATCTGGCAAGAGAAGGCACAAACCCTTGTGGACGCCGAGGGCAATTTCTCTCCCGCCAAGGCCAAGGCCGCCTTCAAGCAAGGACTCGGTCTCGGCCAGGTGGGTCGTCCCAGCGATGCCGGCGCGCCGGCCACCGCGCCCTGGATGGGACGCACGGCACGCCAGATGGCTGAACTGACCAATGCCATTCAGAAGTTCTTCCTCGAGAACTCGCGCCTCGGCATCCCGGTAGTGTTCCATGAGGAATGCCTGCACGGCCATGCGGCCCGCGACGCCACCAGTTTTCCCCAGCCCATCGGTCTGGGCGCTACCTTCAATCCGGCTTTGGTCGAGCAGCTTTTCACCCTGGCCGCCTACGAGGCACGCGTCCGTGGCACCCATCAGGCTCTTACACCGGTGGTGGATGTGGCGCGCGATCCGCGCTGGGGCCGCGTGGAGGAAACTTACGGCGAGGACCCCTTCCTGAACACCCGGCTGGGCATCGCCGCCGTGCGCGGATTCCAAGGCGACGCCACCTTTCACGACCATCGGCGCGTCATGGCCACCCTCAAACATTTTGCTGCCCACGGCCAACCGGAGTCGGGCCAGAACTGCGCGCCGGTGAACGTCTCGGAACGCGTTTTGCGCGAGACCTTCCTGCAACCATTCCGCGACGTCATCCGCGAAGGCCGCGCCGTCAGCGTGATGGCCAGCTACAACGAAATCGACGGCGTTCCCTCCCATGCCAGCAAATGGCTCTTGCGCGAGGTGCTCCGCAAGGAATGGGGCTTCAAGGGGTTCGTGGTTTCCGATTACTACGCCATCTGGGAGCTCAGCTACCGGCCCGATACCCACGGCCATTGTGTCGCCAAGGACAAACGCGAAGCCTGCCGCCTCGCCGTTGAGGCGGGCGTCAACATCGAACTGCCGGACCCGGATTGCTACCGGCATCTCGTCGAACTCGTCCGCCAGGGTGAGCTCCAGGAAAAGCAACTCGACGAGCTCGTCGCCCCGATGCTCTACTGGAAATTCCAGATGGGGCTCTTCGACCATCCGTATGTGGATCCCGACGAGGCCGAGCGGGTGGTAGGTTGCGATCAACACCGCGAGTTAGCGCTCCAGGCCGCCCGCGAGACCATCACGCTGCTCAAAAACGAGGGCAACCTCGCGCCCCTCGACCCGTCTAAACTCAAAACCATCGCCGTTATCGGCCCCAACGCTCATCGTCCGCTCCTCGGCGGCTACAGCGGCGCCCCCAAGCACAACGTCACCGTGCTCGACGGCATCAAGGCTAAGCTGGGCGACCGCGTCAGGGTCCTCTATGCCGAGGGTTGCAAGATCACCCAGGGCGGCTCCTGGCAGCAGGATGAAGTCCTTCCCAGTGATCCGGCGCAAGACCGCAAACAGATTCAGCAGGCCTTGAAGGTCGCGAAACGGGCCGACGTGATTGTGCTGGCCATTGGCGGCAACGAGCAGACCTCCCGCGAGGCCTGGGGCCTCAAACACCTGGGCGATCGCGCGAGCCTCGACCTGGTCGGACGCCAGGACGAATTGGTTCAGGCCATGCTGGGCACGGGCAAACCCGTCATCGCCTTGCTGTTCAACGGCCGGCCACTCTCCATCACCCACCTGGCGAAAAACGTCCCCGTGATCTTCGAGTGCTGGTACCTCGGCCAGGAATGTGGCCGCGCCGTGGCGGACGTGTTGTTCGGCGACGCCAACCCCGGCGGCAAACTCCCCATCTCCATCCCGCGTTCGGTCGGACATCTGCCGGCCTTCTACAACCACAAACCCTCAGCACGCCGCGGTTACCTCTGGGACGATACCTCGCCGCTATTCCCCTTCGGCTTCGGCCTTGCTTACACCACCTTCAAGCAGGAAAACCTCCGGCTGGAAAGCAACACTATCACCCGCAAAGGCTCGACACGTGTCTTGGTCGAGGTGACGAACACCGGCCGGCGCCCCGGGACCGAGGTGACGCAACTCTATGTCCGGGACTTGGTCAGCTCGGTCACGCGCCCGGTCAAGGAACTCAAGGGCTTCCAGAAAGTCAGCCTGCAACCGGGCGAAACCAAAACTATAACCTTCGTCCTCACGCCGGCCTCCTTGGCGTTTTATGACCTCGACATGAATTATGTCGTCGAACCCGGCGAGTTCGCCATTATGGTTGGCAGTTCCTCGCGTGATGAGGACCTCCAAAGAACCATTTTGACCGTCGAAGGGTGAACCGAACCCAAGCGTCGTATGAGCCAGACCGGACAAAAACTTTCCTTCACCGAGAAGGCGGGCTACAGCGCCGCCGATGCCGCCGCCAACTTCGTCTTCATGACGATGGTCCTGTTCCAGCTTAACTTCTATACCGACACCTTTGGACTCAGCGCCGGCGCCGCCGCCGCCATCCTCCTGTGGCCCCGGTTATGGGATGCCGTCGTCGATCCGATCGTCGGCATCCTGGCCGATCGGACCGATACGCGCTGGGGCAAGTTCCGCCCTTGGATTCTGTTCACTACCGTCCCCTGGGCCGTCATCATGGTCCTCGCCTACACCACACCCCAGGGTTGGAGCCTGGGCGCTCTCATCGCCTACGCGGCGATCACCAACACGTTGCTCATGACCATCTACTCGATGAACAACATGCCGTACGCCGCCCTCGGCGGCGTCATGACCGGCGACATCAACGAGCGCGCGAAACTCAATTCCTTCCGCTTCATCGCCGTCAACGCCGCGCAGTTCATTGTCGGCGGGTTTACCCTCCCCCTCGTGGCCAAGTTCGCCCTGGGCCATGACCGGCAGTACGGCTGGCGGGTCACGATGACCATCTGGGCCGTGCTTTGTGTCGTGCTCTTCCTGGTCACCTTCACCACCACCCGCGAACGCATTCGACCAACGGGAGCTCGGCAAGCCTCCCCAAAACAGGATTTCCGGGATCTGCTCAAAAACGGTCCGTGGAAGGTCATGTTCTTCTGGACTCTGGTCCATTTCGCCATCCTTTCCTTTCGCGGCGGCGCCCTCTACAACTATTACCACCACTACGCCGACAAGGCGGCCATGTTCGACTTTGTGGCCAAGTTCGGTCTGGTCGCGGCCCCGGACGCCCAGCCGGGCGGCGGCCTCCTGGAAACTCTAGGCTATATCGTCCACGGCGGCCGCGCCAATCTGGCCACTTCCAATGTCGCGGACGTCTTCAACAGCATTATCAACATGCTGGGTACGGGCCTGATAATGATCGTCATCCTCTTGTCCCCGCCCCTCGCGCGAAGGTTCGGCAAAAAGGCCGTCTCGGCCGCCGGCTTTGCCTTGGCGACGGCCGGCACCTTGGCCTTTTATCTCCTGTCCCCTGCGAACGTCTGGGGAATGGTAGGTCTCACCGCCTTTATCTCCATCGTTTATGCCCCAACCATCCCTCTGACCTGGGCCATCTTCGCGGACGTGGCGGATTACTCGGAGTGGAAGCTCGGCCGGCGCTTCACCGGCATCGTGTTCGCCACGATTGGGTTCGCGCTCAAATCGGGTCTGGCGCTCGGTTCCGCCTCGTTCCTTTGGATCATGCAAGGCTTCTTTGGATACGAGACGGGACTCCCCTCCGCTCCCAACGCCATCGCGGGTTATCATTTCACCAGCAGCGTCGCCGTCGGCCTTCTCTTCGCCATTTGCACCGCCCTGCTCTTGACCTATCCGCTCAGCAAGGGCACCACTATTCTCATGGCCGACGAACTAGCCGAGCGACGCAAACATCCCGCCCCCATTCCGACATGAAGATCTCCATCCACCGGTTCCTTGCCGTTGCCTTGGCTTGGTCCTGCGTGTCCTTCACCAGGCTCCTCGCCCAGGGTCAAACCGCCGGTGTGTTGGCCCACAATCCCATCATTTGGGCCGATGTTCCGGATCTCGCGGTCATTCGGGTGGGAGCGACCTACTACCTGAGCAGCACCACCATGCACCTCAGCCCGGGGCTTCCCATCCTCAGCTCCAAGGATTTGGTCAACTGGCAGCTCGTCAGCTACGCCTACGATACCCTGGGAGACAATGACGCGCTCACGATGCAGAATGGGAAAAACGCCTATGGAGCCGGCTCCTGGGCCAGCAGCCTGCGATTCCACCACGACACCTTTTACGTCTCCACGTTTTCCAGCACCACCGGTAAAACGCATCTCTACACCACCACAAATATCGAGAAAGGACCCTGGCACGAGTCCACCTTCCGCCCGGCACTGCACGACCATTCACTGTTCTTCGACGACGACGGGCGGGTCTATGCTATCCATGGCGCCGGCAACCTTCGGTTGACGGAACTGACCGCGGACATTTCGGGCATCAAGCCGGGCGGGGTGGATCAGGTGATTATCACCAACGCCAGCCGGGTGGCGGGACCCAATCCCGGGCTGCCCGCCGAAGGCTCCCAGATGCGCAAAATCAACGGCAAATACTACCTATGCAATATCTGCTGGCCCAGGGGCGGCATCCGCACCCAATTAGTCCACCGGTCCGACAAATTGACCGGGCCCTATGAAGGCCGAGTGGCCTTGAGCGATGTCGGCGTGGCGCAGGGTGGCTTGATTGATACCCCTCAGGGAGATTGGTTCGCGCTCCTCTTTCAAGATCACGGAGCGGTGGGCCGCACTCCGTTCCTGGTGCCTGTCAAATGGGAAGACGGTTGGCCGGTGATGGGCGTTGACGGCAAAGTGCCGATGACCTTGAGCCTCCCCGCCGCACCAGGTGGCCTCGGCAACCTCGTGGCCTCGGATGAATTCGACCGAAGCCCGGATCAGCCCGCGCTGCCCCTGGCCTGGCAGTGGAACCATAACCCCGACCACCAATACTGGTCCCTCACTCAACGGCCCGGCTTCCTACGCCTGACTACCTCCAGAGTGGATGCCGATTTGGTCCATGCCCGCAACTCTCTCACCCAGCGTACCTTCGGCCCGGAGTGCTCGGGCACCGTCGCCATTGACGTCAGCCACATGAAGGACGGAGATTTCGCCGGCCTCGCCGCGTTCCAGAAAAAATACGGCTTCGTCGCCGTGAAAATGTCCGGTGAGACCAGGTCGGTCGTCATGGTCAACGCTGAACCCAACCCTCCCGTCGAAGTGGAAAGCGTGCCCCTGGCCGGAACTACGGCTTTCTTGAAACTGGACTGCGATTTCAAAAACCGCACGGATAAAGCCTACTTCTTCTATAGCCTGGACGGCAGCACCTGGAAGGCCATTGGAAAGCCCCTGCAAATGAGCTATACCTTGCCCCATTTCATGGGATACCGCTTCGCCTTGTTCAACTACGCGACGAAGATCGCAGGCGGATCCGTGGATTTTGACTACTTCCGCGTTACCGGCAAATCAACCGGCGCCAATTAGGCGAGACCCTACCAATCGCTCGTTCCGAGAATTGACCTATGAAAACACTAATCCTGTTGCAAGCTAACCGGCCCTGGATGGGCCTCCTGGTGATCGCCCTATGCGGATTGCTGCCCGCAACCGCTGCGCCCGCGGACATCTCCGGCCAATGGCGTGCGGAGTTCGACACCCAGATCGGCTCGCAGAAATACGTCTTCGCCTTCCAAGTCACCGAGGGGAAGGTTGCCGCCAAAGCCACCGCCGAGATCAGTGGTCAGAAACGAGACGTGGAATTCATGGAAACCAAGCTCTCCGGCGACACCCTCACGTTCGTCGAAGTGCTCAAACTGCAGGACAACGAGGTGCGCATTGTTTACTCTGGCAAAGTGAACGACAACGAGATCAAATTCACCCGGAAAGTGGGCGATTTCGCCACCGAAGATTTCGCCGCCAAGCGCGTCGGAACCCCGGCGGCGGCGGCCACAAGCCCCACCAATGCGGCCGCCGCCAATCGACCGCGCCGGGGGCCAGGCGGTTTCGGCGGTCCGATTGTGCTCGGGCCGGACGATAAGCCGGCTTTCCCCGACCCTGCCTCCGGCTTCGACGCCAAACGCGAAAGTATTCCCCACGGCAGCCTCGAGATGATCGAATATGACTCCAAAACAGTCGGCACTAAACGCAGGATGCAGGTCTATACCCCGCCGGGCTACGCCAAGGACAAAAAGTACCCGGTTCTCTATTTGCTTCACGGCATCGGCGGGGACGAGACCGAGTGGCAACGCTTCGCCACCCCCAACGTCTTGCTGGATAACCTCATTGCCGACGGTAAAGCCACGCCCATGATCGTGGTAATGCCCAATGGCCGCGCGCAGAAAAACGACCGCGCCGAGGGCAACGTCATGAACACGGCCCCCGCGTTCGCGAATTTCGAACGTGATCTGCTGGATGATGTGATTCCGACCATCGAGGCCCGTTACTCAGTCCAGACCGACCGCGAGCATCGCTCGCTCGCGGGCTTGTCCATGGGCGGCGGTCAGTCGCTCAACTTCGGTTTGGCTCACCTGGACACCTTTGCTTGGATCGGCGGCTTTTCCTCCGCCCCCAACACCAAACCACCCGAGCAGCTCGTGCCTGACCCAGCCAAGGCGACCGAGCAACTGAAACTGCTCTGGCTGGGCTGCGGCAACCAGGACGGCCTGATCCGCATCAGCCAGGGCGTCCATGCGTATCTCAAAGAAAAATCCGTTCCCCACGTGTGGCATGTCGACGGCAACGCTCATGACCCCACAGAATGGAAGAACAACCTCTACCTCTTCGTCCAACGTATCTTCCGTTGATGCCGACTAGCGTCGCCAGAGGACCTGGAGCGGCCGCGGCCCAAGGTGCAGTTGTTGCTGACGATGTACCGGCGTCGGGACCCGGGGATACAACTCCTGTGGCCGCACCAGGCCAGGGACGACAACATGAGAGACTTGCGTGTCGCCTGTGCTCCAGACCGGCAAGGCAACCTGACCAGCGGAAGCGAGCGACTGGCGGACACCGGCGGCGCGTGGGTTGGAGTCGTGACGACTACGCTAACGCTTACCGCTCATGGGTGTCGGAACGTAAAGCGTCAGCCACGGGAGGCCGCCGCCGCTGCCCCACGAATACAGTCCTGGCGAAACGGCTGCCTCCCGTTGGCTGCACGCTCTGGGCGTCCTTAAGCATGTGCCCTCCGCCTCGTTGCGAGCCAAACCGTCGTAACCAGCAGAATACAAAGAATAAAAGGCGCGTAAAAGGGCAGTGCAAGCGTGCAGTAGGTAGTACCAACCTGGAGAACCGTTGAGGAACGGAACGCCATGGTGGAAATGGAACCGCACTGCCCCGAGAACCACGGGTTGGGAAAATCGAAATTGCCATGTTGAATTGTGCAACCCGTCGCCAGCGCCGAAGCGGCTACGACAGCCGTGTGTTTCGTGCGGCCCATATATGCGCTAACGCTCCGCAGCAGCGGCGTCGCGCCACTGGCGTGATATCCAAACAGCGCGGGCTCGCGGGGTCCTCTGGCTGCGGTGGTTAGCTTGCATAAACACCCAAATCTCTCGCCCACCGGCTTCGAAAAATGGTGATCAGCGCAGCGAAGGCACACACCCCCAGCGCACAACACCGAGCCCCGTTTAATGCCATAATCGTGCAGCCAAGCTCGTTTGGAACCCACGACATGCCGATCGTGCAAGCGAGGATGAGTGGAAGATTGGCGTCCGAGATGAAGCCCCCTCGACGACGACGTATCTCACGCCAATGAATTAGGAAACCGGCTGCGCCTGGGCCAGCCGGCAAGCCAAGAGAACCAGCATAAAAAGGAACCCAGACTCCCAGAACTGCCGCAGTGGCGCCCATGAGACATGCAACATACGGAGTCCACTTGAGCCTCCGTTGAACAATCTGCCAGCGTGGTACTGACGTTTTCATGCAATCGTTCTCAGTGCCAACGGTTTGAGTCAGGCGCGCCGGACCACTGACCCAGGAACAAACAGAAGGCGCAACCCGGCGTCGCCTGTACCCAATAGTTATGCCGACGAATGCGGATGGTCGAGAGGCCTGCCTGATCGACCGGCAATGCCAGCTCGGGCGTGGCATACCGCAACCGCGACTCAATGGGGAAGCATCTCAAGACCAAGCGACCGGCACCAGGAAACCTGGTCCGCAAGCCATGCCTCTGGAGGAAGAAGTAAGCTTTGCAGTACGGGCTGCTGGTGCGGTAGGGAAGCACGAATCGGCACGCTTCCGCAAGGACGGGGACGAGGAATATGACGCTCTCACGATTAGTCCTGACGAGCAGGTACGTGTTGGTCAATGCGGGGAATTGCTCTGGCTCTAACCAACGCCCCGCCACCCGACTTTGCACTTTTAGTTCCTCGGCGAATCCGACCCTCGCTGGGCCAGCCCTGAACTCAACCGTGATGGCTTTCAGATTGGAACCCTGCGCTGCCTGAACACGGATGAGCTGGAGCTCGACCGCACCTTTGGCGCGACCCCATACGCCGAGTGTCGCTGCTCCTCCGAGGGCGGCAATCACCAGTGTGGCAGCTACGAGACTACGCCGGCGCATAACTATTGATTCAACGAACGGTTGGTTCGTTGATCCAGAGACTTGAATTCTCTACACAAGTCCTTCACGCTCGGGATTTTATGTGGAACATCACCCGGATGTCAACCCTGAAAACACCGCGATCCCACCCCACGATACTAACCATGGGTTCGTTGATCCAAATTGGCACACTATCGACGCAATTAACTTACTCAGAGAGACTTGTGCTCTCGAACGCCTCTCCGTCCGCACCGACCAATCCTCTTTCCCCTGCCCCGCCGGTTTTTCCTTGGCTATCTGTGTAGCGCCGATATATATTGTCCCCGGCAATGACAGAAATGAACTTTCTCCCATCAACCCCGGTTCCCTGAAATGCTCACCCACCATCCGAATCACCTTCGTTCAATCCCCAACTCATCTAAACTCGCCCCGTTTTGCCCGAAAAACCGCTTAAACTCACTTAAACCCGCCTCTCAGGAGGAAAGATGTTCTTCCGCCCACCCGATCTCCGCGCTCCCTGTCCGCGCTCGATCGGGTCAGTCCCTCAGCGCCGCCGCACCCCGCGGCCGGAGTCGCCGGCCCGCCTTTTCCTGCAATCTTTTGCTTGCATCCAATCACGATTCGCTTAAGATCGCTCAAGATCGAGCATATTCGAGTCATGGCTGAAACCGAACCAAAGGCACTGGCGCCGCA
>Ga0316220_1004083_pt1 | contig 11498 bp, 9 predicted proteins | sample TBH18005metaG_FD_203632 | JGI IMG/M metagenome (GOLD analysis project Ga0316220, IMG submission 203632) | Freshwater microbial communities from Trout Bog Lake, Wisconsin, USA - TBH18005 | ecosystem: Environmental > Aquatic > Freshwater > Lake > Hypolimnion/Profundal zone | place: USA: Wisconsin...
ATGGCGATAAGGCCATCATCCTGACCAAGTTGTTTGAGGCATCCAAAGACCGGCAGGTGCATCTCCACAAGGAGGCTTTGCGCGACGAGCAGGTGATCAAATTGTCGCGTGAGCAATATGCGTCTGTCTTGCCCGATCTGGTCCTTGGGCCACTGCCTGATTTTGATGTTGCGTACACGACTGTCCGAGAATTTTTTGAGTCGCTGCCATGGTAGTTCTGGTGGGATCGTCGGTACGTGGTGGCAATAGGGTTGGCTGTGAGGCATCTTTTAGATGCTTTGAATGATAATATAACTTGATATATAGATAGCTATATATAATGAGTGCAGATAAGTAGAAGACACAGGGAATAAGAATGCTAGACGACATCAAAAAAACACTTTGGGCCACCGCTGACAAGCTGCGCGCCAACATGGACGCGGCCGAGTACAAGCACCTGGTGCTGGGCCTGATCTTTGTGAAGTACATCTCGGACACCTTCTCTGCGCATGGCGCTGAGCTGGCAAAACGCCTGGCTGATCCGAACGACGAATATTTCTTTCACGAAGCCGAGCCTGGTGACATTGAGGCCGAGCTGGAAGACCGGGACTATTACAAGGAGGCCAACGTCTTCTGGGTGCCGGAAGCCGCTCGCTGGGAAGCCCTGCGGTCTGCCGCCAAGCAGATGGACATCGGCAAGCGCATCGATGAGGCGCTGACTCTGATTGAGACGGAAAATCCGAAGCTCAAGGGCATCCTGGACAAGCGTTACGCCCGTGCGCAGTTGCCGGATGGCAAGCTGGGCGAGCTGGTGGATTTGGTGTCCACCATCGGCTTTGGTGACTCCCCGAGTGCAGCTCGGGATGTTCTCGGCCAGGTATACGAATATTTCCTGGGCATGTTTGCAAGCGCTGAAGGCAAGCGGGGAGGGCAGTTCTACACCCCGGCCAGCATCGTCAAGACATTGGTTGCCATCCTCAGCCCGCATAGCGGCCAGGTCTATGACCCCTGCTGCGGCTCAGGCGGCATGTTCGTCCAGTCGGAAAAGTTCATTGAAGCACACGGCGGCAAGATCGGTGACGTGTCCATCTATGGGCAAGAGGCAAACCCGACCACCTGGCGCCTGGCGGCGATGAACCTGGCTATCCGTGGCATCGACTTCAATCTCGGCCGTGAGCCGGGCGACACCTTCACCCGCAACCAGCACCCCGACTTGCGTGCTGACTTCATCCTGGCCAACCCACCCTTCAATATCAGCGACTGGTGGCATGGAAGCCTCACTGGTGATCCCCGCTGGGTTTACGGCGACCCACCCCAAGGGAATGCCAATTACGCCTGGTTGCAGCACATGCTGCATCACCTGAAGCCCACGGGCCGGGCCGGTATCGTGCTGGCCAACGGCTCGATGTCCTCCGGCCAGAACAATGAAGGCGTGATCAGGGCCGCGATGGTGGAAGCCGACGTGGTTGAGGTCATGGTGGCCTTGCCAGGGCAACTCTTTTTTAACACCCAGATCCCGGCCTGTCTATGGTTCTTGGCCAAGCAGAAGAAGCGCAAAGGGGAAGTCCTCTTCATTGATGCCCGCAAACAGGCAACGATGATCAGCCGCGTGCAGTCAGAGCTAACGGACGAGGTGATTGAGCGGATCGGTAGTACGGTGGCCGCATGGCGAGGGGAAGACGGTGCTGGTGAGTACCAGGACATCCTTGGGTTTTGCCGCAGCGTGCACCTTGCCGAAATCGCCCAGCATGGTCACGTTCTCACTCCTGGCCGTTATGTTGGTGCAGAAGAAGTTGAGGACAACGACGAAGACTTTGCGACCAAGATGCAGCAGCTCACCGAAAAGCTGGGTGAGCAGATGGCCAAGGGTGCAGAGCTGGACTTGTTGATTCAGCAAAAGCTGCGGGGGTTGGGGTATGAACTCTGAGTGGGTTACTTCCAGTTTGCTTGACCACTATGAAGTTAGGTCCGGGCTATCTAAGTCCGCTAAGGACTTCGGCTCGGGCGCTCCATTTTTGACATTTAAAGATGTCTTTTACAACTACTTCACGCCTGAGGTGTTGGGCGACTTTGTTCAATCTACACAAAAAGATAGGGAAGGCTGCTCCGTAATGCGGGGCGATGTATTTCTTACCCGCACCAGCGAAACGATGCACGAGCTCGGAATGAGTTGTGTAGCTCTACGGGACTACAAAGACGCAACATTCAACGGATTTTGTAAGCGGCTCAGACCCAAACCGGAATCTAATTTGTTGCCTGAGTACGTAGGTTACTACCTACGCGGCCCAAAATTCAGACAGGCAATGCTGGCATTGTCGACAATGTCGACGAGAGCCAGCCTGAATAATGAAATGATTGGAAGGTTAGAAATATCCTTTCCTTCGCGGGAAAGTCAGGTTCGCATTTCTGAGATTTTGAAATCACTCGACGACCGCATTGCACTCCTGCGCGAAACCAACGCCACTCTGGAAGGCATCGCCCAATCACTTTTCAAGTCGTGGTTTGTCGATTTCGATCCCGTGCGGGCCAAGATGGAAGGCCGAGTGCCGGACGGCATTGATGAGGTGACTGCCGGGTTGTTCCCGGATTCGTTTGAAGAGTCGGAGCTGGGGTTGGTGCCGAAGGGGTGGCAACCTATTCGCCTCGACGCTTTCATTGAACTTGCATACGGAAAGGCCCTGAAAGCTGAGCAACGAAACCCAGGCGTGGTCCCTGTTTACGGGTCTGGTGGCGTCACTGGCTGGCATGACACGCCGTTAGTCAATCAGTCGTCTATCGTCGTTGGGCGTAAAGGCACCGTGGGCAGCCTCTTTTGGGAAAGTAGGCCGTTTTTTCCGATTGATACCGTTTTTTATGTCAAGTCAAAACGTCCTTTGACCTACTGCCATCAGCTTTTAAAGACGCTTGGGTTGAACGACATGAATACGGATGCCGCAGTGCCCGGCTTGAATCGTGAAAACGTCTACCGGCTTTTGGTGCCCGACGCCCCGGCCAACATATTGCAAGCCTTTGATGAGTTGGTTCAATCGCTGCGGGGAAGAATTGACCACAACGAAGCGCAAGCCCAAACCCTTGCCACCCTCCGCGACACCCTGCTCCCCCGCCTGATCTCTGGCCAGCTGCGTTTGTCTACCCCAGAACCACTTTGTGAATCTGTCGCATGAGCACACCCGGAACCCAATACGCACTGTTTGAATCAGTCGAGGCCGTTCCGGTAGAACCGCAGGGCAAGGCGTCTACCAACCCACGTTTCAGCGACTATGTTGTTTATGTGGATGAGAGTGGTGACCATTCACTGGCCAGCATCAATCCGGATTTTCCGGTGTTCGTATTGGCTTTGTGTGTGATTCACAAGCGGCACTATGCCGAAAAGATCATCCCTGCGGTAGAGAAGCTCAAATTCAACTACTTCGGCCACGATAGCGTGGTGCTTCATGAGCACGATATCCGCAAGCAAAAAGGTGCCTTTGCTTTCCTTAGCCATTTACCCACTAGGCTTGAATTCATGGAGAAGCTGTCGTCCATCATGGATGCCAGCAATTTCATCCTGATTTCTTGTGTCGTGGACAAGATGCGCATGAGCAAAAGCGCAAGTGCATTAACCAACCCGTATCACATTGCCTTGGACATCTGCCTGGAGTCTTTGCGTGGCTTCTTGGCTGAAAAGAAACAAGATCATCTGCAGACCCATGTGGTGGTCGAATGCAGGGGCAAAAAAGAAGACAGTGAGTTGGAGCTGGAGTTCCGGCGCATTTGCGATGGAAATTATCTGGGACTCAGGCAATTGCCGTTTGACATCGTGTTTGCAGACAAGAAGACTAATTTAGCCGGTCTGCAATTAGCCGATTTGGTCGCTCGCCCCGTAGGGCTGAATTACATCCGTCCGGCACAGCCAAACCAGGCGTTCGACTTGTTGAAGAAAAAGTTTTACTGCGACGGTGGCCGTGCGGGCGTTGGCAAAGGCTACGAAGAGGTTGGTTTGATGGTTTTCCCGCCCCAGAAAGCGAAAAGCCCCGATGAACCCACCGAGGCAATAACGCCGATCGAGAACCCCCAATCCACTTGACCATCAGTTTAGCCTAATTAGCTTACAAAGCAATAACACCATCGATGGGAGTGAAATGACAGAGGACCAACTCGAACAAGAAGCGCTGTCCTGGTTGCAGGACGTGGGTTACACCCATCTCTATGGCCCTGACATCGCGCATGATGGACCTCACCCTGCGCGCTCCCATTACCGCCAGGTGCAACTGACCTTCCGGCTGCGTGAGGCCATTCACAAGCTCAACCCTGGTGTGCCGACAGCGGCCAGGGAAGACGCTCTCAAACAGGTGATAGACCTTGGCATCCCATCGCTTCTCTCAGCGAACCGTCACTTCCACAAGCTCCTGGTCGGTGGTGTCCCCGTCCAGTACCAGAAAGACGGCGAAACCCGAGGTGATTTCGTTCGCCTGATCGATTGGACCCACCCTGAAAAAAACGACTGGCTGGCCATCAACCAGTTCTCAATCAAGGGACCACATCACACTCGCCGGCCAGACATCATCCTGTTTTGCAACGGCCTGCCACTGGTCCTGATTGAACTGAAGAACCCGGCAGACCAGAACGCCAACGTCTGGAAGGCCTACGACCAGATTCAGACCTACAAAGAGCAGATCCCCGATGTGTTCCAGTACAACGAGGTCCTGGTCATATCCGATGGTACTGATGCGCTTCTGGGATCGCTCTCTGCGAACGGTGAGCGCTTCATGGCCTGGCGCACCATCGATGGCAAGACGCTAGACCCGCTTGGGGAATTCAACGAGCTGCAGACCCTGGTGCGTGGCGTGCTCGCGCCCAAGTACCTGCTGGACTATCTGCGTTATTTCGTTCTCTTTGAAGACGACGGAACGCTGGTCAAAAAGATCGCTGGCTACCACCAGTTCCATGCCGTCAAATCGGCAATCGTCCAGGTCATCGAGGCCTCCAGGCCGGGCGGCTCTCAAAAGGGCGGTGTCGTGTGGCACACCCAAGGCAGCGGCAAGAGCATCACCATGACGTGCTTCTCGGCAGTCGTGATGCAGGACCCGGCCATGGAGAACCCCACCATCGTCGTGATCACAGACCGCAATGACCTGGACGGCCAGCTCTTTGGCGTTTTCAGTCTCGCCCAGGATCTCTTGCGGGAGGAACCTGTCCAGGTCAGCACCCGGCAGGATCTACGAGCCAAGTTGGCAAACCGGCCATCAGGCGGCATTGTTTTTGCCACCATCCAGAAGTTCATGCTTGGTGAAGATGAGGACACGTTCCCCGTCCTCTCTGACCGACACAACATCGTTGTCATTGCCGATGAAGCGCACCGCACCCAATATGGGTTTGAGGCAAAGTTGAAGGGTAAGCCTGGGCATGAAACCTACCAGGTAGGCTATGCCCAGCATTTGCGTGACGCGCTCCCCAACGCGACTTTTGTGGCCTTCACTGGCACGCCGGTCAGCAGCGAGGACAGAGACACCCGCGCCGTGTTTGGTGACTACATCTCGATCTACGACATGCAGCAGGCCAAGGAAGACGGCGCGACGGTCGCCATCTATTACGAGTCACGCCTGGCCAAGCTGCGGCTCAAGGATGAAGACCTGCCCAAGATTGACAGTGAGGTCGATGAACTCACGGAAGACGAGGAAGAGAACACCCAGGCCCGCCTGAAAAGCCGCTGGGCGGCACTGGAGCAGGTGGTCGGTGCCCAACCACGTATTGCCAGTGTGGCCGCTGACCTGGTGGCGCACTTCGAAGAACGCAGCACCACGCAAACAGGCAAAGCCATGGTGGTGGCCATGGGCAGGGAGATTTGCGTCCACCTGTACGACGAGATCGTGAAGCTACGGCCTGAATGGCACGACCCCGATCCAGAAAAAGGCGTTATCAAGATTGTGATGACTGGCTCTGCCAGCGATAAGCCCCTGCTGCGGCCGCACATCTATAGCAACCAGGTCAAAAAGCGCCTGGAGAAGCGGTTCAAGAAGCCGGATGATCCCCTGCGGATCGTGATCGTGCGGGACATGTGGCTCACCGGCTTTGATGCCCCCTGCGTTCACACCCTGTACGTGGACAAGCCCATGAAGGGGCACAACCTGATGCAGGCCATTGCCCGCGTCAATCGGGTGTTCAAGGACAAGCAGGGCGGTCTGGTGGTGGACTACATCGGCATTGGGAATGAACTCAAGGCCGCGATGAAGGAGTACACGGCCAGTAAGGGCCGGGGCAAGCCCACGGTGGACGCACACGAGGCCTACAGCGTCCTGGAAGAGAAGTTGGACATCTTGCGCTCGATGCTGCACGGGTTCGACTACAGCGGCTTCATGACTGGTGGCCACAAGACGCTGGCAGGTGCTGCCAATCACGTCTTGGGCATCAAGGATGGCAAGAAGCGGTTCGCTGACATTGCGCTGGCCATGAGCAAGGCATTCACGCTGTGCTGCACCCTGGATGAGGCCAAGGCGGTCAGAGAAGAGGTTGCCTTCCTGCAGGGTGTGAAGGTGATTCTGACCAAACGGGATCTGACCGCACAGAAGAAAACGGATGAAGAACGTGAGCTGGCCATCCGGCAGATCATCAACTCGGCGGTGGTGTCCGACTCTGTGGTGGACATCTTCGATGCGGTTGGCCTGGAAAAGCCCAACATCGGCTTGCTCGATGAGGGGTTCCTTTCACAGGTGAAGAACCTGCCCGAGCGCAACCTGGCAGTGGAGCTGCTGGAGCGTTTGCTTGAGGGTGAAATCAAAAGCCGGTTTGGAAGCAACGTTGTCCAGGAGCGAAAATTCTCGGAGCTGCTTTCAGGTGTGATGACCAGGTATCAGAACCGATCCATTGAAACCGCCCAGGTGATGGAAGAACTGGTGGAGATGGCCCGCAAGTTCAGGGACGCAGCCAACCGGGGGGAAGCTTTGGGACTCAGCGAGGACGAGGTCAGGTTCTATGACGCACTGGCAAACAATGAATCTGCGGTGCGTGAACTCCAGGACGAAACCCTCAAGAAGATTGCCCACGAGCTGACGGAAAACCTCCGCCAGAACCTGAGCGTCGATTGGTCTGAGCGTGAAAGTGTCAGGGCCAAGCTGCGGTTGATGGTCAAACGGATCTTGCGGAAGTACAAGTACCCGCCAGACTTTGAAGCTGCCGCCGTGGATCTGATCCTGGAGCAGGCCCAAGCGCTGGGGGAGGATTGGGCGAATTGAATCAGTCAGCCGACACAAGCTCTCTGTACGCAGAGCGTGAGGTACGTTTTGCGCTTCTGACTGAGGTTTCTCAGATGGTGCATCAATTTCTCCCTGAAACGTTGGTCGGATTCAGTGACCTCTGTAGGGAGGATGACGGCACCTGGACGGTCAGCCTGTACATGCCTGAGACAGGTATTCGTGAAACTTATGCGCTCGGGTTGATGTTCAGCGACCCCGCACACGCATTTGCTGGATAGATGTGATTTAATCCATAAGATAGCTATCTATATAACAATATAGAATTATGGTATTGAGAGGGGGTAGGCTGAACCTACCCCCCCACTACTTAATTGCACGGAGCTCCTAGGGAGGAGGTAACACCGTATTACCCCTGCGATTTCTTGAGGTTGTTTCAAACAACCTCCAGGGGGTTGGTTCAGCCAACCCCCCCGGTGGTCTTTGCACAGGGGTGTGTCTGGGACACACCCCATGTTTCATTGATCGTCAGGTTTGGGGTAGCACGGTGCTACCCCCCTTTGCGTTGTTGTGAGGGGGGGGTGAAACCACCCCCCACCGTTGCGTTCCCACGGTGGACCGAAAACGCCCGGTTTCAGAAGGATGCTTGATTCTGTTTCTGCCCGGTGTTGATTGGCCTCACGGGGCGTACAGTTCTTCCAGAATCTCAACCCCGTTGGGGAGCTACAGATGAAGCAAAAAATTCCGCCCCCAGAAGGGTACGACTCGTGGCTGGATTACGCCGTTGCAACCATGGATGCGCGAGGCGCAAGCCTAGAAGCTCTTTTCGACAAAGGCGAATCTCCTGGCCCTGATGACCTGCGCAACGCTGCGCGGGAAGAGTTGGAAGCCTTGCGCACTCGTGCCAATCGGTCTGAATGAGAGGGGGGTGGCCGAACCACCCCCTCAGAGAAGCTGTTATTACCTTGCGGCATTTTGATAGATAGCTATAATGTTATCTATATTTATGGAAGTGCTTTCATGATCTACGCAGTCGTAAACACCAAAGGTGGGGTTGGCAAAACCACCACAGCGGTGCACCTGGCCACCATGCTCTCTCGCTTGGGCGAAACCTTGTTGATTGACGGTGACCCGCAAGCCAGTGCTGCGAGCTGGGCCGCATGGAGGCGTGACAACTCCGAACATGGTCCTAGCCCCACCACGACCTGCTTGGCCGGGAAAGCCATTCTTTCCGAAGGCAAGCAATTAGCCTCCAAATACTCACACGTTGTCGTTGATGCCGGTGGGCGGGATTCGGTTGGTTTGCGCTCAGCCCTGTTGCTGGCACAGATGGCCATTGTTCCTATCGGCGCAAGTAACCTTGATGCTGCTGCCATGACCGATTTGCTGGAAGTCGTCGAGTTGAGCCGGGATTACAACCCCGAACTAGACGTGCGTGTACTGCTGACCCGTGTCGATCCCCGTACCAAAGACACCGCGGAAATGATGGAGTTTTTGGCCGAGCAAAAACTGACCGTTCTGCCAACAAAGGTTTGCGAGCGAGTAGCTTTTCGGCGTGCAATCGGGGAGGGCGTCATCGTCCAGGAGCTGGGCAAGGATCAGGCAGCTATTGCTGAAATTGAAGCTTTTTTTCGTGAGGTGCAAGCATGAAGGCAAAACCCAATACAGACCAGTTCAAGCCCCATAAGGACCCATCCAGTTTCCTGGAAGGCGGAGCTGCGGATGCCTCCGACAAGTCGGCCAAAAAGCCCGTAAAGCTTCTTGAGCCCGTCTTTGAGGCCAAGGTGCATCGGGAGCAAAAGGTCTTCCGTCTGCCGCTTGATCTGATCAACACGCTCAAGCGTGAGGCCTACGAGAGGTCAGTGAAAACAGGCTCTCGTGTGACGGAGACTGAGTTGGTTGAGCAGTCGCTCCGTATGTTTCTTGGCTAATAGCTATATAGATAGCTATTATGAGTGATGACAACAAAGGCCCTGTGCCACATCAGAAGCTGACAACCAAGCGCGGTCAGGATGATTGGGTGAAATACGCCGTTACCACGGGAATGGGTGAGGCTGCAGCTCGGGTTTTGGTTGCGAAGATGGCCTCAGCGCAAGGAGTTAAGCCCGAAGTCAAGCAGAAGAAGCCAAGTACCGCACCGAAGAAAGCGAAGGTGGCAAACCCTATCCGCGAGGGTGATTTCTTCTCTGATATTTCGTTACCGATTTCGCAGCCGATATGTCCGGCTGTTGCGCCTGTTAAGAAAGATAGATCTCTGGAAGTTGGGTTCGAAATTGGCCAGCTTCCGTTGTGGTCGGATGTAGTGCGTTCGCTTCCGAATGAAATCCTTCGCTCTGCGTTGTTTAACGCGAAGAATCGGAGGGCCGAGAGGGCTATGCTGAAAAGCCAGCCGATTGCCATCATTGGTGAAGGTCGAATCACTTACCGTGGCGAAGAGTTGCGACAAGATGATGAAACGGTTTGGTTGCAACTTGTCCACTTAGCAAGACAGCACGTGGCTGGGCAACTCGTCGAATTCACTGCCTATTCGTTTTGTAAAGAAATCGGATGGCCGATAAACAAAAACAGCTATGAGCGTCTGAAGGAGTCTTTGCGTCGGATGCAGGCTACAGGTCTAGATGTCTCCAGTAAGCGTCTGGAACGTGGCGTGAGCATGTCCATGATTCCGTTTTTTGAATACGAAGACAGTGAAACGCAGAAGAAGTTGCCTCGCTGGCGGGTTCGAATCGCCCCAGAATTGGTGGTTCTGTTCGGAGAAAACTATTTCACTCGGGTGGAGTGGGCGCAACGATTAAAACTTCCGGATGGGCTAGCAACCTGGCTTCATGGGTATCTGGCCTCTCACAGAGTTCCTCACCCCATCAAGGTAGAGACGATTGCGCTAGGGTCCGGTGTGAATTCCGGAGATAAACCTGAGCTTAGGAGAATGATCAAGCGGGCTTTGACGAATCTTGTTCAGTGCGGATTTCTCTTGAGCTTTGTGCTTGCCGATGATCTTGTTACGGTGAAGCGAGCACCTAACCATCATCACGCAGAGGGCTAGTTCAAGGGCTCTATAGATCTCTGACTTCGCAGCCAAAGTGTTGCTGTTGCAAAGATCATATTGATTTATGAACCATGACAACGCTCGTTTTCGTCCCAAAACCCACTGTAGGCTGTTGCAAAAGCTATACCGCGGATGTGTTTTGAGTCTGTTTTAGCTCACTTTTTGGGCTAAGAGGGTGCGGCAACCAGAGTTGTCCACAGCATTGATTTATGAACCATGCCACTTTGAGTCAAAACTGAGGCTGCACAAGGCCTGCGAGCTTGTTTCGAGACTGAATCAGCGGGTTGTCCACAGCATTGATTTATGAACCATGCCACTTTGAGCCAAAACTGAGGCTGCACAAGGCTTTCGGGACAGTTTCGGATGCCAATCAAGCTTATCCACAGCATTGATTTATGAACCATGCAAACATTGATTTATGAACCATGGACTATTGATTTATGAACCATGCCTGTTTCAGTGAGACCTAAGCCTGGCGTGGGCTACAGACCGATTCAAAGCAACGCTAACCTGTATTTAACCTTTCTTTAACCAAAGAGAGCCCTACGGGCTAAAGACACGCTAAAAACAACCAACATAGGCACACACACCCGGAACTACATCCAACAGTCCCCCACGGGGGACATGACAGACCCCCTATCGAGTTGGCACTACGTGTCCAACTCTCAGGCGTGCCGCCCGCCTACGGCTCCTGGCTGCTAACCCCCCAGCCCCCTCTACACGAGGGGGGGAAACAGCCGGTTAGGCAAAAGTCAGTGGGAAGCGAGCGACATCCCAAAAAATCAACACAAGTTGCAAGATCACTGCCATTGCTTGTTCGTTTGGACACGGATACGGCCTGGTGCAGACGCAGCACCCCACGGCGGCGTTTTTCTGAGCCGCACAAGGGGTTGGGCAGGGTGCATGTACTTATTGCGTCCTAGCACGTTTAAACGCATTTCCTTGTTCCTTTTCTGCAAAGGTGGTTGATCCCCAGTGAAATCGGTGTTTTCTGGCACTGGCTGTGACTTGCCAGTGCGTTGATGTGGCCGCCGCTCGCCTGCGGCTTGGTTAATTTGTTTGTTTATTAGTTCGTTAGTTTATTTGTTGTGATAAAATGGAGCATTACCCACTCCATTCACGCCCTCAAGGAGGTCTTCCATGCGTCCCGTTGAATTTAGTCCCGAATCAATCATCGGTGCCGGTCAGGATCTGCAAGCCACTGGTCGAAACATCACCGGCTTTGCCTTGCGCCAGAAGGTCGGTGGTGGCAATCCTTCCAGGTTGAAGCAGGTGTGGGATGAACATCTGGCCAGTCAATCGGT
>Ga0316220_1004086_pt1 | contig 11494 bp, 10 predicted proteins | sample TBH18005metaG_FD_203632 | JGI IMG/M metagenome (GOLD analysis project Ga0316220, IMG submission 203632) | Freshwater microbial communities from Trout Bog Lake, Wisconsin, USA - TBH18005 | ecosystem: Environmental > Aquatic > Freshwater > Lake > Hypolimnion/Profundal zone | place: USA: Wisconsin...
CACTGAGCACGCTGGCGCGCAACTACGCCGTGTGCGATGCGTGGTTTGCCTCGGCGCCGTGCCAGACGTGGCCCAACCGGTTCTTTGTGCACACCGGCACCGCGCACGGTTATCCGAACAACTCGCCGGTGCACTTTCCGTACTTGATGCCGACGCTGTTCAATGCGCTTGACGGCGTGGTGCCCGACGATTGGGCTGTCTATTACCACGACTTCGCGCAGTCGCTCACGCTGACGCGGCTATGGCTGCACCTGGATCACTTTCACCTGTTCGACGATTTTCTCGACGATGCGTCCAGCGGAAAGCTGCCCTCGTACAGCTTTATCGAGCCACGTTACTTTGCGGATCTCGACTGGCCCAACGATATGCATCCGCCGCACGATGTCGGCTACGGCGATGCGCTGGTCGCGCAGGTGTACAACGCGCTGCGCAGTTCGCCGCAGTGGCATCAGACCCTGCTCGTCATCACCTTTGACGAGCACGGTGGCTGCTTCGACCACGTGCCGCCGCCTGCCGTGGTGCCGCCCAGCCCGCCGCAACCGGGGCAACTCTTCGCGTTCGACCGGCTGGGCGTGCGCGTGCCGGCGGTAGTGGTGTCGCCGTGGATTGCCAAGGGCACGATCTTCCGCTCGACCGTGGCGCAGCCGTACGATCACACCGCCATCATCAAGACGCTGCGCGTGCGCTACAACATCCAGACGCCGCTTACCGCGCGCGATGCCAGCGCGCCCGACCTTGGCCACGTGTTGGAGCTGAGCGTGCCCGACGACAACCGCGAGCCCGTCGTCGCCCGTACCATGGCAGCGAACCCGGCCGGTTTGCAGGCGGCACGCAACGCACCGCTCAACGACTTCCAATGGGCAATGCACGAATCGGCGGCGATGCTGGCGCCGCTGGGTACCGGTATCAGCATTGATGACCACGTGCGCAACTTGTCGACCGATCAACAGCCGCCCGTGCCCGCCGCACAGAATGCCCAGCAGGCAGCGCAGCACATCAAGGATGTGCTGGCGTCGATGGATCTGCCGCATGCGGGGCAATGATCATGAACGCACCGCTTCAGCACTCGCCCGTTGTCATCCGCGCCTTCAGACCTGGCGACGAGCCGCTCTTGCACGCCGTCTTCCATTGCGCTGTGCACGGCATCGCCGCTCGCCGGTACGCCCCCGAGCAATGCGAAGCCTGGGCACCTACCGACTACGACGTCGCCCAGTGGCATGAGCGCATCCGCCGCATCCAGCCGTTCGTGGCGGAACTCGACGCGCAGCCCGTCGCTTATGCCGATTTGCAGGCGAATGGATAGATCGATCACTTCTTCGTATCCGGCGACCATGCGCGACAAGGCATCGGGCAACAACTCATGAGCCACATCTTCGGGTTGGCAGCGCAGCGCGACATGCCGCGTGTGCAAGCGCACGTGAGCTTGAGCGCCGAGCCCTTCTTTGCCTGCAATGGGTTTGAAGTGATCGCACGCCAGGCAGTGACGGTGCGCGGTGTCTTGCTCGATAACGCGTTGATGGTGCGCATGCAGGCGTGAGCCAAGAGTGGCACGAGGCTTTGTTCTTCGGGGAAACCCTCGGAATGGAGTTAAAGATCGTCAGCAACAAGCCCGAGCTGGTGAAGGCCGAGTTCGGCATCAACGAAGGCGGCGGTGGCGAGTTGCGCAACGGCAAGCCGGTGCTCCACCGCATTCAGGTGGCCGAGAAGATGTACTCGACGTACGAGCTGGAAGTGCGTGACGTGGGCGGCCACAGCGCGGTGCCCACGAAGACAAACCCGATCTATGCGTTGTCAGCCGCGCTGGATCGGCTGGGGGCGTATCAGTTTCCCGTCAAGCTGGTCGACGTCACGCAGACTTACTTTGCCCGCAGCGCGCCTCTGGCCACGGGGCAACTGGCGGACGATATGCGTTCGGTGGGCACCGGCAAGCCGGACCAGGCCGCGATCGATCGGCTCTCGGCCATTCCGTTCTACAACGCACAGTTGCGCACGACGTGCGTGGCGACCATGGTCAACGCCGGCCACGCCGAGAACGCGCTGCCGCAATCGGCCAAGGCGACCGTCAATTGCCGCATCCTGCCGCACGATGATCTGGCGGATATCGATCGTCAGCTGAAGCAGGTGATCAGCAACGAGAAGATCAGCGTGCGTTACGTCAACAAGCCGCTGGCGAGTCCCGCGTCGCCGCTCAACGGCGACTTGATGAAGACGGTGGAAGCGCTGACGCAGCAGATGTGGAATGTGCCGGTGATTCCGGCGATGAGCACGGGCGCGACCGACAGCCGGTTCATGCGCAATGCGGGCATTCCGATGTATGGCGTGTCGGGGTTGTTTACCGAGCCGGCTGACCTGCGCACGCATGGTCTGGATGAGCGTATCGAGATTGCACGGTTGTATGACGGGCGGGAGTTTCTTTATCGGCTTGTGAAGCGGTCGGCCGAGTAAATTGTTGGGCGCTGCGCTCGTGTTTGTCTTCGGGCGCGGCTTGTTAGTGCTGGTTTGTGTTGGGTTTCGTCCCCTGCAGGGGACGACCTACTTTCTTTGTCTTGCCAAAGAAAGGTAGGCAATGAAAGGCGCGCCCGAGATGGCGACTTCCCCTTGGATTTGTGTCACGGGAGGGAGGGGAGGCAAACTCGCTGCGCTCAGACAGTCTCCCCTCTTTTGCCTCCCCGTGACAAAAATCCAAGGCGCCATCTAGGGCAGGGTACGGCCACACCCTCTGCGTGCAGGAGTTGGCGGCGCGGCGCGTGTTCTGGGTGGGTACTTCTCAGATGAAGCCGCCGTCGGTCATCAAGGTGCGGCCGGTAATCCAGCGGCCGTCGTCCGAGGCCAGGAAGGCGATGGCGTCGGCGATATCGTCCGGTTCGGCCAGGCGTCCCATCGGTGTCGATTCGCGCATGCGCGCTTTGACTTCATCGGGAATCGGGGCGGTCGTGTCAGTGCGTGTAAGCGCCGGTGCCACGGCGTTGACGGTGATGTTGCGCGGGCCCAGTTCTACGGCAAACGCGTGGGTGAGGGCGCTGACGGCGGCCTTGCTTGCCGCGTACACCGCCAGCCCTGCGCGGGGCCGGTACACCAGGCTGGAAGACACGTTCACGATATGCCCGCCGCGCGCCGGCACATGCGGCAGCACCGCTTGCGTGACGAGAATCGTCGAGAAGGCATTGGTGCGGAACTGCGCGTCGAACGATGCGAGATCGATGCTGCCGACCGGCTGGTTTTCCAGAATGCCGGCATTGTTGACGAGGATGTCGATGGCGCCGAAGGCCTCGCGCACGGTGCTCACCATCGCGTCGACGGAAGTGGCATCGCTCACGTCGGCCTGCACGGCAATGGCTTGGCCGCCGGTGCTGCGGATGCTGTTGACCACGGCGTCGGCTTCTGCGGCGTTGCTGCGATAGACCACGGCCACGCGGGCGCCGTCGGCGACCAGTCGATGCGCCACGGCGGCGCCGATGCCGCGCGAGCCTCCGGTAACGATGGCGGTGCGGCCTGCCAGGCGTTGGGGCGTGGACTGGGTGGTTTGAGTTGCGGACATGCTGTTCTCCTGAATGGGTGCGATGTTTCCGGAGAACAGGTTACGAACGAGCGGGCTTGTGCGCAGCCCGTTCGGCCGCGACGCGGCGTTCCAGCATTGGAACGACCGGGGCCGCGATCAGCCCTGCTGGCGTTTGCGGTATTCGGCCACCTTATGCCGGTTGCCGCAGACGGCCATGCTGCACCAGCGGCGCTTGTGCGACTTGGTGCGGTCGTAAAACCACAGCGTGCATTCGGGGTGTTCGCACACGCGCACGAGCTGGAAATCGCCCTCGGCGAGCAGATGCGCAGCGGCTTCGGCCAGCGGCGCCAGACATTGCTCGACCGAATCGTTGGGGCGCAGGCGTTCGACGCGCGGGGTGCCGTTTTCCCACACCAGCACGGGATGGCTTGGCGCCTGCCGCAGGAACACATTCAGCGCATCGGCGCTGGCCGCACGGCCCGACTTGCGTGCCTCCACCAAGGTGCGAATCACTTCGCGCAGGTGCCGCGCCACGGCCAGCAGCACGCCAGGCGGATAACGGCCTGCCACAGGCTCCGCGAGCCAGCCGGCGCGCACCAGCCAATCGGAGACATCGACGTCGCTCTGCCAGAAATCGTGGGGCTGGCCGTTGACGTTGGCCACGGTATTGAGCATGTCCAGCACCGGATCGTCGGCGATCAGCAGGGGAGCATCGGTGGCAGCTGCGAGTGCGGGCATGGCGATTTTCAAAAAGACAGTTGGTTGAATTGTAACCAATTTAATAGGCTATGACAGTTACGCGTTGCACGCGTGTTTCAACGGATCAATCCGGTGAAAAGCCGCCGCATTACCATGTCTGATCCAAGTAACTTGCCGGAGATGATCATGAGCGCATGGCCCGATGCACGCGTGCTGGCGTTGTTCAATATCGAAGTGCCCATCGTATTGGGGCCGATGGCGGGGGTGGCGGGCGTGGAGCTGGCGATTGCCGTGGCGCGTGGCGGCGGGCTTGGTTCGTTGCCGTGTGCGATGCTCAGCGTCGAACAGATCCGGCAGCAGGTCGGGCAGTTTCGGGCGGCCGTGCGTGGCCCCGTCAACCTGAACTTCTTCTGCCACACGCCGCCGCAGCCGGATCCCGAGCGCGATGCCAGATGGCGAGCCCATCTGGCGCCGTACTACGCCGAGTTCGGTATCGACCTGAATGCGCAAGCGCCGGCCGCAAACCGCGCGCCGTTTGACGAGACAACGTGCGCGCTGGTTGAGGAACTGAGGCCGGAGGTGGTGAGCTTTCACTTCGGGTTGCCCGCGCCGGAGTTGCAGGCCCGCGTGAAGGCCACGGGGGCGAAGATCATCTCCGCCGCCACCACGGTGGAAGAGGCGCGCTGGCTGGAAGCGCGCGGCGTAGACGCCATCATCGCCATGGGCAACGAGGCAGGCGGCCATCGCGGCATGTTCCTCGCCAAGACGATCGAATCGCAGGTCGGCACGTTCGCGCTGGTGCCGCAGGTGGCCGATGCGGTGAAGGTGCCGGTCATTGCGGCCGGCGGCATCGGCGATGCGCGCGGTGTGGTGGCGGCGTTGGCGCTGGGGGCATCGGCGGTGCAGATCGGCACGGCCTACATGCTGTCGCCGGAGGCCAAGACATCGGCCATTCATCGCGCGGCGCTCAAGCAGGCTACAGACGCCGACACCGCGCTCACCAACCTGTTTACCGGCCGACCGGCGCGCGGCATCGTCAACCGGCTGATGCGTGAGATTGGCCCGATGAGCACGTTTGCGCCGGCCTTCCCGACAGCCGGCGGCGCGTTGGCGCCGCTGCGCGCCAAGACGGAGCCGACCGGCTCAGGCGATTTCATCAACCTGTGGTCCGGCCAAGCGGGCCGGCTGGCCACGGAAGACTCGGCCGAAGCCATCACGCGGCGCATTGCCGCCCAGGCGCTCGAGCGGCTCACCTGAGTTTTCCTGCTGCATTGTTTCCCGCGCGGGCACGCCAGACGGCGTGCCCGTTTTGTTTCACATCTCAAATCGTCATGCGAGCGATGTGAAAATTTTATGTAACTTGAAAAATAGTATTTACATGGTTACGATGGTTTCGTTGCTCTTTCTCGAAACCCATCCGGAGCCTTGCCATGAACGCCCCTGCCCGAACCGCTGATCTGGCTGTCGATGCGTATGCCCCCACCGCTGTGCGTCATCGCACGGTGGATGTCGAAGGTGTGCGCGTGTTCCATCGGGAGGCCGGCCCAAGCGATGCCCCGACCGTGCTGTTGCTGCATGGCTTTCCGAGCGCATCGCATATGTTCCGCAACCTGATTCCGCAGTTAGCCGGGCGCTATCACGTGGTGGCGCCGGACTTTCCCGGCTTTGGCCTGACGCAGGTGCCGAGCGATTTCCGCTACACGTTCGACAACCTCGCGCATGTGGTGGACGGCTTTACGCAGGCGGTCGGCCTGTCGCGCTACGCCATCTATGTGTTCGACTACGGCGCGCCGGTCGGCTGGCGCCTGGCGATGGCGCACCCGGAGCGCATCAGCGCCATCGTCACGCAAAACGGCAACGGCTATGAGGAAGGGCTGGGCGAAGGTCCGTGGGCGCCAGTCAAGGCGTATTGGGACAACCCGGACGAAGCGCATCGCCGTGAGCTGCATCCGATCGTTTCAGACGAGATGACGCAGTGGCAATACCTGGATGGTGTGCCCGACCCGACGCGCGTCGCGCCGGATGGCTATCTGCTCGATCAATATTTCCTGAGCCGTCCGGGCCAGCTCGACATCCAGATGGATCTGTTCCTGGATTACGCGAGCAACGTGGCGCTGTATCCGGCGCTGCATGCGTACTTCCGCGCGCATCGTCCGCCGCTGCTCGCGGTATGGGGTCGCAATGACACCATTTTCATTCCGCCCGGCGCGGAGGCCTTCAAGCGCGACCTGCCCGATGCGGAGGTCCACTTTGTCGATAGCGGCCACTTTGCGCTGGAGACGCACCATGCGGAAATTGGTGCGCGCATGCTCGACTTTCTTGGCCGCGTGGTGAAGTAACGCGCGGTTCAGGTCAACGGTTGCATGGTGGCTTCCGCGGCAAAGCGCTCGCGCAGGAACGCCACCAGCGCCTTCACCGACGGCGGTACGCCTGCACGCGATGGATAGAGTGCGTGCAGGTCGGCCGGCTCGGGTGTCCAACCCCGCAGCACCGTACGCAGGCTGCCGCTGCCGAGCGCGGCATGACAGCAATGCTGCGGCAGGATGGCCAGCCCGAGCCCTGCGATGGCAGCTTCGCGCAGGGCGATGATGTTGTCGCTGGCAAAGCGCGGGCGAATCGGCAGCGACCGCCGGTGCCCGCGCGCATCGTGCAGTACCCAATCGCGGCTGCGGGTGAGCGAGCCTTGCCCCAGGCAGGAAAAGTCTTCCAGCGCGGCCGGCGTGTCGGGTTCACCCACGCGGGCAAGCAACGCGGGACTTGCCACCAGCACGCGCGGCGAGACCGCGAGATGCCGCGCTACCACGTCGCGCGAGGGCAGTGGCCCCGTGGCCGCGCGGATCGCCACGTCAATGCGCTGCTCGATCAGGTCGACGTACGTGTTCGACAAGTCCAGTTCGATGCGCAGCTTCGGATGTGCATCGGCAAATTCGGCCAGCCAGCCGGCCACCAGCGTTTCTGCCAGTAGCGTCGACGTGCCGACGCGCAGGACGCCAGCCGGTTCACTGCGTGCCGCGCCGGCCAGCGCTTCAATGGCTGCCGACGCATCGGCCATGTCGCGCGCATGCCGATATATCGCCTCGCCCACCGGCGTGACCGATACGCGATGGCTTGAGCGCTGCAGCAGCCGCGTGCCGAGCTGCACCTCCAATTCGGCAATGCGACGGCTCAGGCGTGACTTGGGAATGCCCGTGGCGCGCTCGGCAGCGGAAAAGCCACCGGCTTCCACCACGCGCGTGAAGAGGTACAGGTCGTCGAAGCGCTTCATGTTGGGACGGGGTTGCGGTCGAACTGCATTGAAGCATAGGCGCTGGCAGGGCGCTCTCGCGGCCAATGATTCGGCGCTGTACAGTGTCGCTGGTCGGGCTGCGCGCGTCAGAATCGGCGCAGGCTGGATCGGAGTCGGGATCAATGCAAGGAGAAAGCATGGACAGGCAAGGCACGCAAACGCAGGGGATGTCCCGCGATCGGCTCGAACGGGTCGAGCGCTTCATCGATGACGCCTACATTGCCACCGGCAAGCTGCCCGGCGCGCTGGTCCAGGTGTGGCGGCGTGGCGAGCTGGCCTTGAACTCCGTGCTGGGCCTGGCCGACCGCGAGCGCCAGGTGCCGCTGGCTGAGGATTCGATCTTCCGCATCTACTCGATGACCAAGCCGATCACGTCGGTGGCGTTCATGATGCTGGTGGAAGAATGCAAGGTCGCGCTGGACGATCCGGTCAGCAAATTCATCCCCGCATGGGCGAACCTGGGCGTGCACGCCGGCGGCTTCATGGAAGGCTTCCAGTCGCGGCCGGTCAAACGTGCCATGCGCATGGTCGACCTGCTGCGGCACACCTCGGGCCTGACCTATGGCTTCCACCAGAACACGAATGTCGACGCCGCGTACCGCCGGCTGAAGCTGGGCGACATCGCGACCGATGGCACGCTCGACGAGATGATCGAAAAGCTGGCCGGCGTGCCGCTGGAGTTTTCGCCCGGTGAGGCTTGGAACTACTCCGTTTCCACCGACGTGCTCGGCTACCTCGTCGGCAAGATCAGCGGCATGCCGTTCGAGACCTTCCTGAAGGAACGGATTTTCGATCCGCTGGGCATGGTCGATACCGCCTTCCATGTGCCGGAGGAGAAAGCATCGCGCTTCTGCGCGTGCTATGCCGTGGGCGCGCTGGGCTCGAAGGCGGTGTCTGAACGTGGACCGGTCTTGCAGGACGATCCGCGCACCAGCCCCTACCTGAAGCCGCCCAGCTTCATCTCAGGCGGCGGTGGTCTGGTTTCCACGGCGGCGGACTACCTGCGTTTTTCGCGCATGCTGCTGCAGGGCGGCGAGCTGGATGGCGTTCGCCTGCTGGCGCCGAAAACGCTGGCGCTGATGACTGCCAACCATCTGCCGGGCGGGCGCGACATGTCTAGCCTGTCGTCGCCTTCGATGTTCAGCGAGGCCGCGTATGACGGCGTCGGGTTCGGACTGGGCTTCGCGACCACGATCTCGCAGGCCGCCACGTTGATTCCAGGCAGCACGGGCGATTTCTTCTGGGGCGGCGCGGCCGGCACCTTCTTCTGGGTGGATCCGCAGGAGGATCTGATCGGCCTGTTCCTGACACAGGTGCTGCCTTCGTCCGCCTACCCTGTGCGCCGGCAATTGCGCACGCTGGTCTACAGCGCGATCACCGATGTGGGTGGTGCGGCGCGATGAGCATCGGGGCGGTGGAGCGTTCTGCGCCGCCGCCCGAACATCACGTCGATCGGGCGCTGATCAAACGTCGAACCGGACGCCCTGCGCCAGCGGCAGCGCGCCGCTGTAGTTGACGGTGTTGGTGGCGCGGCGCATGTAGCCCTTCCACGCGTCCGAGCCGGATTCCCGCCCGCCGCCGGTTTCCTTCTCGCCGCCGAATGCGCCGCCGATCTCGGCGCCCGACGTGCCGATGTTGACGTTGGCGATGCCGCAGTCGCTGCCCGCCGACGACATGAAGCGCTCGGCATCGCTCAGGTTTGCCGTGAAGATGGCGGACGACAGGCCTTGCGGCACGCCGTTCTGGACCGCGATGGCCTGCTCGGTGTCGCCGTCGTACGTCACGACATAGAGGATGGGCGCGAAGGTCTCGCTTTCCATCACCTTGGTCGGCTTCGGCATCTTGACCAGCGCAGGACGCACGTACCAGGCGTCGGCGCCGAGGTCTTCACGCACGCGCTCGCCGCCCAGCACTTCGCCGCCTTCAGCGCGAGCCTGCGCGAGTGCCTGTTGCATGCCGTCGAAGGCAGCCTGGTCGATCAACGGGCCGACCAGCGTGCCGTCAGCCAGCGGGTCGCCAATGGCGATGCTCTGGTAGATCTTTTCCAGGCGAGCCAGCAGCGTGTCGGCCACCGAGCGGTGCACGATCAGGCGACGCAACGACGTGCAGCGTTGGCCCGCCGTGCCGACGGCGGCAAAGGTGATGGCGCGCGCGGCCAATTCCAGATCCGCCGAAGGCGTGACGATCATTGCGTTGTTGCCGCCCAGCTCCAGGATGGAGCGGCCGAAGCGCTCTGCCACCTTCACGCCCACCTGGCGGCCCATGCGCGTCGAGCCCGTGGCGCTGACCACCGGCACCAGGTGGCTGGCCACCAGCGCTTCGCCCACGTCGCGCCCGCCGATCAGCAGTTGGCTCAGTCCGGCAGGAATGGCGCCCGGCTTCTCTGCATTGAACGCGTCGACCACCTGTTGCATCAGGTGCTGGCATGCAATGGCGGTGAGCGGCGTCTTCTCCGACGGCTTCCACACGATGGCGTTGCCGCACACCAGGGCGAGCGCGGCGTTCCACGACCACACCGCCACCGGAAAATTGAACGCCGAGATGATGCCCACCACGCCCATCGGATGCCACGTTTCCATCATCCGGTGCCCAGGGCGCTCGCTGGCGATGGTCAGGCCATGCAGTTGCCGCGACAGACCGACGGCGAAGTCGCAGATGTCGATCATCTCCTGCACTTCGCCCAGGCCCTCGGAGGTGATCTTGCCCGCCTCCAGCGACACCATTTCACCCAGCGCCGCCTTGTGCGTGCGCAGTACCTCGCCCAGGCGGCGCACGAGTTCGCCGCGCACGGGTGCCGGCACGACGCGCCACGCCAGATACGCCTGATGCGCACTCTGGATGGCCGCCTCGGCCTGGCTGGCGGTATGCGATTTCACGGTCGCCAATACCGTGCCATCGCGCGGGGCGCGGCTCGTCCAGTCCGTGCCTTCATAGGCCTTCAGGTTCAGGCCGAGGGCCTTCAGTACGGTCTGCAATCGTGTTCGGGAATCTGACATGGCGCGAATCCTTGCTGTTCTCTCGTGTTCAATCGAAAAACTGTTGCGGTGCGGCGGTGCTGACGCTCAACGCTCGACGATGCGGTTCCAGCGCTTGCTCCATTCCGGGCGCTCGGCGTTGATCACGTCCCAGTCCAGCGCAACGGCCGTCTTCAGGATGGTGTTCATCTTGTTCTGCTCTTCCGCCGCCTTGCCCTTGAGCGGGGCCTTGGGGTTAACTGGATTGTAGGAGCCGTTTTCCATGGCGAGTGCCTGCGCCTCGGGGCTGATCAGGTAGTCCGCGAGCTTCTGCGCCAGCTCGGCATCCGGGTTGTTGGCCAGCACGCACTGCGCCGTCAGCAGAACGACAGCGCCTTCCTTGGGTGCGACAAATTCCATGGGGATGCCCTTCGATTTCATCAGCTCCACCTGCGTGAGCGTGTAGGGGAACAGCGCCGCATCACCCGCCTGCATCATCTCCACCACCTTCGACGAGTTGGGGATGTACTCGACCACGTTCGGGCCGATGGTCGTGGGCCATGCCTTGAAAGCCGGGTCGACGTTCTTTTCGGTGCCGCCCTTCAGCCGGTTGAACATCAGGAAAGCGTCCAGCCCGAACGACGAAGCCGGCATGGATTGCACGACCACCTTGCCCTTGTATTTCGGGTCAGCCAGATCGCCCCACGAGGTGGGCGACGTCCAGCCCTTGTCGGCGAAGATCTTGGTGCTGTAGGCGAGGCCGGTCAGCCCCATCGACAGGCCCACCGCGTAGTCCCCCTTGAGGTGCGCAATGGCGGGCACGGCCGACAGGTTGGCCGAGGGCTTGAGTTTTTCGCACAGCCCCATGCCGATCGCGCGGAACATGACACCGTCGTCCAGCGTCATCACGTGCATCTGTGCCTTGCCTTTGGTCGCCTGCGCCTTGGCGAGGATGTCGGTCGAGGTGCCCGGCACGACGACGACCTTGACGTTGTTGGCCTTCTCGAACGGCGGGAACACGAACTGCGTGTAGGTGCGTTCCATGTTGCCGCCGTT
>Ga0316220_1004087_pt1 | contig 11492 bp, 10 predicted proteins | sample TBH18005metaG_FD_203632 | JGI IMG/M metagenome (GOLD analysis project Ga0316220, IMG submission 203632) | Freshwater microbial communities from Trout Bog Lake, Wisconsin, USA - TBH18005 | ecosystem: Environmental > Aquatic > Freshwater > Lake > Hypolimnion/Profundal zone | place: USA: Wisconsin...
CATAATGCGTTATTAAGCGCCGTCTGATTAAATGTCAAGGAGGCGACCGTCGCTTTAGCAAATGACGTTGCCTCTTGGTCAAAGGCGTTCCAAATGCCACCCAGAACGTCCTTGACGGCCTGACCACGACCACCAGTTGTGGCGGTGCGCCCGTGGTAATTACCACTGATAAGCCCGGTCAGGGTGTCGAGAACTCCGGTTGCGAACTTGACTCCGGTGATGACCCACGGCAAAGCAACGGTGCCAAGGTTGACCATCGCCTTGTTAAGCGACTGCTCAAAGATTTTGATAAGTCGGTCGGGTTGCGTCATCGCCGTTTGTGTTGCCTTGTTAAGCGATTGAACCCCAGCAGACGAAACCGAACTGACTTTGGCAATGAGGTCGGGGTACTGCTTGAGAAGTTGCGCCCACGCCGAGGAACCAGATCCGGTGCCAGCCAAGTCTGTAGCCAACTGACTAACGGGCTGGTGGGTGGCAGCCGCCACGTCCTTGATTTGCGTCAGAATGTCCACAACGTTGCCGGTGCGAGCGTCCGAGACCAACTTGTTCAGAGAAAACCCGGCCTTTTGCAAGGTGTCTGCATAGGTGGTCAGTTTGCCCTTTGAGTCCGTCAGCGGTTTCTCAAGTGTTCCCAGCGTCGCAACAAAGGAAGAAATAGCACGGCCCGGCAACCCAATCTTGGCGAACTCCGAGCCGAGAGCAATGGTTTGACTTAGTTGGATGCCGTATTTGGCAAGAGCGACCCCGACACGGCCCGAGAGCATTTGCTCCTCGGCGTTAAGGCCCCCGACAAACTCGTGAGAACCGGCGACCAACTTGCCGGTCAAGGTGTCAAGGGTCATCCCCTTACTAATTTGCAACGTTTGGGCAGCCACCAGCGCCTTCGTTGCGTCGGCTGCTGTTGTGTTGGTGCTGATAGACGCTTTGGCTGCGTCGTTCATGTCCTTAATCGCTTGGGTGGTCTTAATGCCAGCCTGCGAAAGAGTAAGCGCCGAGCTTGCTAGGTCAGAGGTGGCGACACCGTATTGCGCCGAGGTGTCGAGAATTGCGTTGCTTAGTTTCTTGGTTTGCGCCTCGGTCAGCCCGGCTTGGTTGCGAAGGCTGTCCATCTGATCGTTGAACTTCATCGCAGCGTCTACGGCGTAAGCGCCAATGGCGACACCGACACCAGCCGCACCAGCGACGATGCTGGCGGTCGAGGACGAGAACAGGGCAGAAGCCTTGGAGGACTCCCCACCGAACTCGGCCATCTTGGCCTGCGCTTCGTCCATCTTTGCCATGTATTCTTTGGTGTCAGCGATGAGCGTGGCGATGACGGGTGGGATGAGTGCCATTTATTCTTGGGCCGCAGCCCACTCCGTTTCTGCGAGTTCTTGGATTTCTTTCAGGCTGTTCTTGAACCCGTTTGTCATGAAGGGGAACGCCCTAGCCCGTGAGGTGCCAAAGTTGACATAGGGGCCGTACTTTACGCTTGGCCCGGTGTCGGACTGCCAGCGCCCAGCGCCTAAGCCCGTGACCTTCTGCATCCGAATAGAGGCTTGCAGGTTGCCGGTGCGGTTGGTCGGCTGGGGTGGTGCGGCAGGGAACTTGGGTGCGCCTGCGTAGTAGACACGCCCGGTCTTTTTAGAGGTGCGTTGTGATCCAAGGGGCCGGCCTCGGAACTCCAACTTGGCGTTGCGCTCGATAATGAGTGCGCCTTTGGTGACGATGTTTCGAGCAGCGAGGTCGGAGTCCACGACAAAGGTGGCAAGCATCTTGTCGAACTCGGGGATGCCCTCAACCACAATGTCAGCCACGGAGTTCTCCAACCATGTTGTCAATAGCCATCAGCCACTCGGTAATTTCCCGGGGCTGGTTTAGGTAGTCCTCGTGCGAACCGCCGAACGCCTTGCGAAAGCGATACTCTCGGAAGTAACTCAACGCCTCGGCATCAACGTCAGCGTCTTTGCCCTTGAGGGTTTCCCTTAGTTTTGCGAGTCGGCGGTATCCGCTTTTGGGTCAATGTCTGGCCCGAAGTCTGTGGAGCCGTTGAACTCCTTGGCGCAAGCGTCAGACAGTTCGTCGAACGTCGCCTTGGGTAAGTCAAGGGCAGTGTCCTCGGTGGGTAGTTCCCCGAGTGACCACGACTTGACCATGCCCACGATTAGCGCCGCTTGGTAGCCGTCGAGGTTGGCTTGGTCTTCGTCCGAGATTTCAGCGAACACCGACCACGTTGTCGGGTCTTTCTCGTTGAAGCCAAGGTTGGACAACTTCGCAGCCGTGCCAGCCGCCTTCATGTACGCCCGGGAGATTTGGCGAGTTGTGCGCTCGCTCACTTCGTCCTTGGTCTTGATGATGGCAGATGCACCGTTTGGCAGGTTAATCGCAGGCATGGTTCCCCTTCTTTAGTTGTTAGTGAGCGGTTTGGTAAGCGGTCGAGATGCCGTTGGTCGTGATGGTCTTGATAGGAGCGTAGCCCGAAACAGCGTCGGTCGTGTTGGCGACTGCCGTGAACTCGACCTCGATTTCCGTGTACTCCTTCGAGGTGGTGCGCTTCGGGTTCATGAACTGCACTTGGCTCATTTGGAACTCGATGCTGTGCTGCGTTCCGCTCGTTGCGTCGTTGGGGTCGGTGAGCGTGATGGTCATCGTCTGGGGCGCACGAGTCAAGGCGGTGGCACCCGTGCCGGTCGACCATGAGTCGCTCGTCGAGTCCACGACTGCGGTGAACTTGCCCGTGACCTCGATGGGGCCAGCGAAGTTCGTGTGCGGAGCCTGCTGTCCCATGGTGAAGATGGGCTGGGTCTTGCGAGCCAAGGTCAACTCACCCGTCGAGATGTAGTTGAAGGTCGTGCCGCCGACAACGATGGTGGTGTCCCACGCAGGGATCATGTGTTCCGTCGAGAGCGACAGGCTGGTGAAGGGAGCCGGGGCGGTCGTGTAGGACGTGTAGGGGTTCGACATGAACTTGATGGTGCCGTCAGCCGCCGCCTCTGCGCCAAAGGTGATGGCGATTTGGTCGGCCTGTGCGCCGGTCATGGTGAAGTAGTTGGCACCGTCGAAGTCCAAGATGGAGTAGGACAAAGGCTGGCTACCGTTGGCAGCGTTGTTGTAGAGGCCGATGGTGTGGACGTAGGGGCCAGAGCCAGTCACCGTGTCGTTGCCACCGAGGACGGCGGTCAGCAACAGGGGGAAGGTGTCGGCGTACAAAAATGACTTGAATTCCACTTCATCGTGACGTACCCCTTGAATTTCGTCATAGACAAGTACGGGCGATCCACGGAAAGCCTCGTCACGCAGGAAGGTCTGCGTCGGCGTAACCTGCGGCGTGGCGACGGGGATGTAGGTCGGCGTAGCGCCGGTTGGCAAAGTTCCTCGGGTTACTTCCGCAACGAGTCCGAGGTAACTATTGGCTGATAAGTAGGCCATCTAAGGCGCTCCTTTAGTTGGTGGTAGTGGTTGGGGCGGTGGGGGCTTCAGGTGCCGTAGAAACGGCTTCTGGGGCGCTCTGGGGCGCTTGTGGCGCAGTCCATTGAGCGTCAGGGGCGAAGGCTAGGGCGTAAGTCTGGCCCGGAAAGGCAACAAGGACAGCGCCGGTTGCGTCGGTCAGGTTGGGGTAGACCAAGGTTTGTGATCCGTTGAACACAAAGTTCTGGGTGGTGCTGGTAGCCATTAACTGTCAATCTCTTCCATTACGACAACACGGATTGTGCTGTAGGTTTGCGTGACACTCATCGCCCCATTGAGCGAACGTGGGTAATACGAAACGACCTCGATGTCGGGGCCGCCAAATGAAGCGCCTTCACCCCATTGAAAGATGATGCCCGGGTGTCCGGCGTTGCGGTCGGCACGAATAGCGGCGATGAGCGAGTCGAGGAACGTCTCGTTCTCGGCGGCTGCGTCCTCGCTTCGAGGGTCGGTTGACCGGAAGTAACAGTCCATGATGAAGTTGTATTCGACCAACTTGCGACCGTTGTGCGCCCCACCGACAGCGATGCGGTTCTCACGCTCGGACTCAATCCAAAGAAAGATGATGCAGCCCGACTTGTGGTTCGGGTCGTTGCCGTTGTAGAAGTCGCCCTCGACCGTCAACTTGGGAGGGAAGGGCAGAACGTCCGTGAGCAGGGTGACGTTGGCGTTCGTTAGGTAGTCAACGATGGCACCACGAACCGACTCACGAGACATTAGGCACGGCCCCAGATTTGCTTGAAGGTGTCGAGCAGGTCGTAACCGGCGCTCATGTCCCAGTCCTGCGTGACCTGACGTGAGGAAGCGCCAAGGGGTTCGCCCAGTTCGTTGATGACGAGTGCGCCAGAGCCACGTTCCTTGACCATTGCAACGACGAAGTGGATCACCGCTTGCTTGACCGTGGAGGGCAGAGCCGAGACGTTGGTGTTAACCGTGTGGCTGTATTTGATAGGCGCAGTCAGGGGAAGCGTCAGGCTGGTGCCGTCATAGGAGTCAGCGACGTAGATGTTCTCGTCCTTGGCACCGTCCCAGATGGTCAGCGCCGAACCGGGGTAAATGCCCGTGGCGTTCGTGACCTCGATGGAGGTGTCGCCTGCGCTCATGGCAGCCGTTGAGAAGGTGTTAGCAAAGCCGTTGACGTACGTCCACTGACAGAACTGCTCCTGCATCCCGTTCCACCCACCGAGGCCGGTGTTGAGGTTGCCGAACTGCACCGAGGGGCCAAGACCGTTCTGGCTGGTGACGATGAACTGGTGGCGCTCGATGGAGACGTTGTTCTCATTCAGGGTAACAGCCGTCATGCCCTGACCGGGGCCGTAGCCACAGGAGAAGGCTTGCAGTTCGAGGATGGGCCAGTAGTAGGGCTGGACGACAAACTGACCCATGCGGTTCGGGCGGTAGCGTCCGTTCTCCGTGTTGGTCGTGGCGCAAAGCGTTCCCAAAGCGTCGAGGCAGTAGTTGTCTGCCATAGCCGAAGCCTTGACGATGAGGTCATCCACGGCGGCGTACTGGGCGTTCATGGATGCGTCGGGGATGAGGTTGGTGAAGTCAACGCTCGCTGCTGTCGGAGAGTTCAGAACCTCTTGAACCGAGCAGTAGGGCGTGTGGTTGTTTTCCTCTAATACCCAAGGGGCAACGATGGTCATGTTATTCCTCTGGGGTCAGGTTGGTTGAGCCGCACTTGCACTTGTCACGGAACAGGGTGACGAAGTTGCAGTCGCCACAGCGATAGCCGTTGGCGTTGCGGAAGTTCGTGCCAGCGACAGCGAAGTCACCGGACTTGACGAGCGTCTGGGCCATAGCGCCCTCGACGTGGAAGGTGCCGTCCTTGTCTCGCTTGACTGGCTTGCCTTCGTTGACTTGGATCTCTTTCAGTCCACGGTCAGAACCTACGAGGCGCACGAAACACTCCAAAAGAAAGTAGAAGGCCAGTAACAATAATAAGTCATAATTCCCCTAGTCGAAATGGAGGGGAGTCAGGCTGGGCGAAGGGGAACACCCAGCCCGACTCAACCCTCTAGCGGCTCACCGGAAAGGCACGGTGAGCGATGTTGTCCTCTGTGTTTAGAGGATGCCGGTCAGAACGCCCGACCAAGCAGGAGCGTGGAACGCCAGCGTACCGTAGGTGTACGTTGACAGGTCGTAGCTCATGCCGATGGTGGGCCATTCGATGACCATGGTGTCAACCACGTTGTTGGCGGTGACGGTGGTGCTTACGCCCGAGTCCGGGAAGGGGAGCTGCGTCGAGTGAACGATCGCAACACCAGCCGGCATGAAGCGGTGAGCCATCACGTCAACCATCTTGCCAGTCGCTTCGTTAGCGATGGACGTGACGGTCGAGCCGATGGTGATGCCGTCAGCGCCGGTCTCCCAGTTGAGGCGGTAACCAGTGGGCGAACCCTGCTGCTGGATGGTCTTAGCCAACTCACGGCGAATAGCCGCAGTCGTCAAGATCCAGTCGGGGTCAGCCTGCACGGAGTTGAACAGGCTCACGAAAGCGTCCTGAAACTCCTTGCCCGGCTCCGTGTTGGAGAGGGTCGAGTTGATGGCGGCGGTGTAAGCCTGACCGTCGGTCAAGAACGACGAGATGAAACCGTCGTAACCAGCCGTACCAACCTGCGTACCACCAAAGACGTAGCCGTTGACCGAGCCGTTGTCAGCCGAGGTCGAGGGCAGAACAGCCGACGTGCTTCCGATGGAAACGAACGTCGTGGGGCTGATGCCGTTGGTCGCAACCGTCGAACCCTTGTAGTAGGACGAGGAAGAGACGGTGACGTAGATGTTGATGCCGATGGTGCCAGCAGGTACGCCCGTGAGGGTCGTCAACTTGATACCAGCGCCAGCCGAACCGGTGACGGTGCCAGCCGAAACAGCCTGCGACTCACCAGCAGCCGACGAGAAGGTCACGAGAACCGCAGCCGAGGTCAGCGAGGGCAAGCCCGAGCCGGTGACTGAACTGTCCGTAGCCGCAACAACCGAAACGCCCGAGACGTTCAGAGCCGTCGAAACAGCGTTCAGCATGTTGTTTTCTTCACCGAGCATGTGTGACCACAAAGCCGAGGTGTGGCTCAACTGACGAAGGTCGGTGTAACCCTGTGCAGCGTACTGGGCCTGAAGGCTCACGCTGTCCGAGATACCCTGCTCCACGAACGACTTGACCACACGGTCAGCGGTGTAGGAGATGAGGTTCGGACGGTTCAGCGACACGCCGTTGAACGAGGCGGTGTTGGCGTTCGAGTTGAAGAAGGTGTTGAGGTTGGCGACCGAACCCGTGCGTGAGTTGCTCACACCGAGGATCTGACGGAATTCCAACGCCTGACCAACTGCGCCAACCCGGCTGATGCTGTTGCGGAGGATGAACGTCTTGGGGACGAGCATTTCCAGCGCAGGCTGCAGGTCGTAGGGCGTAAGACCAACGCTCGTGTAGGGCGCACCCGACAGAGGGTTGGAGTTCGTCCATTCCTTGTTGATGTCAGTCGTGGCAAGAGCCGACTGCACGGCAGCCAACTGCTCGGCAGAGACGGACTTCTCAAGCGTGTCCATCAAAGCGGCTTGGCCGGACTTGATAGCGCCAACGCCCTTTTCGAAGGACAGTTCGCCACGGGCGGCGGCTGCAATAGCCTTGGACTGGCAAGCCGACAGAGCCGACTTGTACGCCTCGAAACGGTCGAGACGCTGGCTCTCCGGCAGACCGCCGAAAAGCTCGTTAATTGAAGGTGCTGTTGAAAGCGCCATGTTTGGTTCCTTTACGGATAGTTGGGTTAGAGGCTCTTAGCCAATGCTTCAGCGTCACGCTCAATCTTGAGCGCCTTCTCGCTGTAGGCGGCCTTGAGTGAAGGGTCAGTCACAGTCCGGGCCATCTGGCTCCACTTGGCTGCCTCGCTGCGAAGCTGGTCAACCTGTGAGGACTTGAGGGCTTGGTTCTGGGTCTGACGGAGGGCTGGGCCTCCGGGTGCAGCCATCTCCTTAACAGCAGACAGTTCAGCCTTTAGGAGTTCAATCTCCTCTTTCGCTTCACCGAGTGCAGCCTTGGTGGTGGTGTCGTCGAGGCCGAGGGCCTTTACGATTTCGCTGCGAAGTTCCGCACGGATCTCGTCCGTAGCGTCGGTTGCTGTCGCAGACTTGATGAGGTCGGCAGAAACGCCGAGTCCGATGTAAGCCATGTCATCTCCTGATGAGTCGTCGGTTGAGTTGTCCCAGCCGGTGAAGGGTGCTTCGGTTTCGTTCTCGCTGGCTTCGTTCGTCCACCAGTCGAGGAACATTGACAACGTGCAAAGCAGTTCGCTCACGTCGCAGATTTCGTTTTCCTCACCAGCCAGCATCTCGTCGAGTTCTGCCTTGATGAGAGCAATGAGGCCAGCACGGACGGCGGCGAGTTCAGCCGGGTCGTGTTCCATGCCTTCGCCGGCCTTCTCCAAGTCAGCGTCAGCGCCCTTCCAGTTGTCAGGGATGAGGCTTTCCTTGCCGAGCGCCTTAGCACGGGCCTTGATGTGAGCCTTGACCTTGGCTGGGTCTTTTGCCCGACCGAAGGACTGGATGGCGTTCTTGAGGTCGGCAACCGTCTTGATGGGGTAGGAACCGTCAGGCAACGCAGCGCCACTCTCGGCGGCTTCCTTGCGCTCTGCGTCAGTGAACTCACGCTTGGCAACGTCAGCGTCCACTTCCTTCTCGTCGAGGGCGGTCTCAAGTTCGTCTGCGCCCGGGTGCGATGCGCTGTCGTAGACAGGCTCGGGTTCGCCCTTGCCGGTGCCGTTGCACTTGTCGCAGTCGTGCCAAACGTTGTCGTCGGTGTGGATCTGTCCGGTGCCAGAGCAAGCCTCACAGGGCAGGAACTGGTCAAAGGGTTCGTTTTCGACGATGGGCGTTTCGATGGCGTTCTCCACCACGTCCTCGGTGGACACGCTGTCCTTCTCGATGTTTGACAAGGTAAGTTCTCCGTTCACGGATTTGGCGACCTCGATACGGGCCGACGGGTTGGCCGGTCGATCGACAAGCGAGATTTCCACGATGTCCCCCGACACGATTGTTCCGTTGGGAGCGTCATCTGACTTCATCACCCGAGCGTTCTTGATGCCAATGGAGTAGCCCTTGAGGACACCCTTGCGAACCTTGGTGGCGGTCACGGGGTCGACGACCTCGGACTTGAGCATCCACTTGTCGCCTTCTTGCGACATCTCAATGCCAACACCAGCAGCGATAGCAGAGTGCTGTTCACGCACGTTGGCTCCGGTGGAGAACCACGCTGGCATGGCAGACTTCAGCCACTCTGGGCTGCAACGCTGCTGGTCGAGGTCGAGCGTCGGGTCGGTTGCCACGCCGTAGACATACAAGGAGCCGTCAGGGGCTTCCTTGTAGGTCATCTCGCCTAAACCAACGTAGGTGATTTCTTGGGTCATTGGGTTTCTCCTGCATTGAGGTAATAAAAAAGGAGGCCAACGGCCCCCCCATGGTTTTTTTAGATGATTAGTAAATTACTGAAACATCTGTGGAACATCGCCGTATGGCTTGAAAGACTCAAAGAAATCAAAGTCCTTAACAACCGAGCGTTCCTGAAACTCGCCTGTTTCTTTATTTACCACCAGCAACCGATCGTCAAACGACATATATGCATCGTCAAGACCAGCAAGGAAACGCTTGTCTCCTGCCATGACGCTCCACCATTGGTCGTTTTCGTAACCCCATTCGGGAACAAACAAACTGGAATCTCCCAGTTCTTTGATTACGATCTGTCGTGCCTCGTCAAACGAAGTCATTTATTCCCCTTTGATGTAATTGACAATCTGGTTTGTCGGTCGCAAATTGTCAATTCGTACCACTCGCCACATGGAACCCTTTTTCCAAGAAGCTTCTGTTGCATCCCACTTTGTCCCGTCTTGAGCGTCAATAAAGACAGCTTTGCCGTCCTCAATTTCCCAGTTTATAACGTGACCAGCGCCACGGCCCCAGCTCATTTGCAAGAAGCCTCGTGCGCCTTCGGGGTAGTTGGTTGTAACGTAAGACGACACCCTATCGTAAGCCTTTACAGACTTTTGGACAACAAGGTTCGGGAAGGGCAACCCGGCGTTGGGGTCAACATTTTTACCAAACACAAAGTTTGTTCGGAACTCACCTTCTGACATTCGCACGTCAGATGATGGATTTTCCCATGTTTTTCCAATGTATTCCAACGCTGTTTGGTCGCCCTCCCTAACGGCGTTTGCCTCTACGTCGAACCCACGGCGGCGCAATTCGTAATTCTGAACCACTCGGGCGCAGTTTGTTCCGTAACCCTTTTGCCCGTAGTTGGGGTTTGCCCCTGCAATCGCTTCGTCAATTGACATTGGCTTGCCTTGTGGGAACTGCGCCAAGACGGGGTTGTAAAGCGGATCTGCTGATGCCCCGTCATCTCCGCCAACGGTGTCGGTTTCGGGGTTCATCGCTGGTGTCGCACCGCTAGATGAGTCTAGAACCGGCAAAACCGTGCATCGGCAGTTTGGGTGTTCCGGTGGGTAACTGTCGCCAACGCTGTGAACGCCCTCTTGTGAAAGACATTCCTCACAGGCACCGTCATAGGCCAGCCACTCCCATTGAGACAGGCCGGCCTGCTGATAGGTGTCAATGGCCCCAGCATTGTAAGCCCGGTTGGTCTCGGTCAAGGCAATCATGTCGGCACGAGAAGGGTCGTTGATAAGACCGTTAATAACCGAACCAATGTCACGAGCCGATGAACCCTGCGCCATGCCGTCCTGAATTGCCGTTGAGATGCGGCTCAAGGTGGTGTCGTTAATACCCTTGATGGTAATCCCAGCCCGATCCAGCAAATCTTTTGTGCTGATGGAACCGGGTGTTGCGTCTTTGTTTGACGAAACTTCACCCAGCGCCCTATTCCGCCCTTCGGCAATTGCGTCGGAGTAGAGGTTGGTCAGCGCCTCAATTGCCTTTTCGGGGTTTGTTTTGATGTTTTGAGAAACAGCCAAAGAAGCAATGCTTTTAAGGTGCTGCTTTTCGCCAATGTGTTGCTGGCTAAGCGCTTGAGAAATGGCCTCTTTTACGCCCTTTATGTTCTCCGCAAGGGCCTTTTGGATTAGCGGCGAGTGCTTACTTTCCAGCGCAACCCGTTCATCGTGACCGGGCAGTTCGTGAACCTGACGCTTAGAAAGTGAAAGTCCTTTTGGGTTATCACTGCGCTCGACGAGCGCTTTCCCCGAGTCGTTCAGGGCCTTGGCCTGCGACGCTTCGATGCTTTTGAACTCAAAGTCACGAGTCCACTTGCCGATTTTCTGGCGCTTCTTGACATAGGCGTTGAAGGCTTCCAACTCGGCAGACTTGCCCGAAGTTGTAACATTCTCTTGCCCGTTTTTGTCACCTACCGGAGTTTCCGGCGCTTTGCCGTCACTCGGATTGACTTGGACTTCTTGGTCGCTCGGACTGCTTTGGTCTTTACCGTTGGCGACTTGGTGCGCTTCGTCAAGGGGTTGCTCCTTCTGCCCGATGGTTTCGCCGGACTGGTCAACTGCGAGTTGGCCCTTTAGGAATTGGATTGTCTGACCGGCGACGATGAACGGCTCGTCGGCTTCGGGCATGTCGTAAAGCGGCAGGCCCAGTTCGCCACGCACGTCGTTCAAGGTGGCGATGCCCGAGAACAGGTTGGTCTGGGCGGCCTTCGCCATCAGTTCCTCGTTCTGGGCGTTGGAGTCGTCCGACAGGTTGAACGTGATGTTGTCGTCCATGTCGAGGAAACGCTTGCAGAGGTTGTTCACCATCTCGACGATGAACTTCTCCATTGGCTTCGAGGAGACGGTTTCGGCGCTCTGGGTTTCGCCGTCCTGCTGGCCCTTGCCACCACCGAGGCCGGCCCGGGCGATGACACCCAACTGGCTTGGGGAAACGCCAAAGATGGCGGCGATGCGCTTAGCCAAGAACTCGTCGTAGTCGCTCTTGTATTTCTCGTCAATCTGGGCAGACTGGACGGGCTTGAAACCCTTGGGCAGAACCTTGACCTTGTAACGCTCGGCGGTTGACCCGGTGATCTTGTCGTTGAACACTCGCTCGAAGGCAGCCAACTT
>Ga0316220_1004099_pt1 | contig 11474 bp, 9 predicted proteins | sample TBH18005metaG_FD_203632 | JGI IMG/M metagenome (GOLD analysis project Ga0316220, IMG submission 203632) | Freshwater microbial communities from Trout Bog Lake, Wisconsin, USA - TBH18005 | ecosystem: Environmental > Aquatic > Freshwater > Lake > Hypolimnion/Profundal zone | place: USA: Wisconsin...
TCGCTCAAGATCGCTTGCCAGGGCCCGCAGAATCATGGCCTGCCCGTCGACGAGATTGCCCGGCGCTTCGAATCCGCTTTCGGGTACCGGTATCAATAAGGAATAGACATGAAACCCATCTATCGCATCGGCGCCGCGACTCTGCTGGTCGCCGTCCTTGGCCTGCAAGGCTGCGCCATGGGCACCAATTCCAACAGCGCCTACTCCTCTGGTCAGGCGCAGCGCGAGCAGACCGTGCGCTTCGGTACGGTAGATTCCGTGCGCAATGTCGTGATCGACCGTGAGCAGACCGGCGTTGGCACGATTGCCGGCGGCGCGATTGGCGGCATCGGTTCGGCTGCGGCCATCGGGCGCGGCAACGGCTCGGTTGCGGCGGGTGTGCTCGGTGCGATTCTCGGCGGCGTCGCAGGCAGCGCGCTCGAAGGTCAGATGAACAAGCGGCCGGGCCTGGAAATCACCGTCAAGCTCGACAACGGTGAGTACCGCGCCATCACGCAAGACGCGGACGAGGCGTTCCGCCCTGGCGAGCGCGTGCGCCTGCTGTCATCGGGCGGCGTGACGCGCGTCACGCATTGATCGAGAACGCTCGGCCGATAGACCGAGGGGTTCATCGGAAACACCGCATCGGCTTCGTGCCGGTGCGGTTTTTTTATGCCCGAGAGAAACGTATGTGCGACGCTTGCGCCAAGAAAAAGCCCGCCGGGCGTGAGCCGATCGGCGGGCGGTGCAAGACACCAAGGTCTTGCGGACCGGATACGCAGTATCCGATCAGGTGGGCGCGACGTGCGCGCCGCTGTGGCCCCGGAGGATCACCGTCGTAAGAATGACTTACGGACGGTTGCCGGTCGGGAACGGCCATGCCGCAGCCGGGTTCAGCGCGGTCTTGGCAGCGGGTGCAGCAGGTGCAGCGGCCGGAGCAGCAGCGGGCTTGGCGACAGCCTTCTTGGCCGGAGCCTTCTTCGCAGCAGGCTTGGCAGCAGCCTTCTTGGCGGCCGGGGCCTTCTTCGCGGCAGCCTTCTTGGCGGCCGGCTTGGCAGCAGCCTTCTTCGCAGCCGGAGCCTTCTTGGCTGCAACCTTCTTCACTGCAGCTTTCTTGGCCGGGGCCTTCTTGGCTGCAACCTTCTTCACTGCAGCCTTCTTCGCAGCCGGGGCCTTCTTGGCTGCAACCTTCTTCACTGCAGCTTTCTTGGCCGGAGCCTTCTTGGCAGCGACCTTCTTAGCTGCGACCTTCTTGGCCGGAGCCTTCTTAGCGGCCGGAGCAGCCTTCTTTGCAGCAGCCTTCTTGGCGGCCGGAGCCTTCTTTGCAGCGGCCTTCTTGGCCGGGGCCTTGGCGGCCGGTTTCTTCTTAGCAGCAGTTGCCATGGGAAACTCCTTCAAGATTGGGTATCGAACTATCGAGATTGAGCAACCCGACCGGCCCGATCCCACGATGCATTGGCACCGCCAGACCAACCGAGCGAGCGATTCATCGGCGCGCCACCAGACAGCAGTCGCACGCTAATGAATTCGGTAGGAAGATCTGCGACTTGCGCGGCGGACACACGCAGCAAGTTGCACGCCCCGGTCGCGCGCACGAGCGCAACCGTAGTCGGCCAGACAGGACACATCCGGCGAGTCTTCATCAATTGAGAGGACCGGGGCATCGTGGCCACACCGGTCGAAATTTGATCTTGCGCGAATCGCTGCGTGGACCACAAAGCCGCTTGCAGCGTGACTTTGCGGACAGCGAAAAACTGGAGAGCGCGCGTTTTCTTTTGGGGGTAGTACGCCCATCCCGACGGGGGGATCGCAGAGACGGCACCGAGTTCAAACAGCCCTGTCGGCGTGGCGTGCATCAAAGTGGTTACGCTCCTCGACTACCTTTCACTTGCCGCTTGGAACTTCATCGTCGTTGATCGCGCGAAGGTTCCTTGCATCGAAGTCAACGTCTTGTCAAGGCGAATCATAATTCGTTTGTGCGGTGATGTTAAGAGATTTATGCAAAAAGCGCGGTGAGTTTTGGTGAAGGATTGCGCTGCGTCTGTGCGTCGCTGCGATTCGCATCGCGCATGCGTGCAGATCGCTCTCGCGAACGCGCATTTTCTTGCGTCGTGACACCACGTTACGGCGTTGCTCCACGTTGACACATGCATCCCGCAAACCCAGTGATCATGCCGGTTTACAGCAACACGCGATGTCGTGTGGATGTACATCGTGAACACGTGCATGCACCTCGCGCGCGTTCGGTATCGTCGCGTGCGTCGACGTGCGCGCTGCGCGATGCGTGTCGAAAAAACCGATGCGTAGATGCGACAACGCACGCGAATTTTTCGCGCTCGACACGTCGATACGCATGCAATCGAAGCGATCGACGCGCGCTTATCGACGTGTTGAGCGTGTCGACAACGCCGCTGACACGCATCTCGACCACCGTCGATGCGCGCTGCGCGAAGTCGATGCGATTGCGATGGTCACCAGCGTGCATGCAGGTGCCGCAAATCGCGTGCCGCGCATCCGATGGGCGAGGTGGCGACGATATGGCCAACGCATCGATGCATGCGTGAGCGCGAATCGCATCGACGCGTCCGATACAGATATCGATGCGTGCGACACCGGCGCCCAGGCGTGATGATGGCGAACTGCGGGCGAGCACGACCGCGCAACCGCGACATGCGCTGTGTGAAAACCGATCGCCGATCGCGGGAAAACCCTGCTCAGCAACCGCTGAAAAGTTCACGCAACAGCGTTTGAAACGACGCTGTTTTACGACGATAGAAGGATTGTTCTACGGCAATCCGCAGGCCATTTTTGCTGCGATCTTATCGCCCGAAGAATGGCTTGCAGTCAAGTTTCATTCTGAATTGAGTTCCTAAATTGCTGCAACTGCATATTTGGGTGTCAGGTTGCCGCTGATTGTCACGCCATTCGGTTTCACTTCACGATCCGCTCACCACATCAGCACGGCATCGATCGCGCGATATGGCACGGGCCTGCGCGTGGCACGTGAGAAGACAGGGAGGTCGTCGCCAACCCCACACGCCTGGCGACGACAAACCCGATGAGCAAAGAGCGCAAGACAGAAGGGGTCCAACACAAGCGTTCTGTTTTGAGTCGTGGAGGCACAAGATGCGCGATCGAGCGTTCTTGTCAAAATCGAATCCGCCGAAGCGCGGAGTGGTCCTGCAGTGCGTGCTGGCGACGGCATCGCTCGCCATGTTGGCCGGTTGCGCGAATTCGGGCAGCGGCGACATGGGTACGTCGCTTGGCGGCGGCAGCGATTCGCAGTCCAAGCCGGCGATCGCGGCATCGACGTCGCCGACGTGGTCGAACGGCAACAGCAGCAATGCAACGGGTAGCACCGGATCGACCGGCAGCACGCCCATCGCGACGCTGACCGGCCCGGTCGAGCAGGTGACGACCACCACCATCACCGCCATCGTGCCGCTCACGAGCACGCTGACTTCCACCACGCAAACGCTGGGTGCGGCCACCGGCCTTGGTGCGCCGGTGAGCAACGTGTTGTCGACGTTGGGCAGTGCGCTCGGCAGCGAGGGCAGCACGATCAAGACGGCCGGCAAGGGCGATGCGCTGGTGTCGACGCTGGGCAATACGGTCAGCGCGCTTGGCTCGCTCACCAGCGGGTTGTCGACGATGGTCGCACCGGCGGCGCCGTCTGCATCGGGCGGTGCATCGGGCGGTGCGTTGGGTGGTGCGTTGCCCGGTGCGCTCGGCGGTGCGCTGGCGCCCGTTACGACGGCAGTCGGTTCGCTGACAGCGGGGTTGCCAGGCATCAGTGCGCTTGGCTCGGTTGGCACAGCCGGCGGTGGCGGCACGGCCGCGACGGGTCCGCTGGGCGGATTGGGCAGCGTCGGCACAACGGTGGGCGGATTGGTTGGCGGTGTGCTGTCGGGTGTGACATCCGGCGCGCATCACTGATCACTGCTCTGTAAAACTTTCTTTGCATTCGACGGCAAACGCAGGCGGATGCTACCCGCTGGACGCCAGATGCGCGTTCTTCTGACCCGGCGGTGACACGCGGTACGGGCCGCGCTTACAAGGAGACTCACCATGAAAATTCAGAACCCGCTCCACACTTCTTCTTCCACTTCGTTGTCCGCCGCTTCGGCGTCGCGCACGCTGCTGGCAGCGGCTGCAGTGGCCGTGCTGACGCTGGCCGGTTGTGCTTCGGGCGGCAACCCGAACGGCGATACGACGCCGTCATCGTCGGCCAACAACAATCCGGGCGCGGTGCCGGTCGGCAACGTTGCCAGCGGCGGCGGCAACGTCGTCACGCAGACGGGCAAGACCGTCAGCGACCTTGGCACGACGATCGGCACGGCGTCGGTACCCGTTATCGGCGGCACGGCGGCGCAGAAGGATCTGGGAGCGACGGTCACCTCCGCCGGCAACACGGTCCAGACGTTGGGCGCCGGTATCAGCAACGGGCTGGGCAAGATCGGCTCGACGCCCGACCCGGTCGGTACCACGGTGCAGAGTTCGGGTGATGTGATCCGCTCCGCCGGCGTGACGGTCGGCAACGCGGGGCAGACCGTCTCGGATCTGGGTGCCGCCGGCAGCCCGCTGGCGCCGCTGAATCCGGTGACGTCGCCGGTGGGCAGCGGTGTGTCTGCGCTGGGTCAGGTGATGCAGGGTGCCGGCGGGCTCGTCACGATTGGCACGTCGAGCGGCCCGGTGCAGCAGATCACGCAGCAGACCAGCAACGCGATCGTGCCGTTGTCGTCGCAGGTCGCGCAGGGCACGCAGGCGGTCGGCAGCACGACGATGCTCGGCGGGCCGCTGGCCGGTGCGCTAAACACGGTTGGCGGTGGCCTTCAGAGCGCTGGCGCGCAAGTCGGCGCGGCCGGCGGCAACCCGCTCACGCGTGACGTGGGCGGTGTGGTCGGCGCCGCTGGCGGCACGGTGGCCAGCGCCGGCGGATTGATCAACGGCGGCAGCGGCGGCTCGGCGAATCCGTTGGCACCGATCACGGGCGCGCTCGGTGGCGGCCTCGGCGGCGGCAGCAATCCGCTGGCTCCGGTAACGAGCGCACTGACCGGCGCTGCCGGCAGCGGCAACCCGCTCGCCCCAATCACGAATGCGCTGGGTGGCGTCACGAACGCCGCCGGCGGCTCCGGCAGCAATCCGCTGTCACCCCTGACCGGTGCGTTGAGCGCGCATTGATCCCTGCGCCGACATCATCGATCAGCCCTCACCGATTTTTTTGACTGACAACAAGGAGACTCCACGATGCAACATACCCCCTACGCTCTCGCGCGCCTGGCTGGCGCACTGGCCCTCGCTCTGGCAGCCGGCAGCGCCTTCGCGCAAGCCAGCCCCGCCGGCACCTGGAAGACCATCGACGACAACACGGGCAAACAGAAAGGCGAAGTGACGATCGTCGATAACGGCGGCACGTTCACGGGCAAGGTCAGCAAGATCCTGGTGCCCGGCGACGAGAACAAGACCTGCACCAAGTGCACGGACGACCGCAAGGACCAGCCGATCAAGGGCCTGACGATCCTGACGGGTCTGAAGCCGAACGGCAACAACAACTGGGATGGCGGCCAGATCCTGGACCCGGAAAACGGCAAGGTCTACAGCGCCAAGATGTCGCTGTCGGAAGACGGTCAGAAACTGAATGTGCGCGGCTTCCTGGGCATCAGCCTGCTGGGCCGTACGCAGACCTGGATTCGCGAGCAATGATCGCCCGCCGATAACGACACCTCCCAACGCGCGGCGGTGCCCCCTCCTTGCGGGTGGGGCGCCGTCTCTTCAGGCGCCGGTGCAAGCCGGCGCCTTCTTTTTGCGGAAATCCGCACACTGCGCGCACGCCATCTCCACTAAAGAAGGCCACTCCATCGCCGTTACACCGATGCGGAGTCGTCAAACAATAAGTGGAGAAAACACGACATGCGACAGTGGACACTCAAAGCAAAGCTGCGCCTCGCGCTGGCCCTGATGTGGCTGGGGCTGATCGGCGTCGGGATCTGGAGCGCGATGGAGACCCGCGCGACCATGCTCGACGAACGCAAGGCCGGCCTGCAGAACCTCGTAGATGCCGCCGAGGGCATCGCCAAGCTGTATCACGGCCGCGCGCAATCGGGCGCCATGACCGAAGCTGATGCCAAGAAAGCCGCGCTGTCGACGCTCGCCTCGATGCGCTTCGGCACCACGGGCTATCTGTTCGTGGTCGATTCACAGTTCATCCTGCTGATGCACCCGACGCTGGCGGACATGGTCGGCAAGAGCACCGCGGGCTTCAAGGACCCGACCGGCAAACCGGTCTATCCGACCATCGTCAACGCCGCCAAAGACAAGGGCTTCGGCTTTGCCGAATACCAGGGTCGCCTGCCCGGCAGCGAGACCGCATTGCCGAAGATCGGCTACGTGAAGCACTTTGCGCCATGGGACTGGAATCTCTCCAGCGCGGTCTTTCTGCAGGAAGTGGATGCGGCGTATCGCCATTCACTCGTCGCGAACCTGATCGTCATTCTGCTGGTGGGCGGCGCGGTGTCGCTGGCCATGTCGCTCATCATCCGCAACGTGCAGCGCGGACTGGGCGGCGAGCCGGGCTACGCCACGGAGGTCGCACGGCGCATTGCCGGCGGTGATCTGGCCGTGCAGGTCCAAACCCGCTCCGGCGACCGCGACAGCATGCTGGTCGCCATGGCGCAGATGCAGCAGCAACTGACCGGCACCATCGGCCATATCAAGACATCGGCGGACTCGATCGCGAGTGCCACCAAGCAGATCGCCGCCGGCAACGCCGATCTGTCGCAACGCACGGAAGAGCAGGCTTCGTCGCTGGAAGAAACCGCGTCGAGCATGGAAGAGCTGACGAGCATCGTGCGTCAGAACGCCGACAACGCGCGCCAGGCCAGCACGCTGGCCGTCAACGCGTCGGACATCGCAGTCAAGGGCGGCGAGGTGGTCGGCCGCGTGATCGACACCATGGCCGGCATCAACGAAAGCAGCAAGAAGATCGCGGACATCATCGGCGTGATTGAAGGCATTGCCTTTCAGACGAACATCCTGGCGCTGAACGCGGCGGTCGAGGCCGCGCGCGCCGGCGAACAGGGCCGCGGCTTTGCCGTTGTGGCCGGCGAGGTGCGCAACCTGGCGCAGCGCTCGGCCGGGGCGGCCAAGGAGATCAAGGAACTCATCGGCGATTCGGTCGGCCGCGTGGAAAACGGCACCACGTTGGTGGCCGAAGCGGGCAACGTGATTGACGAGGTGGTGGTCGCGGTCAAACGCGTGACGGACATCATGGGCGAGATCAGCTCGGCCTCCGAAGAACAAAGCGCCGGCATCGAGCAGGTCAACCAGGCCGTGACCCAGATGGACGAGGTGACGCAGCAGAACGCCGCACTGGTCGAGCAAGCGGCCGCCGCTGCGCTGTCGCTGGAAGAACAGGCGCAGGTGCTGCGCGACGCGGTGGCGTCGTTCCGCACCGCCTGATCGCCGAGATTTCATGCGCTATTCCCCAACGATGGGAGGGGCGCCGCGCCGTTCTCTGGTGTGTCGCATGGTGCTATGCTGCGCGCCAGAGAGTTGACAAAACAAAGTTGGAATAGCCATGCCCGAGCGCAACCGGCCGCCATTGAGGGGCCTTTTTGGCGCGATTGCCGGGTCGACCACCAGCGCCTATGCCGCAGCAGGAGACACTGCCGGCGACGCCCATGAGCCGATGTCCGGCGGCCGCCCCAGTGCGGTGCGCGATGTCGCCGCACAAGATCTGGCCAGCGACATCGCGCTGTGGCGCTTTGCGCTGGCCGCAGAGCACGGTGGCCGAGCGCCCCACCCCGACGCCACCTTGCGCGACGATCTGTCCGTCCTGCGCATCCTGCGCCACGCTGATGGCCTGCGCCTGCTCAGGCAAGGATTGCGCAGTGCGTTCCCGGGTTCGGCCCTGCGCCTGACCACCTTCTGGCCCGAAGAACAGCCGCACGCGTACCCGGCTCGCACGGAAGCCCGCCCAGCGGAATTCGGCGATCTGCTCGTGCTGCTGCGCCTGCGCGGCGCGGTGCCCACGCTCGATTGCCGCGCGCTGTTTCTCACCAGCCGCCGCATCGACCAGCCCGACGATGCGCTCGACAAGCACCATGCGCTGCCGCAGATCAACCTGTACGAAGGCTGGCCCGACTTCAACGTCTATGCGCGTTCGCCGATCAAGTCGCGCAACGCAACCTTCCTGGGCAAGTTCGACCTGTCGGCTGAGCTGGACCCGCTGCGCCGCGTTGGCCGCGACCAGCGACAGTGGCGCTACCTGACACCCTGCACGGGCCTGCAGCAGTACGCGCAATGGCCCGGCGCCCGACCGGCCTCGCCGCTGCAATGGCGCTGGCCTTCCGGCCCGCACGCCAGCGGCGCACAGGCCAGCTCCGGATCGTTCACCGGCCTGCTGCGCCAGCTCGCCCGCCCGGAAGGTCCCGGCGAGGACTGCTCCGCCGGCACCGACGTGCCGACGTGGGGCCGCCTCATCAACAAACTGCTCGACCACAGCTGGGAAGTCGCCCCGAGCCACGCGCTCAAGAGCGGCAATATCAGCTCGCTGGCGTTCTGGACGCGGCTGCGCGGCTTCCTGACAGCGGAATACCTGCTCGGCTCGCACTCGTTGCAGAAGGGCTTTGGCGCGTCGTTGCAGTTCGAGATGGCCAACGGCCTGCAGGACATCGCCCGCGACGACTGGACGGCCACCACCGGCTTCGACCCCGAAGACCTCGACGTGCCTGGCGTGCGCGGCACGCTGCAGCGCATCGCGGCGTCCAGACTGGCCGTCTTCGGCATGAGCGCCGAAGACCCGGCACCGCTCGCCGCCCCGCGCCCGCAGCGCGGCGTGACCCCGCGCCCCGATGGCGAACGCGAAGGCCTGCGCGTGTTGCTGATCGACGTGATCCGCCCCAGCGCAGCCGCCCTGTAAGCCCGCCAATTCGATAAAAAGCGACGCCCGCGCCGCCGAGAACGCAACGATTTCTCGATGGCGCGCGGCTATGCTGTGGCGTTCCCCTGCCGCGCCTCCTGCCGCGCCTGCGCTGTTGCCCATGTCTTCCGCTGCTCCCGCCTCCGCCGCTTCCACCACGATCACCTCACCCTGGATGCCCATCCTTGCGCTGATGGGCTCGATGGCCTCCGTGTGCCTCGGTAACTCGTTTGCCAAGACGCTGTTTCCGGTGCTGGGTGCCGCGGGCACGGTCACGTATCGCGTGACCATTGGCGCGGTGATCCTGCTGGCGTTCTGGCGGCCGTGGCGCCTGCACCTGAGCCGCGCGGATGCCGGCCGCATCGCGCTGTACGGCGTCACGCTGGCGAGCATGAACCTGCTGTTCTACCTGTCGCTGCAGCGGTTGCCGATCGGCATCGCGATCGCCATCGAGTTCACGGGGCCGTTGGTGCTGGCCGTGCTGCTGTCGCGCCGCGCGCTGGATTTCGTGTGGATCGGGCTGGCGGTGGTTGGCTTGCTCATGCTGACGGTGGCCGACAGGTCGGTCGGTCAGGTCGACCACCTGGGCGCGGCGTATGCGCTGGCCGCCGGTGTGTGCTGGGCGCTCTACATCCTGACCGGCAAGAACCTCGGCGGTCTGCATGCGGGCCAGGCCACGTCGATCGGCATGCTGGTCGGTGCGCTGTTTGCGATCCCGTTTGGGGTGGCGCAGGCAGGGTCGGCGCTGCTCGCTCCATCGCTCATTCTGGCGGGACTGGGCATCGGGCTGCTGTCGAGCGCGATCCCGTATTCGTTGGAGATGGTGGCGCTCAAGCATCTGCCGGGCAAGACGTTTTCCGTGCTGCTGAGCCTGGAGCCCGCCATTGGCGCGCTGGCGGGGGCAATCGTGCTGCACGAGCAACTGACCGGGCGCCAGTGGGTGGCGATCCTGGCCATCATCGCTGCGTCGGCAGGATGTGCACTGACGGTGCGGGCGCCCAAGCCTTCTCCGGATCCTGCCGGCGTCGCCTGACGCCTAGCCGGAAAACCGCGCCAGCGCTTGCAGAACCGCCATGCGTGTCTGCGCGTAGACCATTCCCTTCCATTCGGGCACATCGCAATAAAACGCATCACGCAACGCCTGGCGGATGCCGGCCCGCTGCGCGGCGCCCTGCTCCGGGTGGCGATACAGCCAATGGTCGGCACGCAGCGCCTGCAGCACCGCCAGCGGCGCGAGCGTGCCGAACTCCAGCGTGACGCAGGTCTTCTCGACGCCGGGCAGCAGTTCGTAGGCGATGCCCACCAGATCGCCCTTGACGACTGACGAGACCGAACCCGCTGCCGCAATCGGCCGAACATCGGCGCCCCAGGTGCGCATGGCGCGCTCCAGTTCGGCAGGATCTGGACTGTTGAAGATCTTCTCGCCGTGACCGTAGTGGCCGAGTCCGGTATGCAGGTCGATCCATACCAAGTGCGACATGCCGGCCGCATGTCGGGACACGATTCCGCGCATCTGCAGCGTGCTCCAGCATGGCGCGCTGCCGCCGTAGAACATGCCGTCCGGCACGCGGTATTGGCCGCTCGTCGCGGCGTCTTGCAGGGCTTTCTCGCCGCGGGTGACCATGTAGTGCTGCAGCGCTGCCTGGTCAGCCTGACTGGGCGGCCATGTGTGCGGCAGCAGGAGCCGATCGACTTCAAGATAGGCCGGATTCGCCGAAGCGGTCTCCGTAAAGTCGACGCTGTTGCGGTTCAGGTCAACGTTGTCTTCATTCACGCGCCGCAGGTGCGCAAACCCGTACGGATTGACCGCGTGCACCAGCAGCAGCGCGACCTTTGCAGCCGCCAGCCGTGCGAAGAGTTCGTCGTCTTGCAGCAAGCCCGTCTGGCAACCGGAGCCGCAGAACCCCTCCACGCCATGGACGCCGGAGGTGACGATCAGCAGCGCTTGGGCCTGCGCCGGCGCAAGCAGCGCGGTGTCGATGGAAAGCTGCTCGCCGGACGGCCCGACCACATCCGGATGCAGATGGCGCTCGATGCGGAGCCTGCGGGTCTGAGCGGCGGCGAGGAACTTGCCGCGCGCTTCATCGTAGGTCTGCGAGAAGAAAGCTTCGACCGTCATGGCGGGGATCCGGGGGCAGTGGTAGCCGCAGCGTGCCATGCCCGACAGGCGCGGCGCAACCGCACAAACGTGAATCGACCACCCCAAAATGCAAACAGGCGACGCATGGTGCGTCGCCTGTCTACATTGATGCCGGGGGTCGAGCCGAGTGTCGAGCCGGTGGCTCAGATCACTCCCAGGACAGCGCGCCGCCGGTCTGGTACTCGATCACGCGCGTCTCGAAGAAGTTGCGCTCCTTCTTCAGGTCGATCATCTCGCTCATCCACGGGAACGGGTTTTCCTCGTTCGGGAACAGCGCGTCCAGGCCGATCTGCTGGCAGCGACGGTTGCAGATGAAGCGCAGGTAGCCCTTGAACATCGGTGCGTTCAGGCCCAGCACGCCACGCGGCATGGTGTCTTCTGCGTAGCGATATTCCAGGTCGACGGCCTTCTTGAACAGCTCCGTAATCTCGGCCT
>Ga0316220_1004107_pt1 | contig 11460 bp, 7 predicted proteins | sample TBH18005metaG_FD_203632 | JGI IMG/M metagenome (GOLD analysis project Ga0316220, IMG submission 203632) | Freshwater microbial communities from Trout Bog Lake, Wisconsin, USA - TBH18005 | ecosystem: Environmental > Aquatic > Freshwater > Lake > Hypolimnion/Profundal zone | place: USA: Wisconsin...
AAGACATTTCCAGGTGTTCCCGGTTGGATCGTCAGGTTCCCGAAAGATGGTTCGACGTATTGGGTTCCGAAAGTGTCTACCGGGAGGGTGTAGGTGCCGCTGGCGCTGCGGATGTAGCGGATATGGTTGAGTCCGGAGGGCGCCTCGTTGTCGAGCTTGGGCGCGCCTGCGTAGTTCATGCCGTACTTGTAAGTCAACACCACCGAGTGGCCCTTGGGCAGGGTATTGGTATAGGAGTAAAGTTCGCTGCCCACCGGGTTGTTTTGCGGGGCGGGCAGGGAAACGCTCCAACTAGGCCAGCCCAGGAAATCTCCGTTGAAAACGACCGCATCGTTTACGGGACTGAAGCTGTAGCCGCCGCCGTAGATCTGCGCGTTGGTCATATTGACGGTGAAAATCACTGTGGTGTCTACAGGAAGGAAGTCGTTGGTGGACCAGTCGTTGAAGTAGACCAGCGGGAGGGTTTGAGCGTTGGTGGCCAGGGTGAAAGTCCGGTTGTTGCCGAGGGTGCTCAGCGGCGACTCCCAACCCAGGTTGCCCCCGTTGTCGACCGTGAATTTGAACTGTTCCACCGAGCCCGGGTTGTCCGAGAAGATGAAGGTGTTCGTGTAGATTCCCGGCCGGGTCAAATCCGGGCTCAACCTGAATTTGGAGCCGCCTCCCCAGTTGCTGAACGGCCCCCGGTCCTCCACGAAATCGACGTCGGGCGTAAAGAGTCCCTGGTTGATCTCCGGGCCCAGATTGACCTGGAAAGTCACGGGAATCGCGTTGCTCCCATTGTTGAAAAAGACCAGCGGGAGGGTTTGGCCGCCGCTCAGGGCGGTGAAGGGACGGTTGGCTACCGTCTCATAGGTCAGCGTGCCGCCCCCGGTGTAGATGGCGAATTTGAATTGTTCCTGGGTCTGCGGGTAGTTCGCATCCGGGTAGGTGCCGGTATAGATGTTGGTGTTGCTCGCATGGGGGTTGTTGGTCAGGCCAAAGCCACTCGCCCAGGTCGTTGGTGTCTGGAATGTCCCGAAGGCCTCCACCACGTCGCCGTTCTGCGGGGAGAAATTGCCCAAGGCGATTTGAACGGTCATGTCGACTTGGAAGGTCACGTTGTTGACCGGCGCACCCGAGGAGGGGGCCAGGTCGTCGAAATACACCAGTGGGAGGGTGACCGGGTAGGGCTGCACGGTGAAGGTCCGATTATCGGTGGATTCCCAACTCAGCCCGGAGGTGCTGACGAACTTGAACTGTTCGGCGGTACCGGTGGGATTCAAATCATCGTAGGTTCCCGTATAGATATTCGTGTTGGCCGGAGTTGGGCTGAGTGTGAAGACGTAGGGGGTCCAGGTGTTCGTCTGAAAGGTTCCTGCAACGCTGACGGTGTCGCCCGCATCCGGCCCGAAATTGCCATTGGCGATGGCCACCGACATATCAACCTGGAACGTTACCGGGTGCGTTCCTGCCGGGGTGTCAAACGGATAGGTCGCGAAGCCGGTTTGAGTGAAGGGATTCTGTCCTTGCGAGCCCGTGTCGGTTCCGGCAATGGCCTCCGTCGACCGCCAGGCGGTGTTGGAGATCAAAGTGCCAAAGAGCTTGATTGCGGCGGGACTGTGCGGGGCCAAGCCGATCGCCGAGACGGGAAACCAGAAGGTGTAAGGTCCCGAACCGGTGCCCAGCGGGGCCAGGTTCGCGCTGGATACCCAGGGCATGCTGTTGGCTCCGCCGTTGGCCAGGGCCCAAACGCCGCCGTAGTTGTTGGCGTTCGGCCCGAGCGCGATTGCGTAATTCGGGGCGAAGCCAGAGGCGAACGTGAGGACGCTGATGGCGCCACTGCCGTTATATCCGGAGATGGCTATGCGCGACCCATCTCCATTATCCTGAAAGCCGGCCGTCGAAGTAAAGGTCCCGCCCGCGCCGGTTTGGAGGTAGATCACCAGCACGTCGTTCATAGAGGCCCCCGCCCCGAGGGTCAATGTGCCGTAGATGTTTACGCCATCGTCAGTGATCGTCAGGGTGCCCTTGCCGACGGGGCCGCCGAAGCCGGTGTCCCCGTTCCCGCCGTAGCTGGCCGCGAGGACTTGGCCGGCGCACAGGCAGACGGCCGAGCCGGTGAGCAAGGTCTTGAGCGCCGAAACCAGCTTGGCGTGCAGCCGGCGACCGGACTTCTCAATCAACGTTTTTGGATTCATGCGATTCATTCCTTTGGAGGTGATGGTTATATACTGTTGGTAACACTCAATAAAATCTTCAGTGTCCGATGCCACATTCTTACAGCGCTAATCTAGCTGTTGGCCAGTAATCCACCACCGCATGTTTGTGCGGTAAGACCCCAGGCGTGCCGCGCGTCAGCCGCGCAGGTATTTCACCACCGCCTCCGTGCGGGAGTGGACGTGGAGTTTCTCGTAAACCGTTCGCACATAGCTGCGAACCGTGTCGATGCTGATCTCCATGCGGTCGGCGATTTCCTTGTAGGCGTAGCCCTTGGCCAATTGGTCCAGGAAATCCCGCTCGCCGGGGGTCAGGTGGGAAACCGGGTTGCCCGGGGGCGAGGGTGAGGAGAAGAACTGAACCAGGCGCCGCGCCAGTTGCGGCGTCATCGGCGAACCGCCGGAATAAACATCCTGGATGGCCTCGATGAGCCGGGCCGAGGCCGTCCGTTTGAGCAGGTAGCCGCTGGCCCCGGCCTTGAGCGAATTGAACAGCGAATCGCTGTCCTCGTACACCGTGAGCATGAGCACCTGCACGGTGGGGACGATGGACTTCAACTGGCGCACACATTCCACGCCGTTCATGCCCGGCAGGTTTATGTCCATGAGCACCACGTCCGGGGCGTGAGGGGGGATCTCCCGGAGTGCCGTCTCGCCGTCCGGATAATCGCCGGTTAATTGCAGCGCCCGGGCCCGCCGGATCAGCGCGGCCAAACTGTTCCGAATGACGTCGTCATCTTCCACAATCGCGATTTTGATTGGCATGAGCGCAAGGCTGGCAGCAAATGCCGAAATCGGAAAGCGGAAAGCGGGTTACTCGAAAGGGTGGGGCAGGGCGGCATCCAGCTCCACGTTCAGTGGCGGAGACGGCTTGTCCCTGGCTTCGCCGGTTCAATAAGGCGGAGGCAAGCAGGTTCGACCAGATCACCGGGGGCGAAAGATCGGCCGTCTTTTGAAGGGCAAAATCAGCGTCCGGTTGGGCGGTTAAGGTCAGCCCGAAGGCCGCCCCGCCCAGCGCCTGGAGGGGGAGGCTGGTGCCGAGCGGGAACTCGCAGGCACGGTAGAGCGTGCGGTGCGCCACCAGGAGCGGATTGGTGACCACGACTACCAGGGGTGGCAGTGAAGCACTATGCGTGAAGCTTGTGCTGGCGCGGCCTGGTGGTGGGTTGCAAGTTCGGCGACCTGGGTTAGGTTGTATATCAACATGCTTATGAAGACTATTATTGGTATTGGTATAATCGCGACTATGCTCGCTGGGGGTGGCCTTGGCGCCTCAGCGTTCGCGGCAGCTACTGAGCCCATCTCAGGAAAGCAGGCATTCCAGGTGCTCAAGGGGTTGGCCGGGGAGTGGACTGGGAAGATGCAGGAGGGAGGCGCGGAACCGTCCGTGACCATCCTGTACCGGGTCACCGCCGCACAAAGCGCCGTGGTGGAGACGCTTTTTCCTAATACCGATCACGAGATGGTGACGGTGTACCACATGGACGGGGAGAAGTTGGTGCTGACGCATTACTGCGCCGCCGGGAATCAACCGCACATGGCGCTGACCAAAAAGGCCACCAGTGCAGACCTGGTTTTCGATTTTGTGAGCGGCTCGAACATGAACCCGAAGAAAGATGCGCACATGCACTCCGCCCACATTCATTTGGAGAGCGCGGACCGGATTTTGGGGGAATGGACGGGTTTTAAGGACGGCAAACCCAACCATAGCGCCAAGTTCTGGTTGACTCGGAAGAAACTGGCGGTGACCAGTTAGCCGGTGAAACACCCCGGACTCGGAGATTCCCCCCGGAAGGCGCCGGCCTGAGGGACGGGACCCGGGTGAATGCCGAGCCTGGAATCGCCCGGATTCAGACTCCGGCTACGCAGGGAGAGGGGGCGAATAAACCGGTTGTAATTCTCCGGTTTTGTGCCATGTTGGGTGTGCGGTGTTGAGAACGCGTTGCTTGTGTCGGTTGGTCCACTTTTCGGCCCGATGTTTTTCGCGGTTGGTGAGATTTCCCGTTTGGGAGCAGCGGTTAGCCGCAACGCAGCCCAATAGCCTATGAAACGAAAAACCACAGGTGTCGGTTCGGAATCGGCCGTGTTGCCGCCGGAGACGTCTGGCTGGCGGCAAATCGTCGCTAAGTACCAGCGCCCAGCGGCGTTGCGCGGCCTTTGGCAGGTGGCCAACACGTTGGTGCCCTATGCAGCCCTCTGGTACCTCATGTTTGTCAGCCTCTCCGTTTCCTACTGGCTGACGGCGCTGCTGGCGTTGTTGGCGGGCGGATTCCTGGTGCGGGCCTTCATCATCTTTCACGATTGCGGCCATGGCTCGTTTTTCAAGTCCTCGCTGGCCAACCATGCGGTCGGAATTCTCACAGGGGTGCTTTGTTTCACTCCTTATTACCGCTGGCGTTGGGAACACGCCGTTCACCATGCTTGCGCGGGAGACTTGGACCGGCGTGGCACGGGTGATGTTTGGACGTTGACGGTGCAGGAATATTTGGAGGCGTCGCGTTGGAAGCGGTTCGCCTATCGTCTGGCCCGCAACCCGGTGATCCTGTTCCTCTTGGCTCCGCTCTTTTTATTTTTGGTGATCGAACGGTTGCCTTCCGCCAAGGCTGGGTTGCGTGAACGGCTTTCGGTTTATTGGACGAACCTGATCCTCATTTTGGTTGCCGCCGGAATGAGTTGGGCTTTCGGTTTCAAGACTTATGTGGTCTTGCAACTTGCCGTGCTCTCGGTGGCGGGGTCAGCCGGCGTCTGGCTCTTTTACATCCAGCATCAATTCGAGGGCGTGTATTGGAAAAGGGCACAGGAGTGGGATTACGCTGACGCGGCGCTCCACGGGAGTTCTTACTACAAACTGCCGCGGATCTTGCAATGGTTCAGTGGCAACATCGGTTTTCACCACATCCATCATCTGAGCCCTCGAATCCCGAACTACAATCTCGAACGGTGTCAACGTTCCGAACCACTCTTCCAGGCCGTCAAACCGGTGACCCTGCTTTCGAGCCTGAAATCCTTCCATTTTCGCCTTTGGGATGAGCGCCACGGGAAGATGGTTAGCTTCCGCGCGCTGCGGGGTTTGCATCGCTCCTCTGGGGTTTCCGATTTCTGATCGCAGACATGACCTACAAAGCCTGGTTTCAGTGCATTAATGAGGAGTGCGGAGCAACCTATCCGCTGAATTCGATCGTCTACCAATGCCAGCGGTGCCAGTCGCTGCTGGAGGTTCAGCACGATACGGCCGCCTTGGCCGGACGGAGTGCCGCCGGATGGATGAAACTCTTCGAGGAACGCTACAAGGCGACGGAATGGCCCTACGGGTCAGGTATCTGGGGCAAGAAGGAATGGGTGCTGCCGCAGGTCGAGAACCAGAACATCGTTTCGCTTTACGAAGGCGGCACGAATTTGTTCTGGGCCGAGCGTTTTGGCAAGGTGATTGGCCTCAACGACCTTTGGCTCAAGCTCTGCGGCAACACGCACAGCGGTTCGTTCAAAGACCTGGGCATGACCGTGCTGGTTTCGCAGGTCAAACAGATGATCTCCGAAGGTGCCCCGATTAAAGCGGTGGTCTGCGCTTCGACCGGGGATACCTCGGCGGCCCTCTCGACCTATTGCGCCGCCGCCGGTATTCAATCCATCGTGCTCCTGCCGCGCGGCAAGATCTCGACGGCACAGTTGATCCAACCGATTTCGAACGGGGCGCTCGTGCTCTGCCTGGATACGGATTTTGATGGCTGCATGAAGCTGGTACAGGAAATCACCAAGGACCCGACGCTCTACTTGGCCAATTCCATGAACTCGTTGCGCGTGGAGGGACAGAAAACGGTGGGCATCGAGATCGTTCAACAATTCGACTGGGAGGCGCCGGATGTCATCATCATTCCAGGCGGCAACCTGGGCAATGTATCGGCTTTGGGCAAAGGGTTGCTCATGATGCGGGACCTTGGTCTGATCGCCCGTTTGCCTCGAATTGTGGTGGCGCAGGCGGAGCGGGCTAATCCCCTCTACCGCGCCTACCTGCGTAATTTCGAGGCTTTCGAGCCGATCCAGGCGCAAAAGACGCTGGCCAGTGCGATCCAGATAGGCAACCCGGTCAGCTTCGAAAAGGCGGTGCGCACGCTTCGGCAATTCGAGGGTGTGGTCGAACAGGCCACGGAGGAAGAATTGGCGGACGCTGCCGCGCTAGGCGATCGCACGGGCATGTTCAATTGTCCGCATACCGGTGTGGCGCTCGCCGTCCTGATCAAGTTGCTCAAAGCCGGCAAGATCGACAAGTCAGAACGGGTGGTGGTGGTGTCCACTGCGCACGGCCTCAAGTTCGTGGAGATGAAGGTTAAGTATCACCAGCGCGAATTGGATTTTCCCAGCCGGCACGCCAACCAGCCGCTGGACCTGCCCGCGTCGCTCGACGCCGTTAAGGTGGCCCTGAGCCAGGCGCTGTCGAGGAGCCCGGACGAACGGCCCTTGTAAGGACGGCTGGACCCGGGCTTTCGTGGGGGCTCCGGCCGCGGATCGGAGGGGGGAGTGACCATGTTCGGGCGGGTTTCGCCAGGCTCCGAGCGAGCGTCGACAGGAGGCTTCGCGCTTGCCCGGTTCGGTACCATGTGGTTAGTTGAGTTAAGTCCTTTCGTTGCCTCGTTGCATTGGGCCTCAGATGGGGGGCGGGAGCAGCGATTGTTGCGGCAAGGGCGATAGTTAAATGGCGACCAACGAGACTCAAAGGCTGGCGGCGATCGTGTTTGCGGACATGGTCGGCTACTCTTCATTGAAACAGGGCGTTGCCTTGAAGTTCCAAGAGGAGATGCTGGCAGTGGCTGCCCGCACCCTGGAAAGCCATCACGGCAGGCTCGTCAAGACGATGGGTGACGGTTTCATGGCCGAGTTCCCGTCAGCCCGGGACGCGGCCGCTTTCGCGGTGGGCTTTCAAGATACCCTGGCGGAGCGAAACGCGGCCATGGCGAGTGGTCAGCGCTTTCGCATGCGACTGGGTATCCACGTCGGCGATGTGGTGAAGCGCGGGGACGAGATCGAAGGGACGACTGTGGTGATCGCCGCCCGGGCCGAGCCGTTTGCCGCGCCGGGAGGGGTGTGTCTGACCGAGACCGCCTGGCAGCAGACGCGCGAGGACTTGCCGCGCCCCGCCAAGTGCCTGGGACGGATCCGGGCCAAAGGCCTTCGGCAGAAGTTGGTTTTCTACCATGTGTATGCCTCCGGCGTGGGTTGGCCCTCCCGTTTGGAGCATCGCTTGCGGTTAGCCCTCCGGGGGCCCAGGAATTTGATCTCCGCCGTGTTAACGGTGGGGGTAGTTCTCTGGCTGGCGGTATTGCTGCGACCCCTGGCAGCCTGGATGGTTCCGGCGACCCCAACACAAGTGATTCGGACGGCGCGCTTGCGGCTCGAGCGCTACGACAAGGACGACAACATTCAGGCGGCCATCGATGAACTCGGCAAGGTCAAGTCCACCGATCCCGGATATCCCCAGGCCCGGTCGCTCTTAGGGTTGGCCTACTGGCGGCGCTACCAGCAGAACAGTGTGGTCGCTGACCGCTCCGAGGCTTCCAATGTCTGTGCGCTCGTGCTCGCCAGCAATCAAGACGTCCAGGATGCTCATTTTGTTCTCGGCTTGGTAGCGTTGGATCGGAACCGACCGGCCGAGGCTACCAACCACCTGGCGGCCGCCAACCGAGAGGCCAAAGGGCAGGACGGCTCCGTGCTCGTCCAGTTGGCCGCCGCTTGTCGACTCCTGGGCGATGTGACAAACGCCACCCTCTACATCGCCAAGGCGTGTCAAACGGCCTCGAAGCGCAAACCCTGGCACTTTTATAATAGCTTGGGCGTGCTGGAGGTGAGGCGCGCGAACAATCAAGCCGCCTATTCCAACTTCCTCCAGGCGACTACCCTCGCCGGCGACAGTCCGATTGCTTGGTGCAATGTGGGCAAATCTCTCCTGCTCCTGGGTCGGACTGGCGAAGCGCTGACCTGCTTTGAACAGGCACGCAAATACGGCGACACCGCCGAATACTACTATGACATGGGCTCCTATTACTTGAAGATAAAGGACGACCTGGCGGCCGCGGACAGCTTTTCCAAGGCGAGGGAACTCAAGCGGGAAGATTATCTCTGTCAAGGAACCGCCGGGCTGGCCGCGCTGAACGTCCCCGCCCGGCGACCACAGGCCGACGAGTATCTGACCGAGGCCATAGAGACCGCGAAGATCGTTCTGGCCGACACGGAGGATGGCTTAGTGGCGGCCCGGTTGGGGCTCTACTACGCCGCACTGGGTCGCGCCGATGAAGCTCGGGAATACCTCCACCGAGCGCTCGTGAAGAGCCAGGACGACTTCCTGGTACTCTACGCTGCCATCGAGGGCTACAAGCGGTTGCAGGATTCCAACCAGGTTCGCGCGCTGGAGAAGATTTTACTTGCCAAACGACAGGAAAAACAATAGGAGAAATCTCCGTAGGATGGAGAGTCCTATGCCGGTAGTTACTCACTCAAGCACTGAGGCTCTTTCCGGCGCGAAGTTCGGATTGGTAAATGGAACTCATGGGATATGAAAGTCGATAAAGAATACTACATCATGCTGACGCATAGCGAGCAACCGCCGGCAGCCGGAGAACTCAAAATCTCCCATACGCTCATTGATCAAGATGGGAATTCCGCACATACGTTTAAATGGGCGAAAGATGCGTCCCAACTGACCATCAAATCCAAAAAGGCCTTTTGCCTCATAACCAAAAATGACGAATGGTGCCCAATGTCAACCCGCGGAGGCACGCCTCTGGTTATTGGTGGCAACGAATTATGGACTCTCTACCCAGCAGGTCAGTTGGGTAGTGATCACAGTCTAGCCATGGGTAAACCCAAACAGACCACGGAATATTATTTCGCGATCCCCTCAGGCCGTGTTAGGGCAACCACATTCGACTACAGTTGCCTGGTTCAAGCCACCATCAACTTCACCAGCTTGGACCAGAGACTGGATGCCATTGAATCGAAGTTGGACGAGTTGCTGAATCGCCCAAAGCCATCCGGGGCACGGGACTAATGTCGCCTAGGGCTTGGGCGCGCCGGGGGCGCGAGCCTCATTTTGCGGCGCCTTGGTTTCCGGTGATTCCACCTCGCGGCGTCGATCCTGGAGGTTGCGCGCGAGCTTATTCTTGAGGTCGGTATAGGCGGTGTTAGTGATGGTATTGAGGTGGGCCTGGACTTCCGAAAAGCGGCCGGCCACCAGTTTGAGGCGCGCGAAGTGAATTTGCACGCCTTCGCGCTCCGCTTCATCGTGGGCGATGCGGAAGGCGTTAGTCCAGGAGGCCAGGGCTCGGTCGATGGGCAGCGGCCGGATACCGTAGTAGGTCTGGGCCACATCCGAAGCCAAAGGGAAATTGTCCGGATCCAGCCGCATGGCGTTGCTGTAGAGATTCAGCGCCTTTTGGAATACTGCGGGCTCCTCCAAGTGGTAAAACTCCATGGCGTCCTTGCGGAAAAGAAAAACCGTGGTTCCGAAGTTGTGATAATAGACCGGCTCCAGCGGGTTGAGGTCGATGGCCTTGGCGTAAAACTCAAAAGCCTTCTTCACCGGGCCGATATGTCCGTAGACGTTGGCCAGGTTGTTGTAAATGGCCGGGTCCCTGGGGCTTAAGGTCAAGGCCCGCTCCAGGTGCTCCTGGGAGGCCTCCTCCTCCCCCAGGTCTCCCAGAAATGCCGCGTAAGCCACTTGGGCGGGGGCGTGGCCGGGGTGGCGTTTAACAAAATCCTCGTACGCTTTGCGAACGGGTTCGAGTCGATCCCGACATCGGCGGCGAAGTTCGGCTTCCGGCACCCCGGCGCCTTTGGCGGCGAAGGCCTCGTTCTCGCGGATGATCCGTTCGACGTCGTCTTGGGCGGCGTCATCGGCTTCCATGATGGCCTTGTACTCGCGAGTGACGGTGGCGTTCGTGCCCGCGAGGTCTTCTGAGGCAGGGGCGTCGGCCAATCGGGAGCTTCGTGACGAGCGGTCAGGCGCAGCCGTTGACGACCCCACGGCGGAGGTTGAGGCCACTTGGGCCGGCACCTCGACGGATGGCAGCGGAGAAACAACCAGGCAGCCGACCGTTAACCAAAGGGCACGAACGACGATCAGGCGGTCGATTCGCGCCAAACAACGAGATTCCATATATGCAGGGACAAGTGTGGCACGGGGAACGATCAATTGCCACTGGGTTTTGGAGGCTTGTCATCCGCGAGCAGTGGCGTAATCTGCGGCGAACGCATGGATGAAGCGCCGACACAACCAGCCACTTATGGAAGACAACTCACCTCAGCGACTGAGTCCGGGCGGGTCGGTGGGGTGAGACCCTTTCTTTCGGCGCGAGACGCCGCGTTCCGACTGGGGGAGAAGTTGGTGTTCGAGCATTTCAACTGGTGCTTCCATCGGGCTGAGCACTGGGCGATCGTCGGCGGCAACGGGTCGGGCAAATCGCTGCTGGCGGATGCCTTGCGCGGGCGCTTGGCGCTTGCGCGCGGGGAACTGCGTTACCATTTTCGTTCACCGGCGGGCCTGGCCCCCGAGGAGGCCATCGGCCATGTTTCTTTCGAGGCCCGCAAGCAGGATCTGCGGGAAACGGTGGTTCAGTCGCGCTGGAACAGCCTGGAGGAGGAGGCCGGACTGCGGGTGCGGGAGTTCCTTTCCTATGAGCGGGTTATGGAGATCAATCCGTTCGAGGTGAGCCGGCACCATATGGCGGCGCGGCGCCAATTCGCGGTGCGCCTGGCCCGGGCCGTGCGGTTGCTCCGGTTGGAATCGTTTTGGGACCAGACCTTGCTCGCACTCTCGAATGGCGAGCGGCAGCGGGTGGAATTGGGCCGGGCGTTGTGCCATCCCTTGCGGTTGCTGATACTCGATGAGCCGTTCACCGGTTTGGATGCAGGGATGCGAGGCCATTTCCGGGAGGTGCTTGAGCACTTGATGCAAGGCTCAGTTCGCGTCCTCCTGGTCACGGCGCGGTTAGAGGAATTGCCGCGAGGGTTGACTCACCTCCTGTGGGTCCGGGACTGCCAGGTCGTGGCAGCGGGACGGCGGGGCATCCTGCTGCCGGCCTGCCAACAGGAGCTCGATAGGGCAAATCCAACCTCCAAACCGTTTTCGCCTCCAGTAGCGGGTGCGGAGGTTCGCGAGGCACGCGCGGTCCCTGCGGGGGCCGGGCGGCGCGCTCAACGCCAATCTGGGCCCGGCGTCGGACTGGTGCGGTTGCGTCAGGTCACGGTACGCTATGGGGCGACCACGATTTTGAGA
>Ga0316220_1004109_pt1 | contig 11456 bp, 9 predicted proteins | sample TBH18005metaG_FD_203632 | JGI IMG/M metagenome (GOLD analysis project Ga0316220, IMG submission 203632) | Freshwater microbial communities from Trout Bog Lake, Wisconsin, USA - TBH18005 | ecosystem: Environmental > Aquatic > Freshwater > Lake > Hypolimnion/Profundal zone | place: USA: Wisconsin...
TTCAGCGCCGCCGTCAGCGTCGTCTCCGCCGCGCCCTCCGACTCATACAGCAGCTCGTGCGCGCTCCGCGCCGCCGTATACAGCTTCTCCGCGTTGGCCAGCACGCGCTTCTCCGCCTCCAACTGCGCGTCCTCATCCTCGGCGGTCAGCTGTGCGTCCGCAATCTCCTTCACCTGGAACCTCCACAGATCGGCCATGCGCATCCGGTCCTGCTCCGACGCCTGCAACTCCTCAAGCCGCCCCGTCGTCACCCGCCACGCCGCAAACGCAGCCTCCACATCTTCCGTCGCAATCCCGCCAAAGCGGTCCAGCAGCCCCCGCTGCTGCGCCTGGTCGAACGAGCCCAGCGTCTCCCCCTGGCTATGAATCAGCCCTAGCTCTGGAGCCAACTCCCGCAGCACCGCCACCGTTGCCGGCTGGTTGTTGACGAAGACCCGCCCCTTGCCTCCCGCCGCAATCTCACGCCGCAGCAGAATGTCGTCGCTGAAAGCCCCCGCATCGATCCCATTCGCCTCCAGGATCGCCGCCGCACCCTGCGTCCCTTCAAACACACACCCCAGCACCGCCTTCTCCGCGCCATGCCGCACCACGTCGCTCGATGCCTTCCCGCCCAGCAGCAGCGCCAACGCGTCGATCAGGATCGACTTGCCCGCGCCCGTCTCCCCCGTCAGCAGGTTCAACCCCGGCCCAAAGCTGGCCACCGCTTGATCGATCACTGCATAATTTTCCGCCCGCAACTCAAGCAGCATGCCCGCTCTCGCCTCTCTCCCGTTGCGAAAAGCCTAGCACGTCAATGCAATCCGAGCGATCCATCGAGCATGGACACGCCCATTCCCATCACGCATCGGCTTACATCCCTTCCGGCGATCCTCCACCTCCCGGAGCTTCACCGCCGCCGCCGCCTTCACCCATTCCGCCGCCTCCGCCGCCACCACCGCCTCTTCCGCCCATCCGCATTCCACCCCCGCCGCCACCCATCGTGCGCATGGCGTAGCTGGTTTCAAAGGCGGCAGGCTTGCCATTCTCTACATACGGAATATATTGCAACAACGTCGCACGAGAGTAGCCAGCGTCCGCAGCTTCTTTATCGTCTGCATCCTCCACCACGGCCTTGGATACCATCCCCTTTTCATCCACCCAGACTCGTAGTTGAGCCTGCCCGCCAGAGCTATAGGGAGTTGGCTGAGGTCCACCAGGCTTCCTCATATTCATTGGCAACTGCGGGTGAGCCTCGGTACGAAATACCAATCCACGTTGTTCATCCAACCTCGTACCTGCTGGCTCTTGAATCGCCCCGGCCGGTATGGCCATTGCATCCGCGGATACATCAACCGACGCGTCCGTCAACTTTGCTTCAAATAATTCATGTTTCCCATAGGTTTCGCGCACCGTTGTCGCTAGGTGCAATGGGCCAACCGGTTTCCAACCCTCGTACGCAACCTTCTGAGTATCCCGGATTACCAAAGAGACGTATCCTGTTGCCGGGTCGATGCATACAGCGCCTCGGCTGTCGTCCCCACCACACGAAAATGTGACTCCATCCACAGTGCGATCCTTCATCTTTTGATCGCCGCGCATGGCGATCGCCAGAACAGTGCGATTCATCATGTGGACTTCCGCAAACTCCATGATCCGTAAAGGACGCAGACCTTTTTCGTTCGCCCACACACTGTCGCCCTTCGTTAGATCGCTGTCGTCGTAAGCGTCTGTGTGGATCACGGTATGTACCCCGTCTTTGCTGATCCACGTCTCGTAGGTGCCCGTGTGTTCTTTATTCTTATAGTCTGTAAGCTTCAGTTCGTAGCGCAGATGCAACGGAGTCAAGGCTTCATTCTTCGCATTCATCGCCATGGTTGCAATCAGGTTGCGTTGCAGAACCTGGGCTAACGTATCGCTCCCAAGTGCATGTGGCAAACCGGATGGGTTTTCAGCTGTCCCACCTGTTGGTGGTGGAATCACTTGTGCGGACGCCTGCGTTCCTCCACCCGGCCCTGCCTGTCCGCGGCCTTGCATCCCACCCTGCATCCCACCTTGCCCGCGTCCTTGAGCACAAACCGTGCTAGCCAGTGTTGTAAATAGCACCAGTGCCAGTCCAACTCCACACCATGTCCAACCTGCCAGCCGAATGACCCTTTTCCTATTCATCCAATAGTTCACATCGCCTCCCTGTGCTTTTATGCAATCCTCAATAATCTAGACCGCATCATACAAGCGATCAAGGTATTTCTCGAACCATTCCATATACGCGCATATCCACTCCTCATCACTTCACGTCTTACAATAGAGCTAATGATTTTGCTTACTTCAACCACACCCATTGTTCTTGCGCTCTTCTTCTATCAGGAGGATGCTCTACCTACTCCGAATGCCGCCGCTAGTGGAGCCATCATGGAGATGGTTCGCAATTCCGGCCCTATCGCCTTTGCAGTTTTGGTGATTCTGCTCATAGCCAGCATTTTTTCTTGGGCTATCATGCTCTCCAAGTGGCGTCGATTCAGCCATGCGCGCCGACAGAGCCAAAGCTTTCTCCGTGCTTTCCGCAAGTCTGGACGCCTCTCCGAGATTGCTTCTGTTGTAGTCAACTACCAACCGAGCCCACTGGTCTCCGTTTTCAATGAGATCAACGACGAATACCAGCGCCAGAGTGGTGGCCGAGGCACTCCACGCAACCCTGTAGCCCTCGAGCGCGCCGCCCAGACTGCATCCTCCGAGGCTCTCACCGCGATGGAGACCCACATGACATGGCTCGCCACGATCGCCAATGGAGCCACCTTTGTCGGCCTATTCGGTACCGTATGGGGCATCATCGACGCCTTTCACGGCCTCGGCACCACCGGCGCCGCAACTTTACGCTCCGTCGCGCCCGGCATATCCGAAGCCCTCATCACCACAGCCGCAGGTCTCGCCGTTGCTATCCCCGCGCTGGTCGGTTACAACCAGCTAACCGCGCAGTTGCGCGATTTCGCCTCTCGGATGGATGACTTTGGTCGAGAACTGCTTAACGCCATTGAAAATGCAGCGCTGCTCACTCCACAGCCACCCGATAATCCCGCCGGTACACAGACCCGTCCGAGGACCTTCTAACCATGGCATTCTCCACCAGAAGCGGAGGTCAGACTCGCACCCAGACCGCACTGGCAGATATCAACATCACCCCCTTGGTCGACGTCGTACTCGTGCTACTCATCATCTTCATGATCACTGCGCCAGTACTGCAATCCGGCATCGTCGTCGCCGTACCGCACACGCGCACTGTCAACCAACTGACCGAACAACGCACCGTCGTCACCATCGACAAGGACCAGAAAGTATTTCTACAATCTGGAGGGCCTGACGTTCTAACCACCCTCTCCGATCTCACCGCCAGTCTAAGAAACAGCGCGAAGGGTGATCCGTCAAAGCGCATTATCTATCTGCGTGCCGATGAAAAAGTCCCCTTTGGCGCATTTGCGTCCGTCATGGATGCTGTCAAACACGCAGGCATCACGAACATCAGCATCGTCACCCAACCGCTGGAAACCACGACGGGCACAGACACAGCAACCAAATAACTGGTAACCGGCACATACTACAATCAGCCTTCCACACCCCATGGAAACACAGATCGCAACGCGCACAGGTATCGAGTACGGTAACGACCAACTGGGCGGCGGGATCGCTGGCTCCTTTCTGCTCCACATTGCCATCGCCGTTTTGCTCATTAGCTGGGCGTGGTTTATCCGATCCGGCCAGAACTGGGGCGAAGCTGGCGCTACCGCAGGGGCAATTCAGGCCACCATGGTCGCCGACATTCCGCTACCGCCCAAACAGCCCATGGATAGCAACAATGTTCTTGCCACAGATACCCCCTCGCCCGCGCCTATTACCTCCAAAGCACATACTGTGGAAGCTCCCCAGCCCGACGCCATCGCCATTCCCACCAAGTCCATCAAGCCACTGAAGACCGCTGACAAGTCTGCCCCGGCCCCGCCGCTTCATCCCCAACCCACGCAGGTCAATCCCAACCAGGTGCAGACAGGCGAGGCCACAGGACTCAATGTTGCGATGAGCGCAACACAAACCAAAGCTGGAACTGTAAGCGTTAGCACGACGGACTCAGCCTTTGGTACCCGCTTCGCATATTACGTTCAGCAGATCACGCAGAAGGTTGCCGCACAGTGGTATACCAACATGCTCGATCCCCAGGCAGCCGGCCATCGTGTCTACATCAAATTTCAGGTTCAGCGCGACGGCTCACTCACGAACATCCGCATTGACCAGCGTAGCGGCGACGCCACACTCGATATGACCGCTCTGAACGCCGTCCGCCACATTGATACCTTCGGACCCCTTCCTGACGCTTATAGCGGATCTAACATCACCGTCACTTATTACTTCGATCCGCCACCGCATCAGTAACGCCAAACAAGAGGTACCCCCCCCCTGTTTTTTGTATGATCAGCAAAAAAAAGGACTTATCTCTGATAATGGAACATAGTAACCTCGCAAGATAAGCATTCTAAATGACTTAATTTGCAAAATAAACAAAATAAACGAGTTAGATTACCAACAGCATGTGCCGCAGACATTCAGCTCGCTGGGTTACTGGCTGATCGAACCTGGCCTAAACCTGAGGCTATGCTAAAGATGCCAATAGGCACTTTTTATACGAATGCATGAACGTTGGTAGTACTCAACATCCTGTATTAATTATATGGGATACACAGAGAAAGACAGTCAATACATCTTATTCATAATAAAGATATTGAACGATTTTCTTTGACAAGGGACACTCGTTTTACCTGAATAGATTATGAGTTCGGATGTTTATGAACATTGTGCGGATTCAATGGCTACAACCAAAGATTCATTTCGACCGTCTACCATAGAGAGCATGGATAGCACGTCTCTCATATCCCGCCGGCAACCCGTCCTATTCCAATCGAGTATGGCTCTCCTGTTTCTGGCAGTGGCTGTATCTATCGGTGTGCTAGCAGCACCCGCCGTGGCCCAGGACAATGTCCTCACCGGAACAAGCAATGGAGTCACCTCCATCCGCATTGCCGTCGCTGACTTCAAGCCACTGGCGGTCGCCGACCCACAGATCGCCACCTTCAAACAGACTTTCGATACAACGCTGTACGCCGACCTCGCATCCGCAGGTATCTTCGATATCGTGTCCAAGAGCCTGATGCCGCCTGGCAATCCAGGAACACCTGCTGAGATACAGCTTCAGAGCTACTCCAATGCCCCTGCCAGCGCAGCCATGGTCGCCTTCGGTTCACTTGGTGTTACCGCAGGCAAGCTGGTAGTTAACGGGTTCCTCTTCGATGCCAAGAACCTGCAGTACCCACAGGTACTGGCCAAACAGTACAGCGAAGTAGCCTCTGCCGACTCCGTCCGTCTGGTCGCGCACCGCTTTGCCGACGAGATTATCTATCGCCTGGGTGGAGGAACTCCTGGCATCGCCGAGACCAAGATTTACTACGTCAAGGTTCTTGGCGGCGGGGTTAAGGAGATATGGGCCATGGACTACGACGGGGCCAATCAGCATGCGATCACCCACCTGGGCACGATCTCCATCTCGCCGCGCATCTCGCCGGATAATACCCGTCTCGCATTCGCCTCCTTCGGAAAATACGGTCCTCAGCTTAAGATGTACTCTTTGTTGCTTGACCGGTACGTCAACTTTCCCACCGGCAGCGTCAGTTCCGAGTCACCTGCTTGGTCACCCAATGGCAACGAACTTGCCTATGCGGCAGCACCCAACGGCTCGTTCAACATCCGGACCGCCGACTCTAATGGCAATCTAGCCCGCCAAATCACAAGCTTCCGAGATGCCAGTTCTCCTGCCTATAACCCCAAGACCGGAGCACAGATTGCCTTTATCAGCGGACGTACCGGCCTACCCCAGCTATACATCATGGACTCTGACGGCAGCAGTGTTCAGCTGATGACCGATGGTGGGTATGCTTCCTCGCCCTCCTGGTCGCCAAACGGACAGACAATCGCGTTTGCATGGGACCGGAAGTATGGTCCAGGAGCGCCCGGCGGGCAAGACATCTACATCATGGATGTCGCAACCAAAAAATGGACCCAGCTTACCCACGACGGTGGTCGCTGCGATTTCCCTTCCTGGTCACCTGACGGTCGCCACATCGTATACGCCAATTCACTGGACGGCCGTACCGATCACTGGCGCATCTGGACCATGCTATCCGACGGCACACAGCGCCGTGCCCTCACAGACGCCGCGGCAGATATGCCGAATTGGAGCTGGAAATAGCATCTCGCGTGGTAATTCTTCCATCATCACAAACTTCTATGCCTGTTATCTTGATTTTCAGTAACATAGAATGGATACGCTGCTGGCACCGCTGTACGATACTGCTTTGAAATAGCTGTTGGATGTAGCATTGGCAACGCAGGAGATAACGATGACCTACATGCACTCGTTTGAGCCGAAGTCCTTTCTTCCCGGGCCAATCCGTTCCGCGCTGTTGCTGGCGGTCATATTGGCCACGGTCTCCGGCTGCCACAAGAACGTCGCCAGCAGTCAGAGTCCTGACACGCTGGCTCCGACACCCGCGCCGTTGCCACCCATGCCTACAGCAACCCTCACTGCCGATCCAGCGGCCATCGATGTTGGCCAGTCAGTGGTTCTGAACTGGCGCACCACGGATGCCACCACGGCTACGATCGATAGCATAGGCCCGGTCAATCCCAACGGCACACAGACTGTCTCTCCGGCTACATCCACCAACTTCCATCTCACCGCCAAGGGCGATGGTGGATCCGTCGAAGCCAGCGTTCGCGTTACCGTGCGAGTTCCTGTCGCACCCGTCGCGCCCGCGGATACCACGGCCACCGCTGATATGGGTTCCGAGACGGCATTCCACGAGAATGTCGCCGACATTTTCTTTGACTATGACAGCTCCGACCTCCGTCCCGATGCACAGGCATCCGCTGTCAAGGCCGCATCCTACCTGGTTGCCCACCCTGACATCCGCGTCGTCATCGGCGGATACTGCGACGACCGTGGTTCAGCTGAGTACAACCTAGCTCTCGGTGAGAACCGTGCCAACTCCGCCAAGACCGCACTGGTCAATGCCGGTGTGGCCCCAGCGCGTATCCGTGTGGTGAGCTATGGCAAGGAGAAGCAGTTCTGCACCGATGAGACCGAAGCCTGCTGGCAACAGAACCGACGGGCTCAGTTCTCGCTCGACCGCTAGTGCAAGAGCACGGTATAACAATGAACGCGGTTCCCCTACGGGATGTATGTGTAATCTACAACACACAGAGTCGAAGGCCTCGATGACCCAGGCTTTATCACCACCGCTCAAGCAATATCATCCACAGAATTTGTAGTCCTACGCTTCTGGGACCACTGATTCTGCATCTGAGGTAATTGCCCTATGATTCAACTTCGTCCACAATTCGCCTGCTCTCTCCTTGTTCTCGCCCTGGTCACGCCGCAGGCCCATGCCGTCAACAAGGACATGGTTCAGCTTCAGACACAGGTTCAGGAACTGCAAACCGCTGTAGCACGCCTGCAACAGTCCAATGACGAGCGCATGGGAGTCCTCAAAGACCTGGTGCAGCAGACCGCCGATTCGGTCAATAAAATGTCTCTCTCCATCAGCACCCTTCAGCAACAAATGGCTACGCAGCACGACTCCACCAACGCTAAGCTGGACCAGTTCTCTACCCAGATGCAGACACTCAACGATTCACTGGACGAGGTTAAAGCGCGTCTCAATAACCTGGAAAAGGGACTTAAATCCGTGCAGGACCAGCAGCAATCCATTGACGCCGCCCTGCAAAACATGGCTCCCCCAAGCCCAACCCCACCAGGGGCCGCAGCTCAGCCAACCGACAACAGCCTGCCATCCACGCAGCCTACTGGCACAACTCCCGTCACCAATAGCGGTTATCCAATGGCGATGAGCACTCCGTCCCCCATTGGACAGGCAGCAAGTGCCAATACGCCGTCTGGCCCCACCACTCTATCAGGATCTCGTACTACGCTGGCATCGCGAAGCCCAGTGAACGCGCCTGGTACGCCCTCCGCGGCTTCTCTTTACAAGACCGCACTGAGCGATTACATGGCGGCAAACTATGCGTTGGCCTCTACCGAATTCGCAGCCGTTGTCAGTGCCTATCCAACGGATCCCAACTCGGGCAACTCCTTGTACTACCTGGGAGAGCTCGACTATCGAAGCGGAAAGTATACAAGCGCTATCAAGAACTACGACCGTGTGCTGAGCCAATTCCCCAACAGCCCGAAAGCTCCCGTCTCGCATCTACACAAAGGCCAGGCCCTGCTGGAGACCAACAAACGTGAGGCAGGTATCACGGAATTGCGGGCCCTCATCACCCACTTTCCCAACACTCCCGAAGCTGCGCAGGCACGGGGCAGGCTAAGTGGTATGGGTGTCCCCGTCGTTCCAAGACGTGCAGCCCAGTAGCCCATTATTTATCCCTGAAGGAAATCTGCGCCTTAGTTATCCCACTAACCACGCCATAAACCGGCCCCGCAGATTTTGTCATGGCCGGTTCTTGCATTTTCCCTGGAACGGCCTCCACCAAATGCGATTAAGCTAGTAAGGTTGAGTTACTGCGAGACGGTAAACTTCCAGGCTGGAGATAGTAATCAATAGGTGAAAGAGCGCATTCGTAAACTGGATGGTCGCGGCGACGCGAGCCGCAAACCTGTTCGGCTGGTAGCTGCCGCGCTCATCCTGCGTCAAGTAGGCGATCCACCCAGCGGAGCCACCGAAATCCTGGTATGCCAGCGTCGGCCAGACCAGCCCATGAGTCTAAAATGGGAGTTTCCGGGCGGGAAGATCGAAGCGGGTGAAACCGCCGAACAAGCCCTTGTCCGCGAACTTCAGGAAGAGCTTGGCATCCAGGCCGTCATCGGGCGGCGCATTGCTCAGATAAGACATCGTTATCGCAACGGCGCAACCATTGACCTGCAGTTCTTTGTGGTTAACCACTTTACCGGCGAGTTGGACAATCACATCTTCAACGCCCTGCAGTGGTCCCCACTTGGCGATCTACCCAGCTTCGACTTCCTCGCCGCGGACCACAATCTGATTCGCGATCTCGCCGATGGCAAACTCCTCTAGCCACCTTTCATCTTGTTCCACACCATCACCAGTGAAAGTCCAATTACAATCGCCGCCGTAATCCACGCTACACAGTTGAACCACGTCGAGTTGGTATGCTTCCCCATGAGTTCGTGCTTGTTGATCAGTTTCAGCATGAAGATCATGATCACAGGCAGTAGTACGCCGTTCAGTACCTGCGACAGGAGTATCACCTGCACCAGCGGAAAATTTGGCCACAGCACTAAACCAGCGCCCAGGACGATCAGCGCGGTGTAGAACCAGTAGAAGAAAGGCGCCTCCTTCAGACTCTTGTCCAGTCCGCTCTCGAAGCCCATCCCCTCGCAGACTGTATATGCGGTTGACAGAGGCAGGATCGAGGCCGAGAAGACTGAGGCATTGAATAGCCCAGCGGCAAACAGAATGAAGGCGAAGTCGCCTGCCAGCGGCTTCATTGCACCCGCCGCATCCGACGCATCCTGAATGTTGCGCATGCCATGCGTATAGAGCGTTACCGCGCAGGCCACAATGATGAACCATGCGACGATGTCGGTCAAAAAGCACCCAACTATGACATCCAACCTCGAGGCCTTGTACTGCTTGACGGTGATTCCTTTGTCCACCACCGACGATTGCAGATAGAACTGCATCCAGGGGGCGATGGTTGTACCGATCAGACCGATCGTGAGGTAGATATAATTTTTGTCTTGCCAGATTGATCTGGGAGGCAGCGTGATGGTCGCCTTCAGCGCCTCATGCCAGTCGGGATGGCTGACGATGCCGGCCGCGATATAAGCAAGATAGATGGCGCTGGCGACGAGAAAGAATTTTTCCACAGTCTTGTAGTCGCCTTTGACAACAAGTACCCAAATAACCGCGGCGCAGATCGGCACGCTCAAATACTTTGTGACGTGAAAGAGTTGCATCGAGGCGGCAACTCCGGAGAACTCTGAGACTACGTTGCCGTAGTTGACGACGACCAGCAGAATCATCATCACAAACGTCATGCGCAGACCGAATTCCTCGCGGATGAGATCGCTGAGGCCCTTGCCTGTCACCACTCCCATGCGGGCAGACATCTCCTGCACTACGATCAGCGCCAGCGTCACCGGCAGAATGGTCCATAGCAGCAAGAGGCCGTACTCCGCCCCGGCCTGCGAGTATGTCAATATGCCGCCAGTGTCGTTATCCACATTGGCCGTTATGATTCCTGGCCCCAGCACCGCCAGGAACAGCAGGATACGCACGCGCCATTGCCGCCACCAAAGCTTCATAACCACCCCGCCCTGGCATTTGCCACAGGTTCATGCACCGGCGCGCTACTGAGCTCCTCGCGCAGTGTTTGGTTCGACACACTCTTGATCCACTGATTCATTTCCGCCATGCAGAACTTTCGCCGATCTCTGGGATTAAATATTTGTCCGCAATTGCGCAATCACCTGTTCTGGATAGATCACGCCCGCAATCTTCTTCTCCGCATCCACCACCGGCAGAGCGCGTAGGTTGTACTTATCAAAAAGTTCTGCAACTTTCTTGCCGCTGGCATGTACGTCGCAACTCACAATGTGGTCGTCCGCCAAGCTTGAAAGGCTTCGATCGGGCGGTGCCAGCAAAGCCTTCAAAAGAGGGACCACTCCGCATAGTATCTCCATTTCATCGACCAGAAAAATATGCGTCAGCGTCTCCATATCGTCGCCAAATTCGCGCAGTGCTGTTACCACGTCCCCCGCATAGGCATGTTTCGGCAACGCAATATAGTCGGTGGTCATCTGCCCCGCCGCAGAGTCGCCGGAGAACTCCAGCAGATCCTCGACTTCCTGGCGCTCCTCCGGGTCCATTTCTTCGAGGATCGCCTCCGAGCGCTCGTCCGAGAGCTCCGACAAAAAGTCCGCTGCAGCTGCCGGGTCCATCTCCTCCACGATCCCTGCCACAAGCTCGGTGTCCAGTGTTTCGGTCAGCGACTTCTGCATCTTCGGCTCGACCTCTTCGAGGGCCTCCGCCGCGACGCCTTCGTCCAGCGAGCTGAAAAGTGCCTGCCGCTCTGCTGGTGCAAGGTCCTCCAGAATGTCTGCCAGATCCGACGGATGCATCTTCGACAACTTCTCCTGCTCGATCTTCAAGCGCACGCGGCGTGAGGGATCGCGGTCAATCAAGTCCACAAAGTCCCATGGAATTGCGCTCGTCAGAAATCGTTCCGCGACCCGCTCCACCGTTGCGCTGGGCAAGCCCTTCAACAGCCGACGGATTGCGCCCCGCGTACCAACTTCAACCTCCGCGATGCGCAATTTGAGCTCGCGTCCTTGCACCCTTCCTTGCAAACCGCCGGGGACTGTCTCGGTCTCCTCCACCGGCTCCCACATCAAGTCC
>Ga0316220_1004111_pt1 | contig 11452 bp, 10 predicted proteins | sample TBH18005metaG_FD_203632 | JGI IMG/M metagenome (GOLD analysis project Ga0316220, IMG submission 203632) | Freshwater microbial communities from Trout Bog Lake, Wisconsin, USA - TBH18005 | ecosystem: Environmental > Aquatic > Freshwater > Lake > Hypolimnion/Profundal zone | place: USA: Wisconsin...
GGTTCCCCCGCCCACGCGGGGATAGACCAAAAAGGGGGACACAGCGCCCCCCCTTCTGAGGGGTTCCCCCGCCCACGCGGGGATAGACCCCTGACGGCGAAGAGTGTGCTGGTGTTGATTGTGGTTCCCCCGCCCACGCGGGGATAGACCCGCCGCCTTGCTCAACCAGATCTCCGTGCCCGAGGTTCCCCCGCCCACGCGGGGATAGACCCGGAAAGGTGATCTACCCGCACGACTATGAGCCGGTTCCCCCGCCCACGCGGGGATAGACCCCGATGGAAATCCTTACGAGGTGAGCGAGACATGGTTCCCCCGCCCACGCGGGGATAGACCCTAGCAGGTAGAGAGGGAATCTAGCCATGGAAAGGTTCCCCCGCCCACGCGGGGATAGACCCTGGGAGGCGCGGCTGCTGGTGTTTGCGGCCGTGGTTCCCCCGCCCACGCGGGGATAGACCCATCGCGCCGCCGGCAAGGAGCGCCGTCACAGCGGTTCCCCCGCCCACGCGGGGATAGACCCACCTGGCAGGGCTACGCAGCCGCGATTGCGGTGGTTCCCCCGCCCACGCGGGGATAGACCCATAAGCCAGAATCTGATCCACAAACAAATCCCGGTTCCCCCGCCCACGCGGGGATAGACCCGGCAGCTCGGGCGGGATCTCGGTGACGCGGAGGGTTCCCCCGCCCACGCGGGGATAGACCCCGGCAGAATGGCGGCACGCAGCAGGATGTCAAGGTTCCCCCGCCCACGCGGGGATAGACCCAAATGGGCGTCGAGATGCTCGGGTTGCGCAACGGTTCCCCCGCCCACGCGGGGATAGACCCAAGAAACACGCTCAATAATCTCTTCATGCCTAGGTTCTCCCGCCCACGCGGGGATAGACCCTGGAACCTCGTGACGCCGACGAGCTATATTGCGGTTCCCCCGCCCACGCGGGGATAGACCCTCCATCGTCTGACTTCCCGTCTGAACGCTTGCGGTTCCCCCGCCCACGCGGGGATAGACCCTGGGAGGAGGTTATTGCGTCAGCCCCACTCGCGGTTCCCCCGCCCACGCGGGGATAGACCGCTCCGATGCCGGTGACGGTGCGCTTTTCCTCAGGTTCCCCCGCCCACGCGGGGATAGACCCCTGGACCGCGACGTGCGCGGAGTGCTGCAAGAGGTTCCCCCGCCCACGCGGGGATAGACCCGGAGCGTTGATGGCGACGGCAGCGCGGAAGACGGTTCCCCCGCCCACGCGGGGATAGACCCCTTAGTCCATTCGGACGGAATGAGAGACAAGTGGTTCTCCCGCCCACGCGGGGATAGACCCATTGGGAAGTATTCCCTACCAGAGCGGCGCGAGGTTCCCCCGCCCACGCGGGGATAGACCCCCTGCCATGGTCTGATGACGGATGGCAATTGCGGTTCCCCCGCCCACGCGGGGATAGACCCCACACGGGACAACGGCGTAGTCAACTTCTTGCGGTTCCCCCGCCCACGCGGGGATAGACCCTCCCCGATCTGCTTCTTCACGGCAGAATGGTGTGCGGACTTGGTACCCCTTCATCCGGTGAAGAGGCACCTAACAGATAAGGTTGGGTTGCGAGGCTGACATCCGGGCTTTATCGGCTGGCCCACGGGCCCATAGAACTGGAATTCCAGCGGAGTAATAATGACTTTCCTGCTTTTGAGTCGCTTGATTACCTGAAACGATGTAATTCCCTTAAGGCTGTTGATCCACGGAAGGAGTGCGCAGTCGGTTTGTCTTGGACGTGCAACATGCCAGGGTTCATTAAATCGTCTAAGGCTAGGCCAGCGCTACGGGCTGCCATGATCAGAATCTCGCCCGCACAGCGGGCATCCTCTGCCGCACTGTGGGTTTTGTATGTGATCCCGAATGTGCGAGCAAGACTGGGAAGCTTGTGGTTGGGAAGATGTGGCCACGCAATACGGGCCAAATGGCAGGTGTCGATCCAGGTTTCCACGCGGAGGGGCTTCAATCGATAGCGAGTATTGGCGCCATTAATCGCTGCACGGTCAAAATACGTATGACTAGCCAAAGTGGATTGACTTAGGTGGCACTCAAGTTCAGCCTGAATTTCGAACCAGGTTGGAGAATCAAGAACGTCGGATTGTCGAATGCCGTGGAGCTGAGTATTGAAAGGCGCAAACGAGTCTTCAGGATTCACCAAAGTTTCCCATAGATTGACAAGCCTTCCCATGCTGAAGGTTGCGACGCCAATTTGGCAAATGCTGGACGCACTCTGATTGGCAGTTTCGACATCGACGACTGCAAATTTCATGGAGGTCACCCAGAACGGGCGCGGAGTGAAGACAGCGCAATCACATCTTACCGCAGCAGCAGCGAGAGGCGGGTTGACGGCCAGATGAGGATACTCTGAGTGAACGATTCTGCGTGAGGATGTCCTTGGCCTTCATTGCCAGTGCGGTACCGGCGGCAGAGGTGTGGAGTTCAGCCTTGTGCGGGGGATCCAAGGCGAGTAGACGCAGGACATTTCAAGAATTGAGAAATCCGTGCCAGACTGTCGCGTCGCGGCACCCAGGCCGTTTTAGGGCCGCCGCGAGAGGAAGAACACTAGCCTTTAGGCCCGCCGGGCGAATAAGGGAACGCAGTGAGTCCTGAGACCCTGAGCGTCAACACCTTCCATATACCCCTTTGAGGCATAGACGAGAAGACATCAGACACTCCAGTTCTGATGGAGCTGTCTGCAGGATCAATTCCGGCCCTGGAATCGAGTCAGCCATCCCAAGAGCAAACCGCCGGTCAAAGCAATAGTTATATACGATATAGTACATATCTATCGTCAGCCTGTTGTCGAGTTAGCCAACATCTTTTCGTCTATTTAGCGATGTCAACCTATACTAACTCGAGGAAAACACCCTCTCAAAGGCATTCCTTGTGGGATAACTCGACAGTGGAGGTAGGGAAATCCCTATCCCGCTACGTCTGCGCTGCAAAAACCTCAACCACAAGTTGAGTTCGGAGACGGAGCCGGAATGAAGTATTTTCCAGGCGTGAAAACGGCCAGATTCGGGCCGGCCGGAACCGGGCATCGAGCCAGGCCGGGAGAGGAGAGCCAATGATTTTACCGTTTGCATAGTCTTTCGAGGGCGAGGGCGGGGAGCCGGACGCAAGTGTCTTCCCCCATTTCTATTGAACATAGAGCTGCACGTCGAAAGCGATCATTTTCCTATGGCCCGGCATGATTCAGCAGCAGTTTCGCAGTCGGTCCAGGTCAACTGCGCGGCGATTCATGGCGGGCCGAGCGGCCTTGCGGGCCGCGGGAAGCCCGGCGGCATGAACCAGAACCAATTAATCAACTCATAATCTATTCAATCCCCATATCAGGCAGAAGAGAAGATCAACCCAGATCCTTGAGAGTAGACCAGGCTGACAGCGCTTCCGGTCATGCACCCGGCAACAACTTCATACTCTTGCCATCTGGGGAACGGATTCGCTCCTGTCCTCTCTCCGCAGGGCGTGAGAGAGCAGAGCAGGATCATGCGGCGCTTCCTGGAGTGGGCTTTTCTCCGGCGCGCGCGAGGGGTTTTGGGTTCGGCAGGAGGGAGAAACCATGCGAGTCTGTCTTCTCTGCACACGGAGAGATCGCAGGGAGGGATCATGCTGCCCATGGAGTGAGCTTTAGCCTGGCGCGCGCGCGAAGGGTTTTGGGTTGGGCAGGAGGGAGAACCCTGGTCATTCATCTTGATGACGGATTCGCGTGTCTTCTTGACCCTGGTCAGGATCTTCTCGTATTCGATTTCGAGTTCTGTATTTCCCTGGGCCTGGCTTCCGACTTTCTGACGGAAGGTATGGTACTCACGTGAGTAGGGAGCGACGTCGGCCAGGATGGACATCTTGTGGATGTCTGGGTAGTCTTCTGGATTTACATCCTTCAACTCGGGATGGAGAGCTTCGTATCCTTTGCCGGGGAGTCGGGCATATCCTTCGTCGATCTTGATGAAGGGATCGCCTTCATGGAAGTTGGTGTAGTAGTCGTCACCTGGTAGCCATGAAGCAGCCTGGTTGGGGATCTCGTTGGCCTGTGGGGAGAAGGTTTCGTGTTGTACGAATCTTCGGAATGGTTCTGTATATCCGAACATCTCGTTGAATCCGGGAGAGGGGCCCACTCCGGCGCCGAGTTCCTTTTCGTAGTAGCGGCGGGAGAAGTTGTCCAGTTGGCGTGATCCCTGGTAGTCGACTTCTTTACCAAGGGTATTGGTGCTGGAGCTTTGGTGGCGGACCTGTCTGCGCGCATGATCATCGTGGAGTTCAAATCAGCGCGGCCCGGCATTTGTTTGACAGGACGTGTTCATCGGGAGTAATGTGTATATGAGTATTACTATTAGAAACCAGGAAGGCTTCTTCCAGGTCTACCGTCAGGTATGGGTCCGGCGGTTCGGCCTATTTATCCAGAAGTGCCGTAAGCAGTCTGGCCACTCGCCAGAGAAAGTTGCCAGCATGGCCGGAATGATGACCTCTGCATGGCTGGCGGCCGAGGCCGGTTGGGTTCCAGCGACTTCAGTGCAGCTGCGTTCGATGGCCGGCGCCCTTGGGCTCAGCAATTTACAGCTGGAAGCGGCGCTTCAGCTCTGCCGGGAAGCCTGGCAGGCCTGATCCAAACCAGCTCTAGCACGGCTTAGAATCTGCCGCGGCACTGGCGGTCAGTACTCATAGCCGCATAGACTCATCTCTAGAGAGAGGAGGTGAGTCAGATCAAGAAGAAGGAAGGAACAGGGATAAAACGCGTGAACATCAACGTCGAAGTTGACTTGCACAACGCCTTCAAGGCCGCCACCGCGGCGCAGGGCGTCGATATGACAACCGTACTGATGGAGTACATCCAGAACTACGTCACCAAGTATGGATACGCTACACCGAAGCCGAAGAGCAGGCGCGCATGAAGCGCGCTGCGCTCTACATGAGAGTCTCCACTGTCGATCAGCATCCGGAGACACAGCTGATCGATCTCAGGCAAATGGCTGGCCAGCGCGGCTACGAGATCGTCCACGAGTACACTGACAGGATCTCCGGCGCCAAGGCCAAGCGGCCCGGGCTCGATGCCATGATGGTCGGCGCCCGCCGCGGCCAGTTCGACATCGTCCTGGTCTGGGCGTCGGACCGGATCGCCCGGTCAGTGAAGCACTTCCTCGAGGTCCTCGACGAGTTGAGTCGGCTGAACATCGAATACATCTCGTTCAGGGAAAACATCGACACCGGCGGTCCGCTGGGCAGGGCCATCGTGGTCATCATCGGCGCCGTCGCCGAACTCGAACGCAACCTTATTATCGAAAGAGTGCGGGCCGGCATGCGGCGTGCCCGCCTGGAAGGCCAGCATATCGGCCGCAATCCGCTGGTACTGGACAATGCCGCCATCCAGCGCGACCGCAACCAGGGGCAAAGCCTGCGCCAGATCGCCAAAGGGCACCGCATCTCCACGGCCACCGTGCAACGAGTCCTGCGAAAGAATCCGGCAAAGGCAGCCTGAACCTGGTCAAATCGCCCTGTGACATAAGGGGTCAGAAAACCCACCTGCTAAACCCAACGAAACAAACGGCCGGATCTGCCCGATCCGGCCGTGTCAAAAGGTATGGGTTCTCAGACAGAGAGAACTTGTAGGTTAACCAGAGGCAAGCGAAACTCACCCTGTGCTTGCCTTGACTTCAATCCGCAATTGGGCCAGCTATAAGAAATTCTTCCCAGCTAATGCTTCGGATTCCATGGCGACGAGCATTCTCTTCATCGCCAGGAGCAGTGATTACCAGCGGTGTAAACGCCGGATACCGGCGGCAGAACTCGGCGAGTCCGCGAAGATCCTGGCCGCTGAACCTTCCGGTCTTGACTTCAATGGCCCAATTCCCCCAACTCCCTTCAAGCACGGCGTCGACCTCCAGCGGTTCTTCGCGCCAATAGGTGACGCGCTGGCCTTGGTTGATTCCGAATGCCAGACACGCGTTTTCCACCCAGTTCCCAAAACGTCCCGGTTCCTGCGTGGGATCGGGTGCACCATCGGGATGCATAGCTGAAAGAAGGCCATTGTTGAGCGTCACGAGCTTTGGCGGAGATGCGCGGCGTCTCGAAACCTCAGCGGAGTACTTTTCTAGCGGCGCGATGAGATAGGCGTCCTCGAGAAGTGCCAGATAGTGCGCTACCGTTTCAAGAGCACCCTTGTCCTGCAACTGACCCTGGATTTTCTGAAGCGACACAATCCTTGCCGGAGAGCCAACAGCAACTGCAAAGACCTGCCGCAGTAAGGCCGGGCGACGAACGGCGCCAAGCGCAAGCACGTCGCGGCCAATTGCAGGTTCAATGATCGCGTCACGCAGATATGCGCGCCACCGGGCGGGATTCTTCTCAAATTCCACTGCGCCAGGATACGAACCAAAGCGGACAGTGCTCAGCGCTGCCTCTTCGGGAGAGAGGTGAAAGGTCTCGACTAGAGAAGCAGCGGGCCAATGACACAACGTGAGCCGCTCAAATCGCCCGGCTAGGCTCTCACGCGATCCAGTCGCCACATGCAGTGCGGAGGAACCTGTCGCGACAACCTGAAGAGGAGTTCGCTTGCGACGCAGGCGATCCCAGTTTCCTTTGAGCTTCGCGGCCCAATCTGCATAGCGATGGATCTCATCCAGAAACAAGACGGCATTGCCGTGCTTTGCCCGCGCCTCTGCATCAGCCCAGCACCTTTCCCAAAAGCCGGGGAGCGCGGCACTCGGATCATCGCCTGCGGCATAGACCGCCTGATCGCCAAACTGTGCGGCAAGATCCAGAAGCAGTGTGGTCTTGCCAACTTGCCGCGGTCCGGTCAGGATCTGAATCCTCCCGGGAGCAGCTTCATGGAGCCGTTCCATCAATACTTGGCGGCAGTATTTGTAGCTATTCTCAAGTTCCGGCATACTCGATTAATTATTCGACTGTGCCAGTAAGAAGTCAAGGCAAGCACAGGGGGAGTCGTCGCTTGCCTCTGGTTCACCTACAAGTTCTCTTTGTCTGAGATCCCATACCTTTTGACACGGCCGGATCTGCCCGATCCGGCCGTGTCAAAAGGTATCCATTGATCCTTGGATGCATTGTCTGCTTTAGAACATAACTTTCCCGCTCGGAAACCATAACCTTCCGGGGAGCGCTGTTTGCGGGGGTAGCTAGGGGGGGGCAGTTTTCATGGGGGACAAAGCAGCAATAAAGTTGTAGTATTGTGCAATGGCTCAGTCTCACAGAGAGGCGTCGCGGCGGCTCTTCGATCTCGCCGAGCAACAGCAAGGCTTCTTCACCGCGAAGCAGGCCAAGGCGGCCGGATTTGCCGAAAATACGCATCCCTACCACGTTCAGGCCGGGAACTGGATCCGGGAACACCGCGGCATCTACCGTCTGGCGCTGTTCCCGGCGCCGGATCGGCCCGATCTTGTACTTTGGTCGCTCTGGTCGCGAAACCGGAAGGAAGAGATCAATGGTGTCTATAGTCATCAAACAGCGCTGAGCCTCTATGAACTGTCAGACCTGAACCCGGCCAAGCTCCATATGACCGTTCCGACGAACTTTCGGCGTAACTGCGAAATCCCTGGCATTGTCGTGCTCCATTATCGCGACCTTCTCAAGAGCGAAATACAAGCCGGAACTGGCTACAAATACACCCGGCCGCTGCGAACGATTCTTGACCTGATAGAGGCCGGCACGGTCGAGCGGACGTTTATACGTCAGGCGCTGCGACAGGCCGTTGACCGCGGTCTGATCACGCGCCACCAACTTCGGAACGCACAACTGAGTGAGACGGCGCGCAAGATGGTCGAAGATGCACTGCGGCGGGCTGCATAATGGCGATTCCGAGAGCTTATGCGACAGCGGGAGCCTTCCGCAGAGCCCTGGAAGGACGCCTGAAAACTGTCTCGCAAGCGGAACAGTTCGACCTCAATCGCCTAAGGCGCCAGGTCTCCTTCGACCGACTGCTGGCGAGGCTATTTCGAGGTGATGCCGAACCGTGGGTATTGAAGGGTGGCTATGCGTTGGAGCTTCGTTTCAAGTCCGCTCGTTCCACGATCGATATCGACCTGACGGTGCAGCGGGTCATTGGCACAGCGCAAGGGGGAGATGCAGCCCGAGCAATACGGGAGATGTTGCAGGCAAAGGCCGATGTCTCCCTCGGTGACTGGTTCGAGTACTCGATTGGACCACCAATGATGGATCTGGCCGCTGCCCCTTACGGCGGTGCTCGCTATTCGGTGGAAACACGCATGGATGGAAGGGTATTCGCCAGGTTTCATCTCGACGCCGGTGTCGGTGATGTGGTGATTCAGCCTCTCGAAACCATCGAGTGCCGTGACTGGCTCGGGTTTGCAGGACTCGAGAGTCCGCATGTAAGGATGATTTCTCGGGAACAGCAATTTGCCGAGAAGATTCACGCATATTCGCTTCCGCGAAGCTCTCCGAATAGCCGGGTGAAGGACTTGGTGGATTTGGCGCTCCTCATCGGAGATGCCCAACTGGACAGGCGGAAGGTGTTCAACGCATTGCATCTTACCTTTGAGCGGAGGCGGACGCACAGTTTGCCGACGAGCTTGAGTGCGCCGCCAAAGGAATGGCAGATGCCGTTTCGGGCGCTCGCTGAAGAATGTGGGATGCAGGCAGACATGGCTGCGTGCTTCGAGAGCGTGCGAGAATTCCTCGAAAGAGTCCTGCATAGCGGCATGGAGCAGTGAACCGGAGATGGCCAGCAGAAATCTAGAATCGGTTCCATTCGAGCGGCGTTACGAGGAGAACCAGCTGCTGCTGGAAGAGAATGCTATGCTGCGTCGTGTTCTTGCCGCTCACGGCATCCCTGTTCCAGCGCTCACACCAGATGATTCACATCCGGTTCAAACGAATACGCCCGCGGCAGTGGAGAACAAGGAGGAACGCGCTCGCAAACGGATCGCGCTCTTCCGGAGCCTGTTTCGCGGGAGAGAAGATGTCTATGCGCGGCGCTGGGAGAATTCCGACGGCCGGTCAGGATACTCGCCAGCGGCGCTGAAGGATTGGAAAGCAATCAATTCAAGCAGGCTGGAGGATCGGAAGAAGGTCGATCGGAATACGCGGAAAGCCCTCCCATTGAGCGACGTGGTTATTGAGAATCATCTCCTCGGAAAAGAGACTATTGGCATTTACCCTCTACTTCCGGACGAGACCTGTTGGTTTCTCGCCGTGGATTTCGATAAGAAAACATGGACTGATGACTCCCGCGCATTTCTCGATACATGCCAGGAGTTGAACGTGCCAGCGGCCTTGGAACGCTCGCGGTCTGGAAATGGCGGCCATATTTGGATCTTCTTTGAACATGCAATTCCGGCAAAAACCGCACGCAAACTCGGATGCGTGGTTCTGACACGGACTATGGAACGCCGGCATCAACTAGGCCTCGACTCCTATGACCGCTTCTTCCCAAACCAGGACACGATGCCCAAAGGCGGGTTCGGAAACCTGATTGCACTTCCCTTGCAGTTTGCACCGCGCAGGTCGGACAACAGTGTTTTCATCGATGCCAGCCTCCGTCCGTATCCGGACCAGTGGGGGTTTCTTTCTACGATTCGACGGATGTCTACCACAGCCGCGGAATATGTCATCGCGGATGCCCAACGCAGTGGCGATCTGATCGGGGTTCGCATCAGTATGGCCGATGACGAAGATGCACCAGATCCGTGGACACTGCCACCTTCGCGAAAGCGGATGGACCGGCCGATTGAGGGGCCACTGCCTGAAAGCGCGCAGATCGTCCGGGCGAATCTCCTTTACATAGAAAAGCAAGGCCTGCCGCCGGCAATGCTGAATCGTCTGCTTAGGCTGGCCGCGTTCCAGAACCCTGAATTCTACAAAGCGCAGTCGATGCGGCTTCCAACATACGCCAAGCCGCGAGTGATCGCATGCGGCCAGGATTTTCCCCAGCACATCGCTTTGCCGCGCGGATGTCTGACGGATGTATTGGCCCTTCTGCAGACACACGGGATCCGTCCGGAAGTTCAGGACGAACGGTTCGCAGGCACGCCGATCGCAGCGGAATTCGATGGTCAGCTTCGGCCTGTTCAAGAGGAGGCTGTTGCAGGGATCGGCAGCCACGACGAAGGAATTCTCTGCGCACCAACGGCGTTTGGGAAAACGGCTGTGGCGGCATGGCTGATCGCAAAGCGCAAGGTCAATACTTTGATTCTGGTTCATCGGCAACAACTACTCGATCAATGGCAGGAACGGCTGGCGATGTTCCTGAATATGCCCGCAGTCTCGATTGGGCATATCGGTGGCGGGAAGATGAATCGGACAGCGCGTATCGATGTCGCGGTCATTCAGAGCCTCTATCAGAAAGAAACAGTAAAGGACTTTGTTGCTGAATACGGGCAAGTCATCGTCGATGAATGCCACCACATCTCTGCGTTTACGTTTGAGCAGGTGATGAAGCAGGTGAAGGCAAAATATGTCGTCGGCCTGACCGCTACCCCGACGAGAAAGGATGGACACCATCCAATTATCTATATGCAGTGTGGCCCTGTCCGGTTCAGCATGAGCGCCAAGGCAATGGCGGAAATGAACCCTTTCGAACATAGGGTGGTTCCCCGTCACACGGATTTCCAGATGCCGCTCGATCTCACCGAAATGACGATTCAGGATGTCTACGGCGCGCTGTCAAATGATGCGTTGCGCAGTGCAATGATCGCCGACGATATCGTATGTGCCATCGAGTCGGGGCGTTCGCCTCTGCTCCTGACTGGCAGGACAGAGCATCTGCAGTATTTCGCAACTAGACTCAGTGGCGCCGCCCAACACGTTTTTGTATTGAAGGGCGGCATGGGTAAGAAGCAGCGCCGGCTGACCGCGGAGGCAATGGCGGCTGTGCCAGACAACGAATCGCGAGTGATTCTGGCCACGGGAAGTTACATTGGGGAAGGGTTCGACGATGCGCGTTTGGACACACTGTTCCTTGCCATGCCGATTTCCTGGAAGGGAACTTTGCAGCAATATGCTGGCCGCCTTCATCGTCTCCACGACAACAAGCGTGTCGTGCAAGTCTATGATTACGTAGACAACGGTGTCCCGATGCTGGCAAGAATGTACGAGCGCAGATTGAGGGGCTACAGCGCAATCGGGTACGCAATCGAGCTGGCGACTGATCGGGTGTCTTTTCTTTAATTCTCGGACCCGTAACCAAACCGCTTCCCCTACCCTTACGGCTTCAAATCTATCCCGTAAGTTGAATGTGTATCTGTGCGAATTTGCACCCATACATGTAGCGCACAGAGGCAGCCGAACAAGTCAGATGTGGGTTTCAGACAGGAGTTGGAAGCTTTGCCAGTGGATCTTTGCCCATGCGGAAGAGCCGCTGCATTCGGGAACATTGCCAGCTCCGTGAGTCGAGAGGGTCTGTCCGAAAACCCATACCTTTTGACACGGCCGGATCGGGCAGATCCGGTCGTTTGTTTCGTTGGGTTTAG
>Ga0316220_1004116_pt1 | contig 11447 bp, 10 predicted proteins | sample TBH18005metaG_FD_203632 | JGI IMG/M metagenome (GOLD analysis project Ga0316220, IMG submission 203632) | Freshwater microbial communities from Trout Bog Lake, Wisconsin, USA - TBH18005 | ecosystem: Environmental > Aquatic > Freshwater > Lake > Hypolimnion/Profundal zone | place: USA: Wisconsin...
AATCTTGCACAAAGATCTTCCACCACTCCTCGTCCCGCACCGTCCCGAACATAAATAGAAGCCGTCGGAGTGCGGCCCGAGCTGAGGCACCATTCGATGCAACCATCGCTTTGCTTTTCCAATGTGCAAATGGCACTATGGCGGAGGGAGGCAGCGGTGCGTACTCGCTGCACTGCTCGTTCTGCAGCTTCAATTCGACCGCCGGTCGAGTTCGCCCGCGCGATGCATATGCCTGAAGCTGCTCAACACAATTGAGTGCTTGCGCCGAAATCAGACGCACTCCGTCCGCGTACCCGAAGAAAAGCTCGCTGAACAGTCCCTGACGCAGCAGCGGTTCGGCCCCGAGTTGATCAACCAGCCCCATAACAGATGTGCATTCCGTGCCACCGGTAATACTAAAAGCGATGTGCGCCGACATCTGCCGCATTGTCAAACGCCTCTCGTAGGACGTAAGTAAGCGATACATCCAGGAAACGCGATGCTTGAGTTCGGGAGCGCCATTGATGGTGGCAATGTTGTTTCTGATCGGGCAGCTTTGCTTCGCAATACAGCCTTGGCAGGATTCCCAGGCCGCGTGCGTGGCCATTTTTTCCAAAACCCGCACCGCCATTTCGACGTTATCAACCTTGCTCAGATTGGCAACAAAAATTGCTTTTTCGAATCCGTCGATACGGTGCCTTTCGTCGTCCAATACAGCACTTATGGGACGGTCTAGCAATTCAAGAATATGTTCTTCGAGTCCAACCCTTAGATCTTTCAGGGTGTTTAGCAATGGGCCTGTGTTAGTAACAATCAGCCAGCTGCCAGAGCCGGTTTTAAGTGCATCATTAAAACGTGCAATTCTTTCTTTTGGCTGATGCTCGCTCATATCCTTCAGGATAGATATCGGTCTTCCATTAAATGTCTCAGTTTCTATGGGCTTTGGTGCTGCAGAAAGTGTCTGATCGACACCCAAGCCCTTCAGTCTCTTCAGCACATCCAATGCGATCGTCGATTTACCATCACCGGCGTGGCCGGACAGAACGATAATCACCTCACCATCGGCTTTCAGACGTTGGTAGATGTCATCGACGATGGGTGATGCCTCATAGATGCTTCCGAAGTACGCGTTGGTAGCTTGGTATTCGGCCAATGCATTGGCATTTCCGGCACTTACGTTGTGCAGGGTATTAAGATACGTGACAAACGGATTGCTCAGAGCTGTTCGTACGGCCTCAGCACGAGACAGGGGCAGCGTTTCGGTATCAACCGTGGCAACGAATTCAGAAACGGTAACGTTGATTTCTGGCGCGGGAGGATCAACGACAGTTATTGCTTGATCTAGTGCCTTGAGCATGGCACGTGCCGATTCATATCGAGCCCCTTCGTCGGAGTAGGCGTTTTCCAGCCAGGTGACAAGACGCCCAGGTTGTATATCGTCCGCAGTCGACCCACTTAATTTTGTCGGGCCGCACAGCCATTCATGGAGGGTATGGCCGAGTGCGAACAAATCACCTTGTGCGCAAGCATTCATCTCGCTTCGGGAGACAATAGTGGGGTCCACGTATCCCGGCGTTCCTCGCAATGTGACGACTCCCGCAGGCGATGCGCTTCCGAAATCAATCAACCCGACAGCTTTGCTAACTCTATCGATCAAAACATTGTTAGGGTTTATGTCGTTGTGGATGATTTCACGCTGCTGCTCTCCCGGCTCGTGAAGTCGACACAAAGCTTCCAACAAGACCCTAGCCACATTGGTGAACAATTCAATGTCAGGTCTTTCGCCTCTATTGATGAGATCACGAACTGGTGTTCCCGGCACCAAATCGACTGCGAGGCACCAACGGTGTCCTTCCACTTCGGAAAAGTGGCGTACACGTGGAAACAAGATTGGCAAGTGCAGTTTGTCGACTGCCCTCAAGGTGTCACGTTCCTGAAGCGCATGCTCACGCGCTACGTTTGCTTTGAAAACCTTGTGGATGAATAGCTCTCCGTGATTGTCCACTTGGTAAACCTCAGCGGTCGCACCTTCTGAAATTTTTCGACGGTCCGTGTATGACGTCTCCTCCTTGATGTCCACAACCGATGCGGGCATAGTCACCGCCTTGGGCTCTAGCATCTCGGTAAGAATTGTTGCCACCAACGCAGCGGATGGCCTCACCTGAGGGTTTTCAGCCAGCATATCGATCAATAGAGTGACCAATTTGTCCTGAACATCCGCTCCAGCATTAGTATCTTGCAAGCTACCGGCAATCAGGCCTGCCGTGTCGGCCCTGGAGCTCGGCTCAATGCCGCTAATAGCCAGGCACAGAACGGCTCCTAATGAATAGACGTCTGAAGAGAAATCCGACCTGCCAAGGAAGACCTCGGGCGCCGTAAAGCTAACGGTTAGACGAGCGTCGCCGCCTGACCCCAACCCAAACCCTAACACTGTCAGCTCGGAGTTGGGGTCGTAAGCCAAATCGAAATCAGTCAACTGCGCATGTCCATCTGAACATACCAATATGCTCTTGGGCTGTACGTTGCGGTGTATCAGAGCTGCATCTGAGTTATGAATGAAATCGAGCGCTTGCGCAACGTCGCGCGCTATCTGAGCCGCACGGCGCCAGTCAAGTCGCACATGTTCGGCAAGCAAACTACTGAGCGTTTGGGTTTCCGTCCAATCCGACACCTCCACAATGAGATTGCGCTCATTTGGGTGCGATTGCACCCCCTTAATTCCCGGATGGTATGGAAGACGGCTGACAGCTTTCAAGCTGCGAACTTGTTTTTCACCAATAGTTGGATCCGAGTTCAACTTTCCGAACACACGCAAACGGTAGAGGCGGTTGTCTATGTTCGGGTTGCGTTCCGCAACATAGGTAATATAAGAATCAGTTGACTCTTTATCTTCCCGGATGCGGTAACCGGGAATCTGATCAGCATAGTCGACGGTTTGCGATTGCCGATCGTGATCGAGCTGTTCGATAAGTCTTCTAAACTGAAAGTCCGTAAGTGTTCGCTCAGCACCTTTGGGGTCGGTGTGCAAGCGCAGTTTCATGTAGCGGCATAATTCTTCCATTCCATCGAAGGTGAAGGTGCCTAGACCTAGCACTGCCTGATTTGCTGGTGTGGCACCATCCACCTTGGCCTGGTCGCTAGTAAGTGTGACTACAGACTGCACAAATGGCAGCATTGCTTCATGGACACCGCTCAACACATGTTGAATATAACTTTTTAGAACTTTACATTTTCGATAGTTAACAATGTGCGGGCTATCTATCAACCCGATTCCTCGCCTCCACTTCGATTCGTTAATAACGATTTGCCCTGCCCAGTCTTTGAGTTCAATGATCGCAATGAATGTCCGCGTGACCACGATTGCGTCACATTCGACATATGCCTCTTTTGCACGATCAAACAATTCATAGTTTGGAAATACAACAATATCTGTGGTAGTTGGTAGTGCGCCCGAAAGGTACTCAAACACCTTTCGTTCAGACTCGTACTCGGTATGGTCGAAATTCTTAATCAATCAAATACTCCACACTTTTACTTGGCGAATTGCCGGGGTTGCATTCAGAATCACTCAAAATCCTTGCTCAACGCGAGCATTTTTGACAACGTTAGTCTGAATCATTGCAATAATTAAAGTTTACGCATTCAATACTTCAACCGTCGGCATTCGGAAATAGCGATCCACTTTTGCTACAACGCAAAATGAAATTCGCTTCGATACTGCACTGTAGGCCCTTCCAAGAAGAATACGCACAGATTTTTGATACTGAATTGCTCTATCACCAAGTCGAAGCATGTACAAGGACAAAGTGCCAAATTCAAACATATCTCGCTGCAGCCTCCAAAAATCCCTTCTGAACCTTGGTCCGAAGTGCCGCTGGCGCCATTACCTGCACATCTGCACCAAAGCGCATGATGTCTCCGACTAACTCGCGGTCATCCGCATAGGGAAAGGACAGCAGATAGCTGCCATCCGCTTCAAATGATGTCTCTTGCAATGGGTGCCAGGTCTCACCGGCCACCCAGCGTGCTCGCTCCGGCGTGAAGCGCAGTTTGGCCCAAGCTTGGGCGGCGCCATTGAAGATGCCGTATCCCGTGCCCAAAGCCTGGTCTATGTTCTTGGCTGAGACTTCTTTGGCCGGGACTTCCAACACTTCGAGTTTGCTGATGGCATCGATGCTGAAATTTCGCACATCATCGCGCAGGTGACACCAGGCGTCGAGATACCAGTTGTCTCGATAGTGCACTAGGCGCTGCGGTGATAGTTCGCGCTCGGTGGTGATGCCGTTCTGACGATTGAAATGCCAGACCCTGAGTCGCTTGCGCGCCATGGTAGCAGCGGCCACGATCTCGAACGATTTGGCCATTACTACTCGCTTGCCGGCGTGCACGATACGGATGCGCTTGGCCACGTCCTGGCTGGCCAGGCCATGTTTGTCCATGAGTTGGGCCAGTCGGCTTTGCAGGGGCTTAAGCTTATTACCCAAGAGACCAGGCTCCAGTTGCTCCAGCAGTTGCTGGATGGTGACCAAAGCGAGGATTTCTTCCTGGCTAAACCACAGGCCGGGCAGTTCGCTCTCGGCGTGGCCGGGCTCAAGGGTGTAGCCACCCAGGTCGCGGTCAAAGCGGATGGGCACGTGGAGTTGGTCGCGCAGTTTGGCAATGTCGCGCTTGAGCGTGGCGCGGGAGACTTCCTGCTTTACCATGAGATCATCCGCAGAGACAGCGGTGCGGCTGCTCAATAGGTTCTTGTAACGGTACAGGCGGACGACTTCACTCATGCTTGATCCCTTGATTGGCTCATATTTAAGCCGATTCGCGTCAGTGGGCTGACACTTTTGTATGTGTGAATCATGCCCCATTAAGGTGGCCATTTAGGAAAACTCGGACCACCTTATTTGCAACTGGCCTCAGAGCCCCTCGTCCTTGCGTTTGCGACCACGGCCCTCTTCCAGCTTTTTGCGCAGAAATGCCGGGATTTCAGCATCGGTCTGATCGGCAGAGAAGCGAACTTCCGAGCGCTCAGTCAGGCGTTTTGACATGCGCATGGTGTTAAAGCGCACCTCCTTTGACAGCATTTCCGGGTCGCGTTCGGCCAGTTCACGCAAACGGGCCAGTTTGCCCTTAAGCCAGGGGTGTTGCCCGAAACGCTGCTCCAGGTCCTTCAATATGGCCCGGGCCGCACTTCGGTCGCCACTTTGCACCAGAGTGCGCAGGACTTGGCTGGCCTGGGCAAACTCCAGCTCCTGCAGGCGGTCCTGCACGGAGACATCCGCTTGCGATGCACCAAATTCGGCCTCGTCCACCACCGGCAGGCTGAGCATGGGGGCATGTGCAACGATGGCTTGCGCGTCCAGCGTCTGGGCCTGCAGAGTCGCGGCTAGCAGGTCGCGAGTTGATCCCGCAGCACTGGGGCTCAGATGCAGGCGCAGCATGATCCAGGTTTCTGACCCCCAAGCCAAATCACTCAGCCGGTAACTGCCATCCGGGTTGGTCTGGACGATGCCAACGCGTTCAATAATCACACCGGGAGCCGGGATGACGTTGAGGTCCAGTTTGCGCAGGCACAGGGCTTGCAAGAGCTGTAACTCCTCGTCAAAACTGTCAAAGAGGTCGTCCGCTGTCTGCCCGTAATACTGCTGGCCCCCGCCGGCGCGTGCCATGGCAATCATCAATTCTTCATTGAAGCCGCGTCCCAGGCCGACAGTAGTAGTGCTGACGCCGCTGCCCAGCAGCCTGGCGCAATTCTTCTCAATTTCTGAAACCTCGCACAAGCCACGGTTGGCCTGGCCGTCAGACAGAAGGATCACGCGCGAGATGGTCGAGTCCATGCCGCCCTCCAATTGTTTGCCACCCTCCTCCCAGCCAGCAAATAGGTCCGTGCAGCCGCCGCTTTCGACATTGGCTATGGCCATGCGTACAGCTTCCGGTGAGTTCACACATGTCAGTGGCATCAGGACGTTGACCTGGTCGTCGTACACCACAACCGCCAATTGGTCTCCAGATGTCATGCAGTTGGCAATATGGGTGACGCACCGCATAGCCTCCGTCAGTGGCTCACCGCTCATGCTGCCGGAACGGTCCACCACCAGGGCCAGACGCTTGGCTCTGATCGTGGCCTTGGCACTTTCGGATTGGTCGGGCGCTTGGACTCGGACAAGCACCTCTAGCACGCCGCCTTGGGCAGAAATGACAGGCTTGAGCGGGGACAGAACAATGGTGGGATGGGTCATGGCGTTTCCTCTTCGCGGGTGGCAGAAGTGATGTCTTGCTGCTGTGGTGCAGGACATCGTGAGGAAAGTAGTTTGGGCTCACTGGAGGCCAAGGCATGGACCTGAAAGCCTGTGCTTAAAGTCAGGTCCTGCGGCTTGCGGGTTGGCCCTTCAGGGTCATGTGGTGAGCCTGGGGGTTTGTAGATTCGCTCGAAAGGACAGCAGGATCAAAACCGAGTCATCAGAATGGCTCCCCACTACTTGCCCAACCTGCATGCAGAAATTCGATATTCACCACTGCCGATTACCGAATACAAGGCCGGCCCAAAAGGAGCTGAGTACGGTCCCGCCATATCGTCCATGTTGACTACGGCAGGTGCTTGGAATCTTGCCTATCTGTCACACGACTTTGAGCGCACCATGTTGCATGGTGTCCCCTAATTCACTGTCAATGTGAGGCGCACGACCCAAATGAAGCTGGATGGATCCAGTCTGGACATGGCAATGAATCCTATTTCGGACGTCGTGGAGTCGCTACTGCAATTGCCCGCTCCGCGCTTCGTCTACCTGATATCGAGGCACCCATTGTTGGTCAAGCTACCGATTTACCTTGCCTATGGGTATGCGTGGCTCAAGACCACCGAAGAGCGCAGTTTCTCGTGCCAAGTGGACGCGTACTAACCAGACGAAATCTCGGACCTCTCAATGGCGCTTGCAGAGTTGGACAAAATCCGTTGAGGGTCAGTCCTACTCCTTAACAAGCGCAATTAGACGCGTGAGTGCCTCCAGAGCAGAATGAGCCGCAGCCTGTGCCGAGTTGAAATCAACCGTCAGCGGAGACAGCTTGGGGACATCAATCGCTATTGCAATTGACTTGCCGGCTGGTAATAGGGACATATCGCTGTCAAGGCGGTCTGCGTAGCTTTGCTTAATTGTTTCAAAGTCGAGATTGGACCCAGAAATGAACAGCTTGACGCTGCCCGAAGTGACTTGGTGACAAAGTGACATACCTTGGCGTAATTTGGGCGGCATGAACATTACCCAGGTACTGCCTGCCGGGCGTGGTTTGGACTGTTGAACACAAAGCCCCGGAAAGTTCACGTTCGCATATTGACAGTACGACTCTACGAACTTGGTCATCGCCTCGCTGTACGCGGACTGATATCCACGCCTGTTTTGTTCAATCGCCTCCTGAACCAGCTTCGCCTTGTACTGGTAGCGCGGGTCTCGAAATCGGCGGGACGTGAAGTAGGCCAACAACTCCTCGTACGACACCTCAGAATCGTAGGATTCAGTGTGTTTGGCGGAGTGAAGGTAGCGCTGCGGGGCAATCACACAGGTCTTGAATGCTTCCCAGTAGCCACTTTGAATGCCCTTCAGCCCACGTAGCCCGTAGCGCTTTCCTTGGTCCGGTTGTGGAGGAGCATCGATCTTGTTTTCAATCAACACGGCAATGCGCTGACCCTGTAATGAGGTGTAGATGAAAACAATATCAGATTCACCGTGTTCGCTATCTACTACCGAATGCCAAGCTCCAATGTCTTCGTGAAACATTGGCTCGCCCGACACTCTGGCGGCCACCCACTCGCGGAACTCGTCGCTTACGGACAACTCTTCTAGTACAACCAAGTCAATATCGCGTTCAGCAACAGATGCAATAAATCTCATGTCCAGCAATTGGAACTCCCCTATTTTTTGTGTCTACGTAAGTAGCCCATCGCCGGTGGACTTTAGCCCACACTCACAAAGTTTCCGTTGTCCAGCGTTGGCTCGCCATCCCATCGGTAGGCCACCAACGGACCGTCCTTGGCCGCGCTGTAGTCCACACATGCAGCTGTTGAGGTCTGCATGGCCGGCACGCCCGTCATCCAGTAGTGGCCAAAAAACACTGGCTTGGCGTTGTCGTATGCAGTACGTGAATCGGTGGCAAGCGGGGTGACTGGCAGCCGTGCCCGTATGTCATCCGGCATCAGTGCCAAATCCCGGTAGGAATTGGCGTGTGTGTCCCACCAGCGGATCCGCACGTTGTGGCGCACATGCTCATCTTTATCCAGAAATGAATGTCCGTCCGGCAGTTGCACTTCGAGGCCCTTGGTCAGGCCTTCCACTGTCAAGAACTCCATCAGCCCGGAGCGGCTGGCCGCAACCATGACGTCTGGCGTGAGCTGATTGTGGGCTGTAAGACGTGGGCCAAGCTTCTTCATGTAGCCGTCATGCCAGCACGCATGAACGACGCGAACATATGGCAGGTCAAGCCATAAGGGCAAGGTCATGAACCAATCGATGATTTCCCTGTGCAGCTGCGGTTTGTCTTCCACCTCGCTGAGAAAGGCTGCGTGCTGCTTGCGGTTGGTTTCGCCCTTGGACCCAGTTCGCAGCCGCAAATGCTCCCCACCTCGCAGGGGGTCGGGGGTATGCCACGCAATGGCATTGAACTCATGGTTACCCATCACCGCCTGGGCGCTTCCGGCATCCACCATGCGACGCGCTGTCATCACGCTGTCCACCTGACGCGGCCCCCGGTCAATGAAATCGCCGACAAAGATGGCCGTCCTCTGCGGGTGTCTAAACGCCCCTTGTGACTGTCGGTATCCCAACTCACCGAGCAAAGCGTGCAACTTGTCAGCCTGCCCATGGATGTCACCAATTACGTCATATGCCATTTATATCCTCCCATCCGTATTTAGTTTCACAATGCCACTATCTTAAGTGATATATTTGCTTTATGCAACTATTGCGGTTTTCTCAATGACAACGCCTGCTCTTTTTCCATTGGTCGTCGTAGATGTCGCCCTTTTCAGCGTGGACGACCATGGGCTGCGTGTGCTCCTGATCAAGCGTGCGATGGAACCTCTGCAGGGTTATTGGGCACTGCCTGGCGGTGTGCTAAAGCCAGACCTGGATGCTGACCTGGAAGCAGCTGCCCGAAGAGTGCTGCGCAACAAGGTCAGCGTGGATATTCCGCATCTTGAAGAAATCCGCACCTTCAGCGGGGCGGCTCGTGATCCCCGCGGCTGGTCGATTGCAGTGCTGTTTTGTGCACTGCTCCCACGGGATCAGGTCCAAGCCGTGATTCGGAATAAGGTGGAGGCGGTGGAATGGGCAGATGCTGGAAAACCAGGTCACAACTTGGGCTTCGACCATACGGCACAACTCGCCGTTGCGCTTCAGGTGCTGCGCGACAAGGTAGATCGACATGCCCTGCCCTTGCACCTGATGCCGGAAAAATTCACACTGACTGCGCTGCAGCGGGCTTGCGAAGCCATCCTGGGACGCGCCCTCGACAAGGCTGTTTTCAGAAGGCGGCTTAAAGGATCAGCGGACCTGGTGGAGACCGATGAATACGAACGCGGTCTGCAGCGACCGGCACTGCTCTATCGAGCCCGGGATGGCTTCACCTTCAATGCATAGCGGCCTTTTTGAAGCATGCCTTCAGCGTGCCAGTCTGCCGTGTGAACTGTTAGGCCAGCACTGAAGGTCAAACGCGCGCCCTAAAAAACAACTCACACCACGCAACCCGTCGTGGTTGCCAACACTACACTCGTCCCATGCTCAGACTCCAGGGGTAATCCCCCCAATTTCCACTGAACCTAAAAGTAGAACGGTTACGCAGCCATGGCTAAGTGCTGCTTTGGGGTGAAACCGCCCAGGGCCATATTCGGGCGGTCGTGATTGTAGGACCACATCCATTGGGTGGCGAAGTCCTGAACCTCCTCAATGCTGGACCAGTAATACTGGGATAACCACTCGTAGCGAACCGTCCTGTTGAACCGCTCGACATAAGCGTTCTGCTGCGGCTTGCCAGGCTGAATGTATTCAAACCGGATGCCCCATTCCTTGGCCCAGTTTTGGATGGTGCCACTGATGTTCTCTGGCCCGTTGTCACATCGAATCACCTGCGGTTTTGCCGCGCCAAGATGATCTGCTTCAAGGCCCGGATCACCCTCTCCGAGGGCAATGAGAAGTCCACCTCAATGCCCAGTGCCTCCCGGTTGAAATCATCAATGACATTGAACAAGCGCAGGTTACGGCCGTCCTCCAGTTTGTCGTGCATGAAGTCCATCGACCAGACCTGATTGATGGCCTGTGGCACCGCCAAGGGCTCAGGCTTCTCACGCACCAGGCGCTTCCTGGGCTTGATGCGCAGGTTCAATTCCAACTCCCGGTAGATGCGGTACACGCGTTTGTGGTTGTAGCCAAAGCCCTTCACATTGCGCAGGTACAGGTAGCACAGGCCAAATCCCCAGTTGCGGTGGTTATCCGTCAGGCGGATCAGCCAGTCGGCGATGACCGCGTTCTCAGCGTCCTGTTTGGGTTCGTATCGGTAGCAGGACTCGCTGACCATAAACGCAGCGCAGGCCAGCCTTATGGGGACGCTGCGCATCAGAACTGCACGTTGGGCCATCTCGCGCCGGCGAGATGGCCTCACCACTTTTTTGCGAGGGCCTCGGCAACGATCTCGGACTTGAGTTTCTCTTCGAGGTACATCTTCTTGAGGCGGCGGTTCTCGTCTTCGAGTTCCTTCATGCGGGTCATCATGGAGGTGTCCATGCCGCCGAACTTGGCACGCCATTTGTAAAACGTCGCGGTGCTGATACCCAGTTCCCGGCACATCTCCGGCACCGGCAGACCGGCTTCAACACGCTTCAGGGCAGCCATGATCTGGCTGTCGGTAAATCTTGACTTCTTCACGTAGAACTTCCTTCTTGGAAAATTCTACTTCTCGGACCTTTGGTTTATCGGGGGGATTACCCGTTCGGCAAGAAAGCCAACCTCGTCGCCTACCGCTTTTCAAAAAAGAACGACGGGAACGGCGCTTCCGCAATCTCAGTTCCGCCGCGATACCGGCATTACAGATTTTCGATCTGCCTGCCCTACAGCGGCCGCTAGCAAGCACCTATCGACAGACAACTATGCGCCAACGATTGTGTCAATGTTGTCAGTAGTCTGCACTTAATCAGCGGCGTTTTGATAGGGCAATGGTGCCGGGTTGCGCTCACACCAAAGTGAAATAAGCGCGCCCAACCTTTGGTGGGACTTCTCAACCTCAGTCTTGACGAAAAAGTTGCTACTGAAAGCATCTTCACGCGGCTTCTTATTAGCGGCCAAGGCCTTGCCAATTTCACCAGATCTCGTGATCGCCCCTGATGGCCACCCAAATTCCCCCACTTGTGGCCACCCCAAATTCCTCCACCCGGAGGGCGGCGTAACGGCGGGTTAAACCCCGTTTTTTCACCGCCTCGGGCGGCCCCAGGCAGG
>Ga0316220_1004119_pt1 | contig 11438 bp, 17 predicted proteins | sample TBH18005metaG_FD_203632 | JGI IMG/M metagenome (GOLD analysis project Ga0316220, IMG submission 203632) | Freshwater microbial communities from Trout Bog Lake, Wisconsin, USA - TBH18005 | ecosystem: Environmental > Aquatic > Freshwater > Lake > Hypolimnion/Profundal zone | place: USA: Wisconsin...
CGCTTTTTTTTAGTTTGGGGTACCAACACATTAAATCTGTCATTACTGCATCATATTCATGGTTAGCATCAATAAAAATAAAGTCTAAAGAGCCATTTTCATGTAACTGACTAGCTTGATTAGATGCCATCTTAGTTGGTTTAACTACATGCTTTACAGGGTCTATATTATTTAAAAATAAACCATATACATAATCTTCTGGTAACTGTTCAGGATTTTTAGTATTTAAGCCTGCTAAAGAATATCTACCCCAAATATCGTACACGTTAAACATAATATTCTTCTTTGAATTAATAATCTCTACAGCCATGTAAGATGTAGAACTACCTTGCCAGGCCCCAACTTCAACGAAATGGGCATTATTGTACTTTTCAACCATTTCTGAGTACAAACGCGGAAATGTGAACCAACCTGGTACTTTATAGTGATAATGCTCCATATTAAAACTTACTTGTTAATATAATATTATCAATTGGCTGCCTGACCTCGATTCGAACGAGGAAAAAACGAGTCAAAGTCGCTTGTGTTACCATTACACCATCAGGCAAAAAATGGTACCCCCACGGGGAATCGAACCCCGATTAGCGAAATGAAAATCCGATGTCCTAACCGTTAGACGATAGGGGCAAAATGTTTATTGATATTTAATCTCTGTTATATTAAGATTGTTGTTGTTTTGTTGTACTGTAAAAATTCTTGGTGGTTTAGATACACCTATAACGGCTTTAGCAGCTGTAATGGCTTCACTAGGAGAGGGAAACTTTTTAGCATCTTTAAAGTTTTTACACCATTGGTCTTTTTCAAGATCTACTAAAAATAAGCCTTCTTCTAAAACGTGCTTGGCGTTCATTCGCACTATAGACCCGTCCATTACTATGAATTCTTGATTCATCGAATGCGTCTACGGTTCGGCACATCAAGCACGTCAGTACCATCATTATAAGATACAGTTAATATATTACCAGAATAATTAAAACTTAAGAAACCTTCTCTCAAGAATACTTCCCAGTGATATGCACCACCAGATGCTTCTCGTAGTATAATACTGTTAGATCTTTTTTCTGCAAAGTACATATTGTTTATTCGTTAATATCTAATTGTCGTAACTTATTCTCAATTTGCAAGCATTTAATGTTATTAAGTGTTTTTTCAATACCGCGAGCTGTTTTTATCTTCATTAAGAGTGTATCAGTACGGTTATCTACATAATCCTGAATATCTAAAGGTTTGATATACTTCATACCAGCGTTACTGTTAAAATCGATACCTCTATCTTCACACTTTTCAGCAATGATATCTACAGCTTCGATTAAAGCAGCCCAACGCGCAAATTCATAAGAAGTAATGGTTCGCGGACCGGTTTTAGTTTCTGTTTCAAATGACTCAATAGTGTCTTCCATATAAAAATTATAATTTTACGTCTGTTACTAGAGCAGCTTCTACATTAACATAAACGGAGTTTTTTGCATTACAGTTAGTACATACAAAATTTACATCTTCATTTGCGTTAACTACAACCTGATTAGGTACTTTACAAGCAGCACAGGGTACATTAAAAGTAATTTTTGAGAGAATTTCAAGCTCTTTAAGTCGTAATTCTCGAGAATCTTTAGCAGCACGGTAGTCTAAGTAAACCCCGTATAAATAAAACAATACAAATTGTGCGAAAAAGGTTGCGAAAAACCACAATACCCAAGATTGTTTAGCAAAGAATGCTATTCCAGCAAATACAGCGCTGACAGCAACTGCTTTTAATACAGACCCTAACAGGGTTAATAATGTTTGTTTCATATGTTACTTCTATTAGAGTAACTTATTCACTTAGGTGCAAGAGTAAACTTATTTAATTCACTAGCTAGTTCTTTGCAAGCTACCATAATGCCGGCTAACTTAGCACGGAACTTCTTTAAATCTTTTTCTTTACCCTTATATAAAGGCATAGTGGTTGCTGTTGCAGCCTTATTCTTTAAATCTAATGATTGTAAATAAAGATTAGCTAATTGAAGTACAGCATCTTGTAACGGATAAGGTAGTGCTTCTGGATTAATATTACCATTACCGTTATTTTTGAGGTTAGCAATCTTATCTAGTGTAGGAGCGTTATCGCTGCTATACTCATAAGCAGACATCGTTTCAGGTGTACGCTGAGAGCTTTGTACACCAGTGTAGTATTCGGCTTCGCTTAAAAGGGCGTTAGTTTTTCTTTTTTTGCTCACGTTCCTGTATACTTACTGTTCCAACTTTGAATCTACCAGAACATTTTGGGCAAATCCAATGAGCTTCTGTAGTTATCTTAGTGACACTTGGTACTGTAACAGTACGAGGGTGAACAGGTCCATATCCGCAAATATGACAGCTTTCTGGACGGGGCACAACTTGTTCGTTCATAGACGAATACTTATCCAAACATCTTACAGAAATCAACTAAAGCTTGGTTATTTGCTTGTTTATTAAAGGTTTTCTTCCAATCTGATAACTTATCAATAATACTATTAAACTCTAATTCTTTACATTTTTCTTCAAATTTACTGAAATCTGAGGTTTGAGAGTTTATTGTATTATACTGTTCAGAATATAATTTTATTTCTTCAGGGTGCACAGCTAAACCGTGTGATAAGTCTACTAAAGGCTGATTAGTAGTAATACGTTCATTACACAATTCTAAAGCTTTAGGGTCTTTTGCTACCCATTGCTTTGCTAGTTTTTGCCCTCTTACCTTACCAATCTTATCCATACCTTCAATATTATCGGATTTATCACCTATAATACATTTGTAGATAAGAAATTCTTCTGGGGTTAAACCATAGTTCTCTTCAAAGTTATTAACATCTACGAGAAGCTTTTTAATCGGGTTATAGAAAGATATATCCTGGCTAACCAATTGTGCAAAATCGTTATCAACACTAATAATAATTTTTTTACCGGGTACAGTCTTACTTAACCAACTAATAACATCGTCTGCTTCAAGATTACCTGGAAATATGTTTTTAATTCCAAGCATTGTAGTTATTTCTACAATTGCATCTGCTTCCCCATAAACAGCTTTATTACGTTCTTGATTTCTATTACCCTTATATGTTCCTTCAGTAAGTGTCTTACGAAAGTTTTCTTTATTACCTAGTTTCTTATCCCAAGCAATGTATATCTTATCAGTATTAAATTGATCAGCATTTGACTTAACAGTCTTAAGAAATGCAAAAATACTACCTGTATTAATTCCTTTGGAGTTTGTTAATTGCTTGCCGATGTTGTTTGCTACCCAGTACGCTCGATGAAGGGTGTTGTTTCCGTCTATCAGGAGTGTTGCTTTGTTTTGTGTTGACATTTTGAGCGTCTTGTTTAATTTTAAGTTCGTATTCTGCTAAGCAGGTATTATATACCTTTTTAGGTAATATATCTACTATATCTAATATTTTATTTTGTAAACCCTTTTCAACTTCTTTAGAAGGTATAATTCTTATGTGTTTATCAGGTAATGAAAAGAAGACTATTTGGCCAGGACCATATGATACAGGTACTAGCCATTCTCCTTTATAAGAACCTTCTAAAACTACGTATAATCTTCTATTTTTAGAAGTGAAAAGTTCTTTAATCTTCCTGACCGTCGTCTTTAAGTCCATATGGGTCGCTTCCATTAGTTTGTACGATGTTTTGATTTATTTTATACATTACACGACGGAAACGCTCTAATAAGGCATCATGAGAAGCAGGGTCATTAGCAGAAACAATTTCGACAGGTTGATTGTTTAAATCGTAACCAATAAGCATATAAGCTCCAAGAAACTCTTTAATTTGTATATCTAAAGAATCAATCTCTTTACGCTTTTCGTTTACGATATTATTTTTCAATGTCTTCATATACTCAAGCTTAGCTAGCTGTATCATTTGATTAATGTTTGCTTGCTCGGTTTGAGTTAAAGGCGTCGTTTTAGACGCCTCTGTTGGTGCTTTCAAAGCATTACCCTGCTCGGTAGCAGGTGCTTGTTTTTTAGCCTGAGCTTTTTTACCCTTCGTTGGTTTTTTAGCGGCCATTAATATTATTTAGTGTCTCGCTCAGCGGAAGCAACAAAGTCGTAAAATTCTTTACGTGTTTGTGGTTCGTTCATAAAATCCCCAGATAGCTTAGAAGTAATCATAGCACAACCATGATGCTTTACCCCGCGGTGGCATGCACAAGTATGAGAACATTTAAGTATAACCGCTACGCCTTGATTACCTACACAAAGTTGATCGATGGCTTGATGTATCTGAACAGTAAGGCCTTCCTGGATTTGAGGACGACGAGCATAATGTTCTACAATACGATTAAGCTTAGATAAGCCAATTACTTGACCGTTCTTATCAGGAATATAAGCTACGTGTGCTACACCAGTAAAAGATAGGTGATGATGGGAACACATAGATACTACAGGTATATTCATCTGACTAACAATACCATCATAACCGTCTGATGGGAATGTAGTAATTTTAGGCGGACCTTCATAGCAACCTTTAATAAGGTCACATACATAAGCTTTAGCTACACGACGAGGTGTATCAGCACTATTGACGTCATTACGCCAATCAATACGTAGTGCATCAAGAAAAGACGAATACGCTTCTGCTGCTTTATCAATAATTGCTTTCCTATCTTCTTCTGTAGTAATCATACTACTATTAGCTGTAGGAAGTGTTGGGTGTTTAACTTCGTTTGACATATTAAAAGAATTTACGGACTTAAACTTTTCGCCCGTTGTATAACTCTGATTTGTTGTTGATTCCATATTTTACTAAATAGTTTATTATAACCTCAATTGAGTCGGTTTTCAACTTAAACTTTTCAGGAATAAATTGCCCGCCATCATAAAATTCAAAATAGTATTCACCAAAAATACTATCGTTACTGTAACATGTACAATATACTGAAGCATTACCAGGGTCGATCATAACTGTCCAGTTACGAGGATCTGCTTCTCCATATTGATCAAAGATCTTAAAAACTACATAACCTGAGTCTTTAAGCCTTTTAATGAAATAGCTTTGTGTTGTTATCTTATTAGCCATTATTTAACTAAGCCTGATATAATGAATGTAAAATCAGTTTCGTTAGCTGGTTTAACGTGGAACGACATAACCTTAAACTTAAGATTAATACCTACACGTGCTTTCTCAAATTTCACACCTGTAAGTATGCGAAATATATCGAGATTGAAAGGTATAGACTGATTAAACGGTGCACCTTCAGCACTATCAGCTACTTTAAGACTGATGTTATCTGTATTTGCTTTTTCTTTATCACCTAATTCACAATATACACCATCAGGTTGACCGTAAAGATAAATCTTATTAGTTTCTGTAGTAAAAGAACTAGCTTTTAATATTTCTTGTAGTTTCTTGTTATCAATATCAAAGAAAGTATCATTAGTTAGTGCTTCTATTTTTTCTCTCTTAAGTGTTACTTTAGGTACTACTGAATCATCTAAGAAGTGATACTTAAACTGTAACTTATCTGTCTTATAATAAAGATGATTAGACTCAATCTTAAATACTAGCTCGTCTTCATCAATACAGTCAATTACTCTTAAGAGTTTCTTAATATCACCGAGATTAAGAGTGATCTCTTGATCTACATCAAAAGACTTATTGTATTTAGCTAATAGAATAATACTTGTATCAGGCTTGTTACATACAGCGTATAAGCCATCCTTATTGAGCTTTAAAGATACGATATCTACAGCTTTACCTACAACATTTAAAAAGTTATCGGCAAAATCTTTCTTAACGAGCTTAAGTTCCATTTGTTATCTTCGGTTTTTTTTTATTGCTAGAGTCAATTAACTGATTTACTTTATCAGTTAGTATGTTAACCTTATTCTCTAATTTATCAATAGCATTTATAATATCTTCGTAATGAGTTTGTTTATTTAAATCGAACTCTAGCTGATTAGGATCAGAAAGCGGAAGATTAACTGCTTGTACTTGTTGTACAGACGGTGCTACAAATTGGTATTCAGGCTGTACCACTTGTTGAGGTGGTTGCTGATAAACAGGGCGTGGAGGTTGTGGTTGCTGTTGTACCGGTTGTGACGGCGCACTGAGGCCAGCTTTAGGTTTGAACGTTTTAAGAATATGAGAAGGCATAACCTTACTCATATCTACGTCGTTAACTTTAAGACCACCACCTACTTCAGCGGCTTGTTTCTTAATACCATTAAGATCTCCTTGCAGCTGTTTACCGAACATAGCTGCAAGAATAATCTCTTCATTAGATACCTCACCCTCATTAAGGGTGGGTACGTATGTAGGTTGATCAGGCATTATAGATTATCTAAACCGTTTAGAATATCTAATACCTTATCGTCATTTGACGCAACTGCAACTGACTTAGCAGGAGCAGCTTTAGGAGCAGGTGTATCATACGGTACATCTTCTTCCTCTTCTACTACAGGGGCAGTAGCAACTTCTGTTTCAGCTTCTGCTTTACCAAAGTAGTGTTCATCAATAAACGCTTTGATTTCGTCTGTTGATTTACGATCTACAAAAGTATTAAGATCAAAAATACTATTATAAGTTTCTTGAATCTTTGATTCGTCTAAACCTTCAATAGCAGATGGGTTTAAGAACTTGGAAGCTGTATAAGTTGGGTACTTAGGTGCGCCTGGCTTATCAGATACTAATTCTACTTTAATACGTAAGTTACAGCCTTCTTCACTTAAGTCGAAGATCTTTGCACCGAATTCATCAGCATCATCACCAGCAATAGCAGCTTGAATAATCTTGTCTAATTGACGTCCATAACGCAATACTTTAATAGTACCGTTATTTTCTGGTTTCTTAGGATCGTTTACAACATAAACGTTAACTAACCAGTTTTCTTTACGACGAAGATTGGCTTTAGCACGTTCTTTTTCTTCATTTGTACCATCACGTAATACTTTAAAGTACAGTTCACTTACAGGGCAACGGTCGCCCCAAGTTGAAGGAGAAGTAACACTAGCATACTTACCTGTACTAATGCTATTCCAACCATGATGAAAGTAATGAAGAATCGTTTCTTCAGGATTCTTAATATTAGGTAATAATCTAACAACATAAGGTTTATCGCTAGGTTCCATCTGAAGAAGGTTACGATAAGCTGAACCTTCGCTTGACTTTGTCTTTGTTTTGTCTAAAGCATTCTTAATGCTTTCGAACATATTTGAGTTATAAGGTTTCATATTGAATGATAAGGTATATTAGTATGGTTTTATTTTTTATCAAGAGAAAGTTCACTTATTCTTTTTAATCCCTCTGTAATGATTTTCTTAGCTCGGGATGAGTTGTTTAATCGTATTTTAAACTTGACAATATCGTTTGCAATCGTTTTTAAATAGATTTCTTTATCTTGCATTTGCATGCTATTAAAAATTGTGTCAAAATTGAATAAAGATAGCAATACATACAGATTAAGTTGTTTATTCCTGTAATCCTCTAAGCATCTCCATGTATAACCAGATTTTAAGTTACAATACTGTGATAAACTGATTCGTTCGTTAATACAAGTAGTAGCTAGATACTTTAAGGATTCAAGAATATGTTTAATGTGGCCTTCAGTATCGGGTAATTCTTCGGTCCTCTGACTCTGTAAGAGAGAGTAACAGGCAATAGCTTTTTGCGTGAGGTAGAAGTTGAGCGGGAAGTGTTCTTCGTCTTTGTAGATGACATAAGGTGCTAATAAAAAGTCTTTAATGTTTATTTGAGGGAATCTCTTAAAAAACATATCCAAACGTACACAAAGTATACCGTCTGGGGTTTTATCGAACCCTTCAAAGTCTTTACGCGCCTTCCAGGGCTTGTTTTTATGGCCTCTAGATACACTTAAATAGGTGTTGTAAACTTGTTCTACGCTCATTAATGAGCTATGATTTTAATATCTCTCTCACTACTTTGCTACGGCAAAGGTTGTTATTATATTTTAAAAACAACAGTATTGCTTCTCTTTCACTGTCAGTATCAGTTAATTCCATGAAAATCTTACGGTACGTTTTATTTTTGACTATAAAGGAAAATATAGTAACGTTATTGAGTTTTTTGTTGTGAATAATGGAACAAAATGAACCAAACTTAATAAGTTCCTGTTCCAGTTCATCTCTAGCGAGATTGCTTATCGGCGTCTCGATTATAGCTTCTTGTAATGCTCCTACAACACCAGACATATTACGCGGTTGGCGTGAGTAGTTTAGTGAAATTTAAGAACGTTTCCGTTACTTTTCCACCCGCTGCATATTCATGTCCGCCTCCTTCGCAGATTTTAGCAGCTAATTTTGACAAGTCTACTTCACATGACTTATTTTTGCGAAACGATACATGGGAGTTGTCTGAATTGACAAAGAAGACTATGTCAGCTGGGTGGGTGTTTAACATGTAGTCGCAAATCTCGTTAACAAATTTATTACCGTGTGTACCGTATATTTTACGCATTTTACCACCTACAGCAACTTCACCATGGAAAATCTGTAAGTTGTTTATGGCTTTATTCTTACGGTCAACGTATTCTTTTATAATAGCTTTTTCTTGAATGGTAAAAGCTCTAAAACCGTCGTAAAATTTATTTACAAATATCTCAGCACGCTGCATTGTAGAGGTACGCTGGGTATTAGTGTACAAACAATTCAATTCATAAGTTTCAGGTAATTTGAATTGATAGCAATCGTAATCGTCAGCTAATGCAATAAAGTACTTTTGTTCTTTAGTAAGTTTATCTAATTTACCCAAACTCTTAAAATGGTTATAAACTTTCTTAGCACATGAAGTTGTCTCAGTTACGCTAACTTCAGCATTTTTGTAAACGTCTTTTGCTTTAACGTGTGTTAAATGGTGATCAATAATAACAATATTTTTTCTGTCGACTAAGTCGCTATTTTTAGCAACATCTAAATCTAAAATATAAATCTTGTCAAAATCATTTGGGTTGTTTTCATTTAACCAATTTAAAAATTCTCTACGAAAATTAGTAACAGTAGTGGTTTTAAACGCAATTTGACCAGGCTTTGCATCTAACGCCCAGTGTAGGGTTAGTAATGATGTAACTCCGTCTATATCGAAGTCGGTAAAAACGTATATCTTGTTAAAGCTCACTATAATCTATTTAAACTACTTGCTGATAAATTCCAGCTTATTTTCCAGGTCCATAAGCTCATCTAATCCACCAGCGGATTTATTACCCGTTAAACCGATATAGCCTTTTTCTTCTGTTAAAGAGAGTGTAGTGTAGTCAATACGCATTGCAGTAGCAGCATGTTTAGGTCCTAAACGATTCTTTACCCCAGCTACTTTAATAACACCAGTTTCTTGATCGCCTGCTTCTTGATAAATAGCCCAAACAACGTCTGCAGTAAAAGCTACACCTAAAGATTCACTTACGGTATCCAGACTTGGTTTCTCCATACCTTCACGGTTGGTTTGAATAGCGCTAACTACAGGCATACTGAAAAAATATGATAATGCTCTTAATTCTTCTGCAGCCACTTTACCTTGTTCGTAAGAATTCTCACCTTGTGATGCCTTTATTAGTCCAAGATAGTCTATAACGAGTATATCCGGTTTTATCCCAGACTTTACTAAAGACTCAAGATAGGCCTTAATACCTGCTACAGTTATGGATTTCGGTGGGAATTCCTTAATAATTAACTTACGTTTATGTGTTTCTGTAACACCTTTAAAGTAAGAATCTAATGCACCGATTTGACTCTGCACATCGTTAATAGGGATTTTAGAAAGATGACTACTCAATCTCTTTGCATACATCATTTCAGGCATTTCAAGAGATATAAGAACTGTGGTAAGACCTTTTGCAGCCATATTAGCAGCTACATTACCTAAAAAGATAGACTTACCCACGTTAGTTGGTCCTAAGAACAAATAAAGCGCTCTACCGTTCTTCATTAAACCACCACCAATTTTGTCGTCAATAAAGCTCCAACCAGTAGGTATAGTTTCACTTTTTGTACCTAATTCACTGATTATCTTTTCGTATTCACCGAAAAAGTCTAAACCAATATCACTTGTTAAAGCTATATTACAAGCCTTTTCAAACATTGATAAGAACTTAGGGTAATCAGCTTTTTCTTTAGATACATCATCTACTATCTTTAATACAGTATTGTATACTGCTTTCTCTTTAAAGAATTGTTCTGTATTAGCAATAAGCTCATCCATATTAAGAGCAGTATCATATTGCTTGTATGTCGTAACTGTATCTTTAAATAGTTTTAGATCTTCTTCTTTACTGAGATACGTTTTGATCTCAGTAATAGTAGGTAGAGCTTTACGTTTAGTGTAAAAGTCTCTAATAATACCTATAACAAGTTTATTACCAGGATTCTTAAAATTTTCTGGTGCTAAATAATCTAATACTAAGGAAGTATAATAAGCATTAGTTAAACATTGACAGGCTACAATGTTTTCAAAGAAATCGCTATTGACTTGAAGAGAGTTTTTCTTCATTTGTACATTATATATTATAAAATAAAAAAGCTAAGGTTGCCCTTAGCTTTTCTTTTTATTCTTTTGTAAGCTCTTCAGCCTCGTCTAGAACCGGGTTACTTGACCCGTACCCGACTTTCTCTTTAAGAGTCTGTTCGAGCACCGGTAGTACCTTCTTATCCCAAAACTCGGTATCGTTTTCCCAAGTCTTTCTATAACCGATCTTCTCTCCATTGAACTGGAACGTAGAACCGGTTTGCTGTATAACACCAAACGCTACTGCCATATCAGCTAAGCCGGCATACCGACTTAAACCAGTACGGAAGTTATTGTATAGCTCTGCTTTTAAGAAAGCAGGAACGAAACGGTTTTTAACCGTCATTGCTGACAATGTAACACCGCTCACGTTATGAGCTACTGCGATTGATTCTTCTCCTTCGTTTTTATCAATCTTTTCGTTTCGAGTCGCAAGCTGAACCAACAAAGAAGCAAGATAAATAGGGCCAGAGCCACCGGACTGCTTTTTAACCAATTCAGGATAGAGTGAAGTTGGGTTGTCATAAATATGATTAGTAAAAAGTATAGGTACACGAGCCTTAGCTGCTTTAAAAGTTAAAGCACGCATCATAGACTTCATTGCTTTAGCCTTTGTACCCATATCTGCTGCATCCTTACCTTCTGTAACGTCGCGAAGCTCTTTAGCGCTTGCTAAGTTGCCTAGACTATCAATAGCGATAATAACCTTTAAATTAGGGTCATTAGCTGCAATAATCTTATCTAAGAATGTAGCGATTTGGTTACGACAATCTTCTACTGTTTCTACTGGATAGTATTTTAAGCGTTTAGGGTCAATACCAACACCTTCTGCAGATTGCTTATCTACTGCTGCTTCCGTATCCCAGACAGCAGCAAAGTAGCCCTTCTTTTGAGCGTTCGCAATGATCTTATTAACAATAAGCGTCTTACCCGCACCGGAAGGCCCGGAAAAACCAGTA
>Ga0316220_1004135_pt1 | contig 11412 bp, 7 predicted proteins | sample TBH18005metaG_FD_203632 | JGI IMG/M metagenome (GOLD analysis project Ga0316220, IMG submission 203632) | Freshwater microbial communities from Trout Bog Lake, Wisconsin, USA - TBH18005 | ecosystem: Environmental > Aquatic > Freshwater > Lake > Hypolimnion/Profundal zone | place: USA: Wisconsin...
CGCGCAACAGCGGTTTTTGCCAGTCCCAGACCAGCGTCTGCCAGCCTAAGTTTGAGAGTTTGCCAATGCGCCAAACGCCGGCCAGCCAGGTGAACCCCGTCGTGGCCAGCACGGAACAGGTCAGCATCCCGGTCGGGCCGGTGGTGGGCAGCAGGGCGAGGCCCACCCCGACAAACACCAGGCCTTCGAGGATGAAAATATATTTCAAGGTGCCGATTTCTTTGAGACCCATGATGAGGTTGTTGTGGCAGCACTGCTGGGTCAACAACACCAGCCAGAGGGCCAGCAGGAGGTTGTCCAGCGGCGGCCAGGCGAATCTTCCGTTGGTCCAAAGGGTCACGAAAGATCCGTTACAAGTGGCGAACAGCACGGCACAGACCCCGGCAAAAACATTGGTGGCGTTGAACAGCGCGCGATAGCGCTGCCACATCAGATCCAATTCGCCGCGCACCTGCATTTCCGCAAAGGCGGGCATGGCGTTGCCCACCAACCGCAGAATGATCTGATAGATGAGGGTGAACATCTTGGTCATCACCGACCAGAGCGCCCCCGCTTCCACTCCCAATTGCCGGGAGATCAGCACGGTCTGGCTGGAACTGATGAGTTGGGAGCCGATGCTGATCAAAAACACTTCCGCGCCGTAATTGAATAATTCCCGGAACTGTTCGCGGGAAGCCCGGCCCCATTCCCCCGCCTTCGGCCAAAACCCCAGTTTGCTGCAAGCCACCGCAGTGAAGCTGACCCCGCAAAGCCAACTGGCCGCCGCCCCGGCCAGCAGACTGTAGATGCCGAACCCCAAGAAAAATCCGCCCCACAACGCCGCAAAGCCCGCGACCAGTTGGAGGATGCCGGAATAATTCGTAACATCAATCCGCTGCCACGCATATAACATCTGGCCCAGGATGCGCGTGCCGAACGTGCCGGCGGTCAGCACCATCTGGCCGGTCATCAGCCAGAAAAACGAACGGGCCAGTTCCGGCGGCAGATGCAGCCAAGCGGCCATAAACCAGACCACACTCAAGCCGCCCACCAGAATAATCAGGCCCTGCGCCAGCCCCACCAGAATACCGCTTTGGAGGGTGCCGCCATAGCGGCCATTGCGGCGATCATCTTTGTGGTCAATCAGGATGCGGCCGATGGAACTGCTCATGCCGAGGTCAATCAAGGCAATCAAATTAGCCACCTGCTGCGTGAGTGCCCACAGGCCGAATTCCGCTTTGCTCAAGTAATGCAGGGCCAGCGGCACCGAGGCCAGCGTGTATAAAATGTTCGTTCCCAGCATCAGATAACCGGTGAGCAATGAGCGGGTAAATTGTTTAAGGCGGGCCATCGCGAAATGAATTCTGCCGCAGTTGCCCTAGCCAACTCAAATCAATTGTCGCTGCCGGACACTGCCCTGCCGTTGCTTTTGGCTTTCTCTTTTTCTGTGTTTTATCGCGTCGTTGGTTGCTTCGGATTGAGCTTCCTCTGTGCCTATCGGTGGCTGAATATTTCCGCTTTCCGCTTGGGTTTTGTGCCTTCTGTGCCTTTTTGCGGCCAAGGTTTCTTCGTTTCTTCGTTTGTTTCCAGCCGTAATTCTCTGGTTTCCGCTTTTCGCTATTCGACTTTCGACTTTCGCTTTTATTTATGCGTCTTCTATGCCTTTTCGCGGCCTAAAGATTTTGTTTCCGTAGTGGGTTTCCGCTTCCGCCGATAAATCTGTCAAATTTATTTTCAACTATTTTTTATCGTCAACTGGCATCTGCTGGCATCTGCTGGCATCGCTTGGCGTCTGTTTGCATGGCTTGGATTTGGTCCCACGTTTCCGTGCCCAAAACCTGTGCTATAACTCTGGCCTATGCATACACCGGAAACCCGTGAAAAATTCATCGAGCGCCGCGCCCAGGGCTGGCCGCTGGCCCGCCTCGTCACCGAGCTGGGCGTCGCCCGCAGCACCCTCATCGAATGGAGTCGCCAGCTCCGGTTCGAGATCCAGAACCGCCGCGCCGTCGAGCTGGAGGCGTTGGCCGAACGACTGCTCGGCACCCGTCAGTCCCGCGCCGCCGCCTTGTCCAGCCGCCTGGCCCTCGTCGAGGCGGAGCTGAAAAAACGCGACCTCACTCAAGTCTCCACCTCGCGCCTGCTGGCGCTGTCGGCGGCGCTGCAACGCGAGCTGTGTCAGGAGTTGGGCGACTTCCGGTGCGCCACGCCCATCAAGGACATTCCGGCGGATGAATATGTCGAGGAGATCCAGGAATGGACGCTGTGAGTGTGCCTCGTCATCCGCCAAAATGTTTATCCTGATTGCCAATTTCCCTTTTCGCTTTCCGCTTTCCGCTTTCCGCTTTCCGCTTTCCGCTTTTCTTTTGTTATGCGCCTCACCCGTTCCTTGAATCGTCGGCCTGGCCGCTGTCTCGGTGTTCTGCTCACCCAGCGGCTGGACGGTCGCCTCTGGCGTCGCCCGAATTATCTGGCTGAAGTCTGCGGACTGATCCAATGCTACCTGCGCCTGCGGAAACGGAGCGTGGCCGCCGAGCCGCACTTGTTCGGCCGTCATGCGGCGGCTTATTATCAGGATACGTTGCGGGAGGAGCGGCAACAGCGGGAGATTGATGCGGCCTTGGATCGGGTTTACGGCCCGCCGCCCGCCGGTGAGCCGCGCCGGCCCTCTGTCTGGCAGGAGCATTTCGAAATTCCGCCGGATAAAATGAAATTTCACCGCCGGTGGTTCCGCAAACAATATGGCCTGGAATAACCCGCTTGGAACCGTTTTCGAATTTGAGACCGGAAACCGACCGGAAAGTGACCGGTTTTTGGTTTGCGATTTCTGCGCCTGTTGGCGGCCAGTCTTGTCTTATTTCCGCTTTCCGCTTTCCGCTTTTGCCTTACAGCCGGCTCCACCAGATGGGCGTGGGCTGCGGCACTTCAATCGTCACGCGCTTTTCCGGGCTGGTCTGGGTGTAGATGGCGTAGCTGGTTTGTTTCAGCGAGAAATGTCCGTGCGCCAGCCGGCGCAGCCGGTGGTTCAAAATCCACAGCGGCTTGCCCAGCCGCACGCCGAGCGGGGCCATCGCGTTGGTCTCGTGCTTCTCGCGAATGGCGTTGGGCTTGAGATTCATGTTGTCGCCGGTGTCAGCGAACACCGAGGTGAACATCGCATCGTCCGCCATCGGCACGCCGGCTTTCATCAACGCCATCACCCAGTGGAAATCGCCGAGGTCGCGCCATTTCGTGTCGAAGAAAATGCCGCGCTCGCTGATGACGCGGCGGCGGATGAAAATGGAGCTCGTCAGCGCCGGGAACCGATACCAGAGATGACGCGGGTTCGGCACCATGCCATGCCGGTGGCAGACGTAGTTACCATTGCCGTCGGTCACAATGCTGCCGGCAATGAGCACCTCCACTTGCGGATGCGTCGCAAAAAACTTTTCCACCGCTGCGAGCGCGCCGGGCAGGTATTGCTCGTCGCAATTGAGATACGCCAGAATGTCGCCGGTCGCGCGCCGGTAGCCGCGATTCACGGCATCATACATTCCAGCATCTTTTTCAATGAAGGCTTTCACGCGCACATCGTGCGGCAGCCAGTCTTGCGTGCCGTCGTCGGAGCAGGAATCCTGCACAAGGTGTTCCAGCTCGACACCGGCCTGATCGGCCACGGAGGCGATGCACAGCTTGAGCCACGCGGAATTGCGGAAGCTCGGCGTGATGATGGAAAATTTCACGGTGAGGATTTTTAACCATTGGCGGCGGCGCTGGCAATCAAAGTTATCGGTTTAATGCGGATAAACCGTTTGACTGTCCGGCGGCGGACTTTTAATAATTGGCATTGCAACGAATGTTCTCCGCGCCCGGCATATCCAACCCCACGCATCCGCCCGCATGACCACGCGCTACGCCGACCGGTTCCAGCAAAAAACCGACGTGTCAAATTATGACGCCGCCGAATACGGCGCGGAAAGTTATTCCAGCCGCATCTGGCAACTCCAGCGTCCGGTGCTGGAACAGATTGTAAAAGATTTTCGCGCGGCGCACTCCGGCCCGGCGCGGCTGCTGGATTTCGCCTGCGGCACCGGCCGCGTGTTGTCCGCGCTGGAACCTTTGGTGGACGCGACTGACGGCGTGGACATTTCTGAAAACATGGTCGCCGTCGCGCGCGGCAAATGCCCCAAGGCGCGGCTGCGCGTCGGCGATGTGCTGGCGCAACCGGAATTGTTGGCGCGCGAATATGATTTGATTAGCTGCTTCCGGTTTCTGCTGAACGTGGAACCGGAACTGCGCGGGCGCGTGTTGCGCAAGCTGCGGGAAGTTTTGCGCACGCCGGACGGATTGTTGCTGGTGAATGTGCATGGCAATGCCCGTTCGCTGCGGCATCCGGCGATTGCCTGGCGGCGCTGGCGGCAGCGTGGCGGACAAACGGATGTGATGCTCAATGAAATGTCGCCCGGCGCGGCGAAGCGGCTGCTGGCGGAAAGCGGTTTTGAAATTGTGCGCCAGTTTGGTTTCGGTATGCTGCCGCCGACGCTTTACCGCACGCCACTGCGCCGCGCTGCCGCCGCGCTGGATGGCGCGCTGGCCGGCGAACATTTTTGGAATGATGGCGCCATTGATTTATTGTTCGTCTGCCGGCCCCGCTGAAAGTTGTAACCGGCCATGAAAATTCCGCTCCTTTACTAATTGCCTGAAACATGAGCCAGACCATCCGCCCCATCATCGAAGACCTGTTCGCCGGCACCGGTCGTTCGCCGCGCGTGGACTTTTCGTGGCGGATGATTACCCGGCGCGGCCGGCCGTTCCTGCTGTTGCCGGGCGGCTTCAAGTCGGCGCGCACCGGACTGAATCTTTATTCCGCCCAGCGCAAGCGCGCAAAAATTTGGCGCCAAATCCTGCCCGCCTTGTTCCAAACGCCGTTCGCCGGTTTTTTTGAGCGCATTCATTGCCGGGCCGATGCCTCGGCGGAAATCGTGCAGTTCATGGCGCAACAGGCCGACATTCCGGCGGAGCGGATTGTCCCGCCGGCCATCAAAATCAGCGAAGTGGGTGCCCGCGCGCGGCTGGTGCTGCTGCTGTGCGACGAAAGCGGCCGACCCGCCCGCGTCATCAAGGCGGGTCTGAACGCCGCCGGGCGCGCGGCCACCGACGCGGAGGCCGAGGTGCTGGCGCAACTGCCGCCGGGCAAGCTCGGTTGCATCCGCCTGACCGGGCGGATTTCCACGCCGACGTTGTCGGCGTTTGCCACGGATTATTTTCCCGGCGTCAGCCCCTTTGACGACGCCGGTTTGGAACATCTGTTTCACGACTGGCTCAACCGGGATGAAACTATCCCGCTCAATTCCTTGCCGGCCTGGCGCACGCTGGCCGCCGCCATCGGCGAACGGCATCAGGAAGCGTGGCGGCAAATCCAAGCCGCGCTCGCGGAGAAAAAACTTTGCACCACGCTCTACCACGGCGATTTCGCGCCGTGGAACATCCGCGTGGTTAACTCGCGCAACTTGCAGACATTCGATTGGGAACGCGGCAGCCGTCAGGGCATTCCCGGCTGGGATTGGTTTCATTTTACCATCCAGACGGCCATCCTCGCGCGGCGGCATTCGGCGGAACGCGCGGCGGCGGAGGTGGAACAGTTGCTCCATTCGCCGCGCTTCCAAAAATACGCCGCCGCCGCCGGCATCAGCGAATTGGTTCAGCCGCTGGTGCTGGCGTATCTGCTGCACCACATCTGCGTCACCCAACCGCTCGAAGGCGGCGAGACGGCGGCGGAATTGTTCGACTTGCTGTGCGCGCACTGGCTGCAACAGCCGCTGCCCACGCCGGTCGAAACCCCCACGCCGGTCGAAACCCCCACGCCGGGTTTAGTCGCCGCCGTGCGCCGCCAACTGGCTTACGCCGTGCGGCAATGGAATAATTTATTTTGGGAACCCAGCCTCAATTCCGCCGTGCGCCCTTCCTGGCGGGCGGAATTTTTAGCGCATTGGCCCGCTCTGCTGGGCACCGGTTTGCTGCTGGCGATCATCGGCGCCACCCAGTTTTACTCCAACGCCCACCTGATGTTTCTGCCGTTCTACGTCATGACCTGCGCCTTCCTGACGTGGAAATCCGGCCGCCGCATCGGCGCGCTGGGTGCCACCGTGGCCGCCGCGACCGCCCCGCTGCTGATTGCCGTCAGGGAGACGGAGTTTCGCGATCCCGCAGTGGTGCTGTGGAATACCGTCATGCGGTTCATCATCCTGCAATTATGTGTGCTGTTTGTGGATCGCATCCACAAGCAAAGGGAAATTGTCCACCACCGCCCGGCGGCGGGCGACCAACCCGTGCAGCTCGCTAATAACTGGCTGGTGCCGCTGGCCTGCGGTCTGGCCCTGGTCAGCGTCACGGTGCTGGATTACGTCACCGATCCGCGCATGATTTTCCTGCCGCTTTACATTCTGCCCTGCATGATGCTCACCTTGGTTTTGAATCTGCGCTGGGGCGTCCTCGCCGCCCTGCTGGCCGCTGGCGCGAGCAGTTGGGTCGAATACGTCACCAATAAATTAAGCCACTACACCCTTTCCGAAGTTTTCGTCTGGAACCTCCTGATGCGCTTTGCCGTCATCGTGGTGGTGCTGCTCCTGCTGAATCGCATCCGCAACGAAAATATTCTTTTCCGGCACCGGAAATCCAGCGACGGCTAGTTGGCCTTCGCGAGGCAAATAATTCTTGTCACCGGGAATACACGACCGACGCATCGCCGAAATCCTCGGTGCAAAGCTGGTGTGGTATTACATCCACGCGCCAAAGACGGCCAGATCAAGCTGCGGATTGATTATCCCTTTGAAGCCCCGCGCCCGCAGGAATGTGGCAACTCCATTGACACGGCGATTCAAAACGTGGACGACTGCTAGTAAGTCGTGCTGCAATCCGCCAAAGCCCACTTGAATGATTTTATGATTTAGGGTTGGGGATGCTCCGCCCGCCCAAACCTTTCAACGCCGCTTGAATTTCGCCAGCGCAAATTCGCTCAACTCCTGCGCCGCCGGAATTTTCCCCGCCAGCGCGGCGAGCCAGTAAATTCCGCCGGCCATGCCGGCCGGCACAAACACCGCGCCAATCCTCAAGAGCAGCGTCGCGTGGCCCAGCGAATTTTCCCAGAGCCGCGCACTTTCCCAAGCGATGAATCCGGCGAGCAGCAGCAGCGGCAGCAGCAGTCCGAGATCTTTCCGCAACGGTGCCATTTCCAGCTTGCCGAGTTTTTTCCGCAGCGCGAACGCCAGCAGCGCGGCGTTGACGCACGAGGTCGCCGAGTTCGCGATGCCGGGGCCGCCTTCGCGCAGCGGGCCAAGCAGCGCGCACGCGGCGGCGAAATTAACGGCGAGACAGACGAGGCTGATTTTCATCGGCGTCCGCGTGTCGCCCAACGCAAAAAAGGCGCGCGCCAGAATGTTCACCGTCGAAAACATCACCAGCCCCGGCGCGAGGCATTGCAAGGCGAACGTGACGTGCTGCGTGGAAACGGCGTTGAACGCGCCGCGCTCGAACAGCAGCCGCACAATCGGCTCGGCCAACACCACGAGCAGCACGGACGCGATGAGGTTTAGAAAAATTAGCGTGCCCAGGCCGTGCCGTAACGTGGCGCGGAACTCTGGATAATTTTTGTCCGTCGCCAAACCAGAAAGCGTCGGCAGCAGATACGTCGCGAGCGAGATGCCGAACATTCCCTGCGGCAGTTCCATCAGCCGCACCGCGCCGTTGAACGACGAGACGATGCCAGTGCCGACGAAAAATGCGACGCCCTGCACGAGCGTGACGTTGATCTGAAACGCCGCCACGCCGATGGTGCCGGGAATCATTTGCCGCACGACGCGACGGACGGTTTCGTCGCGCCACGGCGTGACCCATCGGTAGCGGAAGCCGTCGCGCCAAAGCGTCGGCATCTGGAACGCCGCCTGCGCCGCGCCCGCCGCCAGCACGCCGAGCGCGAGCGCGAAAATCTGTTCCGGCAATTCCTTGCCAAAATGCGGCGCGAGAAACAAAACCGACGCGATCATCACGATGTTAAGCATCGTCGCGCCCAGCGCTGGGATGAAAAAATGGCCGCGCGCGTTCAACATTCCCATCATCGCCGCCGCGAGGCAGACGAGAATCATGTAGGGAAACATGGCGCGGAGCAGTTGCAGCATCAGCGTGGTTTTGGCGTCGAATTCATGCACGGCCAGCGCCAGCGTGACGCCGAACATTACCAACGCAGTGACAACGCAAGCGGCGATGACGAGGCCGGAGATGACGGCATTGGCCGCGCGCCACATTTCTTTTTCGCCGTGGAGTTTTTCCTTTTCCTTGAAGACGGGGATGAACGCCGCCGTCAGCGCGCCTTCGCCGAGCAGCCGGCGGAACAGATTCGGAATCGTGAAAGCGTATTGAAACGCGTCGTTGACCCAGCCGGTGCCCATGAAATGCATATAGACCATCTCGCGCACCATGCCGAGGACGCGGCTGGTGAGCGTCGCAGCGGCCATCGCGCCGGAGGCTTTCAACATTTTTGACACGCGCGGATTTTCACGCAAAGCCGCCAAGACGCAAAGTTAAATCCCTTGGCGGCTTTGCGCCTTTGCGTGAGACCATTTCGGGTTCAATTGGAAATTGGCATTTGGAAATTGGCAATCTATTCTGCCCGCGTGAGCATCATTGACGAACTGAAATGGCGCGGCCTCGTGGCCGATTGCACCGACGCGGCGGAATTGGAAAAGAAAATCGCCGCGCCCATTACGCTTTACTGCGGCTTCGACCCGACGGCGGATTCGCTGCACGTCGGCAATCTCGTGCCGCTGCTCGCACTGCGCCGGTTCCAATTGCTCGGCCACCATCCCATTGCCGTCGCGGGCGGCGCGACCGGTTCCATTGGCGATCCGAGCGGCAAGACCGCCGAGCGGCAGTTGCTCACGAAGGAAATTCTCGACCACAACATCGCCAGCGTGAAGGTGCAGCTTGCGAAGCTGCTCGATTTTGAAACGAAACAGAATCCCGCGCGGCTGGTGGACAATGCTTCGTGGACGGCGGGGATTTCGTTCCTCGATTTTCTACGCGACATCGGAAAGCATTTTTCCGTCAACCAGATGATCGCCAAGGAATCCGTCCGCGCCCGCATGGAAGACCGCGAGGTGGGCATCAGCTACACCGAGTTCAGCTACATGCTGCTGCAGGCGTTTGATTTCATGGTGCTGCGCCGCGACGCAAACTGCGAATTGCAGATTGGCGGCAGCGACCAGTGGGGCAACATCACCGCCGGCATCGAGCTGACGCGCAAGAAAACCGGCAAACACGTCTTCGGCCTGACGCTGCCGCTCATCACGAACACCGACGGCTCCAAGTTTGGCAAGACCGCCGCCGGCGCCATCTGGCTCGATCCGAAGCGCACGAGCGTCTATAAATTTTACCAGTTCTGGATCAACACGGACGACCGCGATGTCATCCGCTATCTGAAATATTTTACGTTCTTGTCGCAGGCAGAAATTGAGGCGCTGGAAAAAGCGCACACGGAAAATCCCGGTGCCCGCGTGGCGCACAAGGCATTGGCAAAGGCGGCGACAGATTTAATTCACGGCGAAGACGCCACCTTCGCGGCTGAACAAAGCAGCCATCTTCTTTTTGGTGGAACAGTCGAACTAGCGGATATGCCGCTGGCAACATTTGATTGCATCATCGGCGAAGTGCCGACCAAGGAAATTGAAAAGGCCAAGCTCGACGGCGCGGGCGTGCCGCTGGTGGAACTGCTGGTGCTGGCCGGTTTGTGTCCGTCGAAAGGTCAGGCGCGGAAAGACATCGAAGGCGGCGGCGTGAACATCAACAACGTCCGCGAAGCGAATGCCGCGCGCGCGGTGACGACGGCGGATTTGCTCTTCGGCAAACACGTTCTCCTGCGCAAAGGCAAAAAGAATTACGTCGTGGTGACGGCGAAGTGAAATCCGTAGGAGACGACGTGAGGAGGCTCTGAATAAATGAAAAGTTAGAGACTCCTCACGTCGTCTCCTACTCAATAAACGAGGACGAGCACCGCTGCATCTTGGGCGGACTTCACTACCTCCTCAAACGCCTCATCCTTGGTGTTTGGCTCTTTCAGTTTAGCCGCCACGTCCGGCACGGATTCCAGGAAGCTCAAAAGCAGACTGCTCTTCACCGCGTAATTTACATTCTCCGGCAGTTCGTCGCTGGTGACGGCCTTCCCGATTTCGACGCCGAGCCGGGCGGCCACGATGCCGACGACATTGCCATGCACATCCACCAGCGCGCCGCCGGAATTGCCGTGCTGCACCGGCAGGCTGATCTGGAAATAGCGCGGGTCATCCGCCGCGCCCGCCAGCGACGCGATTTCTCCCTTGGCCAGCTTGGGCGCAAACCCCTGCAACCCGATGTCCGGGAAACCCACCGTGGTCACCGTCCCGCCCAGTTTCACCGTGCGACTGGCGGCAATCGGCAGCGGTGCAAACCGCCCAACGGCTTTCAACAAAGCCAGATCATTGGCCGCATCCACCTTCACCACCGACGCGTCAATCAAGCCTGCGCCCGTGAGCAAACGCACTTTGGCCGCACCCTTGACGACGTGATAATTGGAAATCAAATAACCATCGTCCGTGATGAAAAAGCCGGTGCCGCAACTAGACAATTGAGGCTCTTGCTGCGTTTCTTTTGGAATTGAGTCCGTAGTTTTAGCCGATGCTCCCGGCTTGTATTCACGAGTTGCTTTTTGCGCTTCGGCAACCTGTTCGGGCGTCATTTGTTGTTCCAGTATTTCAAGTTCACTCTTTGCGTCTTGATTTCCGCTGGCCGCAGATAGATTGAACCATTTATATGCTTCAATGTTGTTCGTGGAAACGCCCACGCCAATCAAATAAGAAAAACCAACTATATTTTGAGCAACTGAAAACCCTTGGTCTGCAACTTTGTAGGTCCATTTAAATGCTTCTTCATAATCTTTTGGCGCACCAATACCGAACCTGTAAATCGTGGCCAGATTACGTTGAGCATTGGCGATACCTTGTTCAGCAGCCAGCCGAAACCATTTGATAGCCTCGTTGTAATTTGTTTCAACACCACGCCCATTATAATACATATTCCCAAGATTGTTTTGCGCTTGGGCAAGGCCTTGGTTTGCTGATTTTTGATACCACTTTACCGCCTCTTGCAAATCTTTCGGAACTCCTGTGCCATACTCATAAGCTGCACCAAGACACAATTGCGCTTCTTTGAAATTCTGCTCAGCCGCCTTGCGACACCATTTTATCGATTCTGATAGATTAGTGGCTAAACCATCGCCTTTGTGATAACAAAGACTCAAATTGTATGCGGCTTCTGCATCCCCCTGTTCTGCTGACCGACGCAACCATTTGACAGCTTCCTTTTTATCAACGGGAATAGCGGGAACACCATTATATCCAAAATAATAGGTTTCGCCGACCGTGCATT
>Ga0316220_1004155_pt1 | contig 11380 bp, 6 predicted proteins | sample TBH18005metaG_FD_203632 | JGI IMG/M metagenome (GOLD analysis project Ga0316220, IMG submission 203632) | Freshwater microbial communities from Trout Bog Lake, Wisconsin, USA - TBH18005 | ecosystem: Environmental > Aquatic > Freshwater > Lake > Hypolimnion/Profundal zone | place: USA: Wisconsin...
ATAAAGCGCAAAGGTAAGGCAACTGAAGGGCTGGCTGCGGTAGGGCACTGGCGAGCCTGGCTGCATGCCCCGTTGCGCCAGCACGGCGAACACATGCGCGCGCCATTTTACCTGCCCGGTGGCGGCGCCAAATTCCAACAATCCTTCCAAGGCGAGATCCACCCGGTAATTGCGGTCCGCATGGTTTTCCTTCACGAACCGGTTCGCCACGCGCTCACCGGCAGCGACAAGGTCGGGCGGCGCCGCCGACGGCGCGGCGGGAACGGAAAGCCCGGCCAGCCCCACGCCTGAAACAACCGCCGTCAACACCGCCAGTATTGCTCCGGCGGCCGTGAATTTCAGTTTCATTCAAGATTTGCGCCCGCCCGTTCAATCGGCGGCCGGCTTCAGCAAAAAGGGCGCATTGTCCCGCCAGCCCAGTTCAAAGCAAGAGAGCAGCCAGGTTTTTCCGTGGTCGTGGTTGCCCTGAAAAAACAGGAAGCTCCGGCCGCTGTCATCGGAGAAATATCCCGGGTGCCCGCTCTCGCTGGCATTCCACGCGCCGGGCGCGCCATTGGGCAGCAGCGGCGCCGGCGATGACCGCGTCCAATTCACGCCGTCCTTGCTGGTGGCGACGCCGATCTGCTGCGGGTCGTTGTTGAAGCCGCCGGCATAAAACATCACGAAGGTGTCTCCGCGCTTGGTGACCGTGGGCGCCTCGATGCAGCGGGTTTCCCACGGCAGTTCGGGTTTCAAAATCGGGCGGTCACAAAGCTGCGTCCAGGTGCCGCGGCTGTAATCGGAATTCAACGGCGCGGAAGCCACGCCGAGTTCCTGAATTTTCCCGGTCGCATCACGCGTGGCGAAATACAGCAGCAGCCGTGCCCCGTCGGAAACCACCTCCGCGTCAATCGCGCGGCCGTTGTTCCAGTCGCCGGTGGGATGAAACACCGGATTGGACTCGTCGCGCTGAAAGTTGACACCGTCATCCGAAACGGCGTGGCAAATCGCATCTTTCGGAAAATTCCCGTAGGTCTGGTAAAACAGGTGCACCTTGCCATTCAGCACACGCGCGCCGGGCGCACAAAGACCTTTCTGGTCGCACGGCTGCGCCGGCCACAATTCGCCAACCTTGGTCCAATCGAACAGGTTTTTGCTTTGGGCAATGCCAATGGACCAGCCGCGCGGCGCATTGGTAGGCGCAAGCTCCTTCGCAAACGGCGGCAGTGAAAAATACATCAGGTAACGGCCACCGAAACGGATCACGCTCGGATCCTTAGCGAATGGTTGTCCAATGCGGGTGCTGTCCCCAAAAAACATGCGCGGAATCGTCGTGCCGGGCTGGTGGTATGAGTCGGCAGCTGGCGTGGCGTGAAGCACGACCAGCGGTGCCAGCAGCAGGGCGGCGAGGAGTGGCATGATAAACTTCATCGTATTCATTGCATTAACATTGAAACATGAATGTTTGTTGAACCGTCAAACCCGGCACCAGTCTGCTTCATTTTTTCCGGTCTATGCGACCATGATCCACCAAGATGCCACCCTTGTTGTTCGTGACATCCTCGATGATCAGCGTGCCGACAGTGCCGGAATTGACGATGGCATCCAAGGGGTCGGGCATCTGGTTGTCGGTCGTGTAATGACTGATTTGGAGGGTGTTCACTTTTGCGCCTTTCGCAATTTCGATGCCGGGCACGGCCCAAGCCTCCTCGCGCCGGTGAAAGTGCTCGATGCTCAACCGGCCTACTTCAACATTTTGCTCCACAAAGATAACCGGATAAACCCGCGTCTTTTCCTTTTTATATCGGGCGTAACGCGGAGCCTTGGCGCAATGCAAATCGCGCAGCGTGATGTCGTCAAACACTCCCGCAGCAGGTCGGCCTTGGAAAAATTTTGTCAACCCAATGGCATATTGGTAATAAGTGCCATAGACATTGGAAATGGTGATGCGGCGCACCGGTGAACCACATGAAAGCAGCCGCACAGCACTGTGACAATCCTCGGCATAAATACCGTCAACGGCAATGTCTTCGATGGCACCAAAACCGGGGGATTCATTATCACCGTCATCCGCATTAATCGCCAGCAGGTCATCATTGGTGCGACCTTTGAGATTCGTGATGCGGCCAAAACGGCAACCGCCATCCAAGTGAATGCCATCCATGTTAAAACCCGGCTCAGGATTGGCATGGCAATAGTCGAAGGTAATGTCGTCGACCGTGAAGTAACGCAATCGTGCCAGTTGGGCGCAGAATGTGACGGGGTCACGGAAGGTAATCTCTTTCAATGACAGGCGTTCAATGTTGACAAACCTCATGCAGATACCAAGGAAGCGCCCCGCATCGTATGTCCCCTTCCCGCCGAGGATTTGCAAAAACGGATTGGATGATTGCCGCACGTTATCCATGTCCCAAATCCCTCCGCTGACGGCGATATCAGTGTTGCCCTTGTTTTGTTCGTCGTTCGCTAGCATCAGACAGTCGCTTTTGGGTGCAAGGCGGATTACCGTGAAGCGATCCAGCCGAAGCGTCTGCCGGGAATGGAGCTTGAGCGTGCGACTGATAAGATAACACTTCGGCGGCGGGGCCAGATATACCGTGGAAGTTCGTTGATCAAGCATGGCCTGTATCCCATCGGTATCGTCATGAATGCCGTCGCCAACAATTGAGGGCATGGCTTCAGCAGCATGAAGCATGGCCAGCGGGGCAAAAACCAGGACAACAAAGTTAAAATGTTGTTTATGAACATTGGTTACACATACTGATTTCGGTGGCGAAGGCAAAGACGAAATCTGTTCGGGTTTTAGGGCAATAATGGAATAATCCGCAGGGCCAATCCGCCCGGCGGCAAAATATCCGCGCATATCACCGATTGACGGTCCACGGTTTTTTCTTCGATTAGAACCGGCGGCTTGATGGACGCCGCGATGGACGCCGCGATGGCCTCAGGTGCATCGGAATAAATTTTGACGGTAAACTTTTTCCCCGCCGGCAGGAAATCCAGCGCAATCGGAAATTTCCCGTCCACCGGCGCGATGGCGCCGACAAACCATTCAGCGCCCTTGCGCCGGGCCACGACGACGCGGCGGCCAATGTCGCCCTGCAACACGCGGGTTTCGTCCCAGGTCACCGGCAGCGCATCCCAAAAAGCCAGCGCCGGCTCATCGGGAATGTTTTTCGGCGCGTCATACCAATAGAGAAACTGCCACGCGCTGAAATTGATCGCCGTGACGGCAAGCTGGTGGGCCTTGGTGGTTTTTATCCGTTTGTCCATCCAGCAGTAGGTGTGGTCCGCCGGACCGGTCAAAAAGCGCGTGAACGGCAAAATCGCGTTGTGGACCGGCGTGGGCATGGTCTCGTCGCCGCCAATGCCCTCGACGGTCATCAGGTTGGGATACGTCCGCTGATAGCCGCAGTTGCGGAATTCGTCGTGGATGTCCACCATGAGATGATGCGCCGCCGCCTTGCGGATGGCCTCATGCGTGAAGGCCGTCCACCGCTGGCTGCCGACGTTCACGAAACCGTATTTCACGCCCTTGACGCCCCATTTCTCATAGAGCGGCAGAATTTCATCCAACTGCTTTTCCATCGCCAGATGGTTCACATAAAGAATCACGCCGATGTCTTTTGAGGCCGCGTAATCAATCACTTCATGCAGGTTGAGGGAATCCGGAACCGGATTGCGCTTGGGGTCCAGATGCACCTCGCGCGCATCGGACGCCGGGGAATATTCATAGCCATACCAGCCGGCATCATACTCGATGTATTGCAAATGCCGTTTCACGGCAAAATCAACACACGCCTTGCCGCCGGCCGTCGTCAACGTCGCTTCGCGAATGACCTTGCCCGGCTTGATCCACGAGGTGTCGGCCAGTGCGCAGGGATCATTCAGGTTCAGCACCAGATAATTATGTTCCAGCAATTTCCCCGGCGAATCCGCCACCATCACCACGCGCCACGGCGTCGTGAACGGCGTTTTCCCCGTCACCTCGCCATTCTCAAACCCGCCGCCGTGCTTTCTCTCCGCGTTGAGAAAAACTTCGAGCGTGGTGCTGGCACCTTCGGTGCGGCGCAGTTTCATCCGCGCAAAATCCGCGGTCCGCGCCTCGGTGATGGCGGCATAAAGCTGGTCCGCCACGCGCACCGTCAGGGGCCGTTCCGCGCCCGGCTGGATCTTGCTGAGCGGCATCAGGCTCTTGGTGTAATCCGCCTGGGCCGTGTAAACCGCCCAGGCCGGGTGGTCGCCGGTGAACGCAAACTGCGTCGCCTCGTTGGTGAGGTCAACGGACCGGCCATTTTCCCGCGGCAGGGTGTAGTTGAACGCCACGCCTTCGTCGTAGGCGCGGAAGGTCAGCGTCAACCGTTGCGCCCCGCCCGTCGCCCGCAGTTCAACCGCCAGCTGATTGTAGTGGTCGCGGATCGTGGCGCGCTCGCCGGCCACCGGTTTCCACGTCGTATCGCTGGAACTGTTTTTTTGGCCGGTGATTTCAAATCCGCGAACCAGCGAAGCATCGCGCAGTTGCAGGCCGAGCCGGGAATCGGCCAGCACCGGCTGTCCGGCAAAGCTCACGTTGTAGACCGGGCACGCTTTTTCACCGCCGAGATTTTTCAAATCAAACTGGAGCGCCACCCTGCCATCCGGCGACTTCAATTCCAGCGGGGCGGCGGTGCCGGCGCCGGCCGTGATCAGCAGCAGGAGAATTGAGTTTTTCACATTCATAGACAACCAGATGTTTGATGTTAAAAAATCACGGCACGCTCGGACGCAAGGCACAGGTCACGGCCGGCATGGAAACCGTCGCGGATTTCAAGCCATCCGCCGCCGCCGTCAGCCTGATTTCGCCGGCGGCCTTCGTGGACTGCACGATGACCTGCGCGAGGCCGTTGAACAAACTGCGCGACCATTGAGCGCCGGGTTCCGCGGCAAACGTGTCCGGCTCGTGGCAGCTCGGGTCGCCGTTGCCGACGCCAAGAATTTTGCCGGCACCTTCGATGGTAAAATAAATTTTGTTCTGCGCCACCGGCACCAAGCGGCCTTGCGCGTCCGTCGCAGAAATAATGACCTCGTTCACGTCCTCGCCATCGGCGTTGACCGACTTGCGACGTGGCGAGAGTCGAACTTGCGTTGCGTCGCCGGTGGTCTCGACTTTCATTAAGGCGGCGAGTTTGCCACCGTTGAAACCTTGCGCGGACACGGTGCCGGGCGTGTATTTCACTTTCCAGGAAAGTTTGGAATTACGTTTCATCGCTTGTTTGCCGAGCGATTCGCCGTTGAGGAACAGTTCCACTTCCTCGCAGTTGCTCAAGGCGTCCACGCGGATTTCCTGACCTTCCTTGCCGGGCCAGTTCCAGTGCGGCAGCAAATGCAAAACGACATTAGTCGTCCACCATGATTGATAATAATAATAATTGTCTTTTGGGAAACCGCACACGTCGAGGATGCCAAAGTGTGAATTGATGCACGGCCATTTGTATGGCGTCGGTTCGCCGCGATAATCAAAGCCGGTCCACACAAAACCGCCGGCGAGCCACGGGCGGTCGGCGAAAAAGCTCCACCACGTCTCGGCGGTGTGCGCCCACGGCGGCGCGTTCACATCGTAGGCGCTGACATAACCGCGCTCCTTGTCGTTGGCATAGATTCCCCGCGTGCCGACCGTGCTGCCCTGCTCCGTGCCGACATTTGGCTGGCTGGGATGCTTGGCGTGATAATTGTCCATGTTCGTGCCGATGTGGTAATTCCAGCCGCGCACTTCCAGCGCGCCCATCAAGCCGTCAAAAACATCGCCGACATCCTCGGCGGCGGTGACCGGCCGGGTGGCATCCAGTTGCTTGACGCGGTGCTGCATCGTCAATCCCACTTGCGCGCCATCCGTATGCGTCTGCCGCGGTTCCTCGTTGCAGATGCTCCAAACGCAAACGCTGGGATGATTGCGGTCGCGGCGGATGAGCGTGTCCAGCCGCTGGAGATTTTCCGAATCGCTGCCGAGCAGACGGTTTTCATCCATCACGATCATGCCGAGGCGGTCGCAGGCGTCGAGCAATTCCGGCGTGGGCGGATTGTGCGACGTGCGATAGGCGTTGCAGCCGAATTCCTTGAGCTTGGCGATGCGAAAATTCTGGAGCGCATCCGGCAGCGCCGCGCCGACGCCGGCGTGGTCCTGATGATTGCAGGTGCCGTAAAGTTCGTAGGGTTTGTCGTTCAGCAAAAAGCCTTTGTCCTTGTCGAACGCGACGGTGCGGATGCCGAAAAAAGTTTCCTTCTGGTCAACCACTTCACCGTCCACTGAAACCGTCGTGATGAGTTTGTAAAGCTTTGGATTTTCGGGAGACCAGAGAACGGGCGAAGAAAGTTTTGCTTCCAATTTAACCACGCGCTGCGATTCGCGCTTTAATTTTTCAGATTCAGAGATTTTTTTCAGCGATTTGCCGTCCGGTGAAATGATTTCGCATTTCACCGTGGTGTTGATGGCATTGGTCAGGGTGTCAAGCAGGCAGACCTCCACATTAACCTCGGGATTTCCCTGCGGAATGTTCTTTTCAAATTCACTCCAAACGAAAACCCCATCCGGCGCGATGGCCACCGGCGCGGTCTTGTCCAGCCAGACGTGGCGGTAGATGCCCGCGCCTTCGTAAAACCAGCCCTCGAATTTCGTCGCGTCCACGCGCACGGCGATGGTGTTCTTGCCGCCGAAATGCGCCACGTCCGTGATGTCCTCGCGGAACGGATAGTAACCGCCCTCGTGCCGCTGGATGAGCCAGCCGTTGACCCACACCGTCGCGTCGCGGAACACGCCGTCGAACGTCAGCCAGATGCGTTTGCCGGAATCCGCCGCCGGTAGTTCAAACGCGCGGCGATACCAGCCGACGCTGTTTTTCGGAAAGCCCGGCCCGACCGGCTTGAAACCGTGGCTGCAGTCGGAAGTTGGGTCGAAAGGCAGTTCAATCGCCCAGTCGTGCGGCAGGTTGAGCGTTCGCCAGGCCGTGTCGCCAAATTTTTCCGACGCCGGTCCGGCACTGGCGCCGGCCTTATCGAGGCGCAGCGCGTTCGGCCAGTCGTCGCCAAGATGGAATTTCCAGTTGGCGTCGAGCGAGAGATGTTCGCGCGGCGAACCGGCGGCGGAGAGGTTCTGGGTGCAAAAAACTGCGGCCGCCCATGCGAGCGCCGTCAGCAAGCTTGTGGTTTTCATTTTAATCATTGTCCCCGTCAATGGCCGGAGAATTTCCAAAAATGGCGGCGGCGCGGCTTTTATTGGCCGAGAAACAACGGCTTCAAGTGCCGCTCAAAGAGATTGGCCGTCACGTTGCGCGAAACGGAGGCTTCGCAGTCCTCCAGCACTTTCAAGTAGCGCGGCCCCATTTTCGCCGCCACCTTGAACCCGACGTGCAGCAACTGGCGCAGGTTCGCATTGAACAGCGGGTCGGCCTGATTGTGCCGCAACGCGCGGACATATTGCTCGCTGGTCCAGCCGTTCACCGCCGCCGCCGCCGGCAGCTTGGCGCGGTCAATGTCAATCACCGTGGCGTAGGGCGCGCACAGTTCGTCAATGTGGGCAAGGGCCTCGGCGTAGATTTCCTTGGCCAGCGCCAGACCTTCGCCGCCGTGTTCCGCCAAGCCGATGATTTCTTCCAGCCAGGTCGTGCCAGCCGTCTTCACATGCACGCCGCAGCCGTGCTTCGTGAGCGCGCGCCGGATGGCCGGATAGATTGAAAACTTGTCGCTGCCGGAGTGGACGCTGAGCTTGAGCGTGTCCGGCAAACCATAGCGCTTGATGACATGCGCGATGACGCAGAGGTCCTCGTTGAATTCGCGTTCAAACTGGGCGATGTCGCCGACATAATCCACACCCTTGTTGAACCGGCCGGTGAATTTGGGCGCGATGGTCTGGACCGGAATTTTCTCATCCGCGAGCGCGGCGAGGATCACCAGCAACTCCGGCGGCGTCTGCGGTGAATCGGTTTCGTCCATGGAAACTTCCGTGACAAACGGCGTCGCGCCCTTGGCGGCCGCAATGTGGCGATACACCTTGCCGGCTTCCTGCACGGCCAGAAGATATTTCGTCGCAATCCGCTCCACCTCGGCGCGCGCGATGGCGAACGGCCGTTCAATGCCGGCGATCTGCACCTGCCCCGCCAGTTCCGGGTGGCCGTCCACAAAGGCTTTCACCGCGCCGGCTTCGGCTGGCTGGGCGATGAAATCCGCGACATCAATCGTGAAAAAATTCGACGCGGACAGGAACCGGTCCACCGTCTTGAGGCCGATGTGGTCGGCGTCCACATAATAGGGTTGCTTCCAGCCGGCGGCTTTCACCGCCGCATCCGCCGCCGCCCGGACACTGACCGGCTCGGAGCCGATGATCGTATGCTCGCGGTTGGACTTGTTCCACGTCGGCGAAATCTCCACGCCACGTTGGCCGGCAAGCAGGCAGGCCTGGAGTTGCGCGGCGGCCTGATGGGCAAAACGGTCGCCCACGCCCAAGGTGTATTTGTTGATTTTTAGCAGGTTGTTCATAATTAAAAAATGTCGGGATGCAGTTTATATAAATAAAATTTCTCTGAAAAAGAAAAACCCGGTCGGAGCGGCAAAGCAAACCTAGCCGGCCAGAATTTTCTCGATTTGCGCCAGCTCTTCGCCGGTGAACTTCAGGTTTCGCACCGCGCCGACGCAACCGTCCACCTGGCTGACGCGGCTGGCGCCGATGAGCGCGCTGGTCACCACCGGCTGCCGCAGCACCCAGGCCAGCGCCATTTGCGCGAGCGTCTGGCCGCGCGAGTGCGCCAGGTCGTTCAGCTTTTTCGTCTTCGCCAGCACCGCCTCCGTGATGTCGGCGGGCCGGAGAAACCGCTGGTCATGGCCGGCGCGAGAATCGGCAGGGATGCCCTTGAAATAACGGTCCGTCAAAACCCCTTTTGCCAGCGGCGAGAAAACGATTGCGCCGATGCCTTCGGCTTCCAGCGTCGTGAGCAACTGCGGTTCCACCCAGCGGTCCAGCATGCTGTAGCGCGGTTGATGGATGAGACAGGGCGCGCCCATCTCGCGCAGCAATTTTGCCGCGCGAACCGTCTCGGCCGGCGGATAGTTGGAAATGCCGGCGTAAAGCGCCTTGCCGCAACGGACGGCATGCGCCACCGCCCCCATCGTTTCCTCCAGCGGCGTGTCGGGGTCGGGCCGGTGGGAATAAAAAATGTCCACGTAGTCCAGCCCCATGCGCTTGAGCGACTGGTCGAGCGAGGACAGCAGATATTTGCGGGAGCCCCATTCGCCATACGGCCCCGGCCACATGTAATAGCCGGCCTTGGTGGAAATGATCATTTCATCGCGCCACGGCCTCAAATCTTCGCGCAAAATCCGGCCGAAGGTTTCCTCCGCCGCGCCGTCCGGCGGGCCGTAATTGTTGGCCAGATCAAAATGCGTGATGCCCAGGTCAAATGCCCGGCAGGCGATGGCGCGGGCGTTTTCGTAAGAATCCTTCGCGCCAAAATTGTGCCAGAGACCGAGCGCGATCAGCGGCAGCCGGATGCCGGAACGACCGCAGCGGCGGTAAAACCCGGGCGAATCGTAACGGGCAGGTTTGGGAGCGTGCATAAAATAAATTCGGCTCACATCTTAACGGGCCAGGAAGGTTTTTCGCGCGCGCCCTCGGCCTCAACAATCGGCCAACTGGCGCGCAGCTCGTCTTGATATGGACCAATTTTTTCAACGGGAATTGGCTGGAAACCCGCTTTGAACGCCGGCGAGCCGGGATTCAGCCGGTAATCGTCTTTGTCGGCGTTGACAAAAAGCGGATCGGCCACCACCGAATGAACGTCATTGCCGGTCGCTTGCCAGGAGTCCCATTCGTCCATGGGGACGGCTTCGCGCAAGGTGACATCGTCCACCCAGATGGTGCCGGCGGGCTGGTGCACATCGAGGCGGATGCGAAAGGATTTCATCTGCGCTTTGTAGCCGGAATCGCCGGGGGCTGGAAATTTGAAGACGACTTCATATTCCTTCCAGTCGGTGCCGGCGGCAGCCGCGGTTTCCTTGTTCCAGAAATAGGCTTTATCCTGGTAGCTTTGGACCATCAAGGAGAATTTCGTGCCGGGTTCGGCGGCCTTGATGCGGGCCGTAAGCCGGTAGGATTGCCCGGGCCGGGCCAGGATGTCGGTGCTGACAAAATTGGGCCAAAGCTGGTTGCCTTTGGCGTCGGTGGAGGAGCCGCGACCGTCAAGACGGAGCGATTGGGCGCCGGAGGATTTCACGGCGGCATCAATGGCGGCCTTGGAATCGCCGGGCCGGACCTGCCAGTGCCAATCTTTGGGCGCGCCTTTTTCGTCGGCCGCTTCGAAGCCGGGATTGGGGGCAAGATTGGGGCCGGTGGCGTTTTTGATTTTTTGGACGCCGGTCGCCAGCGGCAGATTCGCATGCCAGACGAGATTGGAATCAAAACGGTTATAGGCGAACGACAGGTTGCGATAGGCGTAGAGCTTCGCCTTCGGATTTTGGTAAAAAACGATGTTGTGGGTCAGCACGTTGCCCGCCATCACGGTGTCGTCGGGAAGCACGGCATCGTTGGGATGCAGTTCCATGTGGCGCATCGTCTTCCAAGCGGGCTGGCTGGCGACCGATTCGTAGCCTTTGATCATCGTCGGCAAATGCTCCACCCACATCCGGTTTTTGCGCGTCCAGCCGCTGTATTCAATCTGCGAGAGGCCGCCTTCGATGAAGAGGTTATTGTCGATAAAATTATCCCGGCCGTTGTGCAGATGGATGCAGGCCCGCGAACAACGGGCCACGATGTTGCCAATCACATCCACACCGCCGGTGTTGTCGTCCAGATAAATTCCCCACGCAAAATCCGGCGGGCAGCGGGTGGATTTGTCATCGTGGCCGTAACTGATCATGTCGTGAATGTAATTGTAGCGGATGATGGAGCCGCGCGAACCGATCCAATCCCGGCCGCCGGTGTAAATGGCGCCGGTGTCATCGGTTTCGAGGTCCATGTGGCGGATGTGGTTGTATTCCATGACCAGATTGTTGCCGGCAAACTGGATGCCGAACCGCGGCCCGTCATGGATTAAATTATGCGAGGCGCGGTTGCCGCAACCGGTGAGGCTGACGCCAACGCCCTGCTTGAAGAACACGCCGACATGATGGATGTAATTGTTGTCGGCGTAGTTTTCCGCCGGCGTAAGCGTGATCCGGTTACCGCCACTGATGGAGATGCCGTCGCTGCCGGTGTCGTGAATGTCGCAACCAACGACGCCGTTATGAATACCGCCGCTAATGCTGACACCGCTGCCGTGGTAATCGCCCACATTGCGGATCGTGCTCGCGGCAATCAGACAATTGGTCGTGTTCTTGAGCGAAATCGCGTTGCCTTCGCAGCACTCGAAAGTGAATCCCCGGAACACCACATCTTTGG
>Ga0316220_1004156_pt1 | contig 11377 bp, 8 predicted proteins | sample TBH18005metaG_FD_203632 | JGI IMG/M metagenome (GOLD analysis project Ga0316220, IMG submission 203632) | Freshwater microbial communities from Trout Bog Lake, Wisconsin, USA - TBH18005 | ecosystem: Environmental > Aquatic > Freshwater > Lake > Hypolimnion/Profundal zone | place: USA: Wisconsin...
CTGGACATCCGCCTCATTGCCACGACGCAGCGCGACCTGGCGGGCTGCGTCGCCCGGGGGACGTTTTTGCTGGATCTCCACAGGCATCTTTGCGGAGCCATTTTGCACGTGCCGCCTTTGCGGGAGCGCATCGCGGATCTGCCGCTGCTGGTTTTCGACTGGCTGGAACGGCTGGAAGGGAGTTGCAGCGCAAGACCCTCCGGCATTTCGGAGGAGGCGTTGCGCCATTTGATGGCCTATTCGTGGCCCGGAAACAGGCGGGAACTGGAGAACGTTCTGGAGCGGGCGTCGATCCTCGGAGAAGGGGGTGCGCGGATCGAAGCCGAGGCGTTCGAGTGGCTCAATGTCCGCCGCGCGGGCAACCGGGAAAGCTTGGAGACCGGGGTGAAACGGCTGGCGGAGTCGAGGTTCCAGGCTGAGGCGCAATCCGAACCCCTTTTAACGCTCGAAGAACTGGAAAAGCGGCAGGTCTTGCGCGCGCTTGAGGTCACCAACCAGAACCGGACGCGGGCAGCCAGTTTGTTGAAGATCAGCGTGCGAACGTTGCGCAACAAGCTGCATCAATACCGCGCGGAAGACCCGACGCTCGTGTTGACCTTGGCGCGGCACCGCCCCCTGGTTTCCCCAGTGGCGAAACCCCAACAAACCACGGGCTTGCGCAGTTAGACAGTATCGGCGGATTGCGCTTGAAGGGATGGGGAAACCCTTGTTGTTGCACTCAGGCGGCGAGTGACTGCGGCCCCGGTTGCGAACACCTACCGCAAATGAGCAACACGATTGCACCAGCGGGTTCTGAAATAAAAAAAGGGAGGGGCGAAACATCCCACGACCGCTTGGCGATGTTGGCGACGGTAATTGATGCGGATGTTGACGCGGTGTATCTCCGCGACGTTGAGGGGGTTTGCAGGATGGCAAACTCAAGTCTTGCAAGGGCTCTCGGCATTCCAACCCAACGTATCGTGGGGCGCTCGGTCTCGCAAATTTTCCCGCCCGAAGTAGCGTGCGCCATCATGGAACAAGAGGAGCGGGCATTCGCCGTGGACGAGACGCAAAGCTGTGAGCTGACGATCCAAACAGCGCACGGAGAGCGTCCTTTTTTCGTCACGCACGGCGTCCACCGCGACCCCGACGGGGAAATCGCCGGAGTCTTTGGCAGACTGCGCGATGTGTCCGACCAGAAGAGGCTCGAAAGCGAGGTCGTCGGAATCGCGGAGCGCGAGATGCGTAGGATCGCCGCCGATCTTCACGACGATTTGTGCCAGGAACTTGCGGCGGTGTCATTGATTTCCAAGTTGCTCCAAAAAAAACTCGACGATGAGGATGCGGCAAAAATCGCGGGGCATATCGCCGATCTGACCAAAAAGCTGGCGGTTTCCACGCGCAATCTGGTCCACAACCTTGCGCCCACGCAGCTCACGGGCGAGAATTTTGTGGAGCATTTGCGCAAGAGCGCGGCGGATTTGTGCGCGGCTTTCCCGCTGAAGTGTGGGATCGAGGGAATGTGGCCGGCGGAAGTGACGGACACCGACGTGGCGGTTCATTTCTATCGGATCATCCACGAAGCCATGCACAACGCCGCAAAGCATAGCGGCGGGACGTATATCACCGTGCGGCTTCGCACCTCGGAGGATGCGTTTACTGCGTTTGTATCGGACAATGGGCGGGGATTCACACCGGAAGCTCTGGAGGATCGCGGCATGGGGCTGAGTACCATGCACTACCGCGCCGGTCTTTTCGGCGGCACGCTGAAAATCGACTCGGCTCCAGGTTGCGGAACCACGGTTGCCTGCCGGTTGGCGTTGAATAAACGCTGAGAGGATTGGCCGCAAAAAGGCGCAAAAAGCGCAAAGTAAAGGATAGGCGTCTCTTCTGTATTTTTTGCGCATCTTGCGCTTTTTTGCGGCTATTCTTCTCTTTGAGATCACTCCCGGCGGATCGCCACGAGCGCCACGTCGTCGTCAAACGGCCCGTCGTGGGAAAAGCGCCGCGCCTCTGCCAGCGCCGCCCCGATCAACTCCTGCGGCGTGGCAACACGGGCTCCTTCCAACCCTTGCGCGAGCCGGGCGAAAGAGAAGCGTTCCCCTTGCGGATCGGTCACTCCATAAACTCCGTCGGTGACTAACAGCAGCGTGTCGCCGGGTTCCAATGCCGCTTCGCGCTCCACCAGGCTCCCCTCGGCCAACAGCCCCACCGGCGGAGCCGAGGAAGGGAGAACTTGCACCCCGCCGCCCCCACGCACGACGATCACAGGGGGGTGTCCCGCCCCCGCGGCCCGGATGCCGCCCTCGCCCGGTTTGAGGCTCACGCAGGCCGTTGTCAGGAACGAGTGGCCCTTGAAAATTCCCATAAACTCCCGGTTTACCCGTTCGAGCACTTGCGCTGGCTCGCTGCATTCCTCCACCGCATGGCGGAAAAGGAGCTTGAGGAGCACCGTCACCAACGCAGCCGACACGCCGTGCCCGGTCGCATCGGCAATCCAAAGGAGCAGCCCGCCTCCGCGCAGCGGCAGCCCGTCGTAGCTGTCCCCGCCCACTTGGATCAACGGCTGGAAGTGCAATGCAAACTTCCATCCTGCGATCTGCGGCATCTGCCGGGGGATGATCGCCTGCTGGATCAACCCCGCCGCCTCCATGTCGAATTCGCGGATCGCACGCCACTCTTCCAGTTGGCGATTTTGCTCCCGGAGTTGCGCCCGCAAGGCCGCCAGCCGCAGGTGCGTCTCGATCCGGGCTTTGAGTACCGGCAGACTCACCGGCTTGGAAACAAAATCGTCCGCTCCAGCCCGGAAACACTCGAGCTCGTTCTCTTCGCCCGCATGGGCCGTGAGCAAAATGATGGGCGTTTGCGCAATGGCCGGGTCGAGATGCGCGCGCACTCTTTCGCAAACCTCCGCTCCATTGAGCTCAGGCATGGCGTAATCCAAAACCAATAACGCATCTCCCTGGCGCTCTTCCAAAACGAGGAGCGCCTCTTTGCCATCGGCGCAAGGCGTCACAGAAAACCCGAGCCGGGAAAGGGCGCGCGTCATCAGCCGCCGCATTTCCGGTTCATCGTCGGCCACCACGATCTCCCTGCGCAAAGGCATCGATGAATATCGCACAGGAATGGCAAAAAAGACGCGGCGAAAGACAAATGCGAATCTGAAACTCAGGAAAAACAGAAGAAATTTCCGCAGACTAACTTATACCAGATGTACGGTTGCATTGGTCCTATTGTCCCGGAGGGACAACCCGAAAGTAGCCCGGCGTTTGAACGCCGGGTGCGCATTGCCCAACGATTTGTCCCAGAGGGACATTTGATTTGGCAAGAGTCCGCACGCTTCAGCCGTCCCGCTGGGACGAATTGCTTTGCCATTCCACCCGGCGTTAAAACGCCGGGCTTCTTTCATTACGTCCCCCTGGGACGCAAACGCCACGAATTCTACTAAATCAACGATGAAACTGGTATTACTGCGTCTCTTCTCCTGAGTTCCTGAGTTCCAGATAAATTTAGAGGCGTGGCCCAGGCTCCCCCATCTTCCCCGGCCCGAGATTCAGGGATTCCCGGCATTGCCGTTCGCGCCGCGCGATCCTATCACAAAGGTATGGCGAACGTGGTTTTCCTCTGGCACATGCACCAGCCGTATTATGTCAACCCGCTCACTCGCGTGGCGATGATGCCGTGGGTGCGTCTTCACAGCGTAAAGGGCTACCTCGACATGATCTCCCTCATCGCCGACTACCCCGGCGTCCGGCTCAACTTCAATCTCACGCCGGTTCTCCTGCTGCAAATCGAGGAAATCGTCGAGGGCCGCGTCACCGACCTCTGGCTGGAACGTTCGCGCAAACCGGCGGGCGATCTCGACGAAAGCGAGCGGGCCGCCGTTTTGGAGGATTTCTTCAAGGCCAACTGGGCAAACATGGTCAAACCCGAGCCGCGCTACGCACAACTTCTCAACCAACGCGGCGAGCACCCGCGCCGGGAAGAACTTCCCCGCATCGCCCGGCGATTCACCCGCCAGGATTTTCTCGATCTCCAAGTCTGGTTCAACCTCGCCTGGTGCGGCTACACCGCGCGCCGCCGTTTCCCCGAACTCGCCGCCCTGCGGAAAAAAGGGCGCAACTTTACCGAAACCGAAAAAGCGCGGCTGCTGGAAATTCACCTGGAAATTATGCGGTCCATTCCCCTCGCCTACCGGGCGGCGGAGGAACGCGGGCAGGTGGAATTGACCACCACCCCGTTTTTTCACCCGATCCTCCCCCTCGTCTACGACACGGCGTTTGCCGAACGCTGCCTCCCCGATCGCGAATTTCCCCACCGCTTCCACTGGCCCCAGGACGCCGAGGCGCAATTGACGCTCGCCATCGAAAACCATGAGCGGCTTTTCGGACGCCGCCCGCGCGGCTTGTGGCCCTCCGAGGGTTCCATCGCACCGGAGATGATCCCGCTGATGCAGCAGGCTGGGATCGAGTATTTTTGCAGCGATGAAGAGAATTTGTTTCAGTCGATCCATAGCGACCCGGCCTATGCGCAGACCAGGGTCGAGCACTTGGAACTCTTCCAAGGGTGGCAGATCCGTTACGATGGCGCGTCGGTCAACGGCGTCTTCCGCGACCGGCCGCTCTCGGACTTCATCGGGTTTACCGCCGCCCAGAACCCTCCGGACCAAGCCGCGCGCCATTTGATCGGCCACCTTCAGAACATCGCCGACCACATCCCGGCGGACCAGGGGCTGATCCCGATCATCCTCGACGGCGAGAACGCCTGGGAGAATTTTCCCGACGGCGGCGAGACGTTCCTGCGGGCGCTCTATGGCGGCGTTGCCGCCGATTCCGTGCACCTGCGCAGTGTCACTCTCGACGGTTATTTCCGCGATCATCCGCCGGTGCGAAGCCTCACCACCCTGCACACCGGCTCGTGGATCGGCAGCAACTTCGATGTCTGGATCGGCGAGCCGGAGGAAAACCGCGCCTGGGATCTGCTCGGCGACACGCGCTCTTTTCTCCAACAACAAATCAACGCTGGGCGGCTCGACCATTCCCAGCAGGAGGCAGCCCTGCGTGAGATTTACGCGGCGGAAGGGAGCGACTGGTTCTGGTGGTACGGGCCGGATTTCTCCACCGAAAACGACGCGCTTTTTGACGAGCTTTTCCGACAACACCTCAAAAACGTCCACCTCCTTTGCGCCACCCCGCCCCCGGCGGAGTTGGAAACTCCTATCTCCGGCTACATTCCGCCCTTGTTTCGTCCGCCGCAGCGCCGCATCACCCCCTGCATCGGCGACCGGGACGCCTCCCATCTCGAATGGCTCCACGCCGGAACCTATCTCCCCGGTTCCGAACAAGGGGCGATGCACCGTTCCGAGCGGCTCGTCAAAAAACTCTGGTTCGGCTGCGACAAAGCGCATCTTTACCTCCGGCTCGACCTCGCCCAGCCCGACAAAACTCCGCCCTTCGCCCTGCTCCTCACCATCACCTGGCCCGGCGACACCGCGAGCGTGCAAGCCCGGACTGCCGTCCTTCGCAAACCAGGGCCGGGTTCCTTTACCATCATGGGCAAGCCCCAGCGCCATACCACGCTCGTCGTCGGGCAAAACCTCGAATGGAAACTCTCTCTGTCCGATCTTGGCCTGCCGCCCGGCACCCCGTTTGCCTTCCAAATCGCGCTCTTCTCCGAGGGCATCGAACGCGAACGCTACCCAGAACGGAGCGCCATCCCGCTTCGTGCGTAGTTTTTACTTTGTTAGGAATTCTGAATGGAGCGCCAAAGGCGCGCTATTTCCGAACGTAGCGCCGGACTTCGAATTCCGGGTGAACCAGCACGGTTTCGCGGAAGTCGAACATCGGCTCGAACGCCGGAAAGAACGCATCACCCTCCACCTCCAGCGGCACCACGGTGAGCAGCAACTCGGCGCAGCGCGGCAGCAGTTGCGCGTAAATTTGCGCGCCCCCGATGACGAATACATCCGTGCCAGGCTCGGCATACGCGGCGGGATCGAACGCCTCGATGCCGCGGATGACCGTGATGCCTTCGATCTCCGGGCCGCGCGTGATCACGAGGTTCCGGCGGTTGGGCAGCGGACGCCCGAGCGATTGGTAGGTCTTGCGGCCCATGAGCACCGTCTGCCCCGTGGTGACGCGCTTGAACCAGCGCAATTCGTCGGAGATGCGCCACGGGATCGCGCCCTCGCGCCCGATCACCCGGTTGCGCGCCATCGCCGCAATGGCTTTGAGTTGGGGTTGTTCGCTCATAATGGGAAGGGAGAGTTCAGAAGGTCTCACGCAAAGACGCAAAGGCGCAGAGAAGAGAAATACGCTGACTCGAAAATGCGCCCGTGGGAGCGGATTAGAATCTCACACGAAGGCACGAAGGCACGAAGGCACGAAGGAGAACGGAGACCTTCTTCTCCCCCGTTACCAAGCTCCAGCTTGGTAATGCCGTTGTCTTCGAGGCTCCAGCCTCGTCCGCGTGGATGCAAGCCGCAGCCTGATTTTCCATCGGCTCTTACGAAGGCATTACGCCTTTTTGCGTCTTTGCGTCTTTGCGTGAGCATAATCACACCGCCACGGGGGCTTTGATGGCCGGGTGCGGGTTGTAATCGCTCAAGGTGAAATCCTCATACTTAAAGTCGTGGATGTTCTTCACCGCCGGGTTGAGCGTCATCGTCGGCAGAGGCCGGGGCTCGCGGGAGAGTTGTTCTTTTACCTGCTCCATGTGGTTGGAGTAGAGGTGCAAATCGCCGAAGGTGTGAACGAAGTCGCCCGGCTGGAGTCCGCAAACCTGCGCGACCATGAGCGTCAAGAGCGCGTAGGATGCGATGTTAAAGGGCACGCCGAGGAAAAGATCGGCGCTCCGCTGATAGAGTTGGCAGGAGAGGACGCCCTCATGCACGTAGAACTGGAAAAGCAGGTGGCACGGCGGCAGTTTCATCGTTTCGATCTCGCCGGGATTCCACGCGCTGACGATCAAGCGCCGGCTATCGGGATTGCTGCGGATTTGCGCGATCACCTGGTCGATCTGGTTGATGGAGCGTCCATCGGGCGTGCGCCAGTCGCACCATTGCGCGCCGTAAACGCGGCCGAGGTTGCCGTCGGGGTCGGCCCACTCGTTCCAAATGCTGACTCCCACTTCCTGGAGGGAACGGACATTGGTCTCGCCCCGCAAAAACCAGAGCAGCTCGTGGAGGATCGACTTCAAGTGCAGCTTTTTGGTGGTCAACAGCGGGAAGCCGTTGCGCAGGTTGAACCGGGCTTGCGCCCCAAAAACGGAGGTCGTTCCGGTGCCGGTCCGGTCGGGTTTATATTTGCCTTCTTCAAGAACCAGACGGAGGAGATCGAGGTATGCGCGCACAGGGTAAGAGGATTGAGTTCCCAAACCTTACGAAACCGCTCTGCGCGAAGCAAGCCCGGCGAGCAGCAAGCGCGCTGGCCCACAGCCCTGCGATTGGCACAAGGAATGCTTTATTTATCATGTTCGTTCCATCTTATGATCACCGTCACCCCGGATGCTGTTCTCGCCGTTACTCCCAGGGAAGAGGAGCGCTTGATTGTGCACCAGGAACCCCGCTTTACCCGTCGCGGCTTTACTCTGATGGAAGTCGTTTTTGCGATGGCCTTCTCTATTTTTTTAGGCGCCGCCATCATCACGAGTCTCATGACAAGCCAACGCTTCGCGGCAAGAGCACGCCTTCTCACGAATGCGCGTGCCATCGTGCAGCGAAATATTGACGCCGCCTCGGGCGTCGTTTTCAGCGGAACAAGCTCCACCCCCGCCATCCTGGCGATTACCTCCGGCACCGGCGTCGTCTGTGACGACGACGGGGGGGCTCCAGGCGAGAACATTCAGGTTCTGCAAAGCGGCACCAATGTGTTGGTAACCGGCACCCTGATGAGAATCGTGACCGCCGAACCTGTCATCATCACGGGCACTGCGTCCGATTCCTCCGTGGTGGTTCGACGGGTGACGTTCCAGATCAATTACAATTATCTTTCGCTTCCCTACACGTACTCGGAAACCACCCTTAGATCGGCAGACTCCCAATGAAAAAAAGCCCGCCCCCCCGTTCGCTTTCGGGACTTACGCTCGTTGAAATCCTCATCGCAGTGGCGACTTTTCTCTTGCTGATGTTGGGAGTCTACAGCTTGATTTATTGCGCAAATGTCCTGACCTACAAGAACTACGCCATCAACTCCACCGGCACGGAGTCTCACAATGCCCTGGATCAGTTGCAGGGCACGTTACAGACAGCCTATACCACGCCCATTCCCATCGACACCACGGGCGCGGCGTTGAGCGGAACGCTCAACATCACCGGAACAACAGCGGTTGCATCAGGATTGGCACCGGTGGTGTCAGGAACCGCAGCAATCATCACAGGGACCGGCCCAGGAATCAAATTCTACTGCTGCGTTGGAGGCCCCTACGTTGTGACGATCCCCACCGGAGGGCTCGCAGGAACAGCCACCTCCGTCACCATCGAATTGGATAACAATGCACTGCCCGCCCCCCCTGTCCCCCAAGCCAACGACATCCTGCTCATCAACACGACAGCCGTCCCAACGAGTTTCCAAGATTGGGCGACGGTGAGCGGCACTCCAACCGTTGTTTCCTCTTCTGGAAGCAGAATCAAATACTCCGTGGCCCTTACCCCGCCGATGAAAGATAAAGATGGCAACCTGACATCGACCATTCCCTACCAAACAGACAACCAAGGCAACGCCATCACGTGTTCCGCAAATTTATTGCGGCCCACGGCATTCATCATCGTCACAAACGGCAGCAATAAAGAGCTTAGAATGTTCAGCTCCTATACCACAGGCACCAACGCGAAGGTGGTCCTCACCGGGACTAATTACAGCACGCTGACCAGGGCGATTGACACGGGCACGACAACCCTTTCGCAGTTTGGCATCGTCTCGATGGGAAGCCAAACTTTTGTGAGCCTTGCCCTCCGCATCCGATCTACGGATTACGACAATTACCTGGCAAACAAACAACGCGACGGGTTTAGCACATACATGGGATTCAGCTCGTTCATCGCCCTGAAATCCAAACCGTAATTCACCGTCTTATGCTCATACAACGCACCCGAGGCAACGCATTATTGATCACCCTTATCGTCATATTGGTGGCTGTCACTCTGGTCGGAATGGTGATGACAGAAACGGCCACGGTTGCCCAAAACACCAACCGAAGCCGCCAATACCAGGCGGCGCAGGCGGCAGCATCAGGCGCGGTGGACTATGCTTACGCCGTCTGGCTCAAGCGGGTTGGCACCAAGCATGATCTCCTCTTGAGCGGGACGGCGCTCGCCATAACGGCTCCCAGCTTTTCGGGAGTGAACGCCCCTCCGGGAACTCCGGGCTATGTCTACACCACCGGCACAGGACTGAGCGACGGCACGCTGAAGATCCAGGCATTGGATAAGTATGGCGTGGCGATCACAGGTTCCAATATCGCACCCGATGTGACCGTCGGTCCCGTGACTGGGTATCCGGGTTGGTGGGGGCGGACCTATACCTACGCCGCAACCGCGAGGTTAAAAGTCGATAACGGCGATCCCAACGCACCAAGTGCCGGGGCGCGCCGACTGTTTCAATATACGGAAGTCCCCTTGTTCCAATGCATGTATTTCTTTCAAGACGATCTGGAGATTTACAACCCGGCCAAAATAATCGTCTCAGGCCTCATTCATACGAATCACAATCTCTATCTATCCACCAAAACCGCTTCGAGCAATTTCACAATCCAGGGCCAGGCATCCTATGCCACCCCTTATATTTATTCCTCCACAGAACCCCCTACCGTAGTAGGCAGTCCCGCCGAGCAGAGCAGCACCGATTACCCCCCCACATGGAGCAACGGCGGGCAAGCCCTCCAACTCCATCAAGTCTCCCCTATGGCGCCGATGGGTTCCCAACTCGATGCCATATTCAGCGACCCGGCAAACGCCGGAAACCCGAATGTCTCGGGAACATACCACGAACTCATCGAGGTTCCCGTCCCGACTTATTCAGACCCCATTGAAACCGATCCCAGCAACCCACGGCGGCTTTTCAATATCGCGGCAAAACAAGGAGGAGTGCTCATTCACGTCACCGGGACCAATATCATCGGAGCCGCATCCGCCACAACCACTGCCGTCGCCTCCTCATCCATAGCGATCACCTCCCTCGACAGCAACGGCATCCCTGTTGCCGTCACAGGCAAGACCGTCCTCATCGCGGCAGGCAGCGGAGCCTCCCTGCCCACAACGCCGGGAACAACCGCCTACAACAACGCAGTCTATGCCTTTTCGCAGGCTCTCTCCAAACAACAATACAATGGGACAACCAAGTTTTACGACTCCAGGGAATTGAAGTTCATGAATGTCGTAAATGTGGATGTCGGCCTTCTGAACACTGCCATCAGCAGTTCCATTACCGGTCTCTATAATGACGTGCTTTATGTGTACGATGACACAACATCGACCAATCCAAATACCGTCCGCCTGAAAAATGGCGCCACAATAGCCAGTAATGATGGGTTGACCATTGCCAGCATGAACCCTGTTTATGTGCAAGGGGATTACAATACCGGCGGCACCACAACATCCAAAACGGATGTCCCGTCAAATGTCGCCAACGCCAACAACGACCAAGCCAACTACAAATCTGGTTACACAACCAAACCGGCTGCCATTATCGCCGATGCGGTCACGCTGCTCTCGAACAATTGGTCGGACACCAATAGTTACAGCGGCAGTTCGGGCAGCAGTCTTTCTTCCAGAACAGCGAAAAACACCACCTACAATGTCGCCCTCCTGGGCGGCTATCTCGGCTCTGACTCCATCTCGTCCAGCTACTATTCTGGAGGGGCGATCAACTACCCCCGATTCCTTGAGGGATGGTCCGGCATTTACTGCACCTATTTCGGCTCCATGGTGGAGCTTTTTCCAAGCAAGATCGCCACGCAAGCGTGGATTATGCCAGGAACCTCGGGAGCGTATTACAGCGCCCCTAACCGCTGTTTTAATTTCGATACAAACTATTCGAAACAATCCCCTCCCGGCTCAACAAACGCCATTGTGCTGAGCCGTGGCATTTGGTCGAAGTGGTAGCATTGCCCCGCTATGAAAAAAATCCTCTTGCTCTCCTGCGCCGCATGTCTCTTCGCCTCGCAGAGCAGCTATTGCCTCGATCTCACACCCCGTTTTGTGACGCGGATTACCGGAACCCAAAGTGAAAACATTCCCTATTTTGTAGAAGGCGACACGAAGTATTCGCTGGAGCTTCCTCGCGGCGTTTCCGCTTCCCGGGGGGAAGGAGAGGCCATTTTTATTTTTCGGGATTTCGATGGGACGCTGACGATGCGACCTTCCCCGTTCAAACCGGATGATCCCTTCAGCGGCCCGGCGTTG
>Ga0316220_1004163_pt1 | contig 11352 bp, 10 predicted proteins | sample TBH18005metaG_FD_203632 | JGI IMG/M metagenome (GOLD analysis project Ga0316220, IMG submission 203632) | Freshwater microbial communities from Trout Bog Lake, Wisconsin, USA - TBH18005 | ecosystem: Environmental > Aquatic > Freshwater > Lake > Hypolimnion/Profundal zone | place: USA: Wisconsin...
ACGGCGCCGCCCGCTGCAACGGCAGCAGTTTTGGCGGCGGTTTTCAGCATGTTGCGGCGAGATGTTTTCATCGATCGTTCTCCTTCCAAGCGTTGAAAATCAGATGCGCCCGAATTGGGCCACCGCCTCCTGAATTGAGCGGAATTTCTCGATGAAGGGCAGGGTGGAATGTTCGGTGTTGTCCAGCTTTTCCGCCGCCACCAAAATCTCGGCGGCGCGGGCGCGCGGTATCACCACCACGCCATCCTGGTCGGCGCTGATGATGTCGCCAGGATTGACGGTGACGCCGTCGCAGATCACTGGAATGTTCGAGCCGGCGAAGCGGTAATGCCCCACCGCCGTCGAAGGCACCGGCCCCAGTGAATAGACCGGGAAGCCGATGCGCTTCAGCTGGGGCAGGTCGCGCACGCCGCCATCGATCACCGCGCCCTTGAAGCCGCGGGCGAACATGGCGGTGCCCATCAGTCCGCCCATGCCGGCGATGTCGGCCCCGTCTTCCACCGTCATGACATAGACCGAGCCCGGCTTGCCCGCGTCGATGGCGGCCAGCATCCCCGACACGGCGGCGCTGTCGGCGCCTTCCTGGCGCACCATTTTCACGGTGACGGCGAAGCCGGCGAACTTGGCCGGGAAGATCGACTGCATCTTGTGTGACATGTAACGCTTCTGGTGCAGCACCTGCTCCAGGGCGTCGGAGACCGAGGCGACCTCGACATGGGCATAGGCTTCGATCATGGCGGCGGGGTCGGCCTCGTACTGGGCCTGGGTGCGCGGGGTTTCGGCCAGCACCAGCCCGGCGAGACCGCTGAGGACGGTGGTCAGCGCAAGTCCGCACGCAATTTTCCTATTTTTTTTCATTGGCGCCCCCTAAACGCGGTGGGAGCCTAGCCCAACGTTACGAAAGCACAAGTTGGGGCAAGTTTCGCAGGTGCAGCAATGCATGCCGCGGCTGTGCGTACCGGAAAATTGCGCCTATGCTCCCCGGACTCGCATCTTTCTCCGCCTTATAAAAAGACCTTGGGAGTCCGGGATGAGCGAAGACGACAGACGGCAATTCCTGATCCAGGCCATGACGGGCGTGAGCGCCGCATGGCTGGCGGCAAGCTGGCCGCAGATCGCGGCGGCGGCGGACAACAGCTGGGGCCAGAGCGACGGCAACTGGAGCCAATTCGCGTTTTTCACCCCCGCCCAGGGTGCCGAGGTGGAAGCCATGGCGGCGCAGATATTCCCCACCACCGACACGCCCGGCGCCCGCGAGGCCCAGGCCATCATCTTCATCGACACGGCGCTGACGACTTTCGCCAAGGGCCAGCAGGCGGTGGTGACGGCGGGGCTCACAGACCTCAATGCGCGTGTCACCGCCCAGGGCGGTCGCAGCTTCGCCGCGCTCAGCGAGGCGCAGCAGGTTGCGCTGCTCACCGCCATCCAGACGACGCCCTTCTTCCGCGCCATCCGCGATCTCACCATCATGGGCGTGTTCGCCGCGCCCCAGCATGGCGGCAATTTCAACAAGGTGGGGTGGAAGCTGATCGGCTTCGACGATGCCTTGAATTTCCACACCCCCTTCGGTTCCTACGACGTCTGAGGAGACCGCCATGCAGAAATACGATCCCGCGACCGAAGTGGACTTTGTCGTCATCGGTTCCGGCGCGGCCGGCGGCGTGATGGCGCGGCAACTGTCCCAGGCCGGCTTTTCCGTCGTGGTGCTGGAGCAGGGCGGCTGGGGCGCCTATGGCCACGAACAGGATTACAGCAAGGACGAACTGGCCAACCGCTTTCCCGCGCCAGTGGACCGGCTGATGAGCGATCCGTCCCTGCAGCGCAACACCTTCCGCCGCAGCGCCGCGGAGAAGGCGGCGCCGGGCGGGCACAATTATGGCTGTGTGATTGGTGGCGGTACTGTCACCTATGGCGCGTCGTCGTGGCGGCATCTGCCCTGGGAGTTCAACGAAGCGTCCACCTTCGGCGGCATGGCCGGTACCGGCATTGCCGACTGGCCGATCAGCTATGACGAGCTGGAACCCTATTACACCATGGCGGAATGGGAGCTGGGCATCGCCGGCGAACGGGTCGACACGCCCTTCATGGCGCCGATGTCCAAGCCCTATCCCTTGCCGCCGCAGCCGATCAAGAGTTCGGGCGCGTTGTTCAAGCTGGCCAGCGCCAAGCTGGGCCTGACCGTGGTGCCCAACGTCGCCGCCATCATCACCCAGCCCTATAAGGGGCGCGGCGCCTGCATCAATTGCGGCATGTGCTCGGGCTATGGCTGCCAGACCAAGGCGCGTTCGTCCTCCGCCGTGGCATTGCTGCCTGACGCGGTGGCGACCAACAAATGCGAGATTCGCGCCAACGCTTACGTCCGCGAAATCTCGGTGGACCGCAGCGGCAAGGTCACCGGCGCGGTCTATTTCGACAAGGCCAACAACAACCGCGAAGTCTTCCAGAAGGCCAAGGTGGTGGTGCTGTCGGCCAACGGTACCGAGACGCCGCGCCTGCTGCTGATGTCCAAGTCGGCGCGCTTTCCCAACGGGTTGGCCAATTCCTCCGGCGTGGTCGGCAAATACCTGATGAGCGGCAATGGCGGCGGCGCCAGCGCTTTGTTCGAGCATCCGCTCAACGAGTATAAGGGCTGCGTCACCGGCGCGGCGATCCTGGATTACGTTCCCAACGACATGAAGCGGGGCTTCTATGGCGGCGGACGCATGACGGCGCGCGGCTTCACCAGCCCGATGGAATATGGCTTGGGCGGCGTGCATGGCGCGCCGACTTGGGGCGTCGCTTATAAAAAGGCGCTGATCGAGCAGGCCAACCGCAAGATGGTGATCGCGAACTTTGTCACCCAGATGCCGATCGAGACCAACTGCGTCGATCTCGATCCCGAGGTGAAGGACGCCTGGGGCCTGCCCGCCATGCGCATCACCTCCACCAGCCATCCCAATGACTTCAAGGTGATGGAATTCTTCCGCGACAAGGCGGTGGAAATCCTGCACGCGGCGGGGGCGAAGGAAGTCTGGGCCGACGGCATCAATGACAGCAGGGGTGGCGCCCATTCGCGCGGCACCTGCCGCATGGGCAACGATCCCAAGTCATCGGTGGTGAACAAGTTCCACCGCGCCCATGACGTGCCCAACCTGTTCGTGGTCGATGGCTCCAGCTTCGTCACCGGCGGGCGCAATCACCCCACCATGACGATCTCGGCCTTGGCCTTCCGCGCTGCCGAGCATCTGGCGGCGGCGGCGAAGACGGGCAACGTCAAAATCTAGGCGCGTGCCTTCAATCGATGATGCGGTCCCAGACATTGACCGCGCCGATGTCCTTGCCGCCGATCAGGGGGCGCGGCAGGCGCTGGTCGCGGGGCCGGGCCCGGAAATCCTTGTGCAGGAACAGCGAGGTGGCGCAGCGATACCAGCGCAACGGCCTGAAATCGCTGAAATCGACCTGGATCAGATCGGCGTCACGCAGCATGGCCGTGGTGTTGGGATACCAGTCGGCATTGTCCAGCAGGATGAAGCCCCCGGGTCTCAGGATGCCCAACGCCGCCTTGGCGCAGCGATAGCGGTTGGTGGCGGCGTCCACGATCACGGCGTCGAATTTACGCCCCATTGTGGTCATCTCCGCAGCAATGCGGTCGGTATCGACGACGCGGATCTCGGTGTTGGGATAGTGACTATCGATCAGGCTTTGGGCCCACTTGGCGTCGGTTTCCAGTGTCGTCACCGATTTGACGCGGGCGCTCCAGAATTCCGTGGAAAAGCCGCCGCCCAGCTCCAGCAGGTCAAAGCTGGAAAGGTCCAGTCCCATCAGATACTCGATCAGGCCGTAGGACATCATGGGGATTTTCTGGTCATCGCCCAACAGGCAGGCGCCGCGTTCGGTCGATTTGCGGAAGCCCAGGCCTTCGTTGAGGATGTTCAGGACCGAGGCCTCGAACATCTGCGCTTCGCCCAGCGCGACGGAATCTAGTTCCCGCGTGGTGCGTTCGGGGTTTTCCGTGGGCGGTACCAGTTTCCAGAACATGCCGATCCTCCTCGCGGGTGCGCCGCGCCTTCGGCCACGTCTCTAGCGCGGAATGCCCGGGAACGCGACTGGCGACCCTAGATGGCCAGGTGAATTTTTGCGGGGCGTTTCAGCAAGGACATCAGCAGGATGGCCGCGGTTGCTAGACCAATCAGCGCCGTTCCGGCATGGGTGGATGCGGCCGATGCCAGCGCCGAACCGGCTTGCGTGAACGGCAGCACCAGCACCGCCAGCAGCACCAGCCCGGCGTAAATCTCTGTCAGGAAGCGGCTGCGGCGCAGCCGCTGCAACTCCAGGAGTGCGGACGTACGGCTGGAAAAACCGTTGTCGGGAATCTCTGCCAGCGGCTGGGCCAAAAGCCTGTCGAGGTTGTCAGTCATGGGTCACGTCCCGTTCCAGCATCAGCATCCGCAATTTCTCGCGGCCCCGCAAGACATGCGATTTCAGCGTTCCCAGCGGCATATCCAGAATTCGTGCAGCCTCGGGATGTGAAAACCCCAGCGCGCAGCAAAGGGTGAGCGCCGCCCGCTCCACCGGCGCCACCTGCGCCAAAGCCTGTTCCAGGTCCAGCCGGTCGATATGGCCTTGGCGCGGGTCGACGGACCCGGCCTCGGTGTCGGCCAGCGGCTCCCATTTGCGGCGCCGCGCCTCCATCAGATAGCGCGACCAGGCGATCCGCAGCAGCCAGCCGATGAACGATCCATCCTCACGAAACTGGGCAAGCTTGCGCCATGCCAGCAGGAAGGTGTCCTGCGCCAGATCGTCCGCCAGCGCATGCCGGCCGCCGGTCAGGCGGAGCAGGAAAGCGCGCAGCTGCGACTGGTGGCGCCGGACCAGAAGGTCGAAGGCGGTGGCGTCACCGGCCCGGGCTCGCTGTATGGCGAGCCCGTCCTCAGTCATGCGGACGCTGGAGATATCCGATGATGACGCAGGCGATGCCGGCGAATAGGGGGAACGCGGCCAGGAAAGGCAGGTAGTGGGGCGGGGGGATCAGGCCGTGCGCCTTTGCCATGTCCGATGAATAGTCGTAGCCGAAGGTCTGGCTGATCATCGCCCAGAAAAACACCAGGGTGGCCAGTCCGACGCTAATCAGGATCGCCCCGCGCGCCAGATACACGGCGCGCATGTCGCGCGTGTCGGCCTTGCGGAACAGTTCCGGCGGAATCGGGATGCCTTTTTCCGCCAGGTCTTTCAGAACCGTGTCGGTGTGCATGCGGGCGCGAAAATAGAGGAAGTAGATGAGGGCGATGCCCAGGATCGAGAAAAAGATCGTGGGACCGTTGAAAACGTCCGCTATCATGTTTGTGACGGGCATGGGCTTTCCTCCAGGACTGTTCCTTCAGCCAAGATGCGGGCAGTATGCCGCCTGGATGCAGGCCGAAGGAAATTTTCCGTCCCGTCAGGTCTCCCGCAGCACTTCCGGCGGCTCGGCGTTGGTCGTTTTGCAGCCCCATAGGGCATAGAACAGCGCGTAAAGTTCGCAGACCGCCGGCAGCAGGTAGGAAATCTGTCGTCCGTGATGGTCGGAGATCCAGCCCTGGGCGTTGGCCAGGGCGCCGCCCGCGATGGCCATGATCAGCAGGCCCGACCCTTCCTCGGTCAGTGCGCCCAGGCCCTTGATCCCCAGGGTGAAGATGGTGGGAAACATGATGGAGTGGAACAGGCCTACCAGGATCAGCGCCCACATCGCCACAGATCCGGTGCCGAACACCACGACCAGCAGCAGGCCGAAGGCGCCCAGCGCCGCGCCCGCCAGCACTGTCTCGGCTTCGATGAACGTCATCAGCCAGGCGCCGATGAAGCGGCCTACCGCCATGCCGCCCCAGAGCAATGTCTGGTATTTGCCGGCCTCGGCCAGCGTCACGTTGCCGATATCCGGTTGTGACACAAAATTGACGAACAGGCTGCCGACACCGATCTCGCAAATCAGGTACATGAAAATGGCAGGCACGCCGAAGACCAGGTTGCGGTGCTTCCACAGGCTCAGCTTCTTGCGCGCTTCCGGGGCCAGCCGTTTGGTCGCGTTGCCCAGGTCCGGCAGCTTGAGGAAGGTGAACAGCACCGCCAGCAGCAGCAGCACGGCGGCGATGCCCAGATAGGGCAGCTCCACCGAGCGGGCGTCGGCCAGCTTTTCCGCCGCGGTGAGATGCGTGCCGGCGACGGCGGTGCCGCCGACGCTGCGGCCCAGGATCAGCAGCGAGCCGAACATGGGGGCGACGGTGTCGCCCACCGTGTTCATCGCCTGCACCAGGTTGAGCCGCGACGAGGCCGTCTGGGGCGAGCCGATCACCGCCACATAGGGATTGGCCGCCACCTGCAGCAGGGTGATGCCCGAGGCGGTGACGAAGAGCGCAAAGAGGAAGAGGGGATAGAAGGCCAGCTCGGCCGCCGGCAACAGCAGCAGGCAGCCCACCGCCATCACCACCAGGCCGCTGACCAGGCATTTCTTGTAGCCGATGCGCTGCAGCAGGAAGGCGCAGGGCAGCGACATGATGAAATAGGTGATGAACCAGGTGCTGGAGACCAGCAGCGACTGGGTGTCGTTGAGATCGAAGACCGATTTCAGATGGGGGACCAGCGTGTCCTGCATCACCGACAGGAAGCCCCAGATGAAGAAGAGGCTGGCCAGCATCGAGAGGATGAAGGTATGGCCCTTCTTGAGGGCTGGCGTATTCTCGGTCATATCCGCTCCCGTTCCGTCCGGTTGTCCGGCTCTATTACTCAGACATATACTCGCGTATTGGAAGGCCGCTGCCAAGGGCCGCGGGACCGGGGATTTCGATGACGAATGCGATAGCCATTGTCGGCGGCGGCAAGATCGCCCGCGATAGCCACGTTCCGGCTATCGCCGGATCGGCGGATTTCGTCTTGGCGGCGGCGGTGACATTGCCGGACGCCGAACTGCCGGGCGTGCCGAATTTCCGCACCATTGCCGACATGAAGGCGGCCTGGCCGGAGGTAACGGCGGTGGCGCTCTGCACCCCGCCGCGCAGCCGCCACGCCCTGGCGTTGCAGGCCATCGCCGCTGGGCTGGACATTCTCAACGAGAAACCGCCCGCCGCCAGCTTGGCCGAGGCGCAGGACATTGCGGTGCGGGCTGCGGCGGCGGGCCGGGTGCTCTATCAAAGCTGGCATTCGCGCGATGCCGCCGCCGTGAAGCCCGCCAGGGCCTGGCTGCAAGGCAGGACGATCCGCGGCGTCACCATCACTTGGAAGGAGGATGTGCGCGTCTGGCATCCAGGCCAGGAATGGATCTGGGAGCCGGGCATCGGCGTCTTCGATCCGGGCATCAACGCCTTGTCGGTGGCCACGGCGATCCTGCCTGCGGTGCTGCGGCTGCAATCGAGCGAACTGCGCTTTCCCGCCAACAAGGCGGCGCCCATCGCCGCCAGTCTTGTCTATGAATGCGGCGGCGTGCCCGTGACGGTGGAATTCGATTTCGACCAGAAGGGACCGCAGACCTGGGACATCGATATCGACACCGATGCGGGGGCGCTGAAACTGTCGCTGGGGGCCTCGAAGATGGCGCTGGACGGCAAGCCTGTCGATGTCGGCACGGTGCCGGAATATACCGCGCTCTATGCCCGCTTCGCGGCGCTGCTGAAGGCGCGGCAGTCGGATGTCGACTTCACGCCCTTCGCCGCCGTGGCGGACGCTTTCCTGCTGGGACGGCGCACGGTGATCGGGCCGTTCGGCTAGCCAGCCTCATTGTCATGGCCCACCGGAGTGTGGGCAATCCGGATGAAGCGCGCACCCTGTAAGCAGGGAACGCTGCGACACCTGGGTGGCCCGCATCCGCAGGCCATGACAAACGAGTAGACTATTTCGCCACAGAGAATTTGTAGACGAAGGTGTTTTTGTAAGTCTGGCCCGGATTGAGCCGCGCCGAACCGAAGGCCGGATGGTTGGGCGTGTCCGGGAAGACTTGCGGTTCCAGCGCGATGGCGTCGGTCATGCGATAGACATGGCCCTTGCCGGTAACAGTGCCGTCCAGGAAGTTGCCGGTATAGACCTGCACGCCAGGGGCTTCGACCGACAGCTCCATCACCCGGCCGGAGACGGGATCGGCCACCGTCACCGCCGGGCGCATCGTCCCCGCCGTGCCGTCGATGACGTAATTGTGATCGATGCCGCGCCCGATCACCACTTGCGGATTCTTGCCGTCGCGCACGCGCGGGCCGATGAGTGCCGGTTTGCGGAAATCGAAGGGCGTGCCGTCCACTGCCGCCAGTTGCCCGGTGGGAATCGAAACCTTGTCGATGGGCGTGAAGCGCGCCGCATGGATGGTGAGCATCTGGCCTTCGACGCTGCGGCCGCTGTTCAGGCCGGCGATGTTCCAGAAATTGTGGTTGGTGAGGTTGACGATGGTCGGCTTGTCGGTGGTGGCGCCGTAGGTGAGGGTGAACTCGTTATTGTCGTTCAGGCTGTATGTCACCGTCGCCTTCAGTGTGCCGGGATAGCCTTCCTCGCCGTCGGGGCTGGTATAGCTCATGGTAACGCTGGCGGTGGGGCCGCTGGTGACGCTGTCGATCTTCCACATCCGCTTGTCGAATCCCTTCAGGCCGCCATGCAGCGCCTGGCCGTTATTCTGCGCCGCCAGGGTGTAGACCTTGCCGTCGAGGGTGAACTTGCCTTTCGCGATGCGGTTGGCATAGCGGCCGATGGAAGCGCCGAAATAGGACGGCTTGGCCAGATATTCCGCCGCCGTGTCGAAGCCCAGTGCCACATCATCCAGCTTGCCGTTGCGGTCGGGCAGCATCACCGAAACGATGGTGGCGCCCTGGGTCATCAACTTGATGGATGTGCCCTTGGCGTTGGAAAGCGTCACCGCTTCCACGGCGCTGCCATCGGCCATCTTGCCGAAGGGCGCGCGCTTGGCGTCCGCCGCGTCAGCCATGTGAACGCTCATGCCCGCGCCCGCCGCCACCAGGGCGCAGGCGATCTTCGCCGAAGTCCACATCTGTCATTCCTCCACTCGCTGTTTCTCGCCCCGCGACTCGCGGGTGGTGCAATTGTCTGAGCATTGAAGCACCGCCCGTGCCGGTCCCGCAAGCGGCGCTGATTTACTGCGGCAATGCGGCCTGTCCGGTGACGGTGAAGCCGGTGGCCGCCACGCCAACGCCGGTGCCCGGCTGGCCGCCGCCCACCGCCAGACGATAGGCCCCGCTTGCCACGATGCGCGCGCCTGCTGCCGTGACGCTGGAAAGATCGCGGGGCGTGAGGTCGAAATGCAGGGTGCGGCTTTCGCCCGCGTTCAGCGTCACCCGCTGGAAGCCGCGCAGGGCGCGGATGGGCATGCCGGGGGCTTGCGGGAAGCTGAGATAAAGCTGCGCCACCTCGTCACCGCCCAGCCTGCCGCTGTTCTTCACCGTGACATCGACGCCCAGATTGCTTCCCGCCGCCAGCGATGCCGAAGACAGTTTCAGGCCGCTATAGGTGAAGCTGGTGTAGGACAGGCCATGGCCGAAAGCATAAAGCGGCGCACCCCTGAAGTAGCGATAGGTGCGGTTGGCCATGCTGTAGTCTTCGAAGGCGGGAAGGTCGGTGACGCTTTTGTAAAACGTCACCGGCAACCGTCCGGCGGGATTGTTGTCGCCGTTCAGCGTCTGACCGATGGCGGTGCCACCTTCTTCGCCGGGATACCAAGCGTCGACAATGGCGTCGGCATTCTTCGCCGCCCAGTTCACCGACAGAGCCGAGCCGTTCATCAGCACCACCGCGAGTTTCTTGCCGGTCTTCTTGACCGCTTCCAGCAGCCCCTGTTCTTCCGCCGGCAGGTCCAGGCTGGTGCGGTCGCCGCCCTTGAAGCCGGGCAGGTTGACGTTCATCTCCTCGCCTTCAAGCTGGGAGGTGATGCCCACCACCGCGATCACCACATCTGCTTTGCGCGCTGCAGCCACGGCGGCGGCCTTGGGATCGGCAACGACACGACGCCAGGTCAGGCGTACCGGTGTGCCGCGGCTGGGTGTCTGCTCCAGGCGCAGGGCGTAGGCGTGACCCTTCTCAAGCGGCATCTCCACTGTCTTGGGGCCGCGCTGGGTGTCCTGGCTGACATTGTTGTCAACGACCAGCTTGCCGTCCAGCCACAGCCTGGTGTTGGGAGACGCCAGGCCGATCTCGTAGCTGCCGCTTTCGTCGGGCGTCAGCGTGCCGGTGAAGCGGGCCGAACGGGCGCCGGGCGCATCCGGCGTGGCGCCAGGTCCGCGGAAGGCGAAGTCGAGCGCCGGATAGGTCCTGGTCACGGACGGCGCGCCGCTCAGGTCCTCGGCCGCAAAATACTCCGCCTTCACGCCGGGCTGGCCCTCTGGCGTCTTCAGCGCCGTGGTGGGGACGGCATCGGCGGTGCGCAGGAAATTGGTGCCGGGCACATAGGTGACCAGGGCCTTGGGGAAGGCGGCCTTGATGCCGTCCAGCGCCGTCACGGCGCGGCTGGGCTGGTTGTTATAGTTGCCCAGCAGCACCGGCACCTGGTCGGCCAGCGGGCCCACCACCAGGATGTGCTTCACCGTTTGCCGCAGCGGCAGCATGCCGTTGTTCTTCAGCAGAACCATGCTTTCGCGCGCCGCGCGGCGGGCCAAGGCCCGATGAGCCTCCGAATCCAGTTCGCTGTCCGGCAGCTTGGCCCAGGGCGATTGCGCGGGCGGGTCGAACATGCCCAGATTTATGCGGGCGGTGAACAGCCGCTTGAGCGATGTGTCCATCACGGCTTGCGGCACCAGCCCTTGCGTCACCGCATCGCCATAGGCCTTGGAGGCCGCCACCGGGCCTTCGCCGAAATCGGCGCAGTCGGTATCGACGCCATGCTTCAACGATACCGCTGCGGCGCCCGCCAGGCTGTCGGTGAAATGATGGCCTTCATGGATGTCGCGGATGGCGCCGCAATCCGAGGTGACATAGCCCTTGAAATTCCAGGCGTTGCGCAAGGTGTCGGTCAGCAGGAAGTCGCTGGCGCAGGCCGGCTGGCCGTTGATCCGGTTGTAAGCGCACATCGCCGATTGCGCCTTGCCGTCGACGATGGCGGCGCGGAAGGCGGGCAGGTAGGTGTCTTCCTGGTCATGCCGGCTCACGGTCACGTCGGCGGCATGGCGGGTCTGCTCGGGCCCCGAATGGACCGCGAAATGCTTGGGCGTGGCGATCACCTTCAGATGGGCGGGATCGTCGCCTTGCAGGCCGGTGACGAACGCAACGCCGTATTGCGCGGTGAGGAACGGATCCTCGCCATAGGTTTCCTGGCCGCGGCCCCAGCGCGGATCGCGAAAGATGTTGATGTTGGGCGACCAGAAATCCAGGCCGGCATACTGGTTCTGGCGCAGTTCCATATTGTATTCGACCCGC
>Ga0316220_1004166_pt1 | contig 11346 bp, 10 predicted proteins | sample TBH18005metaG_FD_203632 | JGI IMG/M metagenome (GOLD analysis project Ga0316220, IMG submission 203632) | Freshwater microbial communities from Trout Bog Lake, Wisconsin, USA - TBH18005 | ecosystem: Environmental > Aquatic > Freshwater > Lake > Hypolimnion/Profundal zone | place: USA: Wisconsin...
TCGGTGCGGATGGCGCTGGCGCGGAAATCCGCGCGGGCGCTCATACCGAAGGTGATCACTGGAACGCCGGGGACGTCTTTGGCAAGACGGGTGAGAAGCTTCTGCCCCCAACGATCGTCGATGTTCACAACGGCGGTGCCCTTCTTGTGCGCCTGCCCGGCGAGGCCGGTGAACAGCTTCACCTTGGCCTCGAAGTAGGCCTCCATCGTGTGATGAAAATCGAGGTGATCCTGCGTAAGGTTGGTGAAAATCGCGGAGTCAAACTCGACATTGCGCGCGCGGCCTTGCTCCAGGGCATGAGAGGAAACCTCCATCGCCACGGCGCGGCATCCGGCGGAGCGGATTTGGAAAAGGAGTTCCTGCAAGTCGAGCGACTCGGGGGTGGTCCGGGGTGCGGGCAGGATGCGGTCGCCGATTTCATACCGGATGGTACCGATCAGCCCGGCGCGCATTTGCACGCTCTCGCAAAGATGTTTGAGCAGGAATGCGGTGGTCGTCTTGCCGTTGGTGCCGGTGATCCCGGCGACTTTCAGCCCGAGCGAAGGCCGCCCATAGAACTCCGCCGCGAGATCGGCCAGGGCGTGGCGCGCGTTCTTGACCACGACGAGCGTGGCGCGCATCTGCGTCTGCTCTTGCTCGGTGACGACAGCGACGGCCCCGCGGTCGATGGCTTCCTCGATGAACTTGTTGCCGTCCTCTTTTTCGCCGTGCAAGGCGACAAAAAGGGCGTTCTTCTGGACCCGGCGCGAGTCGTAGCAGATGGCGGCGATTTCCCGGTCTGCCGGGCCAATCGTCAGCACAGTCGGGATTTTTGAAAGGAGAGCTTTAAGTTGCATTCAGATGGTTCTAGCGGTCCGACTTGGTCAGTTTGGCAATCGCTTGCGGCGCCGGTTGCGGGTCGGGTGGGATATTGAGATAGTGAGCGGTCTGTTCGCCGATGTGGGAGAAGGCAGGCCCCGCGATGAGCCCGCCGTAGTTCTGGGTTTCGGTCGCCTTGGCATCGTCCACCATGACCAGGCAGACCACTTGCGGGTCTTCCACAGGGAAGAAGCCTACAAACGAGGTGACATACCGGTTGTCGTAATAGCCGCCGCCGCCCGGTTTCGCGATCTGCGCGGTGCCGGTCTTGCCGCCTGCGGAATAGCCTGGAATGGTCGCGGCAAAAGCGGTGCCGCGTTTGCTGACAACCTCTTTCAACGCGCTCCGCAGCTTGGCGGCGGCGTCGGAACTGACCACCTGCCGCATCGGCACGGGATCGAAATTCACAATCGGCTTGCCGTCGTTATCGACCACGGAATCGACAATTTGAGGCATCATGAGTTTGCCGCCATTGGCGATGACGCTCATGGCGGTGACCATTTGGATGGGTGTGACGGAGACGCCCTGGCCCATCGGCATCCGGGCGAGGGTGAGCTTGTTCCAACCGGAGCTTTTCGGAGAATGGACGATTCCCGAGACTTCGCCGGGGAGATTGATGCCTGTGCGCTCTCCAAACCCGAAGCTGCGCACGTATTCGTAAAAGCGCTGGTCACCGAGTTTCAACCCCAGTTTGGCAGAACCGATGTTGCTGGAATGAACGACCACGTCGAACACGCTCAGGTCCGGGTGATCGCCATGCCCGTGGTCCTTGAGGATCTTGCCGCCGTAATCCCAGCGTCCGCCGTTGATGCCGATGATGGTATCGAGAGTGACGAGGTTATCGTTGAGGGCCGCCGATACAGGAACGATTTTGAAAACGGAGCCCGGTTCCACGATGTTGATGACGGCGCAATTCTTCATCTTCTCGGGTGAAATTTCGCTCTTGCCCCGGCTCAAGTCGTTGGGATCGAAACAGGGCCGGTTCGCCATCGCCAGAATCCGCCCGGTCTTGGGGTCCATCATGATGGCGGTGGTGAATTCCGGGCGGTACCTTTTATAGAGATCATCGAGTTCCGTCTCGACGATATGCTGTAATCGCATATCGATGGTGAGCCGGACGTTGTAGCCGTCCCGCGCTGTGCGTTCCTGCCCGCGATAAGGCACGATCTCCTTGCCGGTGCGGTCGCGTTCGATGTAGCGAAAACCGTCGTAGCCGCGCAGCCATTTGTCCATGGAACGCTCGATCCCCTCCACCCCCATGCGTTCGGTTTCTTCCGCGCCGTCCCCCTCGATCCTCTTTTGCCCCATGAACCCCAACACATGGCTCAATACTTCGTTGTTGGGGTAAACACGCCGGGTGTCGGGCTCGAAGAAAATCCCCCGCACCGGCTTCTTGGTGCGGTACTGGAACTCCTTGAACCGCCCGTTGATCGCGGCGGCATCGGGTTCCGTCACGGATCTTTTGAGCACCACGTATTTGCGCTGGGTGTCGAGTTTTTTTGCCAATTCCGCCTTCGGGATTTTCAAGAGGTCCGAGAGCAAACCGGCGATCTCGCCAGGAGCAACTTTTCCGGAGGCGATAACGCTTCCGTCGGCCACCACGGTATTGAGCGGTTCGTTGGCTGCAAGCAGTTCGCCGTTGACATCCCGAATCTCTCCGCGCCCGGCAATGATCGGCTGTTTTTTAACGTGTTTCTCCGCCGCCAGCCGCTCAAATTTCTCGTGCTGATCCACTTGCAGGTAGACCAAACGGGCCGAAAAGCCCGTAAAACAGCACATCAAGCCAAAGCAGGCAATGATTGCACGCACTTTGGCTGTTTTATTCATCGGTTGGCGACCCCTCCCTCGTTGGAAACGGCGCGGATTTCATTGCCACCGGCGCGGCGCGGGAAATCCACATGGACGATGCTCGCCGGGAGGATTTTGACCATTTTAATGGTTCCCTCGTTGCAGGCTTTTTGCAAAGCGGAGTAGGTGGAGAGTTGGGCGATCCGCCCTCTCAACGCTTCATTCTTGCGGCCCAACTCCACCAACTCCTTTTCCATTCTCCCGATGCTTTCCCCCCGGCGGACGAGCTGGTTGCGGTAATAGACCCACGTCATCCCGCCCAACAGGGCAAGGATGGCGATCAACAACCACGGGGAATACGCCCCCACGGGAACATTATTGCTTTCAAGACGACGGCGACGGTTATTTGCCATAGGATTTTTCGACGACGCGAAGTTTGGCGCTGCGGGAGCGCGGGTTGCGGGATTGCTCCTCTTCCGAAGCGATTGCGGGCTTCGGAGTGAGGAGGCGGAATTGGAAATCGGGATTGCGGCGCGGCGAAGGCCACTCGGGACGGTCGATCCATTGCACGCTGCGCGCTTTGAAGAACGTCTTCACGATGCGGTCTTCCAGCGAGTGGAACGTGATCACACCCAGTCGGCCACCGGGATTGAGCCGGGCGGAAAAGGCGGCAAGCGCGGTGGCGAGCACGTCGAGTTCGCGGTTCACGGCGATCCGCAACGCCTGGAAAACCTTGGTCGCGGGATGGGTGCGGCCCCGACGCGGATTCACTTTCTCCACGCTGTGAACCAGGTCGTAGGTCGTCTCCAAAGGCCGCATTTCCCGGTCGTGGACGATTTGCTGGGCGATCCGCCGGGCCGCCGTCTCCTCGCCATACTCGCGGAAGATGCGGATGAGTTCCCCTTCGGGTGCGGTGTTCACCAGATCCGCCGCGCTCAACGGCGCGTCGGGATTCATCCGCATGTCGAGCGGTCCGTTTTCCTGAAAACTGAAGCCCCGTTCGGGCGTGTCGAGTTGCCACGAGGAAACCCCGATATCCAGGAGCGCACCGTCGATGCCCGCGATGCCCAGGTGGTCGAGCACGCTGGCGATCTCTTCAAAATTCGCGCGAACCGGCACGAAACGCTCGCCGAACCCGGCCAGGCGTTCCCCGGCAAACGCGAGCGCCTGCGGATCCTGGTCGATGCCAATCACTTGCGCTCCGGCTTGCAAAAAAGCTTCCGTGTGGCCGCCGCCCCCGAGCGTCCCGTCCACAAACAGCTTCCCCGGCGCGGGCGCAAGCAGCGCGAGCGTCTGTTCGAGCAGGACGGGCTCGTGATAGGGAGTGAAGTTGGGGCGTTCGGATTTCAAAACATTCCTCCGCCGCAACCCGCGGGCTGCGACTTCCATAACCTCGGCTGTTGGGGGGATCATAGACCAAGCTCGGTTGCCAGATCTTGATTCTCTGCCGCTTTGGCGGTCTGCTCGGCAGCCCACCGCTCGGCGTTCCAAATTTCAAACTGGCCCATCCCGCCAGCCAGCGTCACCTCGCCTTGCAATCCCGCCTTGGCGCAAAACTCGGGTGGTAAAACCATGCGTCCTTGTTTGTCGACGCAACAACGATGAGACCCTGAGGCAAAGGCCCGGACCAGTTCCTGCCGCTTGCCGGGCGTAATGTCTGCGCGCCCTTCGATCATCGCCACTTTTTTGTCGAGCTGTGCCGGGGACATCACGATAACATGGGTCCCCAACGAATGCAGACGCACATACAAAACACCCTCTTCGCCGGAACGCCAATCGGACGGGATGGTGATCCGATTTTTCGAATCAACCCCGTGCCGGAACGACCCGGTAAAGGTGACAGTGTTGTAGGCGTCGGAAGACATTGGGTGGAATTTCGTGGGATTTTAACCCATTTCATTCCATTTTCAACCACTATTCTTCCTATTTTTACGAACTTTTCTCTGTGCCGAGCTTGCCACCGGGCAGATTGGCCCGGATGGTAAGCCCTCCCCAATGAGAACCTCTACATGAGAACCATTTGCATGGATGGGTCGGCGAACTCCGAAGCGCCAACGGCGCGGCAGCATACCAGCCTGGGGCAACGCCCCAGGTATTGGAAAAAGAACGGGATCAGGGCTGAAAGCCCGCAGCATAAGACACGGCTTTTCAGAACGCTGCGGCGGGCCTTCAGCCCTTGGCGCTTTTTCGCTCCAAGTCCTGGGGCGTTGCCCCAGGCTGGTATGCTTGCGGGCCTTTGGCCCTCTCTTTTGGCCCTCTTTTCGATCCTGCCATTCTATCAGATAATTGCGTAATATTATGAAAACCATTTTCCGCGTTCTGGCCTATTTGCGCCGCTACCCCGCCTTGGCAGCAGGGACGCTGGGGTGCGCCGTCTTGATGACGCTGATGGTGATCGTCTTCCCAAAAGTGACCCAACTGGCCATCGGAGATGTGGCGCACGGCCGGGGCGACCGGCTCCTCGGCTTGACGTTGCTGGCTCTCGGAGCGTTTTTCATTGAAGCTCTCGCCAATGCCGTGCGCATCCGGCTCAACAACACGTTTGAGCAGCGGGTGATCTTCGATCTCCGCAGCGACCTCTATTCCCATATCCAGCGGCTGCCGGTCGGCTGGTTCGACAACCGGGCCACCGGCGACGTGATGACCCGCCTCCTGGAAGACGTGACCGCCATGGAACGGGTCTTGATCGACGGCATCGAACAGGGCGTGGTGGCGCTGCTCCAAGTCGGCATCGTCGCGACGATGTGTTTCATTTACAATACCCAGCTCGCTCTCTTGGCGCTCGCGCCGGTCCCCTTCCTTGTCAGCGGCGCTCTGCTGTATACCCTCACCGCTCACAAACGCTACCGGCTCCAGCGCAAGGCCTCCTCCGCCATGAACGCCTTGTTGCACGACAACTTGGCGGGCATCCGGCAAATCAAGACGTATGTGCGCGAAACCGAGGAGCACACGCGGTTTAACAGCGTAAGCAAGCAATTGATGGACGCCACGCTCATCATCATGCGGGCGTGGTCGCTCTACAGCCCCTCGATGAGTTTTCTTTCATCGTGCGGCATGGTGCTGGTCATCGGCTTCGGCGGCAGGGCGGTGCTCGACGGCTCCATGCAACTGGGCGACCTCGTCGCTTTTCTTATCCTGGCCCGGTTCCTCTATGAACCCATCGGGCGCTTGCATCAACTCAACCAACTCCTGCAAGCCGGGCGCGCTGCCGGGGAACGGGTTTTCGAGATTCTCGACACCGAAGTGGAAGCCAACTCCGCCGGGCCGGAGCGCGAAACCGAGCGTTCCCAAGCCGAGGCGCGGGCCCTTTGCGGCGATGTCCGGTTCCAGAACGTCTGCTTCGCCTACACCGAGGAATTGCCCGTGCTCCACAACATCAACCTGCACACCCGCCCCGGAGAAACCGTCGCGCTGGTGGGAGCGACGGGCGCAGGGAAATCGACACTGGTCAACCTGCTCACCCGGTTTTACGAATTCGACACGGGCGAAATCCTCGTAGATGGCCGCCCGCTGCGAGACATCCCCAAGGATGTGCTGCGCGAAGCCGTCGGCATGGTGACGCAGGAGAGTTTTCTCTTCAACGGCAGCATCCGCGACAATCTGCGGCTGGCGAAACCAGACGCGACTGAAGAGGAGATGTTCGCGGCGCTCGAAGCGGCCAATGCGCGCGGGTTCATCGATTGCATGCCCGAAGGGCTTGACACGGTGGTGGGAGAGCGCGGCGTGAAACTGAGCGTCGGCGAAAAACAGCGGGTTTCCATCGCGCGCGCCCTGCTCAAAGACCCGCCCATCCTGATCCTCGACGAAGCGACCGCGAGCGTCGACACGGAGACCGAGCGGCAAATCCAACAGGCGCTCGACCGGTTGATGCAACACCGCACGAGTTTTGTGATCGCCCACCGGCTTTCCACCGTGCGCCATGCGGACCAAATCCTCGTAATGGAACGGGGGCGCATCGTCGAACGCGGCACGCACGAGGAACTCCTCGCGCATTGCGGGATATACGAGCGACTTTGCCGGAACAGTTTTCTCGGGTAGCTCGCGGTTAGGACGACCAAACCGGGCGCGTAGAGCGTTGCGTTTGTATGAGCACGCTAACAGAAACAACCGACCGCGTGGTTTCGAAAATCGAGAACATCTCCCTCTCCAAGGATCAGATGCGCACGGCCTCCGATGTGGCGCTGGGCCTGGGCTTTGCCTCCATCCTCGCCTCGATCCTCACATGGTTTTTCACGAAATCGCGGGACAAATCGCACTCAGAGCGCTTCGGCATCTTCATCGGCTTGTGGGTTCCGAGCTTCTTCATCCTGGCCAACCATTTGGCGCGCAGAGCCGACTCCAAGTAGCTAATTTTCTACAAAAAAGTGACGCGGCTCTTTTGTTCTTCCCCAAAGGGCTTCCCTCAAAGTCGCGTCACTAAGAGTATCGGGGTAAGACCAACTTGTGGCTGTATGGAACCTTCACAGGGCATGCTGAGCGTTGTGAAGTTTGAGCAGCTTTTGACCTTGCTGGTCACGTGATTTTGAACGAGTTTAAGGTCTTATGAAAAAACTGCTTTTCACCTGCTTTATGGCTGTTGCCATTGCGTTGCCGCTGGCCGTAACTTCCACTGTTCGGGCAGAATCGCCAGGGATCTCTATCGAGTTGGGTGGTCGTGAACGGCATCCCGAGCTTCATGAAGCACTTCGCGCCCTCGAAAAAGCCAAGCGCCATCTCAAAGAGGCGAAACACGATTTTGGGGGACACAGGGAAGCCGCATTGAGGGCGTGCGAAGACGCGATAATTCAACTGCAACTCGCTCTCGATTCCGATAGACGCTAAACACAACAGGTAGAGCAATAAAATGATGGGCGTGGTGTTGAAGTACCGTGCGCGTGTCGGGGACACCGGAAAAAGCAACCATCATTGCAGAGCTAACGTCACTGCTTTGAGGTTCTTTCCCAGATAAGACTTCGAATACTCTGGGGTCTCCACAGAGTCGGGAGCACGTGACCGGCGAATCAGTCGATACAACTTCGCTGATCCAACTCAAACGCGGCTTGACGACATCGATCCCAAGCGGATTCGCCAGATATTCGCAACGAATATGCGCTTGCGGTTTGTATCACGAACGGCTATAAGGGACCACTCATGTTCAGTCTGAAACCATGATCGTTGATGGGCAGCCGTTGGTGCGCAGAGCACATCGGGGGTTAGTCATGGCGTTTCATGCCGTTGCAGCGCGTCTAAGTATAACAAAAAGTAGCACACGCGCCAGTTCGGACTGTCAAACACCTGTAAGTCCTTGATAATTAAGTAAGCCGGGGTGGTGAAATTGGCAGACACGCCAGACTTAGGATCTGGTTCCGCAAGGATTAGGGGTTCGAGTCCCCTCCCCGGCATTTGCCTCTGTAAACATCGATAAGTTGTTGAAAACTAGTAAATTGCGTTCTGTCAGCCCGCGACGAAATGCGTGCTCATACGAATCCATTCAAACGGACAAGATCGCACTTTCCCTTGAATAATTAGCGAAATTCGCTAATTGCTTTTCAGTATGAATGCCGATGTTTTCCGAGTCTACCCCTGCTCCGAGGGAGATGGGCGTTACAAGTGCGTCGTGCGGGGTCGGTTGAATGGAAAATACGTCCGAAAGTACTTCGCAAAAAGGACCGATGCCGCGACTTGGGCAGAAACAAAAAACATCGAGGCGCTAAACCAGGGCGTGGAACACGTTGACTTCCCCACGGACCTTCGCATGCAGGCGACACTCGCCGCCAAACTGCTGAAGCCTCACGGGGTCTCCCTGATCGATGCAGTGAGGATCGCTATGCCGATTATCGCTCAGCGGGCCAAGAGTTTGCCGGTAAAGGAGGCATTTGAGCGCTTTATGGACGATTACCGCCTCCACGGTGGCCCCAAAAAGGCGATTTCGAGCGCCAGCTACCTTGATTACCTTCACGACATGCTAACCCCATTCGTAAAATTCTGCGGGGAGCATCTCGTTGCGGATGTGGGGATCGCCGAAATTGAAGAATTTCTTTCCAGCCGGAAGAAGGCCGGTGCGGTCACGCGGCAGAGTTATATCCGGGCAATCTCCGCTTTTTACAGCTGGTGCGTGCGAGCCAGCCTGCGTCTTGAAAATCCTTTGGCAAAATTAAGAAAGAAGCTCCCGAAGGGAGAAGTTTCGATTTTGTCAGTGGCTGACGCAGAGAAGGTCCTGCAATCAGCTTCCAAGGAGGAACTTGGCTTTCTGTCACTGGCCATGTTCTGTGGCATCCGCATCGCAGAATTTAGGAAACAGGTACGCGATACACGGGGCAAGGAACGTGAGGTGTCGCTCAACTGGACTGAAGTGGACCTGCACCAGAAACAGGTCTTCATCCCTCCGGAACTGGATAAAAATCAAAATGGCCGATACGTGGACATCCCCGCGAATGCGGTTGCATGGCTGGCGGCAGCAATACAACCCGAAGGGGCCATTGTACCGGACAATTGGAAAGATCGGCGCGTCCTCTTGGAGAAAAGGTCGGACGTGGCGTTGCCTCAGAACGTCTTTCGCCACTCATTCTGTTCCTACCGTATCGCTCTGGATCAGGACTACGCCAAAGCTGCTGCTCTTGTGGGCAATTCGCCAGCAATGCTCCGAAGGCACTACGTTCGGGTGCTCCCGCGAAAGCTTGGTCACGCGTTCTTTTCCATCCGCCCCCGGCAGATGGCTTAAAAGGTAATTGCGCAGCGGCTTGCTGCCACCCTGAACCGCTTCAGCTAAACGGGCCGTAAACGCTCTAGCAAGCCGGTGGCGGCCTTCTCTTGGCTCGCTCGACACAATGGAGCGGATGGAGTATTTGTAAATATTTGGCATGCGTTGACACACGCCATATTCCTTATCGGATATTCTTTAAATGGTAAGTTGCGACTTGAAGTATCGTGTCTGAAGAGCGTAAACCCTTCATATGCCCAGCCCAAGGAAGCCGAAACGGAAAGCATTCACCCAAGCTCTTCAGCGACGGGTTCTGGTGGAAGCGCGAGGACAATGTCCATGGTGTGAAAAGCCTGTCGTCGCTGCTGAAATCGAAATCCATCATATCGACGGGGACCGATCGAACAATTCTTTCGAAAACCTGCTACTGACATGCAGGAACCACCACGGGCAAATTGAAGCCCAAGTGATCCCGCAATGGGAAGTACGTTTAAAGAAGCAGATCCTCAGTAATCCAGCAGTGCTTGAGCGGCTTGGCCTTGAACCAAAGTCCGTTCGATTGCCAGTTACTTCAATTGTTAGCGGCGACAATCACGGTATTGCAGCGCTCGACGTGCACATCAACACCCTTAAGATGTCCCGGCCCGCTTCACAACGCCGCCGCGAAGTCACAGCGGGGTTGATCGAGGCCAATCCAGATATGCGCACCTACGCAGATTATCTCGTAAAACGGTACATTGACTGGCGAAAAAAGGGATTCGTGATTGATCGGAGGCGTTTCAGCCCAGGATCAGCTCACGGGATTCTGGCTGAAGGATACGGTTCTCCTAGTTCGGTTCTTCTAATTCCTCAATCACGCTTTTTGGACTGGATAAAGTGCGCTCAAGCGAAGATCGACAGAACTGTTTTCGGAAAAATAAACAGCGCGAAAGAAAGCAGAAATTATCACACTTGGGAAGAGCATCTTGCGGAAAGACACAAATCGCAGTGATCGCAGTTACGCCATGCAAACAATGCAGGACGGCATGGGAGGCTTGGGGCAAAAGGAACTTCACCCTCGTCTGGTTCCAATAGGCTTTCGCTTGGCAACACGGTATATCTGCTGTTTAATCGGAATTTCTCCGGTGTCAGGATGAGCAGTTCCACCAGGAATCCATTTGCAAAGGAGTCCATTTTTACTTTCGTACCATGAGCAACCGCACTACTACGGCAAACCAGTCGCCGAACCCAAGTTTTCCGCTCCCGCCAGATCGTTATGCTTACCCCGGCGCAAGGTGGTGGCGAGTGGACTTTCATGCTCACAGCCCAGCATCTTGGGATTACGGGAATGGTTCGGGGTCGGATAACGAAAAGCTCAAAAATCAGTCCCCAGAAGATTGGCTGAAACAGCACATGGATTGTGGACTGGATGCCGTGGTGGTCACCGATCATAATACCACGGATTTCATACAGAAGCTTCGGGACGCCTATCAGGCGATGGACAAAGATGCCGATTCCTTTCGCCCACTGGTGATATATCCCGGGTTTGAACTGACGGTTAATGGCGGCTTGCATCTGCTAGCCGTGTTCGATCCCCAAGCAGACCTCGCCGTTGTCAGTGGCACGATTGAGGCATGTGGTTACGGAGGCACCAGAGGAGAGTCAGATACCGTTACCTCAGAATCCTTCGAAAATTGCTTAAAAATCATCAGAGAAAAAGGGGGGCTCACAATTGCGGCGCATATCGACGAGGCCTGCGGTCTCCTTTGGAAAGACGCGGCCATCAACGGGAAGGAGGTACGGCAGTTGATGCGTAGTGAAAATCTCACACATGCTGAGGCTCTGACCCGAGCGATTGAGAATGGTATCGTCGCCCAAAATATTTTAGACTATTCACCAACCGTCGACATGACGTTGGAAAGTATCCTCAAAATTGGCATCGATGCTCTCGAAGTCCGTAATTGGTCCAAACTGTCATCTGCCATTCAGGAGCACTCCGCTGTGGCGCGCCTAGCTCGCGTCACCGGTTCAGACAGCCACAG
>Ga0316220_1004169_pt1 | contig 11334 bp, 11 predicted proteins | sample TBH18005metaG_FD_203632 | JGI IMG/M metagenome (GOLD analysis project Ga0316220, IMG submission 203632) | Freshwater microbial communities from Trout Bog Lake, Wisconsin, USA - TBH18005 | ecosystem: Environmental > Aquatic > Freshwater > Lake > Hypolimnion/Profundal zone | place: USA: Wisconsin...
TTTCCCGGCGATTAAGATTAGGATTAAGGATTACGATTACGAACCGATGAACGGTCAGTTGAACTTCACGCGGCGGCGGCGGTGAGCGACAGAAAAATTTCCTCCAGTTCGCCGGTGGAACCGCTTTGCCGGCGCAATTCCTCGCGTGTGCCGACCGCAATGAGTTTGCCGCCGTTGATGATGCCGATGCGGTCGCACATCTCCTCGGCGATGCTCAACTGGTGCGTCGAGACCAGCACCGTCATGCCGGCCAGCGAGCGCTCCTTCAAAACATCCTTCACCACGCGGGCGTGCTGCGGATCCAGCCCGACCATCGGCTCGTCAATCACGAACACTTCCGGGTCGTGCAGCAGCGCGGACACGATGGCGACGCGCTGGCGCGTGCCGTGGGAAAGCCCTTCCAGTGGGCGATCCACAAATTCCGTGAGGTGAAACCGCGCGACCAGTTCGCGGGAATTTTTCTCAATGCGCGCGGCGTCGAGCTGGAACAACTGGCCGGTGAACCGGAAAAATTCCCACGCCGTCAGCTTGTCGTAGAGAAACGGAAAATCCGGCACATACGCCAACCGCCGGCGCGCTTCGAGCGGCTGCGTTTGAATGTCAAACCCACAGATGCGCGCGGAGCCGGAGGTGGGTTTGATGAGGCCGGCCAGCAGCTTGATGGCCGTGGTCTTGCCGGCGGCGTTCGGCCCCAGCAGCGCGAAAAACTCGCCGCGCGCAAGCCGGAGCGAAACGTGGTTGACGGCGATGAGGTCGCCGAATTTTTTTACGAGCTGGTCGAGTTCAATCATGGTTTGGTCCACTCATCAATACGGGCGCTGAAGTTGCCGGGCAATTCCACGCGCAGGATTTCGCCGAGCGTGCTGACGTCCACCAACACATCGTGGCCGAGAATGCTCGTTTGGATGCGATAGACCGGCACGGCTTCCGTGCCGATTTTGACGCGCGTGCGGCTGGCGCGCCAGACCAATTTTTGCGTGGCCGCCGGGGCGGAAAGCTCCGACAAATCCATCACGCCCAACAGCGAGTCGGCAACATTCCCCACCAGCGCACGCACCAAGGCGTTTGGATTTTGCAATTCTGCAAAGGTTAAATCTTTTTCCAAGAGGCCGCCATCGCTGTTGATTTTCAGATGCACCGTCTGGTTGGTCGCCACCGAATGAATTTCCACCACCGTCAGGTGCGAGCTGATTTTCAAGTTCACCTCGCGCCACTCATGCGCGGTGGAAAACTGCAGCCGCCCGTCAAATTTCAAGCGGTTGGTGAAATCGCCGAGCGCCACGTTGCCGGCCAGATGAATCTGGTAGCCCGCCCGCTTGACGAGGCCTTCCGGCGGCGGACGATCCGCGTCCAGCGTGGACATTTCCTGGTTGACGCTGGTGGAAAATTCGCAGTAGCCCATGCGATCGCTGTTCTGATAAACGCTCAAAGAAGAGGCGTCGGGCGCGGTTAAAATTTTTCGCCACACCAGTCCGACCGGCACCGGCGTCTCGCCGCCGTGGGAGCCGAACTCGGATTGCCACAGCAGCCCATTCATCGTCAACCAAAAGGCTGCGATGGCGATAAAAACCAGACGGGCGCGCATGAAAATTACTGCGGCAGGTTCAGCACCTGGCCCACATGAAGTTTTTTGGGCGTGATGCCGGGATTGGCGGCTTGCAGCGCGATGAGGCTGACACCGGATTTGCGCGCGATGGCGGCCAGCGTCTCGCCGGCGGCAACGGTGTGCGTGCGCGGCTTCGCCGGTTTGACGGCGACGGGCTTCGCCGCAACCGGCGTTGGGGCGGGCGTCGGATTGACCGCCGGCACCGTGGAAATATCATCCGGCGTCGGACTACCAGCGGGCGCGGGCGTGTTCGGGGCGGGCGTGGGTGAATTTTTTTGCGCCGCCAACTGCGCGGTGTAATAGGCCCGCCATTTTTCAACTTCATCCTGCAGCCGGTGATTTTTTTCGGCGAGATCTTCCAGTTGCTTTTGCGCGGCGGGCGCGCTCGGCAGCGGCAACACGTCGGCGGCCAACTGCTGTTTGCAACTGTAAATGCGCTGCTTGATGACCTCGGCATTGTCCGCCTTGGGATTGAGCCGGAGAAATTCCTGATAATGATAAACCGCCGCAGCGGGGTCGGATTCCTTCTGGTCGAACAGGCAGGCGAGTTGGAAATGCGCCGCCGCCGAATGCGGGTTAGCCTCCAGCGCCTCGGTGAAAGCCTCGACGGCGCCGGCATAATCCATCGCGTTGACGCGGCTTTTGCCGAGGACGAAATGCGGTTCCTTTTCCTCGTCCAGCGGACTGGAATCGGACGGCAGACAGCCGTTGACCGTGACCAGCAGCAGCGCCAGCAAAGTGACCAAACTTAACTTGCCCAAAAATGACATCCCGCGAAACTAAACGAACTTGCCGGCACGTGCAATGGTAGGCTGCAACTCAAGTCCCGAACAGCCGGTCGCCCGCGTCGCCGAGGCCGGGCAGAATGTAGCCGATGGCGTTCAACTGCCGGTCAATGGACGCCGTGAAGATGGGCAGCGTCGGGTGACTTTTGCGGACGCGCGCAATGCCTTCTGGCGCGGCCACGAGGCTCACGAGGCGAATACTTTTCGCGCCTTGCTCGCGGAGAAAATCAATCGCCGCCACGGCGCTGCCACCGGTGGCGAGCATCGGGTCAATGAGGATGACTTCGCAGCGCGCGAGATTCTTCGGCAAACTTTTCTGATAAAAATGCGCCGCCAGCGTGGCTTCGTCGCGCTTGAGACCGATGAAGCCGACGCGGGCGTGCGGGACGAGTTCCAGAATTTTGTCCAGCATCCCCAGCCCGGCGCGCAGGACGGGCACGAGGACAATTTCCTTTTGCAGTTGCGCACCGGAAGTTTTTTCCAAGGGTGTGCGGACGGAAATATTTTTCACCCCGAGCGAGCGCGTGGCCTCGTAGGTCATCAACGCGGCGATTTCGCCGAGCAGCCGGCGGAATTCCTGCGGCTGCGTCCGCGCGTCGCGCAACCGCGTGAGGTTGTGCTGGACGAGCGGGTGGTTGACGACCGTAATGGCTTTCACGGCTGGTAGAGAAAATACATCAAGCCGGTGCGCAGTTTCGGAGCCTCGACGCCAAGATCAAGTTTGATGTCATGCGCCTTGCCACTCTCGCCGAACATCGAAAGAAAATTTGAGAGGTCATAATGTTCGCGGTATTCGATGAGGTTGGCAGACTTGAGCTTCGCAATGGTCAGGGCGCGATCCACGGTGTCGTCGAAATCGCCGAGTTCGTCCACGAGGCCAAGGTCAAGCGCCTGCGAACCGGACACCACGCGACCGTCGGCGTAATCCAGCCAGTTGTCCGCCAGCGCGGCGCCGTCTTTTTTGTTCAGCGCATGGGCCTGACTGCGGCCGTCGGCCACGACGTTGGTGAACTTCGCGTAAGTCTCATCAATCAAGCCCTGCACCATCGCGCGTTCCTCCGGCGGAATCTCGCTCGGCGCCCGTTCGCCGCTCAACATATCCTTGAACTTACCGCTCTTGAAAGTCATCGGCGCGATGCCTACCTTGTCCATCAAGCCGCGATAATTCCAGCCGTGCATGATCACGCCGATGCTGCCGGTGATGGTCAGTTCATTCGCGACAATCCAGCGGCAGCCGGACGAAATATAATAGCCACCGCTCGCGGCAAGGCTGCCCATCGAGCAAATCACCGGCTTGCCCTTGCGGCCCGGCTTGCCGTGGTCGTCCGCCTCGTCCTCCTGAAACGCGCAAATGGCGTTGTAGATTTCATCTGACGCCAACACCTCGCCGCCGGGGGAATCCACTTTGAGAATGACGGCTTTGACGTGCTTGTCGTCGCGCGCCCGGTCAAGCTGCGCCTGAATGACATCCACCATGCTGTTGCCGCTGCCGTCAAATTCGTGTTCCGTTATAATGCCGTCCACGGTGATGACGGCGATTTTGTTTTGTGAATCGTTGTCCTCCAACAGACATTCCTCCAGTTTGGGGCCAGCCTCGCGGGCGCGGGCCAACTTGGAACCGTGGCCGAGGTTCAGCGAATGGAGCGCGAACTGGCTCACGATAACGACCCCAGCCAAGCCCAGCATGACGGCGAGGATGAGCGCCGTAATCATCCAGCCCACGCTTTTGCGCGGCTTGGGTGCGGACGGGGTGATGACCGGCGGCGCGGGCGACAACGGCGGCGGCGGGGTTGGGGAAAAAGGCATGGCATCCATAATGCGCGCAAGCTAAACCAAACCGGGGCGGGCAGCAAGTTGGTTTGAAGATTCCTCATCTGAATCCGCTGATTCAGCGATTTTCTACGCCGCCATTGAAATTGCCATCGCTGCTCCATTTTGGTATTTAGCGTCAGCATCAGTTTAATTGACCATGAGCCATAATTACCTCGTTAAAAAAATCCAGACTTCAGTGGCCCGCTCCCGTCATGCTGGCATTGACCGTTGCAACGATTGGGCGGGGCAATTGGCGGCAGCGTTACAGCCGGAAAGTATTTTAGACGTGGGTTGTGGCGATGGCAGTATGTTGTTCCGTTATTTCAAACAAATGCCCCGGGAATTTCATGGCGTGGAAGGCGCGCCGGATTTGAAGGCCAAGGCCGAGGCGCGGGGAATCAAGGTCACCAGTTACGACCTAAACGGACGCTGGCCCTATGCTGACAATCAATTTGATGTCGTTTTCAGCAATCAAGTCATCGAGCACATCCACAACTGCCGCCTGTTTGCGTCGGAAGCCTACCGAATCCTGAAGCCCGGCGGCACGGTCATCATCGCCACGGAAAATTTGTGCAGCCTTTTGAACTGGCTCGCCCTCACGCTGGGCTACACGCCCTTCTCGCTGATGCAAACCTGCGGCCACTATCTCGGCAACCCGTTGGGGCTGCATTACAACGAGCCGCTCGCCGAACCGTTGCCGTTGGATCATCCAGCCTTTTCGGGCGTCTCCGGCCACGTCCGCATCCTCACCGTGCGGCAAGCCCGCGAACTGTTTCAACTCGTCGGCTTTCAAGTCGAGGAAGCCCGCTCGGTCAGCATCTTGCCCCTGCCCGATGGTGTGAGCCGCCGACTGGAATCCCTGGTGAAAAATCGCGGCCACTACCTGATGTTGCGTGGGCGCAAACCGGCGACCAAGGCCAGCCAAGCAGATTGAAGTAATTCTGCCCATGCCCGCCATCGCCGAAGATTTTCCGCCAGTCAGCATCATCATGCCCACGCTGAACGTCGAGGCATTGCTGGACAACACGCTGGCCGCCATCGCGCGCCAAACTTATCCGCGCGAAAAAATTCAAATCATTTTAGCCGACGCGCACTCCACCGACCGCACCCGCGAAATCGCCGCGAAATACGGCGCGCTGATTCTCGACGATAATGGCAAAAACATGGAGGAAGGCAAACGCCTCGCGCTCCAGCACGCGACCGGCGAATATATCGTGTTCGTGGACTCCGACAACGAAATCACCCACGCCGACTACTTGGAACTAGCGGTAAAGGCGCTCGCGGCCAATCCGCAGGCGCTCGGCGTGGAAGGCTATTATTTGCCTTCCCCGAAAATGAGTTCGTTTTGCGCCTATGTCACCGCGCTCCTGCACATCAGCGATCCGATTTGCTGGCTGATGAGCGCGAATCCCCGGCTCGTGGCGCGCGACGGCGAAATTGAGCGCTGGACGTTGCCGGAAAATTCCTTTTCATATCCGCTCGGCGCCAACGGCTTTGTCTATCGCCGCGCCGATTTGCAATCCGTGCAGGCGAATGAAAAATTTCAGGACACGCACGTTGCGCTGTTCCTGATGAAAGCCGGCAAACGCGAATGGTTGCGGCTGCGCGGACGCGGCGTGCATCATTACTACATCCAGACGCTCGGGAAATTTGTGCAGAAACGCCGGCGCGCCATCGTCCACTTTTTGCGAGTGCAGGAAGAAATGCCGGTGAACTGGATGAAAGAAAAACCGCCGGTGCCGCTGTGGCTGGCGACGGTTTATTGCGTCACGTTTGTCGGCCCGATTTATCACACGCTGCGCGGCATTATCCGCGACGGTGATTTCCGCTGGCTTTGGCATCTGCCCGCCTGCCTCGGCAGTGTCTTGGGCAGCGCCTGGGGCGTGCTGACCTACAAGCAACGCGGCCAGGACAAGAAACTCATCGCCGATTTGCTGGTGAAGCAAACCTTAAAATCAAAGTGACGCGGCGGCGAGTTCCGCCTGCACCATTTCGGCGATGGTGGCTTCAAAGCTGATTTCCGGCTCCCAGCCCAAAAGTTTTTTTGCCTTGGCCGGATTGCCCACCACTTGACGCGGATCGGCGGGGCGGAAAAACTGTTGTTCCTGCCGGACAAATTTCTGCCACTCCAAACCGGCGGCGCGAAAAGCAATTTCCACAATGTCCTGCACACGATGCAATTTGCCGGTGGCGAAAACAAAATCCTCCGGCGTTTCATGCTGCAAAGCCAGCCACATCCCGCGCACATAATCACGGGCGTGGCCCCAGTCGCGCTGCGCACTGGTGTCGCCGAGCGTGAGTTCTTTTTGCCGGCCGGTCTTGATGGCGGCGACGGCGCGGCAGATTTTCCGCGTTACAAAATTTTCGCCCCGGCGCGGCGATTCATGGTTGAACAAGATGCCGTTGACGGCAAACAAGCTGAAATTTTTCCGGTAAATCCGCGTCATCTGGGTGCCGAACGCCTTGGCGCTGCCGTAAGGCGTGACGGGATTGACGGGCGTGGTTTCATCCTGCGGCACGGATTCTGGGCTGCCGAAAATCTCGCTGGAGCTGGCGTGGAAAAATCGCGGGGCTTTCGGAAGTTTGCGCGTCAACTCCAAAAGCCGCAATGCGCCCAAGCCGGTAATGCGGCAGGTTTCCTCGACTTTTTCAAAGCTCGCGCCGACGTGGCTCTGGCTGGCGAGATGATACACTTCATCGGGAGCCGATTTTTCCATAGGAACGCGGAGAGAATCCAAGTCGTCCAAATCCGCCGGATACAAAAACAGGGACTTCTGAAAAACCTGCGCGTCGGCTTTCAGATGTTTCAAATTCACCGCGCCACCATTGGTGGACGGACGGAAAGTTCCGTGAACTTCGTAATTTTTCGCCAGCAACAGCTCTGCCAAATAAGAGCCATCCTGACCTTCGATGCCGGTGATGAAGGCGCGTTTCATTTGCCGGACAAAATTATTTTTTTCCAGCGGCCAGCAATTCCAAATCCGCATCCACCATGAGACGCACGAGGTCGGCAAATTTAGTTTTCGGCATCCAGTTCAATTTTTTGTGCGCCTTTTCCGCGTTGCCGATGAGCTGTTCCACTTCGGCGGGCCGGTAAAATTTCGGGTCAATCTCGACGTGTTTCTGCCAGTCCAAACCGGCGCGGTCGAAAGCGAGTTCCAAAAATTCGCGGACGCTGTGCGTCTCGCCAGTGGCGACGACGTAATCATCACCGGCGGGCTGCTGCAACATGAGCCACATCGCCTCGACGTATTCTTTCGCGTAACCCCAATCGCGCTTGGCCTCGATGTTGCCCATGAATAATTTGTCCTGCAAACCGGCCTTGATTCGCGCGACCGCCGTGGTGATTTTGCGCGTCACAAAATTTTCGCCACGCCGGGGCGATTCGTGGTTGAACAAAATGCCGTTGCTCGTGTGCAGGCCGTAGGATTCGCGGTAATTCACCGTGATCCAGTAGCCATAGACCTTGGCGACGGCGTAAGGACTGCGCGGATGAAACGGCGTGAGTTCGCTCTGCGGAATTTCGCGGACCTTGCCGAACATCTCGCTGGAGGAGGCCTGATAAAACCGCGCCGGCAAGCCGAGTTGGTGGATCGCCTCCAGCAGGCGGGCCACACCCGTGGCCGTAACATCGGCCGTGTAGCCAGGAATGTCGAAGCTGATGCGCACGTCGCTCTGCGCGCCAAGATTATAGACTTCATCCGGGCGGATTTTTTCCAGCAACCGGAGCAGCGAGCCGGCGTCCGCCAGGTCGCCGTGGTGCAGAAACAACTGCTGGGAACCCGCCGCCGCCGAAGCGCGTTCAAGATAGCCGCGATACGGCGCGGCGGTGCGCCGGACGATGCCGTGAACTTCGTAGCCTTTGGCCAGCAACAGCTCCGTGAGATACGAGCCGTCCTGTCCGGTGATGCCGGTGATCAGTGCTTTTTTTGCCATAGATGTGAGGGAATTGTTTCGTAATTTGCGTCCGCCCGCAAGCCCGGAGGCTAGGCGACTATCCGTTCATTTTTTGGTGACGGCGGCGAGATGTCTGACCAGTTGCTCCACCACGAGCGGATCGTCGTATTGCCGGAGAAATATCTTTTGGTCCGGCGCGACCGAACCAGCGGCCCGGAACGCGCGCAGAAAATCTGCGGCTTCGCCCAAGCGCGCGTAGGCGGGAAAATCGCCGAAGATCGAGCGATAGTGCGGCAATTCATAGCACACGCAGCGGCATTCGCAATACAGCGCCTCCGCCAGCGCGATGCCCCAGCCCTCTTCGTAGCTGGGGAAAAAGAAATAGGCCGAGCGCTTGAGCAACGAAATTTTTTCCGTTTCCGAAACAAAGCCAGCCAACTCGATGTTCGTCAATTTCAACCGCTGCATTTCCGCGATGAAAAAATCGCGTTCCGGCCCCGTGCCCACCATCACCAGCTTGAATTCCGGCTGCGTGCGCGCCAGTTCCGCCATGACCGTCAGCAGGTCAAAAATGCCCTTTTGCGAAACCATCCGCCCGATGAAACAGGCGAGGTTGGGATTTTTTTTCTCCGCCGCTACGGCGTCAATGGCCGCCGCGTCAAACCCCGCCGGCAAAATGAAGACCGGTTTTCCCGGCAGCCGCGCCTGCAACTGCCCTTTCACAAATTCATTGCCGGCCACAATGAAATCGCACGCCCGGCGCAGGATGGTCATCGTGATTTTCTGTTCAATGGCCGCGAGGCTGAAGCGGATGAAGGTGGAGAAATTTACCGCTTTGCGTTCCGGGTTGATGTGGTAGATGACGGCGCCTTTGTGTCGGGCTTTCCAAAACCAGACCGGCATGACATCCACGGCAAACGGCGACCCGGCCAAGGCGACGTCATAGACTTTTGCGTTTCGCAAACCATGCCAAACGCCTTGGACAATGCGCAGCAGAAACAAGGAGACGATGCCAACTAGGGAAAGCTGATTGTTTTTACGAGTGAGAAATTTTTTGCCGGCCGCCGGGGCAAAACTTTGCGCGGATTCGGGAATCAATAAATCCGGCTGCATTTGCGACCGCCGGATGAATTTGAACAAAACCAAGTCGCCGCCACCGGTGGATTTGCCCGCGCTGGCCAGGCTGCCGTTGAGCGAGAGCAGCAGGGAAATGGGCGCTGATGGCGGTGGTGGTTGAGCCATTGCAATATTCAACGAACCAAGCGGATGGAAACGTGGCGGCTGCGGTTGATGCGATGCTTGAGAAACAATTCCAGCGGTAAGAAATAATTGCGCAACCCGGAGCGGATTTGGCCCCAATTTGGCCAGCGCGGCTTCACGAGCGGGCGCAGTTCTTTTTTCCAATCCTCCGGCAAAATGCTGTCAAACCGCTGGAGCAGATGTTCGCCATAATTTTTCTTGCCCAACATACAGGCCAGAATGATCTGTTTGGCGACGGCCAGCGGCACCTCGGCCCCGAAGTTGGTAGATAATTTTTCGGGCTTGAGAAACAGCAGGAAATCCGCCCAAGTGGCGCGGCCTTCCAGTTGCCATTTCCAATTTGCCGTGGGGTATTTCCAGCGGTCAATGTGAACAATATCCATTACCTCGTAGCCGCGGTCGGCGAGCCAAGCCACGGTTTCATGGAAAGGCGGCTCGGTTTCATAAAACGGATCAAACCGCAGTTCACACTGGAGGCACAAAGTTTTGCCCAAATATTTTTCGCAACTGCGGATGATCGCGGAATCCAATCCCTCGACATCGGTTTTCAAGAAATCCAGCGTGGTGATTTCGTGGCGTTGGAGCAGGTCCGGCAAGGTTTCACATTCCAACTCGTCGGCGCGGACTTGCTGGAAATACGGCTGCATTCCAAATTCCTCGACCTTACCGGGGCGTGGCCGCAGCAGCGAACAGGTGCCGGCAAACGTATTGCGGATGAAGGTTTTTTTACCGGCCTCGCCAGCGATGGGCGCGGCAATCTGGATTTTGCGATGGAAGGGATTTCGCGTGCGCGCCCCGCCTTCCGCATCCACTTCAACCACGGTTAACGCGTTAACGATGCTCCGGGGCAGACGGTAGTCGGAATCCCCGATACAACCGAGGTTCACAATCGTGAAATTATCTTTTAGCGTGTCGCACAGCGGCTTCATATTGGGCGAAGAGACTTGCCTATTTTAAGCCCGGAAGCAAAAGTTTTCTGGTCGGAAAATAGTAGTAAATCAAATCACCCCGAGTTCAGCGAACCGCTCGCGATGGAATTTTTCCGCCCCGGCGTTCCAGGTTGTCCGGAAATGGTCAATCGCCTTGTAAAATTTGGGGAACCCCGCCTTGATTTGCAAAATGGCCTTTTCGATTTCGTCTGGTGTCGGCTCGACGACCCGGCCCACACCGAATTCCTCGATGCGCGGAGTGAAATGCGCGGTATTAGTGGTGACTACCGGCGTGTTGCTGGCAAAGTAGTAGAACGTTTTTGAGGGAATTCCATAATAGCTGTAGCTCTGCGGTCCAGTATTGCGATAAACGGCATAACCGCAGAAGCAGCGCGAGAAAATCCCCTTGATTTTCATATTGTCATTGATTGTCCCGTAAAAGGTCGCGTCTGCCGGTGCTAGATGTTTGATGGTCTGCAAATAGGGCGAGTCACCAATGATATTCAAACGAATGTGATGTTTTTTACAGATGGCGAACAAAACATCCAAGGCGTGATCTGGCGAGGGATGTCCGATGTAGCCAATTTCTTCCCGCTGGCCGGCGGAAACTCCGTTGTCATCCAGACAGATTGGCACGACAAAGTTTTTTAGATTCGCCTTGTTTGTGGGGATGCGCGGTGAAACCGACCAGACCTCATCCGCATGCCGCGCGGCAAATCGGTTTAACGCCGTGGTGATTCGTCGGTGCAACCGCACAATAACAGAGCCGCGTTGGGGCAAATAATCCGTGAGAAACATCACAACCCGCTTGGTTTTTCCACACCAGCGCAACCAAAGTGCCGCCAGACCCATGTTGTAATTGGAGGCGATGATGATGTCCGCCTTTTCCCCCCGCAACTGCTCTCTAAAACGCGCTAGAGAACGCAGGAACGTGAGTGAGGAAAAAGTGCCCTCGTCAAATTTTCGGGTGCTGACCACGCTGGTTTCTGGCCCATTGAAAGTGCAGCGGCCATCCTCCCATGTCTCCACATGTTGGATCATGCCC
>Ga0316220_1004182_pt1 | contig 11307 bp, 7 predicted proteins | sample TBH18005metaG_FD_203632 | JGI IMG/M metagenome (GOLD analysis project Ga0316220, IMG submission 203632) | Freshwater microbial communities from Trout Bog Lake, Wisconsin, USA - TBH18005 | ecosystem: Environmental > Aquatic > Freshwater > Lake > Hypolimnion/Profundal zone | place: USA: Wisconsin...
GATCGAGAATTGAACGGACGAATCCTGATTGCGCACCTTGCCGGAGGCGGCGTAATCGAGCGACCGCCTGACCAGCGCGGGGTCTTCAAAAGTGGCGAGCAGATGCAGCGCGCCCTCCTGGAACTCGGGATTGGTGGAGGTCTCATAGACCTTTTGCAACTTGTCAAACAGTGCTGCATTTCCGTTGCGGGCGGCGATGGAGAGCGCGGTCTGGCCGAGCGTGGCATCTACAGAGGCGGGGTCTGCAATGAACTTTTCAGCAATCTGGCTGGCCTGCGCAAGCACCGCAGGATCTTTGCCGTGGTAGCCAAGCAGGCCAAACAACTCCGCGCGCAACTCGCGGGTGTTGGGACCGTCGTTTGCTGAAGGCGGGCCCAGCTTGGCGTACTCCGGCGCAAAGGTGCGGCGAATCCACGCGGCGAGGGCTGCCTTCTCCTCGGGTGTAGCAGCCAACTGGGCGAGTGCTCCGTTGACGCCGCTGAGTGCGGTGGAGACAACGGGCTCGTTTGGATCTGCCTTGAGGGCTGTAACCAGGTTCAGGTAGTCGCCGATGGTGGCCTTGTTTGAACGGACCTGCGCCCACTCATCGCCAATGAGGCTGATGCGCTCGACGGGCGTAAGAGCGGTTTCAGCGGAGGCAACCAGGGCGTTGTAAATGCTGGCCGGATAGGCGCTGCGGTAGTAGCCCATTCCGCCTGCATTGGCAAAGAAGAGGCCGGAGGCGGGAACCTGGAGCGAAGCGCTGGCGGGCGTGAGTATCTGGCAGTCTTGCGCGTTGGCTGCAGCCTTGAAGCAGACCGGCAGCGTCCACTGTTGCGCCTGATCGGGCTTGATGCCGGGGCTGAGGAAGAAGCGCTTCTGCTGGACGGGAACCTGGCCGTTGGCCGGCTGGCCGAAGGTGATGAGCGGTTCGCCGGGCTGGGCAACGAGGGAGCCCATGATCTTGTCTACCGGCTTGTGGCTTACGGCGGTCTGCGCGCCCCAGAAATCCTCTGCTGTGGCGTTTGAGTAGAGGTGGGCGGCGAGGTAGGCATGCACGCCCTTGCGGAAGGTTTCAGGGCCGAGGTAGTTCTCTACCGAAAGCAGCACCGCGCCCGCCTTGCCGTAGGCGATGCCGTCGAACATCTGGTTGATCTCTTCCGGTGTATCGGCCTTGGCGCGAATGGAACGGGTGGTGGGCTGGGCATCGACGTTCAAAGTGCCGTTGACACCGCCGGAGACGGACTGATCAATGTTCCATTCAGGATGCAGCGCGGCAACGGGCTTGTTCTCCATCCAAGAAGCAAATCCCTCGTTTAGCCAGAGATTGTCCCACCACTGCATGGTGACCAGATCGCCGAACCACTGGTGGGCCATTTCATGGGCGATGACCAGCGCAACTTCCTTCTTTGCTCCAACGGAGGCGGTTTTGGGGTCGATGAGCAGGGCGGTCTCGCGGTAGGTGATGGCGCCGAAGTTTTCCATTGCGCCAGCTTCAAAGTCTGGGAGGGCGACAAGGTCAAGCTTCTTCAAGGGGTAGGGAATGCCGAAGTAGGTGTTGTAGTAGTGGAGCACGAACTTGGCAACGTCAACACTGTAGGGGGTCATGGCGATCTTGTCTGGCGTGGAGCAGACGCGAATGGCTACGCCGTCCTGGTCACCGGCCGTGCACTGGAAGTCGCCTACGAGGAAAGCGACGAGGTAGGTGGACATTCTGGGAGAGGTGAGGAACTTGAGGGTGTGCTTGCCGGAAACCGGGCCTGGCGAGTCAGAAACGATGGGGCCGTTGGAGATGGCCGTGTCTGCCGCGTCTACGACCAGGGATACGTCATAGGTGGCCTTCATGGCTGGCTCGTCGAAGCAGGGGAAGGCGCGGCGCGCGTCTGTAGACTCGAACTGCGTAACGGCATAGTTGCGGCGGGCGGTTTTGGAGAGATAGAAGCCGCGCAACTCGTTGTTGAGGATGCCTGAGAAATGGACGGTGAGCGTGGCCTTGCCGGCGGGCACGGGCGCGGGAAACTTGAAGGTGGCCTGCTGCTTTTGCTCGTCGAGAGTGACTGAGGCTGCCTGCTGCTGTCCGCCTGCCGACACGGTGACTGCCTGGAAGGCGATCTCAATGGCATTGAGCGTGATGGAACTAGTGGGCTCAGCGAGAGTAATGTCGATTGTCTCGGCACCGGAGAAGGTTGCTGCCTTCAGGTCCGGGGTGAGCGTGAGCGCGTAGTGCTGGGGCTGAATTGTTGTGGCCAGGCGCTGTGCGCCTGCGGTGGCGGGCAACAGGCAAACTAGCAACGCTAGAGGCAACAGGGCAGTGCACAGGGCGGGAGCGGAGATGGTGATCTTCATTGAATCCTCGTGAGGTGGAGCGGTGTGCTTTTCGAGCAATGCCCCCAAGCGCGGCAAGTGTGGACCGGGAACAAGCGCCGGAGATTTTTCAGGGGGCTAATGGCAGCGATTCATCTGACTCTGACATTGTAGGCGAAGCGACGGCCTGGAAATGGTACGCACGGTGCGCGGCGGTGGTTCCGCTGCTGCTGGGACGGCAGTAGGCAGTCTTGATTTCGGGCAGTAGAATCAGGACCGGGTGGCCGAGGAGGGAAGACGTGGATCGGCGCAAATTTATTGGCAAGTCAGTGGGGTTGATTGGCTCGGGCATGGCCGCGGGAAATGCGGCTTCAGTATTGTCTGCCGCGCAGACGGGCGCGGGAGTTGCAGACGGGCGGCCCAACTTTCTCTTCATCATCTGCGATGACCTTATGTATCGCACCGTACATGCGCTCAACAATGCGGAGATTCATACGCCTGCCATGGACCGGCTGGCGGCTTCAGGGTGCGCATTTACGCACTGCTTCCACCAGGGCTCGTGGAGCGGGGCTGTCTGCATTCCCAGCCGCACCATGCTTACGAGCGGACTCACGGCCTTCCATGCCGATGCGGGACTGGACGAGGTGCCCACATGGGGCCAGACGCTGGGAGCAGCCGGATACGACACCTATATGTGCGGCAAGTGGCATCTTGACCCGACGGTGCTGCAGCGCAGCTTCAAGGAACTGGGGCCGGTTGCGCCGGGAATGCTGCACTCCACGCCGGAGGGAGGCGCGGCCTATAACCGTCCAAGCCAGGGAAACGACTGGCAGCCATGGGATGAATCGCTCAAGGGCCAGTGGATCCATACCGGCCTGTGGAGGAACCAGAAGGCGGACAGGATTCAGCACTCGGCCGCGCTCTATGGCGACTGCGTTATCGACCACTTGTTGAACAAGGCAGCCAAACGCAATACGCCCTTCTTCATGTACCTGGGGTTCAACTCTCCGCACGATCCGCGCCAAGCGCCGCGCGAGTATCTGGATATGTATCCGCAGGAGAAGATTGAGGTGCCGCCGAACTTTGTTGCCGAGCATCCCTTCGATCAGGGCGACTCCAGGGTGCGGGACGAGATGCTGGCGCCGTTTCCGCGAACGCGAGAGGCGGTGCAACTTCATCGCCGCGAATACTACGCGCACATCACTTATATGGACGCGCAGATTGGCAGGATTCTGGATGCGCTGGAGCACTCTGGCAAGGCCCACAACACTTACGTGATTCTGACTGCCGACCACGGCCTTGCGGTTGGCGAGCACGGCCTGATGGGGAAGCAGAATTTGTATGACTGCAGCGTGCGGATGCCTCTGCTCATGCGTGGGCCGGGCATTGCCCCGGGGCAGCGGATAGACGAGCTGGTCTACCAGCACTGCATGTTTGCCACTACGTGCGATTTGGCCGGTGTGCCCGTTCCGCCGAGCGTGGAGTTTGCCAGCCTGGCACCGCTTTTGCGCGGCAAGGGACAGGCTCCGTACGATGCCGTGTTCAGCTACTATGTGGATTTTCAGCGCATGGTGCGGACCAGGACGCACAAGCTGATTGTGTATCCGCACCTGCAGAAGACGCAGTTGTTTGACATTGAACACGACCCCTGGGAGATGCACGACTTGTCAGAGGACCCTGCTTCGGCGGCAATCAGAAGGGAACTGACGCAGCGCCTGATCCAGATGCAGCATGAACTTGGGGACAAGCTGCATCTGGAACATATGGGGCAGGGGGCTTAAGCTTCTGGGCGCTTCGAGATCAGGATGCTGATTTGTGTTGGGGCAGAAGCGCATCCAGCATGAGCAGGCATGCGCCAACCACAATTGCGCTATCGGCTACGTTGAAGTCTGGCCAGTGGTAGGCGAAGATGTGCACTTCAATAAAATCCACCACTGAGCCGTAGGCGATGCGGTCATGCACATTGCCGAGCGCCCCGGCAAACACGAGCGCAAGCGCAACGGTGGTGATTGTGATGCGGTCTGCAAGCCGGACGAGGATTACTAGCACCGCGAGCGCGGCGGTGAGTGAGAAGGCGATCAGGCCCCAGCGCACTGCATTGGGCGAGGCCGAGTCAGCGAACAGGGAGAAGGCCGCGCCGTCGTTTGTCCAGTGGGTGATGCGGAGGACGCGCGGGATGATAGGAATGGCTCCGCCCATTACAACGTGCCTGCCGACCCAGAGCTTGGTGAGGCGGTCGGCAAGAATCACGAGTGCGGAGAGCAGCAAGAGCCAGGGCAGGCGGCGAGGCATGGTGAGGCTCACTGGGCGGCCTCCGCTGACTCTGGCGGCGCGATGCCCATCTCTTTGAGAGCGGACTGGCAGCGTGTGCAGACGTTTTGCCAGATGCCGTAGTCGCCGACTACCGGCATGAAGTTCCAGCAGCGGGCGCATTTTGCGCCGGATGCAGGCAGCACGGTGACTTTCAGTTCAGTCCCGGCGATAACTTTTACAGCAGAGACATTGATTGCTTCTTTGAGTCCCGCGGCGTGGCGCTGCAAGAGCGCCAGTTGGTCGCCGGAGGCAGTGATATCAAGTTCTGCTTCCAGTCCCTTGCCGATGATCTTGTTCTGGCGAGCCTCTTCAAGCACACGGAGCGCCTGGTCGCGAACTTCAAACAACTGCTTCCACTCACCGAGCAGTGACGCCGGGTCTTCAGAGAAGATCTCTTCCGGTTTGGGGAAGAGCGCGAGGTGGACGGAGGCTTCGCGGCCTGCGACGGCGGGGAGATATTCCCAGACTTCGTCGGCGGTGAAGCTGAGGATGGGCGCTACGAGGCGGACGAGGGTCTCGGCAATCTGCCAGAGGACGGTTTGCGCAGAGCGGCGTTCGTGGCTGGTGGGCGCAAAGGTGTACATGCGGTCTTTGAGCACGTCCAGATAGAAGGAACTCAGGTCTACGATGGCGAACTCGTTGACGGCCTGATACACGCGATGGAACTCGAAGCCCTCATACCAGCCCATGATCTTTTCAGCCAGATCGCGGGTACGAGCGAGCATGTAGCGGTCCAGCGGCAGCAGTTCCGCCTCAGGCACGCGGTCGCGCGTGGGTTCAAAGCCGCCCAGGTTGCCGAGCAGGAAGCGGAAGGTGTTGCGCACTTTGCGGTAGAGCTCCGCGCAGCGCTGCATCAGGTTTTCGCTTGCGGCCATGTCTTCTCTGAAGTCGACGGAAGCTACCCATAGGCGAACGATTTCGCCGCCCATGCGATTGGCGATATCTACAGGATCGACGCCGTTGCCCAGTGACTTGGACATGGCGCGGCCCTGTTCGTCGAGCGTCCACCCGGCGGTGGAGACGTGCGAGTAAGGCGCGTGGCCACGGAGGGCGACGGAGGTGAGCAGGGAAGAGTGGAACCAGCCGCGATGCTGGTCGCCGCCTTCGAGGTAGAGGACTTTCGTCCCATCCCCGTGCTGGAAGGCGGTATAGGCGGGGTTCAGCTCCGGGTCGGGCTCGCAGACGGCGAACCAGCTTGTGCCGGAGTCGAACCAGACATCGAGAATGTCGTTTTCGCGGCGGAACTCCTTGCCTCCGCAATGGGCGCAGGCGGTTCCGGCAGGCAGCAGCTTTTCAGCAGCACTGGAGTGCCAGGCCTCGATTCCCTCGCGCTGGAACAGGTCAACGACAGAGCGATTGAGTTCCGTGTTGATCACGGGCTGATTGCAGGCTTCGCAGAGAAAGACGGCAATGGGGACGCCCCAGATGCGCTGGCGGCTGATGCACCAGTCTGGGCGGGTGGCGATCATGTTAGTGATGCGCTCTTTGCCCCATGCGGGGTCCCACACAACTTTGTCGATCTCTTCAATGGAGAGCTGGCGGAAGGTTGTATCCGTTCCGTCGGCACGCTTGACGGGCGTTTCAAGGCCGATGAACCACTGCTCTGTGGCGCGGAAGATGACGGGGTGATGGCAGCGCCAGCAGTGGGGGTAGGAGTGCTCAAGGGGAGCCCCGGCAAGCAGCGCTCCGGACTCTTCAAGCATGGCGACGATGACGGGATTGGCGGCCCAGACCTTCATGCCGTCGAAGGCGGGCGGAGCAGTGTGATTCCAGACTTCGGTGTCCACATGGATGTGGCCGGAGGCATCGACACGGCAGGTGGAATCAAGATTGTAACGCTGGCCTGTGTAAAAGTCGTCCGCGCCGTGGGAGGGAGCGGTGTGGACAGCTCCGGTGCCGGTATCGGCCGTGACATAGGTTGCGAGAACACCAAGGATGCTGCGATCGAGGAACGGGTGCTGGAAGGTGACGCGATCAAGCGCTGCGCCTTTGAAGCGGGCAACCTCACTGGCTGGCGCCAGCGCGCATGCGGCGATGACCTGCGCGGCAAGCTCCGCCGCCACGATGTAGACCGGGGCCTCGGGGCCGTCTCCGGTGGCGAGGGCCACATAGTCGAAGTCGGGGTGAAAGGCTACAGCCAGAGACGCGGGGAGTGTCCACGGTGTGGTGGTCCAGATGATGGTGTAGACGTTACGCCCGGCCAGTTGCGGGGCGATTGCCTCGGCGGCAGATGTGAGCCGATAGCGCACATAGACGGAGGGGCTGGTGTGCATGTCGTACTCGACTTCAGCCTCGGCAAGAGCGGTGCGGTCGTGGATGCACCAGTAGACGGGCTTGAGGCCGCGGTAGACAAAGCCCTTCTCAAGGAAGCCGTAGAAGGCTTCAAGGGTGCGGGCCTCGTAGTCGCGGGACATGGTTTTGTAGGGGGTGTCCCAGCGGCCGAGGCAGCCGATGCGCTCAAATTGGGAGGTTTGCAGGTCAATATACTTCTGGGCGTAGGCGCGGCAGGCTTCAAGGACGGCGGGGACCGGCATTTCAAGCTTTTTGCGGCCGAGCTTCTCGTCTACCTTGATCTCGATAGGCAGGCCGTGGCAGTCGTATCCAGGGACGTAAGGCGCATCAAAGCCGGCCATGGTCTTTGACTTGACGACGAAGTCCTTGAGGCCCTTGTTGAGGGCGTGGCCAAGGTGGATGGGACCGTTGGCGTACGGGGGACCGTCGTGGAGGAGATAGGCAGGCCGACCCTGGCCGGCTTTGCGAATCTCCTGATAGAGGCGCAGCGAGGCCCATTGGGCCAGGCGGAGAGGTTCATTCTGGGGCAGGTTGGCCTTCATGGGGAAGGCCGTTTGCGGCAGGGTGAGGGTCGCCTTCAACTCCGGCGCTGGGGGCATTTTATCTCCGTGGAATAGTGCGAACTTGTTCATTTACCAGTGTAAATGGCGGAAGAAGATATTTTGGGTAACAAACCGGGTGAACTGGCCGTCTATTGAATATGGAAGCCACGAACAGGCCGGAATATGAAAGCCTGGAGTTTGAATTTCCATTGCAGGAAAGTTCTGATTCCGAGACAATTGCGGGTACCGTCAAGCATAATGATTCAATGGGCTTGGATGAAGAAGGTCTCCCTTTAGAGCAGCCAGCCAGACAGCCCGAGGCAGCAGAGCCAGCACCAACTATGGCAGACAACATTCAGACACAGGCAGACACGGAGTCGCAAGCTGGCGCTGTCCTTTCGGGCAGTGACGAGCTTCTGGAAGTATTGATGGGCAGGGCTTTTGAAGAACCGCCCATCTGGGTAGGCCTTTGGGAGAGCATCCGCGATCTGTTTTTCCCACCCAAGCTTCCTCCGCTGGAACTGACATCGACGCCCATCCCGGTGCCGGACCGGATGGCGGTGAAGCCGAATCCGTGGGCAATCGGAATCTCGACAACGATCAACGTGACGATTCTGGTTATCGCGCTGTTCTTTGTGGGCAAGAAGATTATCGAGACAGTAAACAAGCCCGCGCTGGTTGCCACCGAAATTGACGTAGGCGACTTCAAGGCTCCGAAGGAACTGAATCGGGCTGGCGGCGGCGGTGGCGGCGGCGACCGCAGCATTATCGATCCGAGCAAAGGCAAGCTGCCCAAACTGGAGAAGGACCCGGTGGTTCCTCCACAGGTGCAGACCTTTGACAAGCCGAAGCTGGCGATGGACTCAGCGATTGATGTGCAGAAGTCCCTTACGCTCCCAGACAATCCGCTGCTGCCGAATATCGGCTTGAAAAGCGGTGCCAACGTAGTGCTTTCAAACGGACAAGGTTCGGGTGGAGGCATGGGCTCAGGAAGAGGCGGGGGCCTGGGTTCAGGCACCGGCGACGGATATGGGCCTGGATTTGGCGGTAATACTGGCGGTGGACTTTATCGGTTGGGCGGTGGAGATACCCCGCCGGTTGCTTTGAACAGCGTGGAAGCGGAGTTCTCAGACGAAGCACGCCGCGCCAAGTACCAAGGGGTTTGCCTGATCTCACTGATCGTGGATGCCCAGGGCAATCCGCAGAATCCTCGGGTGATTCGAGCGTTGGGCATGGGATTGGATGAAAAGGCGCTGGAAGCAGTGAGGAAGTACAAGTTCAAGCCAGCGATGAAGGGCGGCAGGACACCGGTGCCGGTGATGATTACGGTCGAAGTGAACTTCAGGCTCTACTGACGAGTTGATGGATTTGGAACATCGAGGGCGGAGCGCATTGCGCTTCGCCTTTGTTGTTTAGATTGCACAATTATGATGAACTCGGATGAAGCAGATTGCCTGGAGTATTGAGGCTAACGGCATTTGCGGTTTTTTCTGCGGGCATTGATAAGGAGCGTTTAAGTGGCGAAGTGCTTTTTGTGCGGCACGCCGATGGAATTTCGGTTCAAGGTTCGTGATCATATGCGGCCTGAGGTTGGTGCCGAGTACGCGGTGGAGTGGTGCCAAGGTTGCGCTTATGGACGTATTGCAGGTGAGTTTACGCCGGGCGAGGTTGGGGCGTTCTATGCAACCGGTTATTACACGCACGAAGAGACGAGTGAACAGGCGAAGCCGGCTCGCTGGCTTGACCGATTGCGGATGCACATGGCGTGGCGGAGAGATGGCGGTATAGACCTTGCGGCTGACGAAGTGGCGCGCACCGTGGAGCATCCGGTGCTGTGTGACGTGGGATGCGGCGCAGGGCAAGCCATGGCGAAGTTCAAGCTGGCCGGCTATGAGGCGGTGGGGATTGAGCCGGATGCGGCAGCGCGGGCACTGGCGGAGCGGCATGGCGAAGTGCATGAGGGTGTGGCAGAGTGGATACCGCCAGCGGTGGCGGGACGGAGATTCGATGTCGTTTTGCTATCGCATGTTCTGGAGCATTGCATTGACCCCCTTGCGGCGCTGAAGAATGTAAAGGGACTTTTGGCTGCGGGTGGAACGGCGATTCTTGAAGTGCCGAATTGTGCGTCGGCGGGTTTTGAGATGTATGGGCCGGCGTGGTTTTTCTCGGATATTCCGCGGCATTTGCAGTTCTTCACAGAGGGGGCGCTGCATGAGGCCCTGGCTCACGCTGGTCTGCGGGTGACGCGGACGATCTATACGGGCTATGCGCGGCAGTTGTCGCCAGAGTGGCTGGCGGCGCAGCAGACGATACGCAGGCAGGCGCGAATCAGTGGCTGGGATGGGAGCGCGTGGGGTCTGCTGGCGCGGACGGCATTTGCAGCAGACGCGAGGAAGTATGATTCAATTCGCGTTCATGCAGTTCACTCGGATGAGCAGGCGTAGCGGTTGAGCGAGCTTGAAAACGAGCGGAAGATTTTGGAATCTCAGGTAAGGAGCGGATAGGGAATGATGAACGGATGGGATCTGAAGTTTATCGAGATGGCGGTTTTGGTGAGTTCGTGGTCAAAAGACCCTTCAACGAAGGTGGGATGTGTGATTGCGGACTCAGACCATGCGCAGCTTTCCGAGGGGTTCAACGGGTTTCCGCGCGGGATTGCCGACGATGAACGGCTGCAGCAGCGGGAAGTGAAGTACCGGCTGATTGTTCACGCCGAGGCGAATGCCATTGCGGCTGCGGCACGCAACGGGCATGGATTGAAGGGCGCTACGGCCTACGTTACCTTCTGCCCTTGCCCACAATGCGCGGCGCTGCTGATTCAGGCGGGAATTGTGCGGGTTGTCACGATCAAAGGCGCGACCCCGGCGCATTGGCTGGCGGAGTGCGAGATTGCGCAGGGCATGTTCCGGGAAGCTGGGGTGGTGTACGAAGAGGCGGAGCGGAAAGCCTGAGAAGATAAGGCGCAAAAGATCGTGCAAGGGGATTTATCCAAGGTCTAGATGGTGCGCCCGGAGAGATTCGAACTCCCTACCCCTTGGTTCGAAGCCAAGTGCTCTATCCAGATGAGCTACGGGCGCGCAGAAATGCAACATCCAGCAAAACTGAAGCTGGAACACCGTTGACTGGATGTACTTGGAATCATACTTGAATAATGGTGCGCCCGGAGAGATTCGAACTCCCGACCCTTTGGTTCGTAGCCAAATACTCTATCCAGCTGAGCTACGGGCGCACACAGTTGGTTCTCTCAAGAACCATTGTTAGATTATCAGGGATTCCGCGGGGGCGCAATCCGGCAAGTCATAGGGCGGGAACCGGTTCCGGCGTTGCCTTGGGGGCGGGTAGCGGAACCAGGGGCAGCTCTTCAGTGACCTGCAGACCGGTGAGCCGAATGAGCCGGGTGACAGTGGCCGCGTTGAGGCGCGTGGCGTCAAACTCGACGCGCAGGGTGTGGGCTGCTGAATCGATGCTGAGCTTGCGGATGCCATAAACGTCGCGGGTGCCTGAAAGGGCTTGAGTAATGGACTCAGTGGGCGGCGTGGCGTAGCGAAAGAGAATTTCCACCGTGGTCATAGAAGAATGATAGCAAGGCGCGGGTACTGGGCGAACTGAAAGAGAGACAGAGCCAGCACGGATCGATTTTTGCTATCCGGGCAGGCTCTGGCTTTGAAGCACTTAGAGCGATTTGAGGAATTCTCGAATTTCGGGGCTTGACCAATCCTGAGCGCCGACGAACTTGCGGCGAATAACGCCCTTGCGGTCAATTACATAAGTCTCTGGCCACATCTCGGTGTGGAAGAGGTTTGCGGCGGTCTGCCTGGGGTCGCGCACGGTAATGAGATCGACGTGTCGGCGGGAGACGAAGCGGGCGTACATGTCA
>Ga0316220_1004183_pt1 | contig 11306 bp, 7 predicted proteins | sample TBH18005metaG_FD_203632 | JGI IMG/M metagenome (GOLD analysis project Ga0316220, IMG submission 203632) | Freshwater microbial communities from Trout Bog Lake, Wisconsin, USA - TBH18005 | ecosystem: Environmental > Aquatic > Freshwater > Lake > Hypolimnion/Profundal zone | place: USA: Wisconsin...
GCTGTTCCTCGCCCATTGCACGCGGGAAAAGGGGCTGTTCGCCGCCATCGCCGGCGTGCAGGCCGCCAACCGGCGGCTGGCCCAAAAAAAATTGCCGTTGCGCTTAAAGCTCATCACCGCCGGCAAGTTTGTGACCTATGACGAGCAGGCCGAGTTCGATGGGCTGCAAAAAAATCCCGAACTCGCCGCCGCCCTCCAGCACGCCGGCTTCGTTTCCAGCGAGCGGAAAAACCAGCTGCTGCGCGACGCCGACCTGTTCCTGTTCCCCACGCGCTACCTCGGCGAAAACCAGCCGGTGAACCTGATCGAGGCGATGGCGTTTGGCCTGCCGCTGGTCACCACGCGCTGGCGGTCGCTGCCGGAAATGCTCCCGCCGGATTATCCCGGCCTGGTCAGCGATCAGGACCCGGACGAAATCGCCGAAGCGATCTTGAAAATCCTGGCCGTTGAAAGCAGCGAACTGTCCCGCAGCCATTTCCTGAATCATTTCACCCTGGAACGCCACCTGACCAGCCTCGCCGCCGCCCTGCGCAGCGTGGAGACCCAGCCGGTGGAACAACCCGGCGCGCCAGGTTTTCTGGCCTGATCCATCTTTAGTTCCGGCGGTTCCAGTTCGCCCCGGCTGGCGGCGCGGGATTCTTTTAGCTTCGCGTCAGCATGTCTTTGTGGTGAAATGCTTGGGTGAACATTACGAATTTGAACCCAGATACGGACATCGGCGCGAGCGCGTGGCTGGTGGAACTGGACGAACACCGCATTTTGCTCGACGCCGGCATGCACCCCAAACGCGAGGGCCGCGCCGCGATGCCCTTGTTTAACAAGGCGAACACGCACGACGTGGACGCCATCGCGCTCTCGCACTGCCATCACGACCACGTCGGCGCGCTGCCGCTGGCGTGCCGGCAATATGCCAAGGCGCACGTCTTGATGACGGAGTTGAGCTACCTGCTGGTGGAACGCGTGCTGCACAATTCGGTGAACGTGATGACGCGCCAGCGCGACGAGCTGGGCATCAAGGAATATCCGCTCTACACGCACGACGAGCTGGACGAGATCGCGCCGCATTTCCAGGGCTTCAAATACAACCGCGCGGTGGAATGGCAGGCGTATCACAAGGCGCGGGCGGGGCTGCCGTCGCCGACGCTGGAATTTTTCGACGCCGGCCATACGCTCGGCTCGGCGGGCATTTTGCTGCGCGGAAAAAAAGAGACGCTGTTTTACACCGGCGACGTGTGTTTCCACGACCAGACGGTTTTGAAGGGCGCGCGATTCGCGGACGTGAAGGCGGACGTGCTCATCATGGAGACGACGCGCGGCAACCGCGCGGTGGCGCCCGGATTCACGCGCGAAAAGGAAATCGAGCGGCTGGTGGCGGCGATTCACGCGGCGGAAAAGAAGAAGGGCGCGATCATGATTCCGTCGTTCGCGCTGGGCCGGACGCAGGAAATGCTGGCGCTGCTGGCGCTGTTGATGCGCGAGGGAAAATTGAAGAAGCAGCCGGTTTACATCGGCGGGCTGGGCCGCGTGTTCACGGAAATTTACGACATCGAGGCGGCGCGGACGCACCGGCAGCACACGAACCTGCACTTGAACGACGCGCTGCAGCTGGTCGTGCTGGAAAAAGGCGCGGCGGACAACATGAAGCTGACCGGCGGAAAAATCTTCGTCATCACCGCCGGCATGATGAGCGAGAACACGGCGGCGCACACGCTGGCGACACGGATGATCGGCGACGAGAAACAGAGCATTTTCTTCGTGGGCTATGCGGACCCGGATTCACCGGCGGGGCATTTGAAGGCGGCGAAGCCGGGCGAGACGTTTGTGTTCAGCCCGAGCGCGGGGCAGGTGACGAAGCGCTGCGAGGTGCAGGATTTCGATCTGACGGCGCACGCGAACCGGCAGGATTTGCTGGAGTTCGTCGGGCAGGTGTCGCCGCGCACGGTTTTGCTCGGCCACGGCGACGATGCGGCGCGGCATTGGTTTGAGGAGCAGATCAAGCGGCGCTGGCCGAAAATCAAAGTTTGCCAGCCGCAACCGGCCAAGCTGGTTTCCGTCTAGCCGCGAAAAGGCGCAGCGGGCGCAAAACAAATTTTCAGCAAACAAAACCGCCGGAAGAAAAACTTCTTCCGGCGGTTCTTGGCTGGCAGCTTTTCAATGGCCGCCGCTGACGACGTTGGCGAGGTTGAAAATCGGCAGGAACATGCAGATCACCATGCCGCCGATCACGATGCCAAGAAACACGATGAGGAGCGGTTCAATCAGCGACATGAGGCCGGAGAGCGTGGCCTCGATCTCCTCGTCGAGAAATTTGGCGACCCGTTCGAGCATGTTGTCAATGTTGCCGGTCTGTTCGCCGGCGCTCAACATGCGGATGACCATGGTGGGAAACACCGGATGTTTGCTGAGCGCGGCGGAGATGCCTTCGCCCCGCTCGATGTCAAGGGCGGCGGATTTGATGGCTTTTTCCATCACCACGTTGCCGACGGTCTGCGAAACGATGTTCAACACTTCTAGGATGGGCACGCCGCTGCGGACCAGCGAGGCCAGTGTGCGCGTAAAGCGCGCGAGACAAATCTTGTGCGCGATGGGGCCGAAAATCGGTAGCTTGATGCGTTGCGTATCCCAGAACTCCCGGCCCTTGGGCGTCTTGATGAAAGTCAGCCAGCCCCAGACACTGAGGCCCGCGAGCGCAATCAGGTAAAACAGGTAATGTTGCACGATTTCGCTCAAGCCGATCAGAAATTGCGTCGGCGCCGGCAGCTTGGCGCCAAAACCGGAATAAACGTCCTGAAACGTCGGAATCACCTTCACCAGCAAAAAAATCGTTATGCAGATGGCCACCACCGTCACCGTGGTCGGATACATTAACGCCATTTTAACCTTTTTACGGAGGCGGTCCATGTTTTCCAGATAAGTGGCCAGCCGCGCCATGATTTCGGCCAGCAAGCCGCCCTTTTCACCCGCCCCCACCATGGCCACGTAAAGGCGGTTGAACGCCTTGGGATGCCGGGTCAGCGCCTCGGAAAAACTTTCGCCCGCCTCCACCCGTGAGCAGATGTCGCGAATGGTGTCGCGCATGATCTTGTTTGGCGTCTGCTCGGCCAGCGCCTGCAGCGCCTGCACAATGGTGATGCCCGCGTCAATCATCGTCGCGAGCTGGCGCGTGAAGACCACCAGATCCGCCAGCGCCACCTTGCCCCCCTTGGTCTGGCCGCGCTTGGCCATTTTTTCCCGGATCTCGACTACCAGCAGGTTGCGGTTGAGCAATTGCGCGATGGCGGCCTGCTCCGTGGCGGCCTCGACAGAATTGCGGATTTCGCGGCCGGTGGCCGTTTCCCTGGCGGTGTAGGCAAATATTGGCATACCTTTGTGTTCGTGAATAATTCAATGTGGGCGAATTGCAAGCGTAATTCGCATTCCACCTGTCCTCAAATTAGCAACTTCCGTTCCCATTCCAATCATTCTCGACTTTGCCGTTTTAAGAAAGCATGCTCGTGGTGACCGCCCAGCGGAAGCCCCGTTTTGCCCTCGGCGCGGTCTTTCGCCCCCCCCCGTTTCCGGGTGAATTTTGAAGGACAGAATTTGGGTGGTGCGGCGAGGTTGAAACAGGGCTGGTTTCAAGTGGCTTGCGGCAAGCAGCTTGGATGGTAGAAATAAGGGCATTATTGCCTAAAAAAAAAGGTTGCCATTTCTTTCACTTTTCCCTACGGTTGTTGTCAAGGGCACCGCCGTAGGTGCTGGGGTAAACTGTATTTGCCCCTCAAAAACAGCAAAAAACAAAAACAAACAACAACTGGAGGAACAGATGAAGTTTAATAAATGGACATTGGGTCTCGCCGCCGTCGGAGCCGTTAGCTTGGCTTCCGCCGTCCGCGCTGACGAAGCGAAACTGAGCCCGCTGCAAACGGCGCTCTCCAACACCACCATCAGCGGCTATGTTGATGTTGCCGCCAATTATGTGGCCGGCAATCAGGCTCAATCTTATGGCTATTACGGCAACATTCAGAAGGATGGTTTTACCATTAATGACGTCGTAATCAGCTTGGATAAGCCGATGGATGAAAGTCCTTGGGCGTCGGGTTACCACGTTGATTTGAACGCTGGCGATCAATCCATTGATGGTATCACCCAAGGCGCTCAATATTGGGTTCCTTCTGCTGGTAGCGTTTCCGTTCGTCAGGCTTACATCGCTCTCCGCACTCCGGTGGGCAATGGCATTGACTGGAAAATCGGCGTGATGGATGGGATCACCGGTTATGAAGGCAACACCAGTTGGCAGAATCCGAACTTTAGCCGTTCCTACGGTTATGCCATCAACCCGGCCACTTATACTGGTTTGTTGGGAACCTACAAGATTTGCAGCTTGGTTAGCGCCACGGCTGGCATCGTAAATCGCGGAATCTTGCAAGGCTACGGTCAGTCAAATGTCAATGTCAGCTCCAAAGACTATGTCGCGTCCGTCTCGCTGACCGCACCGGATAGCTGGGGCTTCTTGAAAGGTTCTACACTGAACCTTCAGACCGTTCAGGGCTTGGACAATGGAGCCGTCAACAACTACAGCGTCAACGGCACGCTCAATACGCCGGTGGCCGGCTTGAAAGTTGGTTTCGCTTGGGATGCCCTCCAGTCCCTGACCCCATACACGGGATCAAACAATTCTGTTGATGGCAATATCTACGGAATTTATGCCAGCTATCAGGCAACCGATAAGCTCGTGTTTAGCCTCCGTGGTGAATATATTGACACGACCGATCTCGGTTTCTACTCTAATTTTGGCAATAACGGCAAAGGTGAAGAAGTCACTGCCACCGTGGAATATGACCTCTGGGCCAATGTTGTGAGCCGCTTGGAATTCCGCTGGGATCACACCGAAACTGGCACGGCCTTTCCAACTGCTAACGAAGGTTCCAACGAGAACCAGTTTGCGGTCGCGCTCAACCTCGTTTACAAGTTCTAATCTGATTTAGAATCCTTTGGCCCCTGCCGGTTCGCCGGCAGGGGCTTTTTGTTTTCCAGTTTTATTATCTTCGGCATAATCCACCGCCTATTACATTTAACCGTGACATCTGCGCCGCCGGCGGCAAAGTTGGCATTAAAATTTTTGCATGGCCACAGCCACGTGTGGCGATTGCCGGCGACAAAATGGCTCCGATGGCGCGAAGGTGATTATGAATATTGAAGCTGTCGTAAAAAAATACGTCCAGTCTCGATCTGGTTGCATTCCCTTGGTGGCAAGTGAAAACGCGATGTCCCAAGCCGTCAGGTCGCTTTGCTCATCCGAGATTGGAGAACGTTACTGCGTTGGTCCGGAGGCGCCCTGGAAATATCCGCGCGAGGCGCTTTTGGGGGAAGTTGTCGACGAAGTGCGCCGATTGGCTTGCGCCATTTTTCGTGGGAAACGGGCCACTGTCGCCCCCCTGTCCGGCAGCCAATGCGTGGCTGCGATAATGCTTGGGCTTTGCAAGCCCGGGGACTTGGTGATGGGATTGAGTCCTGACGTTGGTGGGCATTGGGCATTCCGCGGCATGGCCGCCGCCCAGCAATGCGTCTTTGAACCACTCCCTGTATCTGACGACATGAAAGTTGATACGGACAGGCTTGCGACAATTGTCAGAAACAAGCGCCCGGCACTGGTCATGGTTGATCCAAGCCATTCGCTCGAATCGTTCGCTCCTGAAAATATCCGGAAGGCGCTTCCTCCGGAAGTTCCTTTATTCTATGATATTTCCCACTTCATGGGGATTGTTCCGTATCAATACCTCATTGATCCGTTTAGCCGCGGAGTTACGGCCATTCACGGAAGCACTCACAAATCCCTGTTCGGGCCGCAGAAGGGATTAATCGTGTTCGGACAGTTGGCGGACGAGCAACTGATAAGTAGGGTCTTGTTCGCCGCCGAAAAGGTTCTTACCTCCAATTGCCACTTGCATCACGTGACGGCGCTTGGCGTCTGCCTTCAAGAATACCATCACTATGGGGAAAGCTATGCGGGAACAGTTGTCCAATATGCCCGCATCTTTGCCCGTTCGCTGGCTGAACGGGGTCTTGACGTTATGACCACGGATCGGGAATATACGAACAGTCATCAGGTTATAATCAAGCTGTCCAAAGACGCCGAAGCCACATGGTCCCGTCTGACAAACGCCGGTATCCTGACCAACCTGATTCGGCCGCCCCGACAGAAGTCACTGGGCATCAGATTCGGATTGGCGGAGATTACCCGCCGCGGATACACTGGGGCTGAAATCGAGAAAATTGCGCTGCTTGTTGCCGGTCTTGTGAATGGCACTGACGGATCCGGGCAGTTTCAGGCCGAGGTCACCGCGTTGGCCAGCCAGCCGCGCCGCATGAAATTTTGTTTTGAGTGATAGCACCGATAATTTGATTTTACCCCCCATGGATAACTTTGAAACGGCTAAACGGTTTTTTCTGGAAGGCTTGCGTCTTCTTGAAATGAATGATTTTCAAGCCGCTGAAACGCAATTTGCCCGATCCTTGGAACTTATTCCCGACCGGGTATCAACTCTCACCAACCTGTCGGCCGTTAAAAACAAACGGAATCAATTCCCTGAAGCCGAGCAATTCGCGCGCAAGGCCATCGCCTTGGAAGAAAACACACCGGAAGCGTGGTCAAACCTTGGCATCGCCCTGCTATCTCTGGAGTGTTACGAGGAAGCGTTGCTGGCTTGCGACCGGGTGCTCAACGGAAATCCCGCCCACGCCAAGTCCTGGCTCACCAAGGCAATGGTCTTGCTGCGGCTGAAACGATTTGACAAAGCGTTGCTAGCTTGTGAGCAGGCGTTAAAACTGGATGCCGGCCAGCACGAGGCTTTATACACCAAAAGTCTGACTTTGAAAGAGCTCGGTCGGTTGGACGAGGCGCAGGAAATTTACCGGCTGTCGCTCAAACTGCGGGCGGCTTCGTCGCCAATGTTCATCTCTGAACGGCGGGCGACCCAAATAGCCGAGGTGCTCGTCATCAACGGTTTTCCGTCCATCAATGCTTCGCTGCAGCCGTTTGAAACGTTGCACCTCGACAATTTTCCGGGTCAGCTCATCAAACATTTTCTTGAAGATTTTCATTTCACTTACGCTTTTGCCGGGGAAATAGGCAGGCAATCGGTTCGCCAGCTGATTCCGAAGCCGGATTTTGTGATAAACAATCACGTCAATGCCGAGGCGGTTCTTTCCGGGGGCAACCTGTCGGGACTCATCGGGCTGGTGGAAAGCTTTGGCGTGCCGGTGGTGAATCATCCCGCCAAAATGATTCGGACCACAAGAGATTGCACCGCAAAACTGTTTGCCGATATTCCCGGCGTCGTGATTCCGAAAACCATGCGCTTTTCCCCGCTTGGAAAAACGCGCGAAGCGTTGGTGGTCGAAATTGAGAATCAATACGATTACCCCTTTATAACCCGGACACTGATTGCCCAGCAGGGCACGGGCATGACCAAGGTGGATTCTCGAGAGGCGCTGATTAAGGTGCTGGCTTCCGACTTTTTGGCAGATGATTTTTTTGTGACGGAATTCGTGGACAGCCGGGGGAAAAATCAGTTTTACCGCAAAATCCGGGCAGCGATTGTCCGGGGTGAAATCATTATAATCCGTGTGGATTGCGACGCTTATTGGAACGTGCATGCGCGAAAATCGGACGAACGAGTCGCGTTTTATTTAAAAAATTCGTATTTGCTGGATGAGGAAAAGCAATTATGTGGCAATCCTGAAGCGTGGCTTGGAAAGTCTGCCATGGAGGCACTCCGAGTGATATGTGATCGGATCCCTCTAAATGTGTTTGGTGTCGATTTTGACGTTGATGCCGGGGGGCGACTTGTTTTTTACGAGACCAATGCCACCATGAACCTTTTCTCCACCGCCAAAAAAGAGGTTCAATATCCGCAAGAGCCTGAAGAACGTTTGAAGCTCGCGCTCCAACGGTATTTTAAGTCCCTGGTGACTCTTCGCGAACCAGCGTAAGACGACTTCCTCGAAGATTTGCCTGACTTTCTCAAAGAGTTGCCCAACTTTCTGTATAAAAATAGCCAAAACCAGGCTCAAAAGGGTTAAAACGTTCAAAAAACGGATAAAAACGCGGTTTTTGCCATTTTTCACCCTCGTCGCGGTCAAAAAACGATATTTGATGGAATCCTGAAAGAATTCGAGCCTCCAGCCCAAGGGTGACGTATTGAAGCCTCAATTCTTCGTGCTGAAGCCTCAAAGCGTCGCGCAGTAGTCTCTGGCTCACGTTTAGTAACGACTGGACGTCGTGCGGTAATCCAGCTTGAACAAACTTGGCTTTCGGAGCGGTTCCTTTCATAATCCGCCGCCGATGAAATTCATCCGCGATATCCTCGCCGAAAAGCAGGCCGCCGAGCAACCTGCCGTCTCCTTCGAGTTTTTTCCGCCCAAGACGGAAGAGGGCGACCGCGCGCTGCTGGAAAAACACATTCCCGCCCTGCTGGCCGCCCGCCCGGATTTCTGCTCCGTCACCTACGGCGCCGGCGGCAGCACCCGCGACAAGACGCTGATGATCGTGGACCGCATCCAGCGCCAGCACCGCCTGCCCGCGCTCGCGCACCTCACCTGCGTCAACCACACCCGCGACGAAGTCCGCGCGCTGCTGGAAAAAATCCGCGCTCTCGACTGCAAAAACATCCTCGCGCTGCGCGGCGACCCGCCCGGCGGCGGCGAGTTTCAGCCCACGCCCGGCGGCTTTGAATATTCCGCCCAGCTCGTGAAGTTCATCCGCGAACACGGCGATTTTTCCAGCGGCGTCGCTGGTTTTCCCGAAGGTCACATCGCCAATCCCAATGGCAAGCTGGACGACTGGCGGCATTTGCAGGAGAAGGTCGCGGCGGGGGCGGATTTCGTCATCACGCAACTGTTCTTCGACAACGCCGACTATTTTAAATTCCGCGATCATCTGGCCGGCCGGCTGGGCGTCCGCGTGCCGGTGATTCCCGGCGTCGTCGCCATCTTGAGCGCCACGCAAATCACGAAGTTCACCCAGATGTGCGGCGCAAAAATCCCGCCGGCGCTGCGGCAGAAGCTGGATGAAATCGGCACCGACGACGACGCGGCCATGAAGTTCGGGATCGAATACGCCACGCGGCAATGCGAGGAATTGCTACGCCGGGGCGCGCCCGGCCTGCATTTTTACACGCTTAACAAGGCGCATTCCACCGTGCAGGTCTTGAAAAATCTCGGCCTCGCCTGAAGCCGGCATCCGGCATCAACCAATGGAGCAGGGCGCGAGCACGGCCTCGGTCATGCCGTGGACGATCTTTTTGTCCGCCGGCACCACCGTCGCCAGCACGCCGCCGAGCGTCGGCCGGGCCGCATCGCCTTCGCCGCTGACAAAATAATACGGGCACAGCCGCGCGCGGCCCTTCATCGGCACCAGTTCGTTCTTCGCAAAATCAAACCAGCTGGTCTCCACTTGCGACGGCTTGTGAAACCGCTGCAATACGCTCGGCGACGTCGCGAAATTTTTCAGCGCCGCGTCCACCGCCGCGCTCCAGTCCGCCTGCGACAAGTCGCTGCCGAGAAAAACCCCGCGCGCGCCCCAGGCGTTTTCCGAGAAGCCGGACACCTTCAAGATCAGGTCGCGTTCCTTCTGCGACAGCGATTTCAACTGCGACCAGTCGGTGAGGTTCAGTTCGGGAATCGCCGCGTGCGGCGGCAGCGGCGTCGGATCCACGAGCCAGGTGTAGGGGATCACCCGCTTCAGCCGCGCCAGAAAACCTTCGCCCAGTTCCTGCCGCCAGAAGCTTTGCAGGTTCCGGTTCCACAGCAGCGCGAACAGCATTTTCTCCTCGAACACCGGCTTGGGCGGCGGCGTGAGGCGGATTTTCTTTTCCGCCGCGAGTTCAAAAATCGTTTTTGCGCTGGCGACATTGGGCAGATCAAACAGCTCAAAAAAACGGTAGACGGCGTTGCCGGCGGCAAACTGGTTGAAGGTTGAAGGTTGAAGGTTGAAGGCGGCGCCGCCACGCTGGTTCAATTGCTCCGCCAGCCACGCCATTTCCGGCCGGTAAGTTTTTGCCTCCTCGGAAACGACGAGGTGAACTTGTTTGGCGTCGCCGAATATGGATTCAAACCCGCGCACCATCCCGTCCGCGCCGCCGAGAATTTTGGTGCCCGTCTTGGCGTAAGTTTGATTCAGCCAGCCGGTCAGCCCGATGCCGCCGGGAACGGAATCCAGTTCGGTGATCGCAAAGCCGTTTTCCGTCAGCAAAATGTCCGGGCGGATGACGCGCGGCACGTCGTTCTTGAAAGCGGCGGCGCGCTGAAGTTCGATCAGCCCGCGCGGCTTGCCGAGGTCGAGCCAGCGCGCGACCCATTCCGGCTGTTTGCCCTCGGCGCTCTTGCGGTAAAGCAGGTTGACGGCGCGGTAGAATTGCAGCAGCACGCGGCCGAGCGACGCGATCTCCGCCGCCAGATTTTCGCCCAACGGAAACGGCGCGGGCGAAACCTTCCAGGCCATGCCGGCGAAAAGACCGCCGGGCGGCAGCGCATCGCGGATGAATCTGGCTTGGTCGGCGGCGTTCACGGGGCTCATTTTAATCCAGGAAATCCAAACCGATGTCCACCGCGCGGGCGGAATGGGTGATGGCGCCGACGGAAATGAAATCCACGCCCGTGCCGGCGATGGCGCGGACGGTTTTCAGATTCACGCCGCCGCTGGCCTCGGTGCGGGCGCGGCCCCGGACAATTTTTACGGCCTGCCGCAACTGCGCCGGCGGCATGTTGTCGAGCAGGATGATGTCGGCGCCGGCGGCCGCGGCCTGCGCGACCTGCTCCAGCGTGTCGGCTTCAACCTCCACTTTCAATTCCGGAAATTTTTTCCGCGCGCGGGCGACGGCGGCGGCGATGGCGTTTGGCTTTTCACCCCGCAGCGCGACCAGGTGGTTGTCCTTGATGAGGATCAGGTCGAAGAGCCCGAGGCGGTGGTTTGTGCCGCCGCCGCAGGCCACGGCGTATTTCTCAAACCGGCGCCAGCCGGGCGTCGTCTTGCGCGTGTCGAGGATTTTGGCGGAGGTGCCGGTGACGGCGGCGGCAAACTGCGCGGTGGCCGTGGCCACGCCGGAAAGGCGCTGGATGAAATTCAGCGCGACGCGCTCGGCGCTCAAGACGGCGCGGCTGGAGCCGGAAACTTCCAGCAATGGTTGGCCGGCTTGCAGCCGCTGGCCGTCGCGGGCGAATTTTTTGACGAGGATTTTCGGCGACCGCTCGCGAAAGGCGGTTTCGGCAAATTGGATTCCGGCCACGACCAGCGGTTCGCGCGCGTGCATGCGCGCGACGGATCC
>Ga0316220_1004185_pt1 | contig 11302 bp, 7 predicted proteins | sample TBH18005metaG_FD_203632 | JGI IMG/M metagenome (GOLD analysis project Ga0316220, IMG submission 203632) | Freshwater microbial communities from Trout Bog Lake, Wisconsin, USA - TBH18005 | ecosystem: Environmental > Aquatic > Freshwater > Lake > Hypolimnion/Profundal zone | place: USA: Wisconsin...
TGGAGCCTCCAAGACAGGGGCGTTCCCAGGCTGGAGCCTGGGAACGAGACCGCGAATTCCTTAACTTAATGGCAGTGGGGCAACGCCCTAGCTGGTATGTGGTCGCGCCGTTGGCGCTGAACGCCCACGTGCAACCGGTAGGTTCATTGGCAGCTTGCGAAGAGCCTGTCCTGAGTCTGTCGAAGGAATCTCACGAGGCTGGACGGGCGCAATTTTTCTGATGGTGTTTTCTGAACTGACGACGTCTTTTGCGAAATCGTCCACATCGATGCGGTTGACTACGTTCGGTTGCATCGAAGCGGGCCTCAGAAAATCTGCGGAAATCTGCGTAATCTGCGGACAATTCTTCTTTTGTCAGAACAGCCTCTGCGGAACGTAAATCAAGTCCCTCGGCTTGACGTAGATCGGCGGGTATGGCTTGCCTTTGAGGGCGGGGCTGAGGTTTACCACCTGGCTGGTCTGCCGTCCGTATTCGTTTCGCAGGACCACCACCTTGCGTGTATTGGCGAAATCGGGGTCGAACCCGCCCGCTTCCATGACTGCTTCCAGGACCGTCATCGGGTGATCGATGACGACTTTGCCCGGTTTCATCACGGCGCCCGTGACGTAGGCTTGGGCGGAGGTCGTTTCGAGGGTGACCAGGACGTTATTGTTCTGGAGCTGCGAGCGATAATGGTTTGCAAGTTCCTGCTGGAGTTCCCCCGGCGATTTTCCGACGGCGTTGACTTCCCCGATCAAAGGCAGGCTGATTCTGCCATCGGCGCGCACTTTTTGGGCGTGATCGAACTCCGGCGAACCGGCGAACGAGACTTTGACGACATCCCCGGAATTCAACGTAACCGTGTTGCGAGGGGGGATATCGACCATGGTGACCCTCGGGCTCTGGCATGAGGCAAGCAGGAGAGAGCCACCGAGCACTCCCAACCAGCCGCGAAGCGCTCCCGAAAATAGTCGCTGCACCATTCTGGGCGATGCGCCGGACCCAATTCTGATGGCAGATTTTTTCATGCTATCCGTAATCGCAGCCGGGAAAGACAGCGGTTGTTTATCGGGAGCAAGGTGCGAATGCCAAGCTGCTTGAATGGCCGCAATCGCCACAGCCGAGCGCTGGCGCTACTTCAACTCCGCCAGTTTCTTCAAGTCGACGCGCTTGAGCCACTCTCGCAGCTGTTTCGGGTCGGTCTTCGTCAGCTCGATCTGAATGTAAAAACGACCCGCCACGATGACGGAAAGCGAGCTGCTTTCCAGCGACCGGGCGTAATGCTCGAAGCCGCGGATTCCGTCGATCTCCACCGGCTTGTCGTAACCGTCCGGGGTTTCGGCCTTCAGTTGCCAAGCGGCGGTGATCCCGTCCAGGTAACCCTGGTTCTTTGCAAAGTCGATGATCGTGACCGAAGCCGTCGGCGGTTCGTCGGCCTCGCCCTGATGGTAGCTGCGCTGGGCGGTGGCGATCTTGAAATCGTCGGTGTCGGCGGTTGAAACCTGGGGCGTCTCGGCAGACCAACCCGATGGCGGAGAGGGCAGCAACGGGGTCAGCTTTTCCACGGCAACCAGCGTCACTCCCGGCGTCGGGGCGGGGGTGGCTGCTTCGAGACTGGCACTGCCCGCCGTCGTTAGGGCGGCAATTCCCGGCAGCGGCGAAAGTCCGAGGGCCGATGACCCTTGATCGGAGGCGGCGGCAACCACGGGGGAGAAAAGCGCGAGGAGTAAAGACGCAGCCGCGCCGCCAATGATGCGTTTGTTCATGGCAAACTCTGTGAACCGATCTGCGGGAAAGTCAACTGCCGACGGCACCGCCGCACGCCAAAGCACTTGGCAAGGAGGGCTGCGCGGCGTAGTAATCTCCCAACGTCCATTGCGGTCGCTCCTTCATGGCAACCTCCCGTCGCTTTACCCTGCTCGCGCTTCTTGCCGCCGCAGTCTACCTGCTCTTCCACATCCGCGGGTGGACGGGCAGCGGCGTCCAGCGGTGGACCGTACCGGCGGCATTCCTGCTTTTCTGGCTGTTGGGACGCCCGTGGAGCTGGCGCGAAAAGCCCGTCCCGCTGCGGCAATGGGTGCGGATCGGCGCAGTGGGATCGGCCCTGGCTGGAGTGTTTTTTGGGCTGAACGTCCTGCTGGCGGCTTCGTGGAGCCTCTTGCTCCTACTCTTCATCGACGTATTTGCCGAAGGCGCGGCACGGCGGCTGGTCTTGCTTCCCTTTCTGGGCTTTCCGTGGGCGGCGACCGATCTGCACCTGGTGTCCCGTCTGCTTCGCGCCAGCCAGGCGGCTGCGCTGGACTGGGTGTTTTTCGCGCTGGGCATCGAGGTCCGCCGCTTCGGGACGACCCTGGAGATCGAAGGCGTGCCCCTCTGGGTGGACGAATCCATTTCCGGCATCGACCTCTTTCAGGCGATGATGGTCGTGGGGTTCGTCCTGGCTTTCCTGTGGGCGCCTGCCGGCAAGCGCTTCTGGTGGGCGGTGGCTGCGATTATCCCATTGGCGTGGCTGGTGAGCGTGGTGCGCCTGCTGGTCATGGGGACGCTCGTGCTGTCCGTGAACCCCAGTTTCGCGTTCGCGTGGTTGCAACAATGGGGGACGTGTCTGGCGCTTTGCCTCATGGCGATTCTTTCCCGGGGACTTTTTGCCTGGATCGCCACCTGCACTTTCAACACGCAAGAACCGGTTCGATGGGAGTAAACGATACCGATCCACGACCATGATTCGTTCTCTCCTGCTCCAGTTTCGGCGGCGCCTAATGGCACAGGACTTTTGCAACCGTCTGGCGCAAACCATCATGGGGGGAGCGGCACTGCTGGCGACGATGACCGCATTTCATCGGTGTTCCGGGGCGGAGTTGGCCTCAATTGCCGCGTCGATCATGGGGATCGCTGCACTCATCGCAGCAGCGCAAACTTGGCGAGCGCGACTCACTTTGACGCAAGTGGCATCGTTGCTGGATCGACGGGCGGGAACTTGCGACCGATTGGCAAGCGGCCTGGCATTCGAAGCGCCCTCGACGCCGATGCACGCGTCGGCCCTGGCGGAATGCGAGAACTACCTCGGGACCCACTTCGATGGTTGCCGCTGGACGCCGTGGAGTGTTCCCAAAGCGTCGCAATGGATCCTTGCGCCAGTCGTTTTGATCGTCCTGCTCCGGTTCTGGCAAGGCGCCTCCACGGGGACCGTTGCTTCGAAAGTCCCTCGTCCGCCGGTTCAGATCGCCGTCCGCACGGCCACCGAATTGGAGCGTATGGCCAGCCGCTTGGAAATGAAACCGGGCCAGAACCGCCCCGCCGAGCTCCAAAAGATCGCGGATGCTCTGAAAGGGAGCGCTTCACGGCTGCGGCAGGAAGCAACAATGGGAATCCCCGCCTCGGCGTCCAAAGCGACCCTGCGCGAATTGTCTTCTCTGGAGGAACTGCTGCGCTCGACGCAGGACGGCAACGCGCTGGACACGCTCGGGGACGCCCTCGCAAAAACCGATGACGGCAAGGAGGCGGCCCAGGCGCTCAAAAAGCACGACCCGAAGGCCCCGGAGAAGCTGGAGGAACTTGGAAAGAAGCTGGTCGAAGGAGAAAACAAGGATAAGCCGATGAAGCAGCTTGCCACCGCAATGGCCGATGCCGCGGCAAAGCTCGGGGAAAATTCCGCGATGGGGTCGGCGGCTTCGAATGCGGGCAAGGCGGCAGGCAGCGGCAACGCAACGGATACAGGGAACGCCATGGGCCAACTGGGCCAGGCTGTACGCGAGCTGAATGCCTCGGGCGGCGGCGAAGGGAGCGGTTCGCAGCAGATGCAGGGAATGATTTCCAAACTGCAAGAAATGAAGAACGGGCACGACGGCGGCAAGGCTGAGGATCAGTCTAGTTCGGGCGATCGCGGCGGCGAGGCGAAGGCCGCGGCTCAGGCCGTTGCCGAGAGTTCGCCCGACCGAAAACAGAACGAGCCGCAGCCCTCGGGCGGAACGTCAGGCGAACAAGGCCGGCCTCAGAGCAAATTCGACCCCGGCACGAAGAAGACGCCATTCGGATCCGTCGTTCCGGAAAATTTCAGCAAGCCCGGCAAACAGGTGCAACTTGCCGGCACGCTCGGCCGCGGGGAATCCCTCCGGGCGATGGTCGCGACGATGCCGGGGGCCGAGTCCGCGCGTGCCGCCTACAAACCTCTTTACGACGCCGCGCAACCCGCCGCCGAAGACGCGCTTGCCGCCGAGCCGATTCCGATCGGCTCCCGGCTTTTTGTAAAACGCTACTTCGAAGCCATTCGACCGAAATAACCAGACCAAACCCACCGCCATGAACTCACCTGAAGCCGACGCTATTCAATTCCGCCAGTTTTTCCGCACCATCGAAACCGAACTCCGCAAGCGGATTGTCGGCCAGAGCGAAGTGGTCGAAGGGGTGCTTGTGGCGCTTTTCGTGGGAGGGCACGTGTTGTTGGAGGGCGTTCCGGGGCTTGGCAAGACGCTGCTGGTGCGGACGCTGGCGGAGGTCACCGGGTTGCACTTCTCGCGAATCCAGTTCACGCCGGACCTGATGCCGTCGGACATTGTCGGCACCAACCTGATCGCGGGCGAGGATCAGCGCGTCTTCAGGTTCCAGCCTGGCCCGGTGTTTGCCAACCTCGTGCTGGCGGATGAAATCAACCGCGCCACCCCGAAAACCCAGAGCGCGCTGCTGGAGGCGATGCAGGAGCGCCACGTGACCGTCGGAGGCGTGCAGCATCCGCTGGTGGCGCCTTTCCAGGTGCTGGCCACGCAGAATCCGCTGGAGATGGAGGGCACTTACCCGCTTCCGGAAGCGCAGCTCGACCGGTTCCTATTCAAGCTCAAGGTGAACTTCCCGACGGCGGAGGAAATTCACGCCATTCTCGACCGGACGACCGCCGGAGCCGATCCGGCGATCGGGCGGGTGGTGGGCGACGCCGCCGAGTTGGTCGAGTGGGGGGCGTTTATCCGCAAGGTGGCGCTCGCTCGCGAGGTGCAGGAGCGCGCGGTGCGGATGGTGATGGCAACGCACCCGGACAACCCGCTGGCAGCCCCGAAAGCCAGGCGCTTTGTGCGTTACGGGGCCAGTCCGCGCGGTGCGCAGGCGCTGATTCTGGCGGGCAAGGTGTTCGCGCTGCTCGACAACCGTTTTCATGTCTCCCGCGCGGATATTGACAAAGCCGCATTCCCGGCCCTGCGCCACCGGATAATCCTGAATTTCGAGGGCGAAGCGGAAGGGATCACGACGGACGAGGTGCTGGCGGAGATTATCGGGGGGTAAGGCGATAAGTCGCCCAATGTGGCACAGGCGAGACGCCCAATACTGTTTGGATAAGCAGCGGCTTTGAAATCAGAGGGAGATTGGCGTTCGCGCCAGCGTCGTGGAGTGCGGCAGTCCTGTCTTTCCATTACCCACAGATCGAAAGCCGAGCACGGAAACCGGAGCGGCTCATATTATTTGTCATCCTGAGCTTGCGAAGGATCTCACGGCAGGCCAGCCGGCGTTATGTCACCATTCACCGTTCTCGAAGCTGACAGCGCCACCCGATGAGCCGTCCGTTCCGAGTACGGGCCGACTGAAACGAACGTCGCGATCGCCTCGTGAGATTCCTTCGACAGACTCAGGACAGGCTCTTCGCAAGCTCAGGATGACAACGTTCGGGGCTCCGGTTTCACTCCTGCGCCCGATTTGCCGTGGCGGGGTCAGGCATTACTTCTTAACCGGAATCCGCCGCCGCAAAGCGATAATCGCGGCGTTGATTGTTGGGCAAGAACCTGCGGCGCGCCGGCTTCCGGGGAGAACAACATGCCTCGCCAAGCGAGGCGCCACGCGGGATGAAAATGAAGCTTGTTGACGCTTGTTTGTCACTCTGTTTAACGCGCCTCATCTTTTCGTCTATTTTCGAGTCAGCGCACGCGCCCTCGCGTGCGGCCTTTGGCGCCCTCGCCAAAGGCATCTTCGCGGCTGATCGCGTCGGAATGCGAGTTCCGGGGAGCGCACCCTTCCCGGGTGCTGGCCGAGGCGTCCCGCCTCGGCGAACTTTGCGCGTGGAGTCGCCGCAATGCACTGGGGAGACTGGAAGTCCGCGTCGGCGAGGGCGCCGACGCCAACACGCGAGACGCGTGTGCTCCCCGGATTCCCGCTCCCGAACGCCCCGTCTTTCCGGCAGGTTCATTGGCAGCTTGCGAAGAGCCTGTCCTGAGTCTGTCGAAGGATCTCACGAGGCGATTCCGACATCCGTTTCAGTCGGCACGTAGTCGGAAGTGACGGCTCGCCGGGCGGCGCTGTCAGCTTCGAGAACGGTGAATAGTGACATAACGCCGGCTGGCCTGCCGTGAGATTCCTTCGACAGACTCAGGACAGGCTCTTCGCAAGCTCAGGATGACAAAATAATATGGGCCGCTCCGGTTTCCGTGCTCGGTTTCGGCTTTGTGGTTAAACAGATACTCGGCTTGCATTCGGCGAGCTTCAGCCTAAGAAACAACGAGCATCATGCAAACCTCTCAAGAATTCGGCGGCGCGTTGGTGTGGGACTTCGGGCAGGCTTGGAATCCTCAACCGGAGCGCGGCTTTGCGCCGGGCCGCGTTTCTCTGGGCCGCCTGCACAACGAACTTCTGGTGCGGGCGGACCTGCACGACGCGTGCGTCATGGCGGATGTGTTTCCGTTTAATTTCCCCGCGTACACCGTATGCGACGCATTTGAGATTTTCCTGGGGCCCGCCGGCGAGAAGCCTTACTACGAACTGCACGTAACGCCGTCCAACAGCGTCCTTCAACTGCGCTTTGACGGCTCCGGGGAGAAGCGGCCCCTGGAAGAGCGCATGGTTTCAACGCCCCTGTTCTCCAGCCAAACCTCCTTGACTCCGCGGGGATGGAGCGTCTTCGCCCGGGTTCCGCTCATTGAGCTGTTTCCCGATTCGCATCCCCAATGGCTGCTCTCGTTCGGGCGATACGACTATTTGCCGGACCGGCCCCAGCCTGTGATCTCCTCCACCTCGCCGCATACCGTGTGCAATTTTCACCGCAAGGAAGAGTGGCGGCGCGTAAGCCTGGCGGAGCTTCCGTCGGTTTCTCCCGGTTGACATCGGCGAGCAAGGGTTCGCAACCGACTCGGAACTGCGGGGTTCAAGTGGCGTATGAAGCTTGAAAATGCGGTTTTGAATCGAAGGCTCCAGGCCGCCGTGCTGACCGTCACAACGATTGTTGCAACGGTCGTCGCCCTTGGTTTCGGAGCGGTCCGGGCGGAGGATCTCGCGCAAGGGTTCGTGAACCCGCCGCCCTCGGCCAGGGCGCACACCTGGTGGCACTGGATGAACGGGAACATCACCAGGGAGGGTATCACCGCGGACTTGGAGGCGATGGCGAGGGTCGGCATCGGCGGAGCGCAAATTTTCAACGCCGCCGAAGGCATTCCCCACGGGCCGGTGCAGTTCGGCAGCACGGAGTGGCGGGCGCTGGTCAAACATGCGGCGACGGAAGCAGACCGCCTGGGCCTGGAACTCTGCATTCACAATTGCGCGGGATGGTCTTCCAGCGGCGGCCCGTGGAATACACCCGAGCATGCCATGCAAATCGTCGTCAGCAGCGAGAAGCAGGTCGACGGTCCGGCGCGCTTTGAGGGGGTGTTGCAACAACCGCCGACCAAGCTCGACTGCTATCGCGACATTGCCGTCCTCGCATTCCGCACGCCGCCTACGGAAAGTATGGCAATGAAGGATTTTGCCCCGAAGCTGACAGTCAGCACCGGCAAAGGCGACGGCGTGAGGTCGATCGACGGCAAGCCGGGTTCCGCGATCGAGCTCGGCCTGCCCACCCCTCAGAAGCCGCAATTCCTTCAGATCGAGTTCGCCCGCCCGTTTACCGCCCGCACGCTGAGTCTGACCCCGAGCGGCGGGATGCGTGGCTGTTACGGCTGGCTGCAAGTTTCCGAGGACGGGAAGACGTTTCGGAAGGTCGAATCGCTGAATCTCGGACGGAGCCATGAAAAACAGGTCTTCGAATTTGCCCCGGTGACGGCGCGCTTTTTCCGGGTCTCAATCGTGAGCGCCGATGCCAAGACGAAGCGTCTGGCGTTTTCCAACCTCGAGCTCTCGCCGAGGCTCAGCATCGAGAACCTTTCGGGAAAAGCCTTTTACGACCGCGTCAACATCTCTGGCGGGCCGGCTGCCGCGCCAGCCAGTCCCGACGCGGTCTTAAACCGCGATTCTGTCGTGGACCTGACCGGAAAGATGGCGGCGGACGGGAAGTTGCAATGGGACGCCCCGGCGGGCAAGTGGACCGTTGTGCGTTTCGGTTATACTCCGAACGGGCGCAACAACCATCCCGCACCCGTGGAAGGCACCGGTCTGGAATGCGACAAGCTAAGCGCTGAAGCGGCGCAGGCCCACTGGGATGGGTTGATGGGCAAGCTGACCGCCGATATGGGGCCGCTCACCGGAAAGACCTTCAACAATGTGCTGATCGACAGCTACGAAGTCGGCACGCAGAACTGGACGCCCAGGTTTCGCCAGGAATTTCAGAAGCGGCGAGGCTACGATTCGGTCCCGTTTCTGCCGGTGTTAACCGGTCGCGTTGTCGACAGCCGCGAAGTCACCGAACGCTTTCTCTGGGATTTCCGGCGGACCATCGCCGATCTTTTCGCGGAGAATTATTCGGCCAAGTTTGCGCAGATGGCGCACCGCAGCGGAATGCTGTTCTCCGTCGAACCCTACGGCGACTGCCCGACCGACGACCTGCAATACGGCAGTTACGCGGACATCCCGATGAGCGAGTTTTGGCCCGGCGGCGGCAGCCCGGGCAACGCAAAGCACGCAGCGGCGCTTGGCCACGTGTATGGCCGCCAATTCGTCGGAGCGGAATCCTTCACCGCCGCGCCGGAAGTTGGCAAGTGGCTCAAAGATCCCTTCTCCCTCAAGGCCCAAGGCGACCTTGTCTGGTGCGCGGGCGTCAATCGCTTCATCTTCCACCGGTACGCCCACCAGCCGTGGACAGGTCCGACCCGGTTCCCCGGAATGACCATGGGCCAGTGGGGCACGCATTTCGAGCGCACGGTCACCTGGTGGGAACAGAGCCGCGCCTGGCTCTCATACATCGCCCGCAGCCAGTACCTGCTGCAACGCGGGCGATTTGTTGGCGATGTGCTTTTCTTCAGCGGCGAAGGCGCGCCCAATGACGGACGCGCCGGGACTCCCGCGCCGGGTTTCGATTACGACACCTGCTGTGCCGAGGCGCTCTTGAAGCTGGCGTCGGTAAGGGACGGCCGCATCGTTCTGCCCAGCGGGATGAGCTACCGCGTGCTTGCATTGACCGACTCCGGTCTAATGACGCCCCCGCTGCTGCGCAAGCTGAAGGAGCTTGCGGCTGGCGGCGCGACGATTGTCGGCAGAAAGCCGGTGAAATCGCCGAGCCTCGCCGGCTGGCCGCAATGCGACGAAGAGGTGCGAAAACTCGCTGACGAGCTCTGGGGCAAAACCATACAGGACCAATCGCCCGCCGACGCGCTGGCCTCGCTCGGCGTGAAGCCGGACTTTACCGACGAAGGCAAATCCGCGCATCTCGCCTGGATTCACCGCATTGCGGAAGGCGCGGACATTTATTTCGTCTCAAACCAGAGGGAAACCAGCGCGGAGGCTTCCTGCACGTTCCGGGTGGCCGGCAAGCAGCCCGAACTGTGGCATTCAGACACTGGCGTCATCGAAGAGGCTCCGGTGTTCACCGAACGGGATGGCCAAACAACGGTACCGTTGCGGTTCGACCCGGCGGGCTCGGTGTTTGTCGTCTTCCGGCACCCGGTCGGCGCGGATCATGTCATCGCCCTCAAACAGACGAACACAACGCCGGCATCCACGCAGCCGCCGCCGGAGTTGAAGGTTCTCAAGGCTGAATACGGCGCCTTTAACAACGTGGAAATCGAATGCGTCGATGTCACCCGGATCGTCAAGACCGCGGTCAAAAACGGGAAACGTCGGATTGCGGCGACCACGGATATGGCCGGCGGGGATCCCGCGCCCAACGAGGTCAAGGAACTGCGCGTCGAGTACATGGTCGCCGGTGCTCACCAGGCTCGGACCGTTGTGGAAAATCAGACGTTGGAACTACCCGCTGGAGCGGAGATTGTGCGGGCAGTCTTCGGTCTTGTCGGCCCGGAAATCGAACCGCCGCCGAACCAAGTCATCGACCTCACCGCCAAACTCAACGGGCTCATCAAAGACGGCGCGCTCGTAGTGCAGGCCGGCAACGAACTGGCGGGCCGCGACCCGGCGGGCATGATCCCAAAAGAGCTGCGCATTGAATATTCCTATCGGGGCGCGCGGAAATCGTTGCGCGTTGGCGAGAACCGGACTGTCTCGCTGCCCGACGACGGCGAACGCCCGGCCTGTCCCAGCGTCTGCGATCTTTCTGTCGCCCCGAACGGCCAGCCTGAAATCCTGGCCTGGCAGCCTGTTTCGGTGGAGATGACCACCGCCGGCGGCAAGACGCTCCGAGCCGAAGCGAAGGAGGTTGCCGCGCCGGTCGAGATCGCCGGCCCATGGGAACTCGCGTTCCCTCCGAACTGGGGCGCGCCCGCAAAGGTCGTGCTCGACAAGCTGATCTCATGGACCGGGCACCCGGATTCAGGCGTCAAATACTTTTCCGGCACGGCGATTTACAAAAAGAGATTCGACTGCGATTTGGCGACCGGCAACGGCCACTCCAAGGTTTTCCTCGATCTGGGCGCGCTCAAGAACATCGCGGAAGTCAAACTCAACGGAAAAGATCTGGGCATCCTCTGGAAGCCGCCATTCCGGGTCGAAATCACCGGGGTGCTGCGCGCGCGGGATAACGAATTGGAGGTGCGCGTCACGAATCTCTGGCCCAACCGGTTGATTGGCGACGAGCAACTGCCCGAGGATCGCGAGTGGGACGGGATCAAGCTGAAGGCCTGGCCACAGTGGCTGCTCGCCGGCAAGCCCAGCCCGACGGGACGTTTCACCTTCACCACCTGGCACCACTGGACCAAGGCCGACGAGCCTCTGGCCTCCGGTCTCTTCGGTCCGGTGCTGCTGCGAAGCGCTGTTGTCGAGCCCGCGCGATAAGGGAAAACAGTGCCCTGCCTGGGCGTGGCAAGCGAGCTTTGCGGTGAAGAAGGGATGGTCCGGCGTCCGAAGGCCGCACAAGGCTCTTTTCATCACCCACAAATCGGAAGCCGAGCATCGAAGCCAAAGCGGCCCATATTATTTGTCATCCTGCCGGTTGCGGGAGGGCGACATCCGACGTTTGCCGTGGGACGTTCGTTAACGCGACAGCGTCGTGGAGTGCGGCAGTCCTGTGCCGCCTTCGCGAGCCGGACC
>Ga0316220_1004196_pt1 | contig 11271 bp, 8 predicted proteins | sample TBH18005metaG_FD_203632 | JGI IMG/M metagenome (GOLD analysis project Ga0316220, IMG submission 203632) | Freshwater microbial communities from Trout Bog Lake, Wisconsin, USA - TBH18005 | ecosystem: Environmental > Aquatic > Freshwater > Lake > Hypolimnion/Profundal zone | place: USA: Wisconsin...
GCGGCCCGAACAGCGCATCTACACCGCCGAAGGTCAGGATGTCAGCGTCACCGCCATTCGCACCACGGGCCTGCGCGATCTGTATCTGGCGTTGGGCGATGACCGCGGCAATGGACGCTGGACCTTGCGCGCCTATGTCTCGCCGCTGGCGCCGCTGATCTGGCTGGGCGCGCTGGTGATGGCGCTGGGCGGGGCGCTCAGCCTTGCCGGGCGCCTGCGTGTTCGCGCGCCCGAGCCCAAGGCCGCCGCGCCCGTCCTGGCACAGGCCGCCGAATGAAACGGTGGATGCTGGCGCTGCTGCTGCTGATCGGCGCAAATTTTGCCGCGCCTGTTCTGCAGGATGGCGCGAAGGCGGCGGCGGTGGAAGGCAGTTTCGCCGATCCGGTGCAGGAAGCGCGCGCCCGCACGCTGCAGCGCCAATTGCGCTGCCTGGTCTGCCAGGGCCAGAGCATCGACGAATCCAATGCGCCGCTGGCGGCCGATCTGCGCGGCCTTGTGCGCCAGCAGATCGCGGACGGACGCAGCGATGACCAGATCAAGGACTATCTGAAGGCCCGTTATGGCGACTTCATCTTGATGCAGCCCCCTCTGGAGCAGGCCACCTGGCTGCTCTGGCTGGCCCCGTTCCTGGTGTTGGGCGCGGCCGGTGGCGTGGCCTGGCTGGCAGTGTCCCGGGCCCGGAAAGCCGCGGCATCCCTGGATTCCCAAAACATTACCAATTTGTAATCAATTGGATATGATTTGGAAATGCCGGCGCGCTATTTATTAGGGCGCTGGGGACCAGCGCCGTGCCGCCGAGGAGCCAAGATGTCGACCGAAACCACTGCTTCCATCCAGAAATTCATCCGCCGCCACCGCCACGCCCTGATGATGGGCAGCTCCGCCGCCATCGTGGTGGTGAGCCTGGGCGCCTTCGCCCTGCTGCCGCCGGTGCAGGCCATCCATGCCGCCGCCAATGATCCGGTGCAGCTGGCGCAGAACACCCCCCGCAGCAATCCGCGCATGATGGAATCGGCGCCGTTCAGCTTCGCCGACCTGGTGGAGCGCGTCAGCCCCGCCGTCGTTACCATCACTTCGGAAACCACGACCACCGACAGCGATGACCAGGAAATTCCCGCGCCGTTCCGCGACTTCTTCAACCAGTTCGGCCAAGGCGGCCGTGGCGCCGCCCCCGCCCAGCCGCGCAGGGCGGTCAGCGCCGGCTCCGGCTTCATCATCGACAAGACCGGCTATATCGTCACCAACAATCATGTGATCGACCATTCCAGCAAGATCACCGTCACCCTGCCGGACAAGCGCAAATTCACCGCCAAGCTGATCGGCACCGACGCGGCCACCGATGTGGCGCTGCTGAAGGTCGAAAGCTCGGCCCCGCTGCCGACCGTGGAGTTCGGCAACGACCGTGCCGTGCGCGTGGGCGACTGGGTGGTGGCGGTGGGCAATCCCTTCGGCCTCTCCAACTCGGTGACGGCGGGCATCGTCTCCTCGCTGGGCCGCGACCTGAACCGCCAGAGCGGCGCCAGCAACAGCCAGTATAATGACTTCATCCAGATCGACGCCCCCATCAACCAGGGCAATTCCGGCGGCCCCACCTTCGACCTGCGCGGCCAGGTCATCGGCATGAACTCGATGATCTATTCGCCTTCGGGCGGCAGCGTCGGCATCGGCTTCGCCATCCCGGCCAGCATCATCCATGACGTGGTGGCGCAGCTGAAGGATCATGGCCGCGTCAATCGCGGCTATCTGGGCGTCTCGATCCAGAACGTGACGCCGGAAGTCGCCAACGCCATGGGCCTGAAGGACGGTTCCAAGGGCGCGCTGGTCGCCAATGTCGTCGCCGACGGACCGGCCGCCAAGGCGGGCTTCCAGCAGGGCGACATCATCACCGCGATCAACGGTCAGGCAGTCGAGGACAATACCGATCTCACCCGCAAGGTGGCGCTGGTCGCCTCCGGCCAGACCGCCACCTTCAATGTCAGCCGCGATGGCAAGGCGCTGCAGCTGCATGCCACCATCGGCGCCCGCCCCGACGAGGACAAGCTGGCTTCGAACGATGCTGGGACGCGCCCGGAAAGCCTCAGCACCGGACCGCAGGCCAGCGCCATGGGCCTGTCGCTGGCGCCGTTGACGCCGCAGGCGCGCCGCTCGCGCCGCCTGGATGACAATACCACCGGTGTGCTCATCACCAAGGTCGATCCCGCCAGCAATGCCGCCGACCAGGGTCTGGAAGTCGGCGATGTGGTGCTGAAGGTCGGCAGCCGCAATGTCGCCAGTCCGTCCGATGTCCAGAGCGGCGTCGCCGAAGCCAAGAAGGCCGGCCGCAAGAGCGTGCTGCTGCTGGTGGCGCGCGCCCAGGGTCAGACCGGATTCGTCGCCGTGGACATTGGTACGTAAAGCTTGCCGGCGGCGGGTTTTCCCGCCGCCGTCCCCGCGCCGGCGGCAGTCCTGCCCCCCAAGCTGCCGCCGGCGCGGACCTTATTTTCAACCGGCTGGGAGATTTATCGGATGCGCATTCTGGTTGTGGAAGACGATATCGAGGCCCAGCGCTATTTGGTGCAGGGCTTGAAGGAATCCGGCCATGTGGTGGACGAGGCCGCCGATGGCGATCTGGGTCTGTCCTTGGCGCTCTCGCGCCCCTACGACATCGCCATCGTCGACCGCATGCTGCCCAAGCTGGACGGGCTGCACGTGGTGGCCGAGATGCGCGAGCATGGCAACACCATCCCGGTGCTGTTCCTCTCCGCCCTCTCGGAAGTCGATGACCGGGTCAAGGGCCTGAAGGCGGGCGGCGACGACTATCTCACCAAGCCCTATGCTTTCGTCGAGCTGCTGGCCCGCATCGATGCCTTGATGCGCCGCCGCACCCCCGCCGGGATCAAGACCCAGCTGCAGGTCGGCGACCTGGAACTGGATCTGCTCACCCGCGCCGCCACCCGCAGCGGCCAGGAAATCGAATTGCAGCCGCGTGAATTCCGCCTGCTGGAATATCTGATGCGCCATGCCGGCCAGGTGGTGACCCGCACCATGCTGCTGGAAAGCGTCTGGGAATATCATTTCGATCCCCAGACCAACGTCATCGACGTCCATATCAGCCGGTTGCGCGCCAAGATCGACAAGGGCTTCGAACTGCCGCTGCTGCACACGGTCCGCGGCGCCGGCTACATGATCCGCGCCGCCGCCGCCTGATGGGCGCCGTCCGGCCGCGCCTGTCCGGGACGCGCTGACCATGCACGCAGACTTGCGGCTGGCTGATGCCGGAGCGTTCCGCAAGTTCCGCGGCGGATACCGGCTGGTTCGCACCCAGGCGTTCCGCATCGTCCTGATCTATGTCCTGCTGTTCGCGGTGTCGGTGACGGCGCTGCTGGGCTTCACCTACTGGAACACGCGGCGCACCATGGATGCGCAGGCGGACCAGATCATCCAGGCCGAGATCACCGGCCTCAGCGAGCAGTATCAGGGGCGAGGCTGGCAAAGCCTCTACCAGATCATCACCGAGCGTTCGCTGCATGGCGGCTCGGCGCTCTACATGCTGGCCGATGGTGAACACCGCCGCCTCACCGGCAATCTCACCGTCTGGCCGTCCGTCACCGCCGATCCGGGCAACTATGTCGAGTTCGACTATGAGCGGCCGGTCGGCAACGGGCTGGAGACGCGGCGGGCGCGGGGCCAGATCCTGCGGCTGGAAGGCGACAATTTCTACCTGCTGGTGGCCGAGGATGTGCAGGCCCGCGAAACCAACCAGCACCTCTTCACCATCACGTTGCCCTGGACGGTGGCCCTGATCGTGTTGCTGGGGTTCGGCGGCGGACTGCTGATGAGCCAGAACATGCTGCGCCGCCTGGACGCCATCAACCGTACCTCGGGCGAGATCATCGCCGGCGACCTGACGCGGCGCGTGCCGGTGACCGGATCGGCCGACGAGTTCGACGTCCTGGCGGAAAATCTCAACCGCATGCTGGACCGCATAGAACGGCTGATGAAGGGGCTGCGCGAAGTGACGGATTCGGTGGCGCATGATTTGCGCACGCCGCTCAACCGCCTGCGCAACCGGCTGGAGGAATCGCTGGCCCGGCTTGCCGCCCAGGGCGGCAGCGCCAGCGAGATCGAACGCGCCATCGCCGAGACCGACAAGCTGATCGCCACCTTCAATGCCCTGTTGCAGATCGCCGAAACCGATGCCGGCGCCGGCCGTGCCCAGATGACGCTGCTGGAGTTGAACAGCGTCGCCAGCGACGTTGCCGAACTCTATGAACCGCTGGCAGAGGAGAAAGGCATCAGCTTCCGGATGGTGTCCGGCAGCGGGGCGCAGATCGAAGGCAATCGCAGCCTGGTGGCGCAGGCGCTGGCCAATCTGGTGGACAATGCCATCAAATACACCCCGCCCGGCGGCAAGGTGACGATGGCGGTGACGCAATCGGCCGACGGCGTGGTGCTGTCGGTGGCCGATACCGGCCCCGGCATTCCGGCCGAGGACCGGTCCCGCGTGGTGGAGCGTTTTGTGCGGCTGGAAGCCAGCCGCAACTCGCCCGGCACCGGGCTGGGCCTGTCGCTGGTGGCGGCGGTGGCGCATTACCATGGCACCCAGCTGGTGCTGAGCGACAACGCGCCCGGTCTCAAGGCCAGCCTGACCTTCCCGCGGGTGAGCAAGGTGGTGCCGATCCGGCCCGCCATGAAGAGTGCCGCCGAGTAGCGTCGCGCGCTAGACTGCGCCCATGCCTGATTTGCACCCCGCTTCCGTCATGACACCGCCCCTGGCATTCGATCCCGCGCGCGCCGCCCGCACCCTGGAAGACCTGGGAGGCCAAGGCTTTACGCTGCCCGGCGTTGCGGCGCGGGCGCTGCTGGAAGGGGCTTTCGGCAACAGCGCCTATCTGGCGCGGCTGGCGCTGCGCGATCCTGTCGGGCTGACGGAATATTTCGCCTCAGGCCCCGGAGCGCTGGTGGCGGGCGCCGCCGCCATGGCGCTGGCGGTGGGTGGCCTGGACGACGAAGCCGAGGCGATGGCGCAATTGCGCCGGGCCAAGCGCCGTGCCGCGCTGGCGATCGCGCTGGCCGACGTCGCGGGTGACTGGAACCTGGAAGCCGTCACCGGGGCGCTCAGCCGCTTCGCCGATGCGGCCGTAAAAGGCGCGCTGCGTTTTTTGCTGGCGCAGGCGGCGGCGCGGGCGGGCCAGGCCGGGCGCGATCCCGAAACGCTGGAAGCCGATACCGGCCTGATCGTGCTGGCGATGGGAAAGTATGGCGCCTTCGAGCTCAACTATTCCAGTGATATCGACCTGGTGGTGTTCTATGACGCCGCTCGCTTTCCCTTTGCCAAGAAGGGCGATCCGCGCGGCGCCGCCGTCGATATCGTGCGCGGCCTGGTCAGGCTGATCGCCGAACGCACGGGCGGCGATTATGTCTTCCGCGTCGATCTGAGGCTGCGCCCCGATGCGGGGGCGACGCAGGTGGCGATCTCCACCGACGCGGCGCTGGATTACTACGAGGCCATGGGCCAGAACTGGGAACGCGCCGCCATGATCAAGGCGCGCGCCTGCGCCGGCGATCCGCGTGTGGCCGCGGATTTTGCCGCCGGCATCGCGCCCTTCATCTGGCGGCGCAATCTCGATTTCGCCGCCATCGCCGACATCCAGTCCATCAAGCGCCAGATCCATGCCCATGTCGGCCATGGCGAGATCGCCGTGGCGGGCCACAATATCAAGCTGGGGCGCGGCGGCATTCGCGAGATCGAATTCTTCGCCCAGACCCAGCAGCTGATCCTGGGCGGCCGCAACCGGCGCCTGCGCGAGCCCGGCACCGTGGCGGCGCTGGCGGCGCTGGCGGGCGAGGGTGTGATCAGTCCGGATACGGCGGGCGATCTCACCCGGGCCTATCGCTTCCTGCGCACGCTGGAGCATCGCCTGCAGATGGTGGCGGACGAGCAGACCCATACCCTGCCGGCGGACGATGCGGGGCTGGTTCACATTGCGGGCTTCATGGGCTTCGCCAGCCGCGACGATTTCGCCGCCGCGCTGACCCGCACGCTGCAGACGGTGCAGGACCATTATGCCCAGCTGTTCGAAAGCGAGCCGGAATTGTCGGCGGCGCAGGGCAGCCTGGTCTTCACCGGCGTCGAGGATGATCCGGAAACCTTGTCCACCATCGCCGCCATGGGCTTTCGCGATCCGGCGCATGTCTCCGGCGCCATTCGCGGCTGGCACCATGGCCGCATCCGCGCCATGCGTTCGCAGCGGGCGCGCGAATTGCTGACGCAGCTGACGCCCGCGATCCTGAATGCGTTGGGCGGCACCGCCGATCCCGATGCCGCCTTTGCCGGCTTTGACCGTTTTCTGTCCAACCTGTCGTCGGGCGTGCAGTTGTTCTCGCTATTCCTGGCGCGGCCGCATTTTTTGCGGCTGTTGGCGCGCATCGTCGGTTCGGCGCCCCGGCTGGCGACACATCTGGCGCGCAACACCGCGACGCTGGATGCCCTGCTGGACGCGGATTTTCTCTCCAGCCTGCCTGACCAGGCGGCGCTGCAGGCGGCCTTGGCGCGGCAGATGGGCAGCGGTTACGAGGACGCGCTGGACGGGGCGCGGCGCTTCGCACGGGAGGAAGTTTTCCGCGTCGGGGTGCAGATCGTCGAAGGTGCCGCCAGGGCGGAGGCCGCCGGACCGGCCCTGACCGCCATCGCCGAAACGGTGATCGCAGGACTGCTGCCGCGGGTCGAAGCCGAACTGGCGCTGACGGCAGGGCAGGTGCCCGGCGGCAGCTTCTGCGTCATCGCCATGGGCAAGCTGGGGGGGAAGGAAATGACCGCCAGCTCCGACCTCGACCTTGTCTTTGTCTATGACCTGCCGGACGGCGTCGAAGCCAGCGATGGGCCCAAACCGCTGTCGCCGACGCTTTACTATGCACGGCTGGCGCAGCGCCTGATTTCCGCCCTGACCACGCCGACGGGCGCCGGTACGCTCTATGAAGTCGATATGCGGCTGCGCCCCACCGGCAACAAGGGGCCGGCGGCGGTGAGCCTGAAATCCTTTGTCGATTACCATGCCAGCGAAAGCTGGACCTGGGAGCATCTGGCGCTGACACGGGCCCGTGTGGTGGCGGGTGCGCCACGGGCGCGCGCCGCGCTTGGCGAAGCGATCCGCCGCCGTCTCACGGCGCCAAAGGACGGCGGACAAGTGATCGCCGATGCGCGCGACATGCGCGCCCGCATGGCCGAAACCTTTTCGGACAAAAATCCCTGGGACCTGAAATACGCCAAAGGCGGCCTGGTCGATATCGAGTTCATCGCCCAGGCGCTGCAGCTTGTGCATGCGCACGCCCAGCCCGAGATACTGAACAGCAACACCATTGCCGCCCTGCACAATCTTCAGGCTGCAGGCTTTCTCGCCGATGCCGATGCCGCGGCGTTGGTGGCGGCGGCACAGTTGCAGCACGCCCTGACCCAGGTGCTGCGGGTGGCGCTGGATGAAACCCCAAAACTGGACGAGGCGACGCCCGGCTTGAAGGCGCTGCTGGTGCAGGCGGGCGAGGCGGCGGATTTCGCGGCGCTGGAAGCAAGGCTGTTCGCGCTTCAGGCCGAGGCGCGGGCGATATTTGAGCGGATCATGACTCCCTAGCACCATTGTCATGCCCCGGCTTGCCCAGGCCATCCAGGGTCCTGAGCGCGCCGGTTGCGCTGGGTGGCCCACGTATAGTGGGCCATGACGAGGATGTTTACGCGGTGAACGGCAGCGCGATCAGGGCGTCGGGCGCCCAGCCCAGCAGCACCGGCCCCTGCGGCGCGGCGCCGGAAGATGCCACGAAGACCGGCTCGCTGCGCCCGGCGATCTTCACTTGATAATGGCTGCGTTCGCCCAGGAAGCTGGCGGCGGTGATTTGCCCCGCCACGCTGCCCCTTTGCAGGGTAATGCGCTCGGGCCTGAGTGCCAGCAGGACATGGTCGCCCACCGCGAAAGGAAAGCCGAAGCTGGCGCGGGGCAGGGTGACGATGCCCAGCACGCCGGCATTGGCGGTGACGGTGTCATCCGCGATGTGCTTTACCGTGGCATGGAAGAAATTGATCTGGCCGATGAAATCGGCGACTTCGCGGCAGACGGGCCGTTCATAAAGTTCGCGCGGAGACGCGATCTGCAAAATCCTGCCGCCGCTCATCACCGCCACCTGGTCGGCCATCGACAGGGCTTCTTCCTGGTCGTGCGTCACCAGCAGGAAGGTGATGCCCAGCGTGCGCTGCAGCGCCCGCAATTCCACTTGCATGGCTTCGCGCAGTCGCTTGTCCAGGGCGCCCAGCGGCTCGTCCAGCAACAGAATCTTGGGCTGTTTTGCCAGCGCCCGGGCCAGCGCCACACGCTGGCGTTGGCCGCCCGACAATTCATCGGCGCGGCGCGATTCCAGCCCTTCCAGCCGCACCGTCGCCAGCATGGCCTCGACGCGGGCGCGCAGCGCCTGCTTGCCAAGGCGTTCCTTGCGCAAGCCATAAGCGACATTGTCGAAGACGTTCAGGTGGGGAAAGATCGCATAGGACTGGAACACCATGTTGGTGGGACGGCGGTGCGCGGGCACGCCGTTCATGTTGGCGCCGTCGATGAAGAGCGTGCCGCCGTCCGGCTGCGCGAAACCCGCGATCATCCGCAGCAGCGTGGTCTTGCCGCAGCCCGACGGTCCCAGCAGGGCGAAGAAGGCGCCGCGCGGCACCTCCAGATCGACGGCATCGACGGCAGGAACATCGCCGAACCGCTTGGTGACTTGTCGAACCGACAGGAATGCCATCTATGCCCCGATGCTTTTCTTCCCGGGCGCCACGCCCAGGTTGCGGGCCCATTCCGCCAGCACCACCAGCGCCACCGACGCCACCAAAATCAGCGCCCCCAGCGCCAGCACCATCGGCAGGCGATCGGGAAACCGCAGCTGGCCCCAGATATAGACCGGCAGTGTCGCCTCGGTGCCCGACAGGAAATAGGCCAGCAGAAATTCGTCGAAGGAGGTGATGAAGGTGAGCAGCAGACTGGCGGCGATGCCCGGCAGCACCAGCGGAAAGGTGACGCGCCAGAAGGTCATCCAGGCGCCTTCGCCTAGATCGGCGCTGGCTTCCTCCAGATTGCGGTCGAAGCCCTCGAAACGGGCGATCAGCACGGTCAGGGCGAATGGCACGCACAGGCTGGCATGGCCCAGCGCCACGCCTGCCAGCGACAGGGGAAAGCCGATCGCGCCCAGCAGCAGCAGCAGCGCGATGCCCAGCACGATGTCGGGAATGAACAGCGGCAGGCTGACAAAGCCCAGCAAGGCGCCGGTGCCGCGCAGCCGGTACTGCGTCACCGCCTTGGCCGCCAGCAATCCCAGCAGCGTCGACAACAGTGCCGTCACCGCCCCAACTTCCAGGCTGTTGCCCAGGGCGTGCAGCATGGCGTCGTCGGCGAACAGCGCGCTGTACCAGCGGGTGGTAAAGCCCGTAAAGGGGAAGGCGATGAAGCGGGAATTGTTGAAGGAAAAGAGCGGCAGGAACAGCACCGGCAGGTACAGGAAGGCCAGATAGGCCAAGGCGTAAGCGCGCAGGCTTTTCATTTTATGGCCTGCGTCGCGGCCCGCGCCGCCGCCACGAACAGGGCCGCCGTCACCCCTACGGCCGCCATGCTGGCCAGCGCCAACGCCGCGCCCAGCGGCCAGTTGCCGATGCGCTCGAACTGCATGGCGATGACATTGGCGATCATGGATCCTTGCGGCCCGCCCACCAGGGTCGGCGTCACATAATCGCCGGTGGTGGGCACGAAGATCAGGATGGCCGCGCCGATCACGCCGGGCATCGACAGGGGCAGGGTGATGCGCAGGAAGCGGCGCACGGGGCCGTCGCCCAGGTCGGTGGCGGCTTCCAGCAGCGCGCGGTCGATCTTCTCCAGCGAAACATAGATGGGCAGGATGGCGAAGGCGGCCCAGGCATGGGTCAGCGTCACAACCACCGAGAAGGGATTGTAGAGCAGCGCCCCCACCGGCTGGGAAACAAGATGCAGACTCAGCAGTGCGGAATTGATCACTCCGCCATAGCCCAAGATGATCTTCCAGGCGAAGACGCGCAGCAGGTACGACGTCCAGAAGGGAATGGTCAGCGCGATCAGCCAGGCGAATTTCCACCGCCCGGCCTGGAAGGCGACGAAGTAGGCCATGGGGTAGGCCAGCGCCACCGTCACCGCTGTCACCAGGGCTGAAATCCCCAGCGAACGCCAGAACAACGCGCGATAGCCGGCCCGGCCCAGGACATCGGCATACTGGGAATAGGTGGCGCCACCTTCCAGCACCGGGCCGGTGGTTGCGGTCAGGCTGTAGAGCGCCAGCAGGCCCAGGGGGGCGGCCAGCGCCAGCGCCATGACCGCGAGGGTTGGTGCCAGCAGCAGATAACCCGCGCGATTGCCCCCCTCAGCCACCCTTGTCACATCCACCCGCCAGAAGCTGCAAAATCAAGGATTTGCCCATCCCGTCCGGGGGCGCAACTGTTCTGTAACGCGGGCCGGTCTAAGCCCTTGCAATGGGGGGCGGCCTTACGCCATAACCCCCGCCTGACTTGGAATGCGGGCGTAGCTCAGGGGTAGAGCATAACCTTGCCAAGGTTAGGGTCGACGGTTCGAATCCGTTCGCCCGCTCCAAGTCTCTAAGTAAAATCAATGGTTTAGCGCCATTGGCTTTATTTAAATTCCCCAAAAAGGTAATATACGGATCGTAAACGGATTTTCCCGTTTAGGGGGCGTCTATGCCAATAGATCTAGTGGGTAGGGCTTCCGCCCAAAAACGGTCATCCGCCAAGGTTTTGGAGGCGAAAACCTTCAGGGATGGGGCGATCTACCTCTACCGCCGGTCCGACTACAAAAAGCCGACCTGGTTCATCCGGCTCAAGATACCCGGTGCCAAGGGCTACATTTGGCAATCTAGCAAAACCACCGAAGAGCACGCCGCCTACAAGGTAGCGGATGACCTCTTCAACAAGTCCCTAGTTAAGGTGCTTGGCGGCGGGAAGCTCGGCTCCAAGAAAATCACCGATGCCCTTAACAGCTACATCAGGCGATTTGAGTCCGAGCAGAGCCGCCTCTCCATAAAATACAAAATCTTCTTGGCTAAAAGGCTGATGCCCATTTTTCAGGGCAAGACCTTTGAGGATCTTGATACCGCGCTGATCTCTAAGATGGTCACCGAGCTAAATCAGGCATCGTCAAAAGAAAAACTTTCACCCAACACCATCAAACGAATCTTTGCTGATTTCAGGACATTTCTGAATTGGTGTGTTGAGGAAGGATA
>Ga0316220_1004201_pt1 | contig 11264 bp, 8 predicted proteins | sample TBH18005metaG_FD_203632 | JGI IMG/M metagenome (GOLD analysis project Ga0316220, IMG submission 203632) | Freshwater microbial communities from Trout Bog Lake, Wisconsin, USA - TBH18005 | ecosystem: Environmental > Aquatic > Freshwater > Lake > Hypolimnion/Profundal zone | place: USA: Wisconsin...
GCGGCCAATCTCGTCGCCGGCATCGTCTTGGTGGATTGGCTCGCGGTGGCACCGCAAATTTCCTTCTGGCTGGGCGCAGTGATTTTCCTCGCGCTGTTTGGGTTGACGAAATGGCTTCAAAAATTCGCGCCGGCCAGCTAGACTGTTTTTTCTGCGGGGCAAAAAAGTCCACTTTAAGCTGCGCTTGAACAGTGACGAAGGGCAAGTTATCCTATCAATTCGCTATGAGCGCTGAAGCACCTGTCAAATTGACGCACAACGAAGAAATCAAGGCCGCCATCCCGACCTTGGCCGGCACCATCGCCGCGACCATCGCCGACCCAACGACCGACCATTTCTCCGAGGACGACAACCAGTTCCTGAAATTTCACGGCAGCTACCAGCAGGACGACCGCGACCTGCGCAAGACCGGCAAGAAATACATCATGATGATCCGCGGCCGCATTCCCGGCGGCGTCATGACCGCCAGGCAATACGGTGTCTTCGATGCACTCGCCACGCAATACGGCAACGACACGCTGCGCATCACCACGCGCCAGAGCATCCAGTTTCACGGCATCGTGAAAAATTATTTCCGTCCGGTGGTCAAGGCCATCAACGAATGCCTGCTCTCCACGCTTGCCGCCTGCGGCGACGTGAACCGCAACGTCCTCGCGCCGCCGACGCCCGCCTACACCAAGGCGCGCGAACAGATTTACGCCGATGCGCACAAAGTTGCCATGGCGCTCGCGCCGCAGACCAAGGCGTATCACGCCATTTGGATTGACGGCGTGCAGCTCGACAACGACGCGCCGGAGAACAAAAACTTTGTGGATCCGCTCTACGGCAAAACTTATTTGCCGCGCAAATTCAAAGTCGCGTTCGTCATTCCGCCGGTGAATGACTTGGACGTTTATACGAACTGCCTCGGCCTCATCGCCATCGTGGAAAACGACAAATTGATTGGCTACAACCTCGCGGTCGGCGGCGGTATGGGTCGCAGCCACGGCAATGACGCGACCTATCCGCGCCTCGCTGATGTCATCGGCTTTTTCACGCCGGACAAAATCGTGGACGTGGCGAAAGCCGTGCTGACGATTCACCGCGATTTTGGCGACCGCACGGACCGCAAGCACGCGCGCCTCAAATATGTCGTGGCCGAGCGCGGCGTGAAGTTCATGCAGGACGAGGTGAATAAGCGCGCCGGCATCACGCTCGCGCCCGCGAAGCCTTACCAATTCACCACGACGAGCGATCTGCTTGGCTGGCGGAAGGCCGTGGACGGCAGCAATTTTCTCGGCGTGTTTGTCGAGTCCGGTCGCGTGAAAGGCGCGCAGAAAAAAGCGCTGCGCGAAGTCGCGGACAAGTTCCCAAACATCGAATTCCGTTTGACGGCGAATCAAAACGTGATTCTCGCCAACGTCAGCGATACCGACAAAGCCGGCATCACCGCCGTGCTGACCACGCACGGTTTGAAGACGGAAAACCAAACGACGGTTTTGCACGCGAACGCCATGGCTTGTCCGTCGCTGCCGACGTGCGGCCTCGGCCTTGCGGAATCCGAACGGATGCTGCCCGGCTTCCTGGATCGTATCGAAAAACTTCTGGCCGAAGTCGGCTTGGCCGGCGAAGAAATCATCATCCGCTCGACCGGTTGCCCGAACGGCTGCGCCCGTCCTTACATGGCGGAGATCGCGTTCGTCGGCAAGGCGCCCGGACGTTACCAAGTCTGGCTGGGCGGCGACGTGGCCGGCACGCGGCTCAACCGTGTCTGGAAAGACGTGCTCAAGGAGGCGGATTTGGAAACAGAATTCCGCCCCGTGTTCACGCGCTTTGCGAAGGAGCGCCACGCCGGCGAACGCTTTGGCGACTGGTGCTCGCGCGTGCTGCTCAAGGAACAGACGGCAACCAACTAAAAAACTCCGCTGCCCATGACTCCTGAACAAATCACGCAGGCGAACGCCGAGCTGCGCACCAAATCGCCGCTGGAAATCATCCGCTGGGCCATCGCGCAAGCCAATGGCCGCGCCATCGTTTCGACGAATTATCGCCCTTACGAGGCAGTGATTTTGCATCTCGTTACGCAAGTGCAGCCGGACATTCCGGTGCTCTGGGTGGATCACGGCTACAATCGGCCCGCGACTTATGTTCACGCCGAGCAGGTGAAAAAAATGCTCAAGCTGAACATCAAAGCTTACCTGCCGAAGATGACCGCCGCGCATTACGACGCCGCATTCGGCGGCATGCCGGAACCGACGCCGGAAAATGAGGCGCGCATCAAGGAGTTCAGCACCGCGATGAAACTGGAGCCGTTCCAACGCGGCATGAAGGAGCTGGCGCCGACGGTCTGGCTGACCGCGCTACGCAAGGTGCAAAACCCGAACCGCGCCGGCCTCGACATCGTGAGCGAGGACAAGAATTTTAATTCGCTCAAGGTCAGCCCGCTGTTTTATTGGAGCGACGCCGACATGGAAAAATATCTCACCGCGCACAATTTGCCGAACGAGTGGGATTATTTTGATCCCGCCAAGGCGGACGAGAAGCGCGAGTGCGGTTTGCACGCGAGCTGGGGCGGTAAGGCCGTCGAGGACGGCGCGGGAATTTAATTATCCGGCCACAGATTTTCACAGATGGACACAGATAAGATCAAAGAGACATTTCTGTTTTCTTAATCTGTATCCATCTGTGAAAATCTGCGGCTAAAAAATTGTGACCACCGACGCCAAAATCCTTTCCGCCTTGCGCACCAATCCTGACGGAGTTTCCGGCGCGCAGCTTGCCGAACAGCTTGCCATCAGCCGCGCCGCGATTTGGGCGCGCATCGAGGAATTGCGCCAGGCCGGCTTTGCCATCGAGGCCGGCCCGCACTTCGGCTACCGGCTGGTCGGCGAGCCGGACGCGCTGCTGGCGGACGATTTGCTCGCGCGCCTCGGCAAAACCAAAGTGGTCGGCCGCGACATCCGCGTGTTTGAAGAAACGACTTCCACGAACGACGTGATTGAAAAACTGGCGCGCGATGGTGTGAAAGAAGGCGTCGTCGTTTTTGCCGAATCCCAGACGAAAGGCCGCGGGAGGCTCGGAAGAAAATGGATGTCGCCGACGCACAAAGGACTGTGGTTTTCCATTTTGTTGCGGCCGGAATTGACGCCGCAGGAAACGACGCAGTTGACCGTGGCTTCCGCCACCGCGTTGCGCCGGGCAATAAAAAATGTTGCCGGCATTTCTGCCGAAATAAAGTGGCCGAACGATTTGCTCATCGGCGGAAAAAAAGTTGTCGGCATTCTCACAGAGATGAGCGCGGAGGTGGACCGTGTGCGCCACGTCATCCTCGGCATCGGCGTGGACGTGAACCAGGATGCGACGGAATTTCCGGTGGAGCTGCGGAAGATTGCAACATCATTGAAGATTGAAGCGGGCGAAGAAATTTCCCGCGCCGAGCTGGCGACGGAAATTTTGCGGGAACTGGATTTTGATTACGCGCGGATTTGCGGCGGCAGGTTCGCGCAGGTCGCGGATGAATGGGAAACTGGTTGTTTGACTATAGGCAAAAATGTTTCTGTGCAGATGGGCACAAGATACATTCGCGGCTGCGCGGAGGCGCTGGATGATGACGGCGCATTGCTCGTCCGCACGGAACACGGGCATTTGGAACGCGTCATTGGCGGTGACGTCACTTTGGAAAAATGATCTTACTCTTTGAATGATCTTACTCTTTGATATTGGCAATACGCACACGCACATCGGCCTCGCTGATGGAAAGCGCGTGCTGAAACAGACCGACATCTCGACGCTGACGTGGTTCGGTGGCGGCGCGGCGGCGCTGGTCAAAAAATTTGCGGGCAAAAATAAAATTGAAGGCGCAATTTTGTGCAGTGTTGTTCCCCGCGCGACGCCATCGGTAAAAAAGCTCGTCCGCGCCACTTGGAAAACCAACGCGCTTGAATTGAATCCTGCCACGATTCGCGGCGTGGGCATTGATTATCCCAAGCCGAACTCCATTGGCCCGGATCGTTTGGCGAATGCGGTGGCGGCGAAAAACTGTTTTGGCGCGCCGGTGGTGGTGGTGGATTTCGGCACGGCGGTGACGTTTGACGTGGTTGACGGAAAGGGGAATTACGTTGGCGGCATCATCGCGCCGGGGCTGGCGGCGATGACGAATTACCTGCACGAAAAAACCGCGCTGCTGCCGAAGATTGAAATCCGCGAAATCAAATCCGCCATCGGCAAGAGCACCGAACACGCGATGCTCGTCGGCGCGGTGCACGGCTATCGCGGGCTGGTGCGCGAATTGATCGGCGAACTGAAGCGCGAGCTGCGCGCCAAAAAACTACCGGTGGTGGCGACGGGAGGCTACGCGAAACTGATTGCCTCGAAGTTGCCGGAGATTTCCGCCGTCGCGCCGGATCTGACGCTGGAAGGTTTGCGGCTGGTCTGGCTGGCTAATGCTGTCACTTAACTCCGCGATTGAGTCCGGCGTTTTTTTGCGTAGTATTCACGGCTATATGTCCAGCAGCCGCCGACAATATCCGTTTCACCTGATCGAACCCAAGTGGCAGCAAACTTGGGAACAACAGCAGGCTTTCCGCGCGTTTAATCCAAACGACGAAATTCCGGCAAATCATCCGTTCGCCGTGCGCCATAAACTTTCCGGCAAAGTTTCCGCCGCGCAACTGCCGAAGAAATTTTACATCCTCGACATGTTTCCGTATCCGAGCGGCGCGGGCTTGCACGTCGGGCATCCCGAAGGCTACACGGCCACAGATATTCTCGCGCGCTACCGTCGCGCCTGCGGCTTCAACGTGCTGCATCCGATGGGCTGGGATTCGTTCGGCCTGCCCGCCGAGCAATACGCCGTCAAGACCGGCCAGCATCCGCGCGTGACCACCGAGGCGAACATCGCCAACTTCACGCGCCAGATCAAAAGCCTCGGCTTCAGCTACGACTGGTCGCGCGAACTCGCCACGACGGACGTGGAGTATTTCAAATGGACGCAATGGATTTTCCTCAAGCTTTACAACAGCTATTTCGATCCTGAATGGAACAAGGCCACGCCGATTGAACTGCTTGAGGATGCGCTTTCGGATCAGCCGAAGTTCAAAAGCAAGTGGCAAGAAAACCCTTTTCTGGCCGGCACGCACGACGCTTATGTCAAAATGTCGGCGCAGGAAAAGGAATTGGTTCGCCGGCGCACATTGGACAATAAACGTCTCGCCTATGTCAGCGAAGCGCCGGTGAACTGGTGTCCGGAACTCGGCACGGTTTTGGCGAACGAGGAAGTCATTGACGGCAAGAGCGAAGTCGGCGGCTTCCCGGTCATCCGCAAGCCGATGCGCCAATGGATGCTTCGCATCACCGCCTACGCCGAGAAACTGCTCGCCGACCTCGACACGATTGACTGGAGCGATTCGCTCAAGGAAATGCAGCGGAATTGGATCGGCCGCAGCGAAGGCGCGGAGGTGGATTTCAAGGTTGCGGACTCGAACGAGATGATCCGTGTGTTCACCACGCGCCCGGACACCTTGTTTGGCGCGACTTACATGGTGCTCGCGCCAGAACATCGGTTGGTGGACGAAATTGTCACCGAGGAGCAATTGGAAGCGGTTGAAAATTATCGCGCTCACACCGCGCGCAAAAGCGATCTCGAACGCACGGAACTGGCGAAGGAAAAATCCGGCGTGTTCACCGGCGCTTACGCCATCAATCCTGTGAACGGCGAAAAGATTCCGATCTGGATTGCCGACTACGTCCTCGCCAGCTACGGCACCGGCGCCATCATGGCCGTGCCGGCACATGACACGCGCGACTTCGAGTTTGCAAAGATGTTTAATCTGCCCGTCATTCAAGTCGTTCAGCCGAACGACTCCAAAACCGATTGGCAAAATTTTACCGATGACGGCATCGCGGTGAATTCCGGTTTTATCTCCGGCCTGCCCACACCGGAAGCCAAAAAGAAAATCACCGCCTGGCTCGAAGAAAAAGGCCTCGGTAAGAAAACCATCAATTACAAGCTGCGCGATTGGCTGTTCAGCCGTCAGCGTTACTGGGGCGAGCCGTTCCCGATTGTTTGGAAAAAAGACGCCGCCGGAAATCTCTACCACGAGGCGCTGCCGGAAAGTTCGTTGCCGTTGCTGCCGCCAACGCTGGAAGATTACAAGCCCACCGCCGGTGGCGAACCGCCGCTCGCGCGCGCGAAAGATTGGCTCAATCTGCCCGACGGCTCGATTCGAGAAACCAACACCATGCCGCAGTGGGCCGGCTCCTGCTGGTATTATCTCCGCTACACCGATGCCAAGAACGCGCAGTCGTTTGTCGGCAAGGACGCAGACAATTATTGGATGGGTGGAAAAAGTTCAGAGTTCACGGTTCAGGGTTCAGAGTTGAAACAACCCGGAACTTTGAACGCTGAACCCGGAACCAAATCAACGACGCCAGGAGTTGATTTGTATGTCGGCGGCACGGAACACGCCGTGTTGCATCTGCTTTACGCGCGGTTCTGGCACAAGGTTTTGTTTGATCTCGGCTACGTCTCCACGCCGGAACCGTTTTACAAGCTCGTCAATCAAGGCCTGATTCTCGGCGAGGACGGCCAGAAGATGTCCAAGTCGCGCGGCAACGTGGTCAACCCCGACGACGTGCTCGTGGAATATGGCGCGGATGCGTTCCGGCTTTACGAAATGTTCATGGGGCCGTTGCAAGACACGAAGCCGTGGAACACCAAGGGCGTTGAAGGCGTGTATCGCTTCCTCGGCCGCGTTTGGCGCTTGTTCGTGGATGAAAATTCCGAGACGGAATTTGAGCAGGCGGAAACCACAGCCAAGGAACCAAGCAACCAAGGGCTGTTGAATCTAATCAAGCTCAACTCCGCCATCCAAGACGTTGCCGCGACCCCGGCGCAGTTGAAAACGCTTCACGCCTGCATCAAGAAAGTCACCGAAGACCTCGACGGGATGCGCTTTAACACGGCCATTTCCGCGATGATGGTATTTGTGAACGACGCGATCACCTGGGAGACGAAGCCGGTGGCCGTGCTGCGCGAATTTTTGATTTTGCTCCAGCCATTTGCGCCGCACATCGCAGAAGAGTTGTGGAACAAGCTCCTTTCCGCTTTCCGCTTTCCGCTTTCCGCTTTGGCTTATCAGCCGTGGCCAAAATTCGATCCGGCGTTGCTCGTCGAGAGCGAGATTGAAATTCCCGTGCAGGTGAACGGCAAGTTCCGCGACGTCATCAAAGTCGCCGTGGATGCGGACAACGCAACCATCGAGGCGGCGGCCAAGGCGGCCGAGAAGGCGCAGCCGTTTCTCGCGGGCAAAACCATCAAGAAAGTCATCATCGTGCCGAAAAAGATGGTGAACTTGATTGTCGGCTGAAACGAAAACTGTGTCGCGCGAAGGACGCGAAGGTGGCGAAGTTGGAAAAAATTTTCCCTTCGCAAACTTCGCGGTCATAGCGCGAAATTATTTTTCCCCGCCGGCCAGAATCGTCTGGAAATGCGGCGGCTGCTCTTCGGCGGCGACGATGCTGATTTCAATTTTCTTGAAACCGGCGGCTTCGAGCCAGCGGTGCAGATCGCTCTCGGCGAAACCGAGCCAGCGGTCACCGTAAAGTTCACGCGCCTTGTCGAATTTGTGCGCGAGCAGATCCAAAATCAAAATTTGGCCGCCGGGCTTGAGCAGCTTGGCCGCGCTCGCCAGTGCGGCCGCCGGATCTTCGGCGTGGTGCAAGGCCTGGCTCAAAACCACGAGATCAACACTGCTTGCCTCGATGGGCGGGTTTTGCAAGTTGCCGAGTCGGAACTCCAGATTCTTCAATCCGTTCTTCTTCGCCTTGGCTGCGCCGAACGCGACGATTTTTTCCGAGTTGTCCACGGCGATGACTTTCTTGCAGCGGCGCGCGAGCAGTTCACTCAACAAACCTTCCCCAGCACCCAAATCCGCGACGACCAGGGGCGGTAAAATTCGCAAGAGCAAATGGCCGAACGCCTGCCAGGAGCGGCCCGGCCCGTAAACACGGTCGAAGCGGCCGGCGACTTGGTTGAAGAAAACCTGCGCCTGTTCCTTGCGGCGGGCGAGGACGCGCTTGAGATTGATCTGGTCGCCGCCGTGTTCGGCGAGTTCCTTCGCGCCGCGAATGGCGAGTTGGATAAATTCGCTGGCAACGGAATCGGCCTGCGGATTGAGCCGGTAAAACGTGCGCTTGCCGTCGCGCCGCGATTTCACGAGCGCGCAGTCGGCGAGCAGGCCAAGGTGCGTCGAGATGCGCGACTGGCCGAGGCGCGTGACTTCCTGGAGTTCGTTGACGGAGAGTTCGTCCTTTTCCAGCAGCGCGACGATGCGCAGGCGGGTCGGATCGGACAATGCCCGCAAAGATTTCAAGGTGGAGGTCATGGGTCGTGTGGGCGCCAAAATTATTTTCTGAAACCATTTGACGCCGTTGAAATATGTTATATCATCAAATCTTGATACGTCAATATGTTGTTGGCAATTAACCAAAATAAATTATGAGCAACCGTTACATCTTTTCTTCCGAGTCCGTCGGCGAAGGCCATCCGGACAAAGTGGCCGATACCATTTCCGATGCCGTGCTGGACGCGTGTCTGGCGCAGGACAAAATGAGCCGCGTCGCGTGCGAATGCTATGTCAAATCCAACATCGCCATCGTCGGCGGTGAAATCACCACCAAGGCCAAGCTGGATTTCGTGGCCATCGCCCGCAAAGCCATCCGCGAAATCGGTTACGTCAACGACGACGATGTTTTTCATGCGGACAAGGTTTTTGTCAACGTCATCGTGACGCAGCAGTCGCCCGACATCGCGCAGGGTGTGGATGCCAAGAAGGCCAAGGGCAAAAAGACCGCGAAGCAGGGCGCGGGCGACCAGGGCTTGATGTTCGGCTACGCGTGCAACGAGACGAGCGAGCTGATGCCCGCGCCGATCATGTTTGCGCACCGGCTCGGCCGCGAACTCACGCGCATCCGCAAGGCGGGCGGCGCAGCGTGGTTGCGGCCGGACGCGAAGTCGCAGGTCTCCGTCGTTTATGAAAACGACAAGCCGGTCGCCATCTCCAATGTCGTCATTTCCACGCAGCACAGCGCGGAAGTGGAGCACGCGGAGATTGAAAAATTCTGCATCGAGAACGTCATCAAGAAGGTTCTCCCGAAGAATTTGCTCACGCCAAAAACGGAGTTTTTGATCAACCCCACCGGCCGTTTCGTGGTCGGCGGACCGCAGGGCGACACGGGTTTGACGGGGCGCAAAATCATTGTTGATACTTACGGCGGCATGGGCCGTCACGGCGGCGGTGCGTTCTCCGGCAAAGATCCGACGAAGGTGGACCGCAGCGCCGCCTACATGGGCCGCTGGGTTGCGAAGAACATCGTCGCGGCGGGTCTCGCCACGCGTTGCGAACTCCAGTTCGCCTACGCCATCGGCCACCCTGATCCCGTGAGCGTTCACGTCGAAACCTTCGGCACGAACACCGTGGCCAACGACAAGATCATTCGCGCGGTGAACCAAGTGTTCAGCTTCCAACCGTCCGACATCATTGACCAGCTCAACTTGCGCCGGCCGATTTACAGCAAGACGACCAACTATGGTCACTTCGGCAAGAGCGACAAAGATTTGACGTGGGAAGCGACGAACAAGGTCGAAGCCCTATTGAAAGCGGTTTAATCCCAATCTAAATTATTTATGGCAAAAAAAACTTCCACCAAGAAAGCTGACTTCGCCGTCCGCGACCTCTCGCTCGCCGAGTGGGGCCGCAAAACCATTCAGGTTTCCGAGCACGAAATGCCCGGCCTGATGTCCATCCGCAAAAAATACGGCGCGAGCAAGCCGCTCAAAGGCGTGCGCATCACCGGCTCGCTGCACATGACCATCGAGACGGCGATTCTCATCGAGACGCTCGTGGAACTCGGCGCTTCCGTGCGCTGGGCGAGCTGCAACATCTTCTCGACGCAGGACCACGCCGCCGCCGCGATAGCCGCCGCCGGCATTCCGGTGTTCGCGCACAAGGGCGAAACGCTCGAAGAATATTGGGATCTGACGCTCCGCGCGCTCACGCATCCCGGCAACAAAGGCCCGCAGCTCATCGTGGACGACGGCGGCGACGCCACGCTGCTCATCCACAAAGGCTATGAACTGGAAAACGGCGACACCTGGGTCAACACGCCCAGCGACAACCACGAAGTCGCCGTCATCAAGGCGCTGTTGAAAAAGGTCGCGAAAGAGCGTCCCGGTTTCTGGCACGAAGTTGTGAAAGATTGGAAAGGTGTTTCCGAAGAGACCACCACCGGCGTTCACCGTTTGTATCAAATGTTGGAGCAGGGAAAACTTTTGGTTCCCGCCATCAACGTCAACGACTCCGTCACCAAGTCTAAGTTCGACAATCTCTACGGTTGCCGCGAATCGCTGGCCGACGGCATCAAGCGCGCGACCGATGTGATGGTCGCCGGCAAGGTTGCGTGCGTCTGCGGCTACGGCGACGTCGGCAAAGGCAGCGCCCACAGCCTGCGCGGCTTCGGCGCCCGCGTGATCGTGACCGAGATCGACCCCATCAACGCCCTCCAGGCCGCCATGGAAGGCTTCGAAGTCACCACGCTCGAAGACACCCTCGGCTTTGCCGACCTCTACGTCACCACCACCGGCAACTGCGACATCATCACCTTCGAGCACATGGCGAAGATGAAAGACCAGGCCATCGTCTGCAACATCGGCCACTTCGACAACGAGATTCAGGTGGACCGTTTGAACAAGGCCAAGGGCGTGAAGAAGCTCACCATCAAACCGCAGGTGGACAAATACACCTTCGCCGGCGGCAACAGCATTTACATGCTCGCCGAAGGCCGCCTCGTGAACCTCGGCTGCGCCACCGGCCATCCGAGCTTCGTCATGAGCAACAGCTTCACCAACCAGGTGCTCGCCCAGCTCGACCTCTGGAAAAACCGCGAAACCCACAAGGTCGGCGTCTATCGTCTGCCCAAGAAGCTGGACGAAGAAGTCGCCCGCCTGCATCTCGAAAAAATCGGCGTCAAGCTCACCAAACTGAGCAAGAAACAGGCCGAATACCTCGGCGTGCCCGTGGAAGGTCCGTACAAGCCCGACCATTACCGCTACTAAGCGGCCGACCCGCACAGCGGGTAACTTCACCAAGGCGAACGGAGCCATCCGTTCGCCTTTTTTCATGTAAAACCGTTTCGGTAAATCTAACCCGATTTGACCTGCGAGCGGAAAGCGGCGGAGGGCCGCCGCACTCCAAAACGCTGACGCGACTGCCATGGCCCCCGCGTGC
>Ga0316220_1004203_pt1 | contig 11261 bp, 7 predicted proteins | sample TBH18005metaG_FD_203632 | JGI IMG/M metagenome (GOLD analysis project Ga0316220, IMG submission 203632) | Freshwater microbial communities from Trout Bog Lake, Wisconsin, USA - TBH18005 | ecosystem: Environmental > Aquatic > Freshwater > Lake > Hypolimnion/Profundal zone | place: USA: Wisconsin...
CGCGACCGGCATCATCCTCCACACCGGCCTGGGACGGGCCGTGTTCCCCTCCACGGTGGTGGACTCGATCCAGCCGGAACTTAAAGGCTATGCCACCCTCGCCGTCGACCCGGAGAGCGGTGAGCGGGTGGAACGTGACGAGCTCATCGAGCCGATCCTGGCCGAATTGACCGGCGCCGAGGCCGCCACCGTGGTGAACAACAACGCCGCCGCCACGATGCTGGTCCTGGCCGCCCTGGCGGCAGAGAAGCAGGTCATCGTTTCCCGCGGCCAGCTCATCGAGATCGGCGGTTCCTTCCGGTTGCCCGAGGTCATGGCGCAGAGCCGCGCGCGAATGGTGGAGGTCGGCGCTACCAATCGCACGCACCTCAAGGACTACGCCGGCGCGATCTCGCCGGACACCGCCGCCCTGCTCCGCGTCCACCCGAGCAATTACCGGATCGTGGGGTTTACTTGCGAACCGACGCTAGCCGAACTGGCGGAACTGGCGCACCGCACCGGGATCCTCCTCATCGATGACCTCGGGGCCGGGGCTCTGCTCGACCTGGAGTTATTCGGGCTGCCCCACGAACCAACCGTTCGCGAGTCTCTGGCCGCCGGGGCCGATATCGTGCTGTTCAGCGGCGACAAGCTCATCGGCGCCAGCCAGTCTGGCATCATCGTCGGACGCAAAGACCTCATCCAGCGCCTGCGCCGACATCCGCTGATGCGGGCGATGCGGGTGGATAAGACCTGCCTGCTGGTCCTCGAACGGACCCTTCACCTATTCCGCGACCCGGCCCGGCTTCGGCGTGAACACCCGACTTACCGCATGATCGGCGCATCGCTGGAAACGCTCCACGAACGCGCCCGAACGCTGACCCAAGCCCTCGCGGCCTCCGCGCCTCGAATCAAGGCCGCCCTCGAAAACTCCGCCGCCTGCGTCGGGAGTGGTTCCCTGCCCACCGAAGCCATTCCCAGCCTGGCCGTCGCGATCGAAGTCCCCGGCCTGGGCGCTTCCGAACTGGCGCGCCGCCTGCGCATGGATGACGCTTGCATCTTCGGCAGGATCGAGGCCGACCGCGTGTGGCTCGATATGCGGACGGTGAGCGATGAACAGATCCCCGACATCACCGCCGCGTTGGTGCGAATCGTGGGAACAGTCGAGCCTGCGGTCTGACGATCCCGAGCATCGGCACCTGGCTCAGCGTCCGGCAGGTTTGAGGTCCAATTCCTGCTGAATTCAGGGTTGCCGGGAGGGTCTTTCCCAACCTAGGATGGGTCGGAATGTGAGTGAGCGATGTGTGAATCTAACTTTTAGCGCCAACCTGGGTTCAGATCTGTCAGAAAGGTGCCTTAACCGGGGCGTTGCTCTGGCGTCAGCCATCCGGCGATCGTCCCGCTTATGACCCGCCGCAAGAACATCATGCTCGGGACGGCGGGGCATGTGGACCACGGCAAGACGGCGCTGGTGAAACTGCTCACCGGCTGTGAGACGGACACCCTGGCCGAGGAGAAACAGCGCGGTTTGACGATTGACCTTGGGTTCGCTCCGTGCCGCCTGGCCGACGACCGGGTGGTGGGGGTGGTGGACGTTCCCGGACATGTCGATTTCATCCGCAACATGGTAGCGGGCGCCCACGGCATTGATGTGGTGATCTTTGTGGTGGCCGCTGATGACGGCATCATGCCGCAAACGCATGAGCACCTCCACATCCTCACGCTCATGGGGTTACGCCACGGGTTGGTGGCCCTGACGAAGATCGACCTCGTGGAGGCGGGCCGGCGTGAGGCGGTTATTAACGACCTCCGCCAGCTCCTGGCGGGCACCTTCCTGGCTAATGCCCCCATCTGCCCGCTCTCGAATCTCACCGGCGAAGGCTTCGACGGCTTTTTCGACGCGCTCAACGACGTGGTAGCGAAGTGCGGCGATCGCGCGGACGCGGGCCTGTTCCGCGTTTGGGTGGAAGACGTATTCACCCTGCGCGGGCCGGGCACGGTGGTCACGGGGATCCCGGTGAGCGGGCGGGTGGGGCTCGGCGATTCGCTGAGCCTCCTGCCCTCGGGCCGGGCGGCCCATGTGCGGAGCCTGCAGGTGTATGGCGAGGCGGCGACCGAGGCGCGGGCGGGCGAGTGTGTGGCGCTGAACCTGCCCGAACTCGACCACCTCGAGGTGCGCCGGGGGATGGTGCTGTGCTCGGCCAGCACCCTGGAAGCGGTCACGATGGCGGAGGCCGAACTCACCCTCCTTGATTCGATCAAAAGCCCGGTCGATGACTTTCTGGAGGTGCATTGCCACGTCGGAACGGCGTCGGTCCTGGCGAATGTCGCGCTGCTTGAACAGACGCCCATGACCGCCGGCCAGCAGCAGATGGTGCAACTCCGTCTGACCCAACCCCTGCCCCTGCTGCCCGGCGAACGTTACGTCCTGCGGGCTAACCTTCCCGGTCTGAGCCAAGGGGGCCTGATCACCATCGGCGGCGGGCGTATCCTCGGGATCAGCAACGTACGCCTGCGTCGCAAGAAACCATGGACGATCGAGGGCCTGGCGGCGCGCCGCGAGGTCCTCGATGATCCGGCCGGCTGGTGCGAACTCATGCTGCGCGAATCCCGGCGGCCCCTGCCCCTCCGCGAACTCGAACCCAGATGCTATCGCCGACCGGAGGAATTCGCCGCCCTGATCGAGGTGCTCCGCGGCGCCGGCAAGGTGCTGTCACTGCCGGGTGGCGCCCTCGTCCATCGGGCCGTGGTCGAGGAAACCGCCCGGAAGCTGCTGGCGGTCTTGGATACGTTCCATGCCGCCAATCCCCAGCGCGCGGGGCTCAGCCGCGAGGAACTGGCGGCGGCGCTGCGGGAGGACCCTGGGATTTGCGACCTCGCCGCGGGGACCCTGCTGGCCGCCTGCCAGATCGAGAAGGTCGGGCTGGTGTTCGCCCGCGCTGGACGGAGCGCACGTCTTCCCGGGCCGGATCAGGCGCTCGGCGAGAGCATAGCCAGCCTTTTCCAAAAGGCCGGCTGGGCGGGCCCGACGAGCGCCGAACTCGCCGCCACGCTGCGCGTGCCCCAGAACCAGATTGAGAAGATGCTCCTGCTGCTGTCCGAGCGCGGCCTCCTCGTGCGGCTCGACCAGAGCTCATTCCTCCACCGGGACGCGCTGGAGGCCGCCAAGCAGGTCGTGGTCCGCCTGTTCACCGCCAAACGGTCGTTCTCGACCATGGAGTTCCGCGACGCCCTGGGGGTCAGCCGGAAATACGCGGTTCCGCTCCTGGATTACATGGACAAACTCCGCTTTACGGTCCGGTCGGGTCATGATCGCAGCCCCGGGGTGGAAGCGAGGAAACGGATCAGCCCATGAACATAGACTTTGAAAAACGGCGGCGGGTAATGGAACGGTCTCAGAAGCTGGGGCATTGCATCTGCGACCCGCGCCGCCCCTGCCCTTGTGAGGTCTTTGTCGAGGATCGTTACTGCCCTTGTGCGGGCGAGCGCCCCGAAAAAGCGGACCTTTCGCAACTGCGCCTGACCCAATTGGTCCGGAACGCGGGTTGCGCCTCGAAGATCGCCCCAGCCGATCTGGACGCCGTCCTTTCCCGTCTCCCACCGGTACGCGATCCCTCGGTGATCTCGGGGTTGGCCGCCGCCGATGATGCGGCCATCTATCGGATCGACGATCGGCTGTGCCTGGTACAAACCGTCGATGTCTTCACCCCCTGCGTGGACGACCCGCATCTGTTCGGCCGCATCTGTGCCGCGAATTGCCTCTCGGACGTTTACGCCATGGGGGGCGAACCTCGCACGGCGTTGAGCATCCTCGCCTTCCCGTCCGAAACCCTCGATGGCGAGGTGATGTTCCAGATGTTGTCCGGGGCCATGGAAACCCTCGCGGCGGCCCAGGTCGCGCTAGTGGGCGGACACAGCCTCAAGGACGATGAAATCAAGCTCGGTTTTGCGATCACGGGAATTATCGACCCCGCGATGGCGGCGGCCCTGGAAACGGCCCAGCCGGGCGATTATCTGGTCCTGACCAAGCCGCTCGGCACGGGGGTGCTTGCCTTCGGCCGGCAGGTTGGCCGCGGCCATCCCGAGGGGTTGGCTGCGGCGGAAGCCTCGATGGCCAGCCTCAACCGCGATGCCGCGCGGGTCATGATCGCCGCGGGAGCATCCGCCTGCACCGATATCACCGGTTTCGGTCTCTTCGGGCACCTGTTGCGCCTCGCCCGGCAAAGCCGGCTGGCGGCCCGGGTTTTTGCCGAAGCGCTGCCCGCCTTCGAAGGCGTGCTGGACTCGATCCGAGCCGGCGTAGTGCCCGGCGCGATCGAGCGAAATCGCGAGTACGTGGGAGAAAAACTCCGCGTGGCGCCGGAGGTGGACGAGGCGCTGGTGCATCTGGGCTGCGACCCCCAGACCTCGGGCGGCCTCTTAATCGCGGTCTCGCCCACGCGGCTGCACGGACTGCTGGCATCCCTGACCCAAGCAGGAGTCGCTGGTTTTATCGTTGGTCGGTTCACCCATACCTCACAGGGCGAAATTGAGTTAGTCCGAAGGGCACCGGAACCGGAGGGACCCGACTGCTCCGACACATTGAAGCCAGGGGACAACCAAGCCCACGCGGATGGGCCGCCCACCCACCCACCGAGCAGCACGCCTATGAATACATCCTTGAATTCAAAACCGCATTCCGCCGATTGCTGTACGGAGGCCTTTCCTCCAAACCCGGCTTCCACCACAGTGGGGGAGGCTCAGCGGGCCTTCGGAGCGATGATGCGCGCCATCCAAGCCGGCGGGGCGATCGACGCCCGGACCAAGGAACTTATCCTGTTCAGCCTGGTAGTTCTGAGCCGTTGCCGCCCTTGCTTTCAAACCCACGTTGAAAAAGCCCGGGAACTGGGTATCTCCCCGGCCGAATTGGAGGAAGCGGCCTGGTGCGCCATAGCCCTCGGCGGGGCTCCGGTACGCCTATTCTACCAGGAATGCACAAACTCCTAGGCCTTGCGCCGAGCGGACGCCTTCTTCTGGGGTTTGGCCGGTGAACAACCGCACGGGTCTTTGACCTGTTTGCCAATCTTGCGCATCTGGGAAGCCACGCCCTTATCGACCTTCTCTTGCCAAACGGTTCGGCAGGGGCACTCGGGATTCGGACAAGCCTCCAGACGGGCGGCTTGCTCCCGTCGCTCGCGGACCAAGGCATTAAGCCTCATCAACTCAGCCTCAAGTTCCAGCTTCTCTTGCGGTTTACTAATCATTTCAGTATACAGGAAACACTAACCCGAACTGACCGGGTTGTCATTTATTATATCATTTTGATGGCGAGAGAGGGATTCCGATCCCGGTTCGGTCGCTCGAAACATCGAACCCGAGCTACGTCACTGACACGCCGATCCTGGAAAGTTGCCCCTGGAGGAAGGACGGCGGATGTCTGAAACCTGCCACAGGCCGCAACCGACCTGCTCGCCAAACCAGTCGAGAACCGGCCCGTAGCGGGCCGGCCTGATCATTTCCTGGTACCGCCCAGGTCAGGAATCGCTACGCGCAACCGGCTTGGCAGCCGCCACTCCCTCGATGACCTCGCGCGCCTCACGCCAGCCGGAGATGCCCGCGGTGAGGTGACGCACGTTGGTATAGCCGAGCTTCTCCGCGGCCTTGGCCGCCGCCGCGTAGGCCCCGCATTGGGGCCCACCGCAATAGGCCACCACCAACGCCCCCTTGTCCTTCGGCAACAGCTTGGCCAACTTCTCCTTGTTGGCCTCGAAATCGATGGCCCCGGGAATGTGCCCCTTCTGCCAGGATTCGGTTCCATTGACGTCGATGACTGTCACCGTTTTCGCCGTGAGGGCGGATTTGAGTTCCTTGATCTCGATATTGGGATATTCCCCGGCGTAAACCGCCACCGCGAAAAGGGCCGCGACACCTAAAGCGAGTAATTTTCTCATATTCCGAATTTAGTTTGTGCTATGGATTGACTTATACTGTTTATCACGTTGCCTGTATGGCCCCCCAACATCGCACAGGAATTCGCTCCGTCCAGCCCCTTTTTTCAAGATTCTCTTCCCGCCTCGGGGACCCGAATGAAGCGGCCGAAGAGAAACAGGCCGGCCGGCGCGATCAAGGTAGTCAGGGCGATAATCAGCCAAAGCACCTCCGAATGCCGCGGGCCAGACTCGGGGCAAAAACCAGCCAGCAAGACCCCCGAGAAGCTGGCCACCAGGAGTTTCGCCAGGAAGAACGGGAGATAGGAAAGGGACATATAGGAGCCCTCCTGTCCCTTGGGCGCAATGGCCGCCGCGTATTCGTAGAGGCGGGGAGAGTAAATGGATTCTCCGACCGAGAGCGCTACAATAAACAGGAAGATCATCACGTAGTATGGACTGACGCTGCCGGGAACGCCCACCCGGTTGGGGGCGATCTCCTGGGCAAAGGCGTCTTCGATCACCATGCGGTTCAAGCGGACCAGTTCTCTACCAACCGCTGGGCGGCCCCGCAGCGCCCGGGTAGCGTCCGAGAGCGGCGGAACGTCCGCCCCCAGGCGGTCGCACAGGGAGAGGCCGCCGATAATCCGGCTAAAATCCTCCGCCAGCGCCACTCGCACCGGATGGTGCGAACGCGGAATCTCCGCGGGGTAAAGATCCTCGAGCAAAAGCCGGTTGAGCAACAGCGCCTGGTTGGGCAGCCCCGGGCCTGGCCCCGGAGTGGATTCGACTACCAGGCTGCGCGCGGCCTCCGACAGGATGACCCCGGCAAATCGGTCCTCCCGGTAGATCGATTTCCCGTGGAGGAGGTGGTTCAATTCCGAAGCCAAGGCCTCGCCTCGCCCCCAGTAACGCGCAGAGGCCTTATCCTGAACCGCCGCCTGGCCTTTCGGGGAAAACCGGCTGAAGAGGAAAGCCGACACCGGGCGAGTGGACGGATCAGAGTCGACGGCCAAGCGCGCTACCAGCCGGACGCCATCCGACAGATCTGCGGGAGCGAACAACGCGGTGCTGGGATGCGATGGCCAGGCGGGGCCTCGCCCACCCGGCGCCAGTTCCCGGCGCAGCAGGGCGCGGGTGGCTGCCGAGAGCAGTGGTTGGAGGAAGGCCGCAAAAGCATTGGTCGGGGTCTCGAGGCGTGCCGCCAACCCGGCCACGTCTCGAAAGTCATCGGGGGAAAAGCGGGAATACCCTCCCAACGCACGGTTGGCAAGCTGGTGCCCAAACCAGCCATCCGCCAACGGCTGAAACCAGCGCGGCGGGGCGGCCATGGTGAACACCGACAGCGCGGCGATCAGGCTGCCCACTTTGACCATTTTGAAGGCCGAGACGTTCTGGGAGAGCGCCCCGACGATGGGCACCAGGAAGATGATCAGGATGGAATTAATGGCAAACAAGCGCCCGACCGGGGCCCCCTCTCCCAACTCCCGGATGCCGAACTTCGGGTAGGTGTAGTACATGTGGATGAAAATGAGCCGAACGAAGGCTGCGAACCCGAGAAAGGCGAGGAACTTGTAAAAGCCGGATTGACGCCACAGGCCAGCGAAGATCCGGCAGGTGTCCCGCGTGGCCTCACGCATCATGCGCCCGAGGGCCAAACCGAATCTCGTCCCGGCAAATGGGTTTGACTCCGGGGTAATCACCACCCCCTCATCGGTAGCCTCGACGCCATCCCGCAAGGAAAAGAAGACGAGGATCAGGAGGATGAGTTCAAACAGGAAACTCAGCAGGAAAAGGACGCGGTAGGTGGTCAATCGCTGGCCCAGGACCGGCAGCACCAGGGAACCGTGCGGCTCCCCCAGCCGTGTGCGGACATAGTCGAAGAGGAGGCTGGCGATCAAGAAGCCCACGTTCATCATCGCGTAAAAGATGGCGAACGAAATCGAGCGTTGCGCGGTGGTCGAGTAGCGGCGGATGCCGGCGACCAGCACGGGGACCCCCAGGGCCTCCCCCAGGGCCAGCGGCAACATCCCCCCCACCAGAGCCAGCCAACTCACGGTGGTGAAGGTCAAAACCGCCCGCGAGGCCACGCACACCACCAAACCGAGCAACAAGGCCTTGCGCAGCCCGATAGCGTCCGTCAACGACCCCACCACCACCGTCAGCAGGGTCATGACGATGGACCAGGCGGCCACCACAAAACCGGCCCGCGCATCGCTGTAGCCCAAGTCGTAGGAAAGCCACAACACGAAGGTCGTGTTCATGACACTGTAGGCCACCACGCCCAGGAGCTTAGCCAGAAACACCAGCCAGAGCTCCCGCACGGCCCCGTTGAGCACCGTGAACCGACGCACGAACGGGGCGATGACGGCAAAGTTCATACGCGGCTTATAAGGCCAAAGATACCGCCGGTTGCACAGACAAATCTCCCGAGGCGAGAGGACCGCCGACCGCAGCCATCGGCCTCCCCGGCGCGGCGTTCGAGGCTTTGGGCGGGAGGTTGTGCTGCCCGATTGAATAGTCTCCGCCGGAAAGGAGTCAAAAAAGCAAATGAAAAAAAGCGGTTAAAAGGAGTTGAATCCTTCTGCCGCGCATGACAACATCGGCCCCACTGACAGCCAACTAAAATGCAAAACAAGATTGTAGATACCAACGGATTTACACGTCGCCAATTCCTCACCCGCACCACGCTGGCCGTGGGCGCTGCCACCCTCTCCTTCCCTTACGTGGGACGGGTGCTTGGCGCCAATGACCGGATCAACGTGGCCTGCATCGGCGTGAATGGCAAAGGCGACAGCGACAGTTCCGACGCCGCCAGTTGTGGCGGGAACATCGTCGCCATCTGCGACGTGGACAAGAACAACCTGGCCCGCAAGGCCAAGCAGTTCGCCCAGAAGTTCCCCGACGTCAAGCAGTACCAGGATTACCGCAAGTTGCTGGAGGAGATGGGCAAGGACATCGACGCGGTCACGGTTTCGACTCCCGACCACAACCATGGTGTGGCGGCCATCCGGGCAATGAACATGGGCAAACACGCCTTCTGCCAAAAGCCGCTCGTGCAAACCGTGAACGAGGCGCGCATGGTGCGCACCTTAGCCAAAGAGAAGAAGCTGGCCACGCAAATGGGCAACCAGGGGAGCGCCTCGAGCGCCTTGCGTCGCGCCGTCGAGGTCATCCAGGCTGGCGTCATCGGCGACCCGCTCGAGCTGCATGTCTGGTCCAACCGCCCCATCTGGCCCCAAGGCATTGATCGGCCCACGGGCGAGGATCCCGTGCCGGAAAATCTCGATTGGGATTGTTGGCTGGGGCCGGCACCCAAGCGGCCCTTCAAGGCGGGGGTCTATCACTCGTTCAATTGGCGCGGCTGGTTCGATTTCGGCACCGGTGCCCTTGGCGACATGGCCTGCCACACGGTGAACATGCCCTTCCGTGCGCTCAAACTCGGTTACCCGAATGTCATCGAGTGCGAAGCCGCCTCCGAGATTCACGCGGAGACCTATCCCAAGACCGCGCGGATTCGCTTCGAGTTCCCCGCCCGCGAGGGCCTGCCTCCGCTGAAGTTCTGGTGGTATGATGGCAAACCGGGCGACAAGTCCCAAGTGCCCTACCGCCCCGGCGAGGAAGCGACCAAGGAGATTCTGAGTTCCATCAACAAAGACCTGCCCACGAGTGGCGCGCTCATCATCGGCTCCAAAGGCAAGCTCTTCTCTCCGGATGATTACGGCGAACGGTTCTTCGTCTCGATGAAGGACAACCCGGACTACGTCAATGGCACCCAGAGTGAGGTGTGCAAGGCGGTCCCGCAGTCCATCCCTCGGTCCCCCGGTCATATGCAAGAGTGGTTCCGGATGATGAAGGATGGGACGCCTGCTTACTCGAATTTCGACATCGCCGCCTACCTCGCGGAAGTGATTCTGCTCGGCTGCGTGGCTTTGCGCGTCGGGGTTGGCAAACGCATGGAATGGGACGGCCCCGGTATGCGGTCGACTAACCTCCCCGCCGCCGCCCAGTTCGTCAAACGCAACAACCGGCCCGGTTGGGAAGCCTAATCGGTTAACGCTTTGGTCACCGCCGCGCTCCACCCCGTGGGGCGCGGCGGCTTCATTTTCGTCCCGGAGCGACTTTCTTAAGGCTATTGGTAGCCCGGAGGCGCACGGCCAGATCGGGGTCCTCCAGGGCTTCCACCAAGGCCGGAATCGCGCCGGTGGCTTGAGTTCCGAAATCTCCGATGTAGTCCACCGCGAAGACGTGGTGGGGATGCTGCCGGTTTCCCAGGAGGGTCATCAGCGGCGGCATGCCCTGGTTTCCCACGTGGACCAGTACCCACATCGCCCGGCGCGCGACCACCGCTGAATTCGTGTCCTCCACCATCCGCGCCAGTTCCGGCAGCGCGCGCCCCGCCTCGGGCCCCAGCACGACCAACGCGGTCACGGCGCGGTTGGCGTGAAACTCACTCCGGTCGGTCAGCAGCGGGCCCATCAACGCGGGCCGACGCAGAAAGCCGGGCAGCGCGTGCCCGAGAGCGGTGGCCCGTTTCCGCCGCGCGGCCGGGTCGTAGGCCATCGCCCGTATCAACTCGTGCAGGTGGTTGGTGCCGATCCGGCGGATGGCCTCCAGCACCTCCAAGGTCTCGGGTGCGTCGGCGGAGGCGTCCAGCCGCTGATAACGATCCACCCAGTCAGAAAGTGTGCGACCGCCATAACGCGCCTCGCGATCCCCAGAGAACGTCAGGAGCGCCACCGCCAGTCCGAACAGGACCAGGATCAGAATCCACCGGGTCGGTCGCACGAATGCACACTCAGCGGGCCGCTTGGCCGCGCTCCTTAAAATGGACTTCGGAGAGGGAACGCAGCTTCTGGGCGGCCTGCTCCGGCGTCAGGTCCCGCTGCGCTTCCGCCAGCATCTCGTAACCGACCATGAATTTTTTCACCGTGGCGGATCGCAGCAGCGGCGGGTAGAAATGGGCGTGGAGGCGCCAGTGGGAAGAATCCCCCGGGGCCATCGGAGCGCCGTGCCAGCCCATGGAGTACGGGAACGCGACCTCGAACAAATTGTCATAGCGGGTGAGCAAGCGTTTGAGGATGTCCGCCAGCGCGGTGCGGGCTCCATCATTCAAATCCGGCAACCGCTGGACCGGTTGGCGCGGCAGCAGCAGGGTCTCGTAGGGCCAAGTCGCCCAATACGGCACGACCGCCACCCAATCCTGGTTCTCCACCACCACCCGCTCGCCCGCTCGCACCTCCGTTTCTAGGTAATCGGCGAGGAGTTGCGAACCGTGCTCGCGTTGGTAGGCCAGTTGTTGCCGGTCTTCCTTGGCGGGTTCGTTGGGGATGAAATCGCTGGCCCAGACCTGGCCATGCGGATGCGGGTTCGAGC
>Ga0316220_1004205_pt1 | contig 11258 bp, 5 predicted proteins | sample TBH18005metaG_FD_203632 | JGI IMG/M metagenome (GOLD analysis project Ga0316220, IMG submission 203632) | Freshwater microbial communities from Trout Bog Lake, Wisconsin, USA - TBH18005 | ecosystem: Environmental > Aquatic > Freshwater > Lake > Hypolimnion/Profundal zone | place: USA: Wisconsin...
CGATTCTGCAATTCACCTTGCGCAACACTTCTGCGGTTGCGGTCGAAGCAACTTTGTCCGGCGAACTGGAAAACGCCGTCTGTCTGAACCACCGCGAGCAGGCCGGGGTTTTGCGCAACCGCGTTGTCCGCGAACCGGGCCTGACCGCGCTGCTTTGCTCGGCGGAAAAATCCGCCCCGCCGCCCTTGAGCCGGTCGGACATCGTTTTTGAAGACTGGAACAAGGAGAATTACGATGGCTGGCAGGTGGACGGCGGCGCGTTTGGAACGGCACCGGTTAAAAAATCTGACATTCCTAAATATCAGGGCGACGTGGGCGGCGACACGGCGCGGGTGGCCAACTCGCACGCTTCCGCGCCCGGTAAATCCGTTGAGGCCAGAGACCACGCCACTGGCAAACTCACCAGCCGCGAGTTTGTTATCGAACGTAATTTTATCACGTTTTGGATTGGCGGCGGCCGGGCGCGGGAAAATTCACGGCTGGGCCTGACCTTGTTCGTGGACGGAAAACGGGTGGCGACGGCGTCGGGCCGCGACAGCAATCAGATGGCGTTGGAGCATTTCGATGTCCGCGCGCTGGCCGGGAAAACGGCGCATTTGGAAATTCTCGACGACGCCACCGGCGGTTGGGGCCGCACCGGCGTCGGCAAAATTATTTTCAGCGACAACCCCGCGAACGCCGGGCCGCTGGAGAAATTGCCGGACTACGGCACGATGGCTTTGGCGTTGCTTGGCGACGCGGCGGAAACCTCCGGCCACGACGCGACCGCTCCGTTTGCGGACAAGCTGGCCGGTTCGCTTGGCCGGAGCGTGAAGCTCGCGCCCGGCCAAGCGGCCACCGTGACATTTTTGCTGACGTGGCATTTTCCCAATCTCTCGCTCGGCGGCGCGCTGTCCCAGGCGGGCCGTTATTACGCCACGAAGTTTTCCTCCGCGCACGCCGTCGCGCAATACGTCGCCGCGCAATTTGACCGGCTCGCGCGCGAGACGAAGCTGTGGCGCGACACCTGGTATGACTCGACGCTGCCGTTCTGGTTTTTGGACCGGACGTTTCTCAACGCGTCCATCCTTGCCTCCTCGACGACTTACCGGTTTGCGAACGGCCGGTATTATGGCTGGGAGGGCGTGGGCTGCTGCGCCGGAACTTGCGGCCACGTTTACCACTACGCGCACGCAGCGGCGCGGCTGTTTCCGGAACTGGAACGCGACGTGCGCGAGCGCGTGGACTTCGGCCTGGCGCAGATGCCCGACGGCGCGATCCGCTTCCGCGGCGAGTTCAACAAGATTCCCGCCGTGGATGGGCAGGCCGGGACAATTCTTCGCGCCTTGCGTGAGCATCAAATGTCAAAGGACGCCGGATTTCTCCAACGCAACTGGCCGAAAATCAAGCTGGCCACGCAGTGGCTCATCGCCAAGGACGCCAATAACGACGGCCTCATCGAGAGCAACCAGCACAACACGCTCGACAGCGACTGGTATGGCAAGGTGGCGTGGTTGAGCGGGCTGTATCTCGCGGCGCTGCTGGGCGCGGCGGAAATGGCGGATGAAACGGGCGATGCGGATTTCGCGCGGCAATGCCGCGAGATTTTTGAAACCGGCCGGAAAAATCTCGTCGCGCAGCTTTTTGATGGCGACTATTTCGTCAACGAGGTTGACCCGAAACATCTCGACGCAATCAACTCCGGCACCGGCTGCGAAATTGACCAGGTGTTCGGCCAGAGCTGGGCGTTTCAGGTCGGCCTGCCGCGCGTGCTGCCGGCGAAGGAAACATTGTCCGCGCTGAAATCGCTGTGGCGCTACAACTTTTCCCCGGATGCCGGCGGCTATCGCAACCAAATGGGTTCGGGCCGCTGGTATGCGATGCCCGGCGAAGCGGGTTTGCTCATGTGCACTTTCCCGCGCCGCGACTGGGACTACGCCAAGGCGGCCGGCCAGGGAAACCCGGGTTTTGCCGGCTACTTCAACGAGTGCATGAACGGCTTCGAGCACCAGGTCGCCGGCCACATGATCTGGGAAGGCATGCTGTTGGAAGGCTTCGCGGTGGAACGGGCTTTGCATGACCGCTACCACGCCTCGCGCCGCAATCCGTGGAACGAGATCGAGTGCGGCGACCATTACGCGCGCAGCATGGCCAGCTACGGCGTGTTTCTCGCCGCGTGCGGTTTTGCACAGCACGGCCCGAAGCGGCACATCGGCTTCGCGCCCCGGCTTGCGCCGGAAAATTTCAAAGGCGCGTTCACGAGCGCCGAAGGCTGGGGCCGCTATGCGCAAAAAATTGAAAACGGAAAGCTGAAGGCGGAAATCGCCGTGCGTTGGGGAAAATTGCCGGTGAAAACCATCGCCTTGGAGTCGGCCAAGGCGGCTTCCGTCAGCGTCAAAATGGGCGAAAGCGAACTGGCCGCAGCCATTGTCCGGACGGACAGGCGAATTTTGATCACCCTGAAAAAGCCGGTTGAAGTGGCGGCCGGCCAGTCGCTGGAAATTTTAATTGGTTGAACACAAGCCGGATTTTTTACCCGACCAATGAAAATCTCCATTCAAGAACTCATGGCGCGCAGCGGCGTGGCGTTTGGCACCAGCGGCGCGCGCGGCCTAGCGACGGCGATGACCGACCAGGTCTGCTACGCCTACACGAAAGGCTTTCTGCAACACCTCGAAGGCATCGGCGAACTCAAGCGCGCCGGTGAACGCGTCGCCGTCGGCGGCGATTTTCGCCCCAGCACCGACCGCGTGATGGCCGCCGTCTGCCGCGCGGCGGACGACCTGGGCTATCGCGCCGTGAACTGCGGCAAGGTGCCATCGCCCGCCGTCGCGCTGTTCGGCCTGGAAAATAAAATCCCCGCCATCATGGTCACCGGCAGCCACATTCCCGACGACCGCAACGGCATCAAGTTCAACAAGGCCACCGGCGAAGTGTTGAAGGAGGATGAAATAGGCATGAGCAGCCAGGTCGTCGAACTGGACGACGCGCGGTTCGGCGCGGACGGAAATTTTGCGAAGGTAAAACCAGCGCCTGAAGTTTCGCCGGTCCCCGGTGAAAACTATGTCATGCGCTACCTGAATTTTTTCAGCCACGACGCGCTGAAAGGCCTGCGCGTCGGCGTTTACCAGCATTCCGCCGTCGGTCGTGACGTGCTGGTGAAAATCCTTTCGCATCTCGGCGCGGAGGTGACGCCGCTCGGCCGCTCGGAGAAATTCATCCCGGTGGACACCGAGGCCATCCGGCCGGAAGACGTGCGACTGGCGCACGAATGGGCGGCGACCGGCAGGTTTGACGCGCTCGTTTCCGCCGACGGCGACAGCGACCGGCCGCTGGTCGGCGACGAAAACGGCGACTGGCTGCGCGGCGACGTGGCCGGGATTTTGTGCGCGAAATTTCTGGCGGCCGATTCCATCAGCACGCCGGTGAGTTGCAACACCGCCGTGGAAAAATGCGGCTGGTTCAAAGAAATCCGCCGCACGCGCATCGGCTCGCCGTTCGTCGTGGCCTCTATGATCCAGGCGTCCGCCGCCGGCGCCAAGCGCGTGGTCGGCTACGAGGCCAACGGTGGTTTTCTGCTGAACTCGGACCTCGAAACCGGCGGCAAAAAACTCCGCGCCCTGCCGACGCGCGACGCCGTGATCGTGATGCTTGGAATTTTGCTGCTGGCGAAGGCGCAGATGAAAAAAGTTTCCGAACTCGCCGCCGCTTTGCCGGCGCGGTTCACCGCCAGCGACCGCCTGAAAAATTTTGCCACGGAAAATAGCCGGGCCATTTTGGCGAAATTCAATTCCGGTTCCGCCGCGGTGGACCAGGCGGCGATTGAAAAGATGTTTGGTTCAATTTGCGGCCCGGTCGCCGGCCTGAACCGCACGGATGGTTTGCGCATCACGTTTGCCAATGAGGAAGTCATCCACCTGCGCCCGTCCGGCAACGCGCCGGAGTTTCGCTGCTACGCCGAGGCGGCAACCGACGCCCGCGCCCGTGACCTCACCGCGAAGGCGCTGGCCCAAATCGCCGGCTGATCAGCGCCAGCCGCCGCCAAACCACACGCGGTAATGGCCGCGATAGCCGAAGTGCGGGCCGACCCATACCGCGCCCGGATGCGGCCGCGCCGCCCAGTGGCCGCCCGTCCAAATCCAGCGGCCGCGCCATTCCCAGCAGCCGGGAACCCACAGCCACACGTTCAGCGGCCCCGGCGCCACGGTGATGACCTCGGTCTGCGGCGGCGGCTTTCAGTTGTCGCCAAACGCAAGACTATTACATCGGCGCCACGGTGATGACCTCGGTCTGCGGCGGCGGCGGCAGCGGCGCGCCGTCCGCGATGAAAACCTCGGCGGGCGGCTGATGACGGTTGACGGTTCCACGGTCCACGCAGCCGGCGAGCAACGGCAGGCAGGCGGCGATGAAAAAACTTCGGCAAAGGGTTGAATTTTTCATGCTGGCAAAATTGTCGGACGTGGCCGGGTGGAAAATATTTTAGCGGTCAGTTTGAATTTTTAATGCGTTCCGGCCGGCAGCTTGGCAGGTTGCGTCACGCGTTTAAACAGGAAAATCAGCGGCATGGTGACCACGGCCAGCGTGCCGAACAAAAAGAAGTTGTCCACGAACGCCCACAGATGCGCCTGCTGGTCCAGCAGCGCGTAAACGGCGGCGTAGGTCTGGCGCGTGGCCGTCGCGGAATCGGCATGATGCGCGAGCAGGTGTTTGGCGGCGGCGAGCTGCTGCCGAAACGCCGGGTTGTCGGGCGCGAGATGCCCGACCATCAGCGCCTGGTGCGCCTGCGCGCCGCGCGCGAGCATGGTGGTGACGAACGCGATGCCGATGCTGCCGCCGAGGTTGCGCATGAGGTTGTAAAGGCCGGTGGCGTTGCCGAGCTGCCGCTGGTCCAGCTGGCTCATCGTCACCGTCGTCAGCGGCACGAAGATGAAGCTGATGGCGATGCCGTTGACGACGCTCGGCCAGATGACATTGATCTGGCCGACCTGCAAATTCACCTGCGCCAGCATGAAGGACGAAACCGCCAGCAGCGTGAAGCCCAGGCACAACAGCCACCGGCTGCGGATTTTTCCCATGAGCCGCCCGACCAGCGCGGTGGTGAAAAACGCCGCGATGCCGCGCGGCGACAGCGCGTAACCGCTTTGCAACGCCGGATAGCCCATGAGCGTTTGCAGGAACAACGGGATTTGCGCCGTCGTGCCGTAAAGAATCGCCGCCAGCGTGGTCATTAAAATGAGGCCGAGGGTGAAATTCCGGTTTTTGAAAACGCGCAAATCCACCAGCGGATGCTCCGTGGTGGATTCCCGCCAGACAAATCCGATGAACGCCAGCGCGGAAATCACCGCGAACCACCGCACCCAGTCCGTGCCAAACCAGTCGGCTTCCTGCCCCTTGTCCAGCAGCACCTGCAACGTCGCCAGCCACACCGCCAGCAGGCCGAAGCCGATGTAATCAATCGTCGCCTTCAAATCGCGCTTGATGTAAGGCGGATCTTCGACCAGCCACTTCGCCATCACCACCGCGAGGATGCCGACCGGCAGGTTGATGTAAAAAATCCAGCGCCACGAATAGCTGTCCGTGATCCAGCCGCCGAGCGTCGGGCCCAGAATCGGCGCCACCACCACGCCTTGCGCGAAGATGGCCATCGCCGCCCCGCGCTTCTGGCGCGGAAAACTTTCCAGCATGATGGACTGCGCGATCGGCACCATCGCGCCGCCGCCCAACCCCTGCAAAATGCGCGCCAGAATGAGCGTCGGCAGGCTCCACGCCAGCCCGCACAGCGCCGACGCCGCCGTGAACAGCACGATGCACGAGATGAAGACGCGCTTGCGCCCGAAATGATTGGCCAGCCAGCCGGTCGTCGGCAGCACGATGGCGTTGGCGACGAGATAGCTGGTCAGCACCCAGGTTGCCTCCTCCGGCGTGGACGACAGATTGCCGCCGATGTGCGGCAGCGCGATGTTGGCGATGGACGTGTCAAGCACCTCCATGAATGTCGCCAGCATCACGCCCACGGCGATGAGCCACGGGCTGTGACGCGGATGCCATTCCGGTTGAAGCGCGCCGTCGGCCATGAGAAATTATTTGCCGGCCGGCTTTGGGCCGGTGAAGAATAGGAAAAGCAAAACCGCCGCGCCGGCCAAAGCCAGCGCGAGGAGCGCCGTCGCCCACGCCGGCAGGATAAATTTGCCGACCGCCACGCTCGGCGTGACGGACAGGCCGGGGCCGATGACTTTGTCCGCCGGCAGCGGTTCATCAAAAACGATTTTCACCGGCACGCGCTGGACGACTTTCACAAAATTGCCGGTCGCATTTTCCGGCGGCAACAGGCTGAACGCCGCGCCGCTGCCGGCCTGGAGGCTGTCCACATGGGCGCGAAATTTCCGGCCGCCAAGCGCGTCAATCGCCACCGCCACCGGCTGGCCGACGACCATGTTTTCCAACTGCGATTCCTTGAAGTTCGCCACCACCCAGACGGCCGCCGGCACGAGGGACAGGATTTGCTGGCCAGTCTGGAGATAGTCGCCGGCCTCGACGGCCTTGCGCGTAACGCGGCCATCGGCTGGCGCGAAGATTTTCGTGTAGGACAAGTTCAGTTTTGCCGCCAGCACGTTCGTCTCGGCTTCGTTGAACTGCGCCAGCGCCATGTCTTTTTCCGCGAACGCGGCGTCCAGCGTGCGGTTGGCCTCGTCCACCTTGGAGGCCTGCTCGGCGGCGTTTTCCAGGTTGGATTTCCAGTCGGCCTGCGCCTTGGTGTCCGCGGCCTGCGCGGCGTCGAACTCCTGCTGCGAAATCGTGTTCTGCCGCTGCAAATCCGCCGCGCGGTCGAAGTCCGCCCGGGTCTTTTTGGCGGTGGCCGCGCTGGCGTCGGCGTCGGCCCTGGCCTTGCGCGCCGCCGCCTCCGCCGTCGCGACCTTGGCGCGCATGAGTTCGTAGGCCGCGATCATCGTGCGGAGGTTGGCCCCCTGCGAAACGGCGGCGGCGCTTTTTTGCGCGGCGGCGATGGTGTAGTCAGCCGGATCAATTTCAACGAGCAGATCGTTCGAGCGCACTAATTGGTTGTCCAAAACGTGAACGGCGACGGCCTGCCCGGCGATCCGGGGCGCGAGGGAGACGACGTGGCCGGCGATGAACGCGTCGTCGGTGGCTTCGTGCGTGAAAATGTCCGCCAGGATTTCCAGCCCGAAATAGAGCAGCACCGCCAGCGCGAGGGCGGCCGGCCAGATGAAAAATGGCGACGAAAATTTTCCCGGGGCCGCCGCCGCAGGCGGCGGGTTGGCGGACTGGTCTTTATTCATGGCTGATATTTGTTTCCGCGCCCGCCGGCTTTTCGCCGGCGTGATCCTTCGCGATTAAAATGTAGATGGACGGCACGACGAGCAGCGTGAACAGCGTGCCGATGCTCATGCCCGAAACCAGCACGATGCCGATGGAGTTGCGCGCCGCCGCGCCCGCGCCGGTGACGAGCGTCAGCGGGAAGTTGCCGGCGATGGTCGCCACGGTGGTCATCAGCACCGGCCGCAGCCGCAGCATGGCGGACTCGCGGATGGCCTGCGGCTTGGTGCGGCCGCGCCGCTGGAGCTGGTTGGCAAATTCCACGATGAGGATGCCGTTCTTGGCGATGAGGCCGACGAGCGTGATCAGGCCGACCTCGGAATAAATGTTCATGGAAGTCGTCCAGCCGTTCGTCCAGAACGGCATGTTCGGGTTGGGCATTTTCAGGAAACAGAAGATCGCCGCGCCGAAAATCGCCAGCGGCACCGAGCCGAAGATGATGATGAACGGATCGCGGAAGCTGTTGAACTGCGCGGCCAGCACGAGGATGATCAGCACCACCGCGAGCAGGAACGCCGGCAGAAACTTGTCGCCTTCCGTGCGCTGGAACCGCGAGTCGCCGGTGTAATCGAGCTTATAGCCGCTGGGCAGATGAATGCGCGCGCATTCGCCTTCCAGGAATTTCAGCGCCGTTTCCAGCGGCACGATGGCGACGCCGCTGAGCTTGACGGAGTTCAACTGCTGGAACCGGTTCAGCGAGCGCGGCGTGGTGTGTTTCACCAGCGTCGCGAACGTGCTGACGGGGATGAGCTGTGCGCCCGGCCCCTTGACGTAAGTGTTCTGCAACTGCCCGGCGTTGAGCCGCGCGCCGCGTTCCAGCTGCGGGATGACCTTGTAGCTGCGGCCCGCGAGATCGAAGCGGTTCACATAATTGCCGCCGACCAGCGCGCCCAGGTCCGAGCCGACCGTCTGCATGTCGAGGCCGAGCGCGGCGACCTTGTCGCGGTCAATGACCAGCTCGACTTCCGGCTGGTCCACCTTGGTGTCAATCATCGGCGGAAAGGCGAACATGCCGTTGGTCGCGCATTCCTGCTGCAACTGCTGCGCGTATTTTAAAATCTCCGTCGGTTCGCCGGTGCCGGACAGCACGAGGTTCACCGGGAAATTTTCCCCGCCGGTCGGCAGCGGCGGGGGCGTGACCATGAACATGCGGATGCCCGGCAGCCCGTTCACCATCGCCTGCACTTGCGGCGTGATCTGGAAAACGGTCCGCTTCCGCTCGCCCCACGGCTTGAGCACGAGCCCGCCAAATCCGGAATCCGGCATGGTGAGCTGGAAAACCTGTTCCTTCTCCGGCACCTTGGCAAACGAGCTGCCGGCCAGGTCGGCGTAGAACGAAGTCTGGTCAATGGTCGCGTCCGGCGGCGTTTCCACGACGCCGAAGATGACGCCCTGGTCCTCTGCCGGCGCGGGTTCCTTCGCCTTCCACGCCATCATGAACATCGGCAGCGTCAGCAACGACAGGCCGATCCAGACCGTGTAAACCAGCGGCCGCCGCAACAACGTCCAGTCCAGCACGCGCCCGTAGAAATTTTTCAGCCGGTCGAAATCGCGGTTGATGCGCCCGACCAGGCCGTGATCCTCGCGGTCATGGTTCAACAGGCGCGACGCCATCACCGGCGACAGCGTCAGCGCGACGATGCCGGAAATAAACACCGCGCCCGCCAGCGTCAGCGCGAATTCGCGGAACAGCGAACCGGTCAGGCCGCCTTGAAACGCGATCGGCGCATAGACCGCCGCCAGCGTGATAGTCATGGCGATGACCGGCCCGACGAGTTCGCGCGCGCCCAGCAGCGCCGAATCAATGGGCGTTTTGCCTTCGCGGATGTGGCGTTCCACGTTTTCCACGATGACGATGGCGTCGTCCACCACCAGCCCGACCGCCAGCACGATGGCCAGCAGCGTCAGCAGGTTCAGTGTGAAGCCGAACACCTGCATCAGGAACACCGCGCCGATGAGCGAGAGCGGAATCGCCACCAGCGGGATCAGCACTGAGCGGAACGAGCCGAGGAACAGGAAAATCACCACCGACACGATGACGAGCGTGATGACCAGCGTCTTCACCACCTCATGCAGCGCGTCGGAAATGTATTGGGTCGCGTCATACGCCACGCGCGCCTGGAGGCCGGTGGGCAGGTCGTTTTGGATGAGTGCCATCTCGGCGCGAACGCGTTTGACGACGTCGAGCGAGTTGGCGTTTGGCAGCGACCAGATGCCCATGAACACGGCGCGTTCGCTGCTGAAGCGCACCTCGGAATTGTAATCCTCCGCGCCCAGCTCCACGTCGGCCACGTCGCTCAGGCGCACGAGCTGGTCGCCGCTCCGGCGGACGACGAGCTTTTTAAATTCATCCACGGAACGCAAATCTGTGTTCGCCGTCAGGTTGACCTGCACCAGCGAGCCCTTGGTCTGGCCGACGGCGGAAAGGAAATTGTTCGCCGCCAGCGCCACGCGCACCTCATTCGGGCTGATGTTGAACGCCGCCAGCCGTTCCGGCTTCAGCCAGATGCGCATCGCAAACGTGCGGCCGCCGAGAATGTCCGCCTTCTGCACGCCTTCGAGCGCGGTCAGGCGCGGCTGCACGACGCGCGTGAGATAGTCCGTGATCTGGTTCGCCTGCAAAATGTCCGAAGTGAAGCTCAAGTAGGCCGACGCGAACTGCGAGTCGGCGGTGACGATGGTGAGCGTGGGGATTTCCGCCTCGGGCGGCAGATCGTTGCGGACCTGGTCCACCTTGGAGCTGATTTCGCCGAGCGCCTTTTTGGAATCGTAGTTCAGCCGCAGGTGCACGGTGATCGTGGACACGCCAAGTTTGCTGGCCGATTCCATGTAGTCAATGCCGTCCGCCGCCGCGATGGCGCGCTCCAGCGGCTGCGTGACGAAGCCGCGCACGAGTTCCGCGCTCGCGCCGACGTAAATGGTCGTCACCGTGATGACCGCGTTTTCGCTGCGCGGGTATTGCCGGAGGTTCAGCGAGCGGATGGCCTGCAGGCCCGCGATCAAAATGATCAGGCTGACGACGGTCGCCAGCACCGGCCGGCGGATGAAAAGATCCGTGAAAGATTTCATGCGCGCGGGTTTAGCTATTCGGCGGGGTGGGATGCAGCGAAGGCTGCGGCGAGTCGGTGGCGGCGTTGTTTTCCCGCACGGTCGAACCGTTGTGCAGCTTGAACAGCCCGGCGGTCACCACGCGGTCGCCGGCCTTCAAGCCCGACTCCACGCTCACAAAATCGCCGTGCATCCGGCCGGTGCGGATGAATTTTTGCTGCGCGACCAGGTTCGTCACGCCCTTGGCCACCTGCGGTTCGATCAGATACACCGCGTCGCCGAACGGCGCGCGCAGGACCGCCGTCGCCGGCACCGCCAGCACGGGTTCCGCCTGCGGCAAAACCACGGCCACGTGGACGAACATCCCCGGGCGCAACAGTTGGTCCGCGTTTTCAAACTTCGCCCGCAGCTGCACGCTGCGCGTCTGCGCGTTCAGGTCGGGGTTGATGGCCGTCAGTTCGCCGGTGAAATTCGTGCCGGGATAACTGTCGCTCGTCACCCGCACCACCAGGCCGGTCGCGAGCTGCGACAAATTTTGCTGCGGCAGCGAGAAATCCGCGAACACCGGCGTCAGCGCCTGCAACGAGACGATGCCCTTGCCCACGTCCATCTGCTCGCCGAGGTTTACGAGCCGGATGCCGAGCCGGCCGGCGAACGGCGCGCGGACGTTCTTCTTTTCAATCGTCGCGCGGATGGCGTCGGCGTTCGCCTGGTTTTGCTTCAGCGTCGCGTCGGCTTGGTCGAATTCGGATTGGGAAACGGTGTTGTCCGCGCGCAGCTTCCGCGTGCGCTCCAGGTTCAGCTTGGCCAGCTGCACCTGCGCCTCGGCGGCGCGCAACTGCGCCGCCTCGGACGAGGCGTCGAGCTTGATGAGCAGGTCGCCCTGGTTCACCGGC